>Ga0180732_1000513_pt1 | contig 32533 bp, 29 predicted proteins | sample KR11_01MetaG_FD_148674 | JGI IMG/M metagenome (GOLD analysis project Ga0180732, IMG submission 148674) | Groundwater microbial communities from the Olkiluoto Island deep subsurface site, Finland - KR11_0.1 MetaG | ecosystem: Environmental > Aquatic > Deep subsurface > Groundwater | place...
CCTTGCAGCTGAGGGTGTTGCGGTTGATGTTTATGAAGAACTTCCTGTTCTTGGCGGCGAGGTAACTGTTGGAGTTCCTGAGTACCGTATGCCGTGGGATAAATATCTTCAAGATATTGAATGTGTAAGAGATATGGGTGTAAACTTTATCTTAAACCACAGAGTATCTGCTGATGAGATGGTTGCGTTTGAAAAAGATTACGATGCGACAATGATAGCTTCAGGAACACGTATCTCTAAAAAAGTGTATTGTGACAATGAACGTCCGGAGATTAAGGGCTACTGGGGTGCTATCGACTTTCTTGACTGGGTAAACCTGTATGAGAAATTTGACATAAAAACACCTGAGAAAGTTCAAGTGCAACAGATGCTTCCAACGGATCATGTTGATTTGACCGGTAAAACAGTTGCCTGTGTCGGTGGTGGTTTTACCTCTATGGATGTTGTACGTTGTGCAATCCGTGCGGGTGCTAAAAAAGTTGTCATGATTTATCGTCGTGATGAAGCGACTATTATCCGTAATACGACTTATGAAGAGTACCATGAAGCGGTTGAAGAGGGTGTTGAGTTTATTTTCCACTCGGCTGTAGCCGAGATGAAAGATGAGAATGATGTACTTAAATCACTCATAATTGACAAGTTTGAACTTGTTCCTCCACCGGATGGCGGACGTGCAGAACTTGTTAAAATCGAAGGCGCTTCATTTGAGATGGAAGTAGATTATCTTGTTCCTGCTGTTTCTCAGGCGGCTGATTTGAAGTTTATTCCAAAAGACTGGGAGTTAGAGATGACTTCTTGGGGAACGCTTAAAACAAACGGCAAAGATTATATGACATCTCGCAAAGGTATTTTTGCTTCAGGCGACTGTGAATATGGTCCGATGACGATTGTAAACGCAGTCGGTCAGGCTAAACGCGGCGCTTCTGTTATGGCTCGTTATCTTGAAACAGGTGAAATAACTTTATCTGACGATGAGATTATGGAAGATCACTTGCGTAAACTGAAAGTCTACAACAAAAAAGAAAAGATAACCGGTTGGTTGCCAGGTCTTGCTCGTCAGCACAGTGAAGTGGTAGATGTGGACATCAGAAAGTTCAATAACATGGAAGTAAACTTAGGTTTCACACAAGATGAAGCATTAAGTGAAGCTGACCGCTGTATGCGTTGTTACTACATCGCTATGGTTCAGGCGTAGGGAGGAGATATGAGTAATTTGATTCACTTTAAAATTAACGGTATCTCGGTAGAAGCGAAAAAAGGCGAGACCATCTTGAATGTAGCTCGTAAAAACGATATCTACATTCCGACAATGTGTTACATTTCTAAAACTACGCCGTGTGCGTCATGCCGTATGTGTGTGGTTGAAGCTGAGGGAGTAAATGGATTTGTTCTCTCATGTAATACACCTCCGGTTGAAGGTTTAGAAGTTAAAACAGATAGTGCTGCATTAGAGAATGAACGTACAAACATTATGAAACTTTATGATGTAAACCACCCTTTAGAATGTGGTGTATGTGACAAGTCCGGTGAGTGTGATTTGCAAAATAAAACTTTGGAGTTTGGTGTTTCTGCACAAAACTTTACAACGCGTGAACAGCACCGTCCGGTAGAACATTGGGGTTTAATTAACTATGATCCTGCACTTTGTATTATGTGCGAAAAATGTGTGCATGTTTGTAATGAAGTAATCGGTGATGATGCTATTGACGTCTATTTCGGTGGATACAGCTCGACGATTATCCCAAAAAACAGTGAGACACTTGATTGTACTTATTGTGGAGAGTGTATTGCGGTTTGTCCGGTCGGTGCACTTGTAAGCTCTGATTTTCAATATACTGCAAACGCATGGGAACTCAGCCGTGTGCCTGCAACGTGTGCACACTGTTCTGGCGGATGTTCTTTAGAGTACGAGACAAAATTTGTGGGCATTAACGGCGCAAACGCAATCCATAGAGTAAAAAACAACTTTGAATATACTTCACTTTGTGGTGCGGGACGTTTTGGTTATGACTTTGAAAACAGAGCGCTCAGAGATGAAGCTGCGTTTAACAAAGCCGTAGAAGCAGTGAAAAATGCATCAGCGATTCGTTTTTCATCTATGATAACAAATGAAGAGGCCTATATGTTAGGCGAACTTCAGGCGAAATTTGGTTTGAAGCTTTTTAATGAAGATGCAAGAGCGTTTCAAGAGTTTATGAATGCATACAGCACTGTGAGTGGCAAAAAACACACCAGCGGTTCACTTGATGCTATCAAACAAGCAGATGCTGCGATTATTATCGGAAGCAGAATCGCTACGGACAATCCTGCTGTAAGATACGCTCTTACAACAGCTTCTCGCCACAACGGTGCGAAGATTGTCTACGCGCATCCACTTGAAGATGCGCTTATGCAAAATACTATCACGCAGTTTATGAAGTATGAAGTGGGTACGGAAGAGGGCGTAATGGCTCTTTTGGCAAACGCAATACTTAAAGATGCAGATTTAGGTGAAGATGAGAGAGCATTTTTTAATGACCTTGATTTTGGCTACCTTGATGCTGAGACAAATGTGGGTGATGAAGAATTAGCGCTCATGATGAAGTCATTTAAGCGTGCAAAGAAGCGTGTTCTCATCATTGGGAATGATTTGCTTGCTCATGAGAGAGCGGTGAATATTGCAAAACTCGCAGCGATGATAGAAAAATACAGCGACTTCTCTTTAGTTGTTGTGCCAAACGAAGTCAATACTCTGGGTGTTTCACTTATCAACACTTTAGAAAAAGATGAAAATCTTTCAAATGTTGTAGGGTACAACGCGCAAGGCTCATTCGTAATCTCATCTTTAGGTGAGGCTGATATGGCAATACCGGCACTCAACCAGCAAGAGGGAACTTTTGTAAGCATTGACAACAGAGTGCTGCCAACGAACGTTGCGATAACATTTGAAGGCTATACTTTGAATGATATCTTGCTTGCCCTTGGGATCAGACACTATAATACGGTGGACTGTACGAAAGAGTTGGCGCGTTTTGCAGGTTTCAAAGCATGTGATTTTGACTCTTTAGAGAATTTCCTCTCAGCTCATGGAGATGATAACAGAGGTTATTTACTTGATGAAGTTTCATGTGAGCCAAATGGAAAACTAGATCCTTTAAGTGATTTGCCGGAGTTTAACGGTACGGTTATTTACCACTCAAATCCAGTTTTACAGTTTAATGCATATACTGCAAAAACAAAACAGTTAGAAAAAGATACAACTCTCAGAGGCTCTGCACAATTTGCAGCAGCAGCAAGAATTTCTGATGGTGATACTATCGAAATATCTTATGGAGCTGTAAACATTACAAGAAAGTTCAAACTAGATAGTGATCTTAAAGGAACTATAGCGCTTAACCCTACATTTGATTACGCGGTTGATGCGGGTAAATATAGATTTGAAAAATCCAAAATAGTGAGAGTAATACATGAGTAAAATTACTATAAACATTGATGGAAAAGATATTCAAACGCAAGAGGGCGAGTATATATTAAACGCAGCTCGCGCAAATGATATTTTTATTCCAGCTATATGTTATTTAACAAGATGTAGTCCGACCTTAGCGTGTCGTATCTGTCTTGTAGAAGCCGATGGCAAACAGGTGTATGCTTGTAATGCTAAAGCAAAAGACGGAATGAACATTACGACTTCAACGCCGACAATAGAGAGTGAACGCCGCGCGATTATGGAAGTATATGATGTAAATCACCCGCTTCAATGTGGTGTTTGTGACCAGTCAGGCGAATGTGAACTTCAGAATTACACACTTGAAATTGGTGTAGATTCTCAAAGTTATGCAGTAAAAGATGTAGATAGAAGTTCTCATGATTGGGGACATCTGCACTACGATCCGGGCCTTTGTATTGTTTGTGAGCGCTGTGTTACTGCTTGTAAAGATATGATTGGTGATAACTCTTTAAAAACTATTGCACGCGGCGCAGACGCACTTGATGCAGAGTATAAAGAAAATATGCCAAAAGATGCGTATGCAATGTGGAATAAACTCAACAAGTCAGTCATTGGTTTAACAAATGGTACGGATATTTTGGATTGTACTTCTTGTGGAGAGTGTGCTGCGGTTTGTCCTGTTGGAGCACTTGTTGATACTGACTTTATGTACAAATCAAATGCTTGGGAACTCAAACAAATTCCTGCAACGTGTGGACACTGTTCTGCCGGATGTCAAATTACTTACGATGTAAAACACACAAGTATTGATAATCCTGAGAACAAAATCTACCGCGTTATGAATGAGTGGAATTATGTCTCACTTTGTGGTGCGGGACGTTATGGTTTTGATTATGAGAATAAAGTAACGCATAAAGATGAAGCTGCGTTTGCAAACGCAGTTGTGGCACTTCAAAAAGCGGACACTATTGCGTTTACTTCTACAATTACAAACGAAGAAGCCTATTTACTCCAAAAAATGAAGGAAAAATTCGGCTATAAACTTGTAAACAGTGAAGCAAAATCTTTCCAAACTTTCTTGAATGATTACAGCGATGTGAGCGGTACGAAACTTTACGGAAGTGATTTGAAAGTGACGCATAACTCAAATTTTGTTATCTCTGTGGGTGCTGCGCTCAAATCTGATAATCCAAACGCAAGATATGCGCTTAATAACTCTATGACGGTAAACAAAGGTGCTGGACTTTATTTCCACCCTGTAAGTGATCCAATCATAGACGGTCTTGGAAAGAGCATTGTGAGCGTAACACATGCTCCGCTTCAAGAAGAAGCAGTTATGTATCTTATTCTTGATCTTTTTGCAGATAAATCGAAACTTCCTTCTGAAGTGGCTGAGTATTTAGCATCATTTCACTCGAAGAAAACTGTTACAGTAAAAGAAACTGTAAAAGAGAAAGTCGTTGAGACGGTTAAAGAGATGAAGCTTAACGAAGAGACAGGTCTTGAAGAAGAAGTAGAAGTAGAAAAATCTTCTATGGTCAACAAAGAAGTCTCTAAAGATGTAGAGGTCGATGAAAATGCTCTGCTTGCTCTTGTAAACGCGGACAAAAAATTCATGGAAAGTTTAGAGAAAAATCTTGCAAAAAAAGATGCATTTTCTTTGATTGTCGGACCGGATTTTTACACACATCCAAACGCAAAAAATTTAGCGCGTTTAGTGGCACTTGTTGAAAAATACAGTGAGTTCGAAGTAACGATGATTCCACCGTTGACAAACTCTTTGGGTGTTGCACTTATTTGTGAGCTTGATGATGCAAAAGGCGCATACACTGTGGGTTATAACGTAAAAGGCGATTTTACTCTTTCTGCTTTAGGTGGCGGTGATTTAGATATGCCGGCTATGAATCAGCAAGAGGGAACACTCACAAGTATTAACAAGCGTGTTAACCCTACAAACGCAGCACTCGATTATAAAGGGTATGAATTAAATGACCTTGCAAATGCATTAGGAATTAAAGCCGACTTAGTAATTGAATACACAGCAAAACTTCCAACAGCAAAAGGATTTAAAGCAGAGAATTTTGATGACCTTCCAAACCGTTATGAAAATGACGGAACTGAGGTGAGAGGTTACGTTCTTGACAATGTTGCAGTAAAAGTTAGTGGCGATGAAACTGTTGAAAAGTACAATAATGCTAAACTTGAAGGAACGATTGTTTACATTGCAAATCCGGTGAGACAGTTTACTGAGTTTACAAATAAAACAACAGCACTTTCTCAAGAAGGTGGCGTTTATATGAGTGAAGAGTTCCTAAGTAAAAGTGATTTTAATGAGGGCGACAGTGTCCGCATTAAGAGTGCTAACGGCGAGTTAGTTGTGAAAATCATCAGCGACAATAAAATCGCAGGTGAAATAGCACTAATACCAACTTATGATTCTAAAATAAATCCAGAAGTTCTTACAAGTGGTTACCGCTTTGCAACAGCTTCGATTGAAAAGGTGTAATATATGGATACAGCATATCTAATTGAAACGATAATAAAAGTCGTTGTAGTTTTACTCATATTTTCTGCATTAGCGGGTATAGGAACGTATTTCGAAAGAAAAGTTCTTGCGTTTATGCAGCGTCGTTTGGGGCCAATGAACGTTGGACCTTATGGATTACTGCAGGTTGCAGCGGATGGTATTAAGCTCTTTACAAAAGAAGATATTATCCCTACAAACGTAGTTGGACGTATCTTTAAAATCGCTCCGGTTATTACGGCTGCTACTGCGTTTATGGCTGCTGCTGCAATCCCTTTTTTACCTCAGTTTGAGCTTTTTGGGTACACAGTTCACCCGATTATCTCTGATGTAAATATCGGTATTTTATATATTCTTGGAATCATGGGAATTGGACTCTACGGTCCGCTTCTTGGAGGTATGGCTTCTGCAAATAAGTTCGCTCTACTTTCAGCGGCTCGTAGTGCGGCTGTATTTATTTCTTATGAAGTTATTACGGGGCTTTCGATTTTAGCTCCGATTATGATGGTTGGTTCTCTTTCTCTGATTGATTTTAATGAGTACCAATCTGGTGGCATCGGTGACTGGATAGTCTGGTCTCAGCCTGTTGCGTTTGTGCTGTTCTGGATAGCTGCGTTTGCTGAAACTGGCCGTACACCATTTCACTTGGTTGCAAATGACCATGAGATTATTGATGGTTTCGGTACTGAATATTCTGGTATGAGATGGGGTCTTTTCTTCATTGGAGAATATGCAAATATGTTCTTTATCTCTTTTGTAATCCCGCTTCTATTTTTAGGTGGTTATGGTGATGGAAGTTTCCTTGGTGCATTAGGCTTGTTAGCAAAAATGTCATTTTTCTTCTTCTTTTTCCTTTGGACAAGAGCTGCTTGGCCAGATGTAAGACCTGACCAATTAATGTGGTTATGTTGGAAAGTACTTATGCCAATAGCTGTGATTAACGTAGTTATCACTGGCTTTGTGATGATGTTTTAAGGGGATATGAATGAAAAATAACGAGCAATTTAACAACAGAAATGTTAGTGAGAATGGCTACTATTTAGTAGACATCGCAGATTATCCTACCGATGGCTGGGGTAAGTTCAAGCGTGTAGTCCAAAGAACTTTCAGAGGCGAGCTTTTTGTCGGTCTTTGGGTTGTGCTTCGTGAGATGATCAAGTTTGATATTCATACGGTCTCTTATCCTGAAGAAAAAATGCCAATAGGTCCTCGTTACCGTGCCGTGCATGAGATGAAAAGACTTTGGGAGTCAGATGCTGAGAGATGTATCGGGTGTGGACTTTGTGAGAAAATTTGTATCTCTAACTGTATCAAAATGGATACACGTATAGACGAAAACTCTCGTAAAGAGGTAAGTGAATATACAATTAATCTTGGTCGTTGTATTTTCTGCGGTTACTGTGCTGAAGTTTGCCCAGAACTTGCTATTACACATGGTGGTGAATATGAACAGGCATCTGAACAGAGAGAACATTTTGTGGATTATGAGTATATGCTGACTCCTCTTGACAAAATGAAAGCCGGAACTCAAGTTGAGTTTGAAGGTTTTGGTGCGATTACACCACATGAAGATGAGCGCGTTAAAAAAACGCCTCTAGCTTATTAAGGAGATTGGATTATGTTTGAAGCTATAGCTTTTTATCTGTTTGCATTTTTAACGATTGCAATGTTTTTCATAGCGGTGACTACTTCTCAGGCACTTTATGCATTGACGGCACTTGCAGCAGGAATGATTTTTATATCGGCATTTTTCTTTATTCTTGGTGCTGACTTTTTAGGTGCGGTGCAAATCGTAGTTTACTCAGGTGCTGTTATGGCTCTTTATGCGTTTGGTATGATGTTTTTTGACACGACAAGAGACGTAAAAGAAAAAAACGGCAATAAGTATATTGTTGTGGGTCTAGCTACTATCAGTGCAGTTTTGGTTGTAGCTATATTTGCTGCACCAATAGTTTCTCAAAACATAACAGCACTTTACCCTATGGTAGAAGGCGCTGGAAATACTCAAGAGGTTGGTTTAGTACTTTTCACAAAGTATCTTATCCCTTTCGAGGTAGCTGCTGTTATGTTACTTGTAGCGATGATTGCCGGCATTGTTTTAGCTGGAAAACAGATGGATTTATCTCTTACATTGTTAGATGACAAAGAGATTGAAGAGATCAAAAACAAAAAAATGAAAAAGGTGCTTTAATGATGGAAATTGGCTTAAATCACTATCTTATACTTTCAACTATTCTTTTTACAATAGGTTTGATTGGTGTAATGCGTAGAAAAAACCTTCTTTTACTGTTTTTCGCAACTGAGATTTTACTTAACTCGGTAAATATCGCTTTTGCTGCGATTTCACACTTTTACGGTGACTTAACTGGACAGATGTTTGCGTTTTTCGTAATTGCAATCGCTGCTTCAGAAGTGGCTGTAGGTCTTGGACTGTTGATAGTATGGCATAAACGCCATGGAACTATTGATTTAGATTCATTAGCAACGATGAGAGGATAGAAGTATGGAATTTTATTTATATCTAGCACTATTCGCACCGCTTGCAGGGTCACTTTTTGCTGCACTCTTTGGTGCGTCACCTAAAACACTTATAGCAGGATTGGTTCCGAGTTTATTGTTGCTGACTTCATTTGTAAGTAGTACAATTCTTCTGGTACACATTCTTGGCGGTGGGGCTCCGATTCAAGTTGAGATGATGACTTGGATGGCAACGGGGGATCTTTACATTCCTTTTGGTTTTATTGTTGATCAGGTTTCTGTGACTATGATGATGGTTGTAACAGTTGTTTCAACAGTTGTTCACTTCTACTCAATCGGCTACATGGACCATGACAAAGGTTTCAACAGATTTTTCTCATACCTTTCAGCTTTCGTTTTCTCAATGATGGTTCTTGTTATGAGTGACAACTTTGCTGGTCTTTTTATTGGTTGGGAAGGCGTTGGTCTTTGTTCTTGGTTACTGATTGGTTTTTGGTACCACAAAGAGAGTGCTACTTGGGCTGCAAACGAAGCATTTATAATGAACCGTATTGCTGACCTTGGAATGCTTATCGGTATTTTCCTAGTTTACTGGAATACAGGAACTCTGCAGTACGCAGAAGCATTTGCTCTTATGCCAGAGCTTCCAACGGATATACTCGTATTAATGGGTATTTTCTTGTTCATAGGGGCTATGGGTAAATCTGCTCAATTCCCGTTACACACTTGGCTTGCGGATGCAATGGAAGGTCCAACTCCTGTTTCTGCACTTATCCACGCGGCTACGATGGTTACTGCGGGTGTTTATCTTGTTGTTCGTGCGAATCCACTGTATGATTTAATTCCTAATGTAGGTCTTTTCATAGCAAGCCTTGGAGCTTTTGTTGCCCTGTTTGCTGCTTCTATGGCTTTAGTAAACCGTGACATGAAAAGAATCATCGCATACTCTACACTCTCTCAGTTGGGGTATATGTTTGTTGCTGCAGGTTTAGGTGCTTATTGGGTTGCATTGTTTCACTTAATGGCTCATGCATTCTTTAAAGCACTTTTATTTCTTGGCGCCGGTAACGTTATGCACGCAATGCATGATGAGCTTGACCCGTTTAAAATGGGTGGACTTAAGAAGCCGATGAAATGGACATTTATTATGATGACTGTTGCTTCTGTTGCACTTGCGGGTATCTATCCTTTAGCCGGCTTCTTCTCAAAAGATTTAATCTTAGAAGTTGCGATGATTGAACATCATTATATTATCTATTCAGTACTGCTTTTTACAGCCGGTATGACTGCGTTTTACTCATTTAGACTTGTTGCACTCATTTTCCACGGAGAAGAGAGATACAAACTATTTGGTGTACATCCGCACGAAGCGTATAAATTTATGTTGATCGCAATGGCTCCACTACTTATTTTAGCGGTAATTGCCGGTTCATTTAAAATGACTTATTTTGAGATGGTAACAGCTGTTCTACCAGCTACTGAGTATCATGTTCATAGTGTTGTTACATATTGGATAATGACAATCGGAACACAATTGTTTGTAATCCTTGCAATTGCGTTTGCATATAAAAAATATGCAAATAGCAGCGTAAAAGTACCAGATGGAACATCTAAAATGGAAAACCGTTTATGCTACAAAATTTTAAGCAATCAATACTATATTCCTTACATTTTTGAAGAGTACTTAGTAAAACCATACAGAGAACTCTCTACGGTTTTATGGAAACATGTAGATATGAAAATTGTTGATGCTACCGTAGACGGCATAGCCGGTATTATTTACAGTACCGGTGAAAAAACGAGAGATATGCAAAGTGGGAACTTGTCTACTATGCTTAAATGGATGGTAGCCGGAACGGTTGGTCTACTGTCCTTAGCTGTGGTTTTTGGACTTGCAGTAAGATACTCTGCTGAAATCAAAGCGATTTTATCAGGTTTAGGAGTTTAGTATATGTTAGATCATATTTTATCAATTTTAATTTTCTTTCCTGCCTTAGCAGGGGTTTTTGGGTTTATGATTCAAAAAGATAGTGTTCGTGCATATGGTTTAGCTGTGGCTACTGTGGAGTTTGCACTCTCTTTATGGTTATGGTTTGCGTTTGATAGTAATGTCTCTGGTATGCAGTTTATGGAGCAGTTGCCTTTAATTCCTGCTTTTGGAATTAACTATACTTTAGGTGTAGATGGTATATCGCTATTTATTATCATTCTAGCTGCATTTTTTACGATGATTGGTATTGCTTCTTTGCCGGAGACGAAAGATGTCAAAAACATGATTATTTCACTTTTGTTTTTACAGATGACAATGATTGGTGTTTTTGCTGCTCTAGATGCAATTGTGTTCTATATATTCTGGGAACTTTCACTTGTTCCAATGCTTTATATAATTGGTGCATGGGGTGGGCCTTTAAGAGTTTACGCTTCTGTGAAGTTCTTTTTGTACACATTCGCCGGTTCACTGGTAATGCTTGTTGGTATGCTTTTTATGGCATATTTTTACTTTCAGGCAACAGGCGTTTGGAGTTTTGCAATTCTTGAATGGTATAGACTTATCCTGCCGGAGTCATTTCAGTTGTGGTTATTTGCAGCTTTCTTTGTCGGTTTTGCAATCAAGGTTCCTATGTTTCCATTCCATACATGGTTGCCATATGCTCACGGTCAAGCTCCGACTATCGGTTCTGTAATTCTTGCGGCAATTTTACTTAAAATGGGAACCTATGCGTTTATCCGTTTTTCATTGCCAATGTTTCCGGATGCGTCGGTATTCTTTATGTTTCCGATAGCAATTCTGGCAATCATCATGATTATCTATACAGCTATGGTTGCTTACGCTCAGGAAGATATTAAGCAAGTTGTTGCGTACTCTTCAGTTTCACATATGGGTGTAATTATTCTTGGTACATTTGCTTTGAATGTTGAAGGTATCTCTGGTTCTGTCTTCTTGATGATAGCACACGGTGTTGTTTCAGGTGCTCTATTCTTGCTAGTCGGAGTTATATATGACAGACGTCATACGAAGATGATGAATCAGTTTGGCGGTCTTGCTCATGTAATGCCTCGCTATGCGACTATTTTTGGTCTCATGCTCATGGCTTCTGTCGGTATGCCTCTTACAATTAACTTTGTTGGAGAATTTTTAAGTTTACTTGGATTTTATCAGCAGTCACATGTGCTTACAATCTTAGCAGGAACAGCAATTGTTGTCGGCGCTATCTATATGTTGGCAGCATACAAAAAAATGTTCTTTGGAAATGTTACAATTGAAGAAAATAGAAATCTTCCAGACGTAAACAAAAGAGAGTTGTTAGCACTTATTCCATTGTCAATTATTACTGTTTGGTTAGGTGTATATCCTAACCCAGTGCTTGCGCCAATTAACAACAGTGTAGAATCTATTGTTCAGTTAATGCACGATAAATCTATAACAGAAGAAGCGAAAAGTAGAATTCCCAACCTTATCAAAGGAATAGAAATCACTAGAACTTCAATAGAGGAGGCACACTAATGTTAGAGCCAATTAATGTTTCAATGGAGTCATTAAATTTAATGACTCTTGCACCAATGCTTATTCCAATTGTTGGGGCGTTGGTAATTTTAGTAATAGATATGATAAAAGGCGGACTCGACAGAAGTTTGTATGTGGTTCTGAGTTTACTGTTCTTGTTTATGGATTTTTCTACGCTAATTGAGGCTGCCGGAGTTTTCGCTAAAGATGGCTCAGTGATGGGTGTTTTTGATGTTATGCTCATTGATGGACTTGCGATTTTGTCTCAGTTTATTATTGTCGGTGCATCGATGCTCTTTATTCCATTAGCACTTTCTCATACGCGTTTTCATGAGTTTTCATATCCGGAATTCTTTGCACTATTCTTATTTATGATTAGTGGATTCCAGTTCATGGTTGCTACTGATAATTTAATCTTAATTTTTGTTGGACTTGAGACTTCCTCTTTAGCGCTTTATACGCTAATAGCTATGCACAATCGTGACAAATCATTTGAAGCAGCTGTGAAGTACTTTACGATGGGTGCGCTTGCAGCTGGTTTATACAGTTTTGGAGCTATGGTGTTTTATGCACTTACCGGTTCAGTCGAGATTGGAAAAATAGCAGCAGTTTTAGCAGCAAACGGCTATGCGGATTTAGCATATGTTTTAGTTGCAGTTGTATTTATGCTGGCTTCATTTGCATTTAAACTCTCTTTAGTGCCATTTCATACATGGGCACCGGATGTATATGAGGGTGCGAGTGCAGCAATGGCTGGTTATATGTCTATAGTTCCAAAAATAGCTGCCTTTGTTGTTGCTATGAGACTCTTTGAATTTTTAATTCACAGCGGAGTTGTATGGCTTGAGATAGTTCTTTATATTTTTGTTATAGTCACAATGACTGCTGCAAATATGTGGGCACTTGTTCAAACGGACGTAAAACGTATGCTTGCATACAGTTCTGTTTCACATGCAGGTTTTGTAATGGCGGCTATTTTAATTGGTACGACTCAATCAAACTCTGCACTCTTTTTGTACTGGGTTCTATTTAGTTTTACAAATCTAGGTTCATTCTCTATGCTTTGGATTTCTCGTCAAAAACATCTTCCGGCACACCAAAGCTCGGATCACAGTTATGACAAATTTGCAGGTATGATTAAAACATCTCCAATGGCCGCAAGTATCATGGGGCTTTTCATGTTAAGTCTTGCAGGTATTCCTCCATTTGCACTGTTTTGGGGTAAATTGTATTTAATCAGTTCAGCAGTAACAAGCGGCTATACTGTCTTAGCACTTATTATGGCACTAAACTCTGCCATTGCCGGGTATTATTATGTAAAGTTGATTGTTTATATGTTTATGAAAGAGCCGGTTGTTGGAAATGACGGGCATATGTATGTAGCAAACGCTACAATGTCACTTCGAACAATCATTGGTTTAGCAGCTATAGGAACTATTTTTGCTGTAATTGCTATAAACCCACTGTTAGAGTTTATAACTACATTTGTTTATAATAGCGGATACTAATCTATAAATTTAAAAAGCGCAGGAGAAGAGAATTTGTTTAAATGGATGCTCTTACTCTTGTCGCTTGCGTTTACCTTCCCAAATTCCCTCTTTGCACTTGAAGTTTCAATGAACAGCGCAAAGGAAAACTTCGAAAAATTTGCTACACTTCACATTCGAGACCCCCATGATTTTTTATGTAAAGAAGAAAAAAATAATTTTGATGATGTAGTAAAAATAGTCTGTGCATTTTCGAAAAAACCATCTACAAAGTTTCGTGACTTGGAAAATGATTTTTTTAAAGTGCAAAGTACAATAAAAAAAGATACATTTTTTCTTATTATAACTCCTCACCAAAAGATGAAACTCTATCCTATGATTTTTGATCTTACTAAAGAAAATGATGTATATGAGGCAAACGTAGAACTCGCCAAGCAATGGATGATTGTCGGTTATATGGGGAAAATACCATTCATAAAAGAAAAAGAAAATAATGACATGGGCATAAATTTTCCTTTTGTTATGTCGCATGATAAACTTCCATATGTTGGAGGCTTGGATATAAAAGGAAATCCGGTACATATCAAAAAAGTACAGGATGTTTCAGATTATCTTAAAATTAAAAAGATGTATGAAGAGGGGAAATATGAGTCTTGTCTTGAGCTTATAGATGAGATAATGACTGAATATCCAAACTCGCTTTTTAATGCGGAACTGCTTTTTTACAAAATAAGAGTCTATTCAAAATTAAATGACAACGACAATGTCATAGAGAATTCTAAAGTATATTTAAGAGAGTTCTCATCAGATGAGAATGTTCCGGAAGTTTTATCGCTTAGTGCCAAAGCGTACTCAAAGATAGGTTTAAATACAGATGCAGAATACTTTTTTGATAGACTTTTTACAGAGCATGAAGATTCTATATATGCAAAATGGGGATATATTTATTTTGCCGAAATGCAGGAAGCTTCAGGAGCTGCATCAAAAGCATTAATCTTTTATCAAAAAGCGCTCATGGAGACAGATAACGTTGATTTAGCTGCGACAGCTGCGTATAAAATAGCACAATACTATATTGGTGCTTCAGATCTTAAAAAATCGGCAGAGTATATTATGAAAATAGTCAATGCAAAACCGGTTCATTTTGTTGATGATGTTAAAACTTCTATGGAAATGATGCACTTGTTTGCTGAGAGTGAGGATTATATTACAGCCGCTGCAATAGCAAAATCAATTATAAACGCAACTGACAGAAACAACGATGATTATGAAAGACTTTTAAAAGAAAGAGGCATTTGGTTGTCAAAAACTACAAATAAACTCGAAGCACTTGAGAGCTTAAACAGATACATTGAAGAGTACCCATTTGGAACTTATGAAGATGAAATAAAAGTAGCTAAAGATTCTCTCTTTTTTGATACAACAGATGCGAACGTAAGTGCAAGATTGAGCCAATATGATGAGCTTATACAAGAGTACCAAAAGGATTCTATTGGAGAGAGAGCAAAATATGAAAAAGCAAAACTTCTCCTAGAAAATGAGATGTATAGCGATGTATTGGGCTTTAAAGCTTCGCTTCTAGAGCTAGACTCTTCACAGTATGAAGATATAGAAGAGATAATTACAAACGCAGCTATTGGAGTTATGAAACAGTCTTTAAAACAAAAAGAGTGTAACGAAGTTTTAAACATCTCCAATGAGTATAACATCACACTTTCAAATGAATGGGATGACGGCATATTTGATTGTGCAATGATGGGGGGCGACTTCTCCTTATCAAAAAGAATAGCAGAGAAAAATTTAAAATCTCAGGATTTAGAGTTAAGAAAAAAATGGCTTTACAGATATATTAAAGTTGACTTTGCCACCGGAAATTACAGTGACGTTATTGAAGCTTCTAAAGAGCTGATAGGGCTCATTAAAGAGACACCTTCTAGCGATGAGTACAAAGATGTTTACAGATATATGTTTGATACTTATCAAAGAGTAGAAAATAAAGAGAAGATGATATCGTCTCTTGTTGAGATACAAAAGATTTTTGGGGATAGCTATAAAGACATAGATAGATATGTAGCAGCACTTACAATAGGCAACACGCTTAAAGATGACACTTTAGTAATCACTTATGGCACAGAGGTTATGAAGATACAAAAAGAGTCCAACTCATATGCTCAAAGTCCATTTGTTGAGTTTACGCTTTATCAGTCTTATATTAATAAAGAAGAGTTTGAAAAGGCTCTTGAAGTTATTCAATCACTTGATACTGTAGACCTTATTCCAAATAAGCGAGCAAGACAAAAATATATGCTAGGGACTGTTCTGGAGAAACTCTGGAGAAATGATGAGGCTAAAAAAGCTTATGAAGAAGCCATAAACGCAGATGCGGCTTCTCCTTGGGCAAAGTTGGCAAAAGATGCAAAAGAGATTTAAATCCCTAAACAATCCGCAATAGAATAAAGTCCCGGCTCTTGTTCTATAAGCCAGCCTCCAGCGCGAATAGCTCCCTTGCTGAAAGTATTTCTAGACGTAGCTGTATGGTTGAGTTCTATGAACTCCCCATCGTTGTAGAAACCGACAGTGTGACGTCCGACAATATCCCCGCCGCGAAGAGCCATAACGGCTATCTCATCTTTTGTTCTGGCACCGATATTGCCATCTCTTCCGCTTACACGAACCTTATCTATGTCAAGCTCACGTCCGCGTGCAGCAGACTCACTCAAAGTAAGAGCAGTGCCGCTAGGAGCATCTTTTTTGTGTTTATGGTGCATTTCTACGATTTCTATGTCAAAGCCTTCTAGAGCAGCTGAGGCCTGATAAACTAATTTATTTAATAGGGCTACACCGAGAGACATATTTGTAGCGTAAAGAACAGGCATGAGTTCGCTCGCCTCTTTTAAAAGATTGAGTTGGTGTGTGCTTAGGCCTGTTGTTCCAATAACCAATGGTTTAGGAGTTTTAATAGCTTGTTCCAATAGTGTTTCACAAGCTTCGGGAAGTGAGAAATCTATTACCACATCACAAGCGCTTAAAAATGATTTCATGTCCGCCGTTACTAAAATGGATGGGTCAATAGAAAAATCAAGTTCATTTCTCACATACACAGTACTAACACTCATATTCAGAGTTGTTTTTAAATCTTCTAAAAGTAATTTTCCAACTCTTCCGCTTGCTCCAAAAACGCCAACTTTAATCATGGGGATATCCTTTATTTATTTTATAAATTTAGTAGTATTTTATTGGGAATAATAATAGCGAATCTTTAATTGTGTTTTGATTAATGGAGGTTCTCAAGCTCTATAGCTTGAGAAAATTGAAAATACTTAGTGGTTAAGAAGCTCATCTACATAAGTAATCGCTTGAAGGGCAGCAACAGCACCGTCACCAGCTGCACTTACAACTTGTTTTGGAGCGGCAATGCGCATATCACCGGTTGCAAAAAGACCAGGTACTGAAGTTTTCATGCTTATGTCTACAATTACTTCGCCGGCACTGTTCATATCACATAAAAAGTTCCCGTCTTCTTGAATAAGTGTTTGGTTATTTACGTCATTACCGACAAAAGTAAATACACCAGGAACAACGATATCACGGATTTCCCCCGCGTTGTTTTTTACTTTAAGACCGTTTACACCCATTTTATCACCATATACTTCATCTGGAACTGAGTTAAGTACAAGCTCAATATTTGCAGTTCTTTTCACTCTCTCAACAGTGTTTGGAGCAGAACGGAAAGTGTCACGTCTGTGAATGAGATAAACTTTCGCACATATTTTTGCTAAGTAAAGAGCTTCTTCTAGTGCAGTATCACCACCGCCTACAACAGCAACTTCTTTCCCTTTGTAGAAAAAACCGTCACATGTTGCACATGTACTTACTCCACGGCCGAAAAATTCATCTTCACCTGCAAATCCAGCACGACGAGGACGTGAACCAGTACCTATAATTACGCTGTATGCCTCGTCAGTTTTTCCATCATTTCTATGTATTTTGAAAACATCGCCGTCTTTGCTTACGCGAGTAACTTCAACCATTTCATGCTTCAAACCAAATTTTTGACATTGTTCAGGCCACGGAATCATTAAATCCATTCCAGAAATCTCACCTGTAACACCAGGATAGTTTTCTATCTCTGAACTTTGAGTAATCTGGCCGCCAGGCATACCCTTTTCATACATATTTACGTTTTCTAAGCCGCCTCTAGTAGTATAGAGTCCGGCAGTAAGACCAGCCGGTCCACCACCTATAATAGCACAATCTAAAATCATTTACATTCCTTAATTCTGTTTTATAAGTTATCTATTTCTTTGGATAATTCATCTAAATTATCAAGTTTTCGTATCACCACTTTATTTGTACGGTTTCAGAAATAATTCTGCAACCTACGCTAAGACCGTTTGGGTCACTAAAGCTAAACTCTTGCGAGTTAGAGTGATTCGACTACTCTAGATAATTCATCCAAATTATCGAGTTTTCGTATCATACTATCTTGTTTATAAAGAGAGTCTTTTGATTTTTTTATAAAAAAAATAGATGGGGATTCGTAGATATTAAATCGTTGAATGAAGCTTAGAGAGTTTTTTGTGCCGCTTCGTAAAAATGTAGTATTTTGACTGTTTTCTTGTACTTCATTATAGTAATCAATTGCAAGAATAGGCAGCGGTAAATTTATATTTGAAAGTTGTTCCATTGTGTTAGCGTCTTTAGAGGAGTAAAAAACAACGATATATTTCTCTTTGTCTGGAACAAAAATATCACTTTTTTCATAAAAAATCCACTCTTTAAAATCTATGAATTTGTATTCTGAAAATTTGTAGTTGAAGTATGCAAATGCTGCAGCAATCATAGCTGCACCAAAGAAAGAGGCAAGTAAAGTAGAGAGAGAAAAGAGGCTTCTACCTCCCCCTCTAGCCACTAAAGGAACCTTGAGATTACGCTAATAATGCGTTTATTTTATCTGCTAGAGCTTGTTTTGATTGTGCTCCAACGATTTGATCTACCATTTCACCATTTTTGAAGAACATGATAGTTGGAATAGAACGGATACCAAATTTTACAGCAATATCTTGCTCTTCATCAGTATTTACTTTGCAGATTTTAGCTTTACCGTCAAAGTCTGCAGCCAATTCTTCAATAATCGGAGCAATCATACGACAAGGTCCACACCATGGTGCCCAAAAGTCTACTAAAGATACACCTTCTGAAAGTGTTGCTTCAAAATCTGCACCTGTTAATTCTATATATTTTCCCATGTGTTATTTCCTTTTTAAAATTAATATGGAACATTATACAAATGTAACCTTTAAATACATCTTTAGAAATATGTGTGAGCCTTAATAACTCAGATATTAATCAGAGAGTGAACAAATGTGGCAGTTAGTCTCTAATTTATACAAAACTAACGTAATTTTTAATAGAATAATTCAAAAAAAGGAATGCAGATGAAACTTACTATCACAGATGGTCAAATTGGTGTTAGACCTCCTGTAGCAAAACCACATCCGGGTTTTTTCTATGAAGTAGGCGAAGAGAGATTTAAAAAGTTAGTCTATGATCACTATGACGCGATAGAAGAGAGTGATATAGCTTTTTTATTTCCTGTGAATGACGAAGAAGATTTCGCAGAGGCGAAAAAACATGCTTTTGATTTTTTAGTTGAGATTTCAGGCGGACCGGATTACTTTACTCAAACTCGCGGTGCGCATCAAATGGTTGGTCGTCATGCACCTTTTAGAATAGATGAAGCTAGCAGAAAAAGTTGGCTTTCTCTTTATATCCCACTTTTAGAAGCTCTTGTAGATGAAGGAATTACACCGGAGTATATAGAATCTTTTTGGAACTATTTAGACATTTTCTCAATGTGGTTGGTAAATACAGAGAGTTAATATATTATTGCGTTTTAAAGAAATAAGCTCTTAAAACGCAACAAACTCCCTTTTTCGATTTTTAAAGATTACACATTCCGTGTAGCCTATTTCTCTTGCCATTTGTACCATTTCTTTTGCAAACATGGAAACTTGCTCGGGTGCATGAGCATCTGAGCCGAAAGTTATCGGGATTCCTAGAGTATAAGCCTCTTTTAAAAGAGAAACGGAGGGGTAAGCTTCGCCAATTGGTTTTCTAAATCCTGAGCCGTTAATTTCTAAGACCATATTCGCTTCTTTGATGGCAATCAGGGCGTTTTTTGCAATAACATTGATGCTTTTGTTTGGCATAAATTTAAAGACTTTTATGAGGTCAAAATGGCCAACGATGTCAAAGAGTCTGCTTTTTGCCATCTCTTCTATGGCATTAAAATATTTTTGCCATATTTCATCTATATCTTCATGCTCATATTTGCCGATAAACTCAGGATTATCAAACCCCCAATCACCAATAAAGTGTACAGAACCTATGAGAAAGTCTACTTTGGCATCAAAGAGTCTTTTATCCATATGACCTACGAGATAGTCTATTTCGTAGCCAAGAAGTATTTCTATTTTTTCTTTATATTGTTCTTTAAGAGCTAAAACGTCTGTTTCATATTTTTTCATTTCTTCGAAACTCATACGATACTTCGGGTCAAAATCCATAGGTGCATGGTCTGAAAAACCAAAGTACTTTGTGCCCGAATTTATGGCTTTTTCTATGTATTCACGCATCTCACCAACGGCATGATTACATAGAATAGTATGGTTGTGCAAATCGACTTTCATTTTTCTCTCATTTATACAATTTATGATATTATAGTGACAATTAATAAATTTAACTAATTAAAAAAACGGAGATTTTTTCATGACTCAAGAAGAATTAGATGCTTTAATGAGTGGGGATATTGATGAACTCGAAGATGAGGTTGAAGAGGAGTCTTTAGACGATTCTTTTGTTCAAGAAACAGTGCCTGCTTCTTCTAAGTATGAATATGAAGATAATACACCTCCCTCTCCAACAGATGAAAATAAGATGGTGCATCAGCTTGATGATGTAACAAAAGAGAGCGAAGAAAAGGCTACTCAAATTTTTGATATTATTGATGTAATCAGCAATGAATTGATGGAAAAAGAAGAACACTTAAACAGAGTCATAGAAGTGTTGAATTCTAATGTAGAACTTTTTACAACGTTAAATGAAAAATTTCCGGATGTTCTTGTCTTTAAAACGCAACTTGAAAAAAATGAAGATGCTTTAAGCGATGCTGCTCAAAGTTTGGAAACTCTTCAGGCAAGCGGTGAGTCTATTATGAGTGTTATGGATATTATGCAGTATCAAGATATTCACCGTCAAAAAATTGAGCGCGTAATTAATGTGATGCGCGCACTTTCAAAATACATGAACACGCTTTTTGAAGGCAAGGTAGCCGATGAAAAAAGAGTCTCTTCTGCAACACATATTGCAGGAGATACAAATACTGACCTAGCATCAGACGATGATATTGAAGCCTTATTGGCACAGTTTGGACAGTAGTTTAAATTTTTAATCATCTTCGTAACTCTTCTTTGCTAAAATCTCATAAAAATATTTAGCCTAAAGTTCTTCTTTGGGCATGTAAATGAGAACATATGCAAAAAGTAGAATTACTTTCTCCCGCCGGAACTTTAGAAAAATTAAAAATCGCTCTTGACTTTGGTGCTGATGCCGTATATGGCGGTGTAAGCCACTTTTCACTTCGTATTCGTTCGGGTAAAGAGTTTAGTATGGAAGAGTTTGCCGAGGGTATTGCCTATGCCCACGCTCGCGGTAAAAAAGTTTATGCGACTATTAACGGCTTTCCTTTTAACTCCCAACTGGGACTTCTAAAAAAACACATCATAGCAATGGCAGAATTAAAGCCTGATGCTTTTATTGTAGCGACTCCCGGTGTTTTAAAGCTTTGTCACGACCTAGCACCAGAGATGCCTCTTCATCTTTCAACACAGGCAAATGTTATGAATGTTCTTGATGCGCAGGTTTACTACGACATGGGTGCTACGCGTATTATTACAGCGCGTGAAATTTCACTCAAAGACCTTAAAGAGATAAAAAAAGAGCTGCCAGATTTGGAGCTTGAAGTTTTTGTACATGGTTCTATGTGTTTTGCATATAGTGGAAGATGTCTTATCTCAACGCTTCAAAGCGGTCGTGTTCCAAACCGCGGCTCATGTGCAAACGATTGCCGTTTCCCTTATGAGATGTACGCGGCTAACCCTGAAACGGGAACACTTTTTAGACTTGAAGAGGACGAAGGTGTCGGAACTTACATCATGAACTCCAAAGATTTAAATCTTGCTTCGCACATACAAGAGATTTTAGACAGCGGCGCAGTAGATTCCATAAAGGTAGAGGGACGTACAAAAACAGCTTACTATGCCGCAACTACTGCTAAAGCTTATAGAATGGCGATTGATGATTATTACGCGGGGACACTTGAGAGCGAAAAGTATCAGTATGAATTGCAGTCACTTCAAAACCGCGGCTATACCGATGCTTACCTGGTTTCCCGTCCGTTTGAAAAACATGATACTCAGAGTCTGGACTTTACAATGCAGCTTGGAACGCACCAGGTGAGCGGTGTGGCAAATGAAGAGGGTACACACTTCTTGTGTAAATATAAAACATTGCCGGGAGATGAACTCGAAATTGTGGCTCCTTTAAAGAGCGAGATTGCCTTTGTGGATAATGAGTACGGTTCGACCTATGAGAGAGATGGGAAAATGTTTATGAAATTTAAACAGCTCAAAGCAATAAACGGAAAAATTTGGGAGGAGATTCATAGCGGAAATGTGAACCTTATAACACTGCCGACAAAGTTTCCTTCCTACACTTTTTTTAGAATTCCGGCACATCCTGATATGGATACTTATCCTAAATGTTAAACAAAATAAAATGTATAATTCGCAAACCAAAACATAAGGAAATGAAGTAATGAAGTTTGTATCTATAATCATCGGAAGTAAAAGCGATTTTGAGGTCATGAAGTCTTGTTCAGACACGCTAGAAGCATTTGGAGTAAACTATGAGATGATTATATCTTCCGCGCACCGTTCACCGGAACGTACGAAAGAATATATAGAAACTGCTGAAAAAAAAGGCTCTCAAGTTTTCATAGCTGCTGCTGGTATGGCTGCTCACTTAGCGGGTGTTTTATCTTCTAAAACTATAAAACCAATCATCGGTGTTCCAATGAGCGCTTCAGCTTTAAATGGGATTGATGCACTTCTCTCAACAGTTCAAATGCCGGCTGGAATGCCAGTTGCTACAGTGGCAATAGGCAAAGCAGGTGCAATAAACGCAGCTTACTTGGCAATGCAGATTTTAGCTCTTGACAATGAAGAGTTAACAATGAAATTAAAAGAAGACCGTATAGCTAAAGCAAAAAAAGTTGAGATAGATTCACAAGAGATTGAAACAATAATTAAGCTGTAAATTTTCTAACCCAGAGGTATCAGATGAAGTGGATGAGTGATGAAGAGTACAGTGAGTTAACAGGTTTAGATATATCAGCAATAGATGATTTGTGTGAACGTAATAAGCTTACAGTAAAAGTAGAAAACGGCGTGAGAATGATAGACCCTTCAAAAGGGACTTCTGATGTCGTTCCTGCAAAACTTCGTGAACTCTCGGCCCGCAATACCCATGAAATGATGGTTCAGCCTCAGTTTGTTGAAAAAACTATAGGTACCATCATTAACCTTCATGAAAAAGTACTCGATGCCAAGGATGAAACACTTGCAGCAGTGCGAGTGGAAAATGAGTTCTTGCGTGAAGCACTTGGTTCTTTACAAGAGCTTTACGATGAAGACAGGGTTACAATCCACACCCTTCAAGAACAGCTTAAACTCTCTCAGCAAGAAGTTGAATTTATGAGAAGAAAATACAAACTTATGTGGAATAAAGCCATAGAAGAGCATACTAATTAATGTTGCACACTAAAACGAACGCGTCCGTTCTAGTGGCAGGGACTTCTCCGACGGCTATGCTTGGCATAAAGCCTCTGGTTCCAAAGCTAAAAAATCCAAGCAGTTGGATTTTTCTTAACGCTTTTCACCTACAACCCCCTGAAGCTACGAAAACTCTGTTTTCGAGAATTACTGATAGTCTTACGAACTTTTTTGCAAAAGTGCGTAAGGTGAGATACTAATTAATGAAAATAGAAGAAGCCTGTGTCGGCTGCATAATTAACCAAAGCGTTCGTGTTGCAGATGCCATAAACGCAGCACCAGCTTTAAAAACAGAGCTTACTTCTACCGTAGAGCTTATGAGTGAAAGCTTCTCTTTTTCTAACAATCCCCCCGAAATTGCCGCAGATGTTTATGAAAAAATGGCTCTCATCGCCAAAAAAACAGATTTGTATGATGAGGTTAAAAAACTCTCGACACAAAAAGCACTCTCATTCGTCCCTCTTTTAAAAGAAAAACTGTTCCATTCAAAGCACAAACTCTTAACTGCTACAAAAATAGCCGTTGCCGGAAATGTTATAGATTTAGCAGCCGAGGTTGCGTTTGATTTGGAAGAGGAACTCGGTAAAGTCTTTCATACAGAGTTTGCTTATAATGACTTTGAACTTCTTGAAAAAGAGCTGGCATCCGCAAAGCGTGTAGTCGTTTTAGGCGACAATGCAGGAGAACATATTTTTGATTATATCTTCATTGAAACACTCCAAACGCTTTACCCAAACGCAGAGTATATTTATTTTGTAAGAGGCAATCCAATTATTAATGACGTAACGATGCTCGAAGCAAAAGAAGCCGGCTTTGATGAACTCTGTACGTTGATTGACAGCGGAGTAAATACTCCAGGCTTTGCATACGGCAGAGCAAATGCTTATGCCCAAAAACTTTTTGATGAGGCTGATTTGGTGATATCGAAAGGGATGGGCAATTATGAGTGCCTGACTCCTTCGCACAGAAAAAACATCTGTTTTTTACTTAAAGTAAAATGCTCTGTTGTGGCAGCTTCGCTCAATAAAAACATAGGAGATATCGTATGCAAAATGGCATGAAAAAATGTTTGGCGCTAGGTTTTTTAATAGCAGCAGAGGCTCTCTTTGCATCACCAAGTTTTACAAATTCCATTGCTCTGGTAGGGCAATATATGGACTACAGAGAGTATAACAAAGCCGGTGTTTTGGTTGACAGTGAAAAGTCTGACTTTTCTGAGATGGCAGGGGCAGAGATAAATTTTGCTTTGCTTTTCGATAAAAGAACAAGATCGTATAGTCAAATAGATGTGAATTTTTTGGGACTTGGCGGGAACACAGAGTATAGAGGTTCTCTCTTAAACAGCGGCTTGCCGTATGGAAGTCACGTAAGTAGTACGGCTAATTATATAGTTGATACAGAAATGACATACACAAAGCATCATATTCTCAGCGATGTATTGGAAGTTAACTATGGACTTGGCTTGGGTTACTATATGTGGGAAAGAAGTCTTTCTGCTTCTCAGGTAGAGCTTTATGACTGGTTCTATCTTAAACCTACGGTTGGTATGAGACTGGAAATTACAAAAAATCTAAACCTTGGGCTTAATCTTGCATATAAATATGCTATTAATCCGGCTATGAGCGCAACGAGTCCTGATTTAGACTTTACTCTTGGCGGAGTCGATGTTTTGGAAGCTTCCATTCCTCTGACATATACATTTTCAAATACTTTTGATATGTTTATTGCGTTGAAAGTTGAAGAACAAAAGATAAAAGCTTCAGGAACTGAACACAGTGGCGGGAATGATTATTATGAACCCGACAGCACAGCAAAAAATCAGTATTTAAAAGTTGGCATGACTTTTAAATACTAATCTTGGAGTAAGCCTTTTGCTCTTTCATGAGCGGCTTTTTGTCTTTGACCCCATAGCTTAGAGAGTTCACTTTTATCGAGTTTGTTTATCTGGTGCAGAGCTCTTGCTCTTTTGGAGTCGTTTTTTTCGTATTTTACTCCAGAAGGTACAAGTGCATTATTTTCTATTTTCGCATACTCAAAATTTTTCGTTACTTCGTTGTATTTTAAAATCTCTCCGTCTTGCGTTTGTATCCAGTGAAGATGTTGATTGCCTTGCCCTTTTGCCATAAAAGTCGTGCCGTCTGCGTTTGTAAATTCTCGCACTGCATCATATGCTGGAGCGCTAAAAAGTAAGGCAGAAGAAAATAAGAAAAGTAATAGTGTTTTCATAACAATTCCTTAGTTTACATTAAGGCCCATAACTGAGCCTCTTGATGAAATATTTGTCACAATAGTTTCATAATTGGAAACATTTTCAAGATAAAAAAGAGCATCTTCGTCTCCGCCATCGGCGAGTGCGTCAATGGTTCCTGGTCTTGCTTCAACTAAGTCAACGGCTTTATTGGCTGTATCTGCATTTACAGTGTTGTTATCAAAGTAGTAGCTTGTGAGTTTTGTTTCATCTATTTTCCAAATTGCCATTCCTCCGCCAAAAACACCATCAAGCATATAGAGCCCTTTGTCATAACCGCTGTTATTTCTGTTTTCTAAAAGATAGTAACTCGTTGCGTTTATGGGGATTTTTATGACATCATAATTAACAGAGCTTGTCTCTGTAAGAGTTGTGCTTCCACTTACTTCTTTTGGAGTTATCCAGCCGTTGTAATATTTACTCCAAGCACAAAAGTGTGTGGGTGTATTGCCTGGCTGTTCACTGGAACTCTGCTGTGCCCATGTACCCGCTCCCATAAGCCCAAAATAGCCTATGCCACCAGTATTTTCAACTGTATTGTAGAGGTCTGGAAGATGAAATGCAGAATGACCCAATTCATGGGCAATAATACCAATGGTTGCATCATGCGTATTGGATGGTGTCGTGTCATGTCTCTCTCCAAAAAGTGCAAAGTTTCCTTCATTGGGACAGCCCATAAGCGTTACTCCATCGAGCGTAGGAACGTTTGAAGTTGATGTCATGCAATATTGATGCGCCCAAACGCCATTAGTAACATGGTGTCCTTCATAGGCATCTTCATAGCCTGCCATAATAAAAGTCAAAAGAAGTTCATTAGGTGTAATATGACCGTCTGCATTTTCGTCATAGTTAGAAAAATCAACAACTCCATCCAAGGCTACAAGAGCACTTTTTAAGTCAGGATAAACATTGGTTGAGAAGAGTGTGAAATTATCCATATCCGTATTTGGATGGTTCTTGGAAAGATGTACGGAAACTATGCCGTCATTCGCTATACCGTCATTCTCTGTAGCTTTAGTAAACTCAAAGTTTTCATGGCTAGCTTCAATATAGTAGTTATTTAGCTCATGGTCATTTTTTCCAAAAAGTTTGTTACTCCAAGATGCTTGACTAGAAGTGATAGCCACATTATCATAACTGATTAAGATGCCAAGCATCGGGATAGATGGTTCCACAACAGGAGGAGGAATATCTAGTATTGGCTCCCCAGAGCCACCTGAACCCCCACCGCTGCATCCTAAGAAAAGAAAAGAAGTTACTACAAACATTATAAGTTTTGACATGAATTTACCACATTGTTTTTCTTTATTATACACTTGTATTTATGAATAAACAAGCACAGAGTGGTTACAATTGCGAAATTTATTTGAGAGGCGACATATGATTACTTTTAGTGAAATGCTACTAAAACTACAAGAATTTTGGATGAAAGAGGGGTGTAATATTGTTCAGCCATACGACATTCCTGCAGGGGCTGGAACATTTCACCCTGCTACATTTCTTCGCTCACTTGACTCCACTCCATGGTCGGTTGCGTACGTAGCGCCTTCCCGCCGTCCGACTGATGGACGTTATGGAGAAAATCCAAATAGACTTGGAAGTTACTACCAGTTTCAAGCACTCATTAAACCTTCACCGGACAATATTCAAGAGTTATACCTAAAATCTTTAGAATATTTAGGACTTGATGTTTCACAACACGATATCCGTTTCGTAGAAGATAACTGGGAATCTCCGACACTTGGTGCATGGGGACTTGGCTGGGAAGTTTGGCTCAACGGTATGGAAGTTACACAGTTTACCTATTTTCAGCAAGTTGGCGGAATTGAGTGTAATCCGGTTGCAGTTGAGATTACGTACGGAACAGAGCGTTTGGCGATGTACCTGCAAGGAGTGGATACTGTTTTTGACATCGTTTGGAATGAAGACAAACATGGCAACAAAACACTCTACCGTGATGTGCATAAAGAAGCAGAGATAGAGTTCAGCAAATACAACTTTGAAGTAGCCGACACAGCGATGCTCTTTCATGAGTTTAACGCAAAAAGCGAAGAGTGTTTAAGAACGCTAGAAGCGGGACTTCCTCTTCCTGCGTATGATTTATGTATGATGGCAGCAAGCACTTTTAATGTCCTTGACGCAAGAAAAGCAATCTCTCAAACAGAAAGACAAAACTACATCCTAAAAATCCGTGAACTCTCAAAAGGGTGTGCGGAACTCTATAAAGCGCAAGAAGCCGAGAGAGTTGCGAGAGTGAAAGCGTAGGCATATAGTTCTGTACCATATATTTAGATAAAATATTTTTTTTGGTTTGTATAAACTGAATCAAATGCATAAATAGAGGTAAAATATGGATAATATAGTTATTGAAGCAGATGACATAGTGATTATTGGTTTTATTAATTCGAAATCTGAATTAGAATATACGCAATATAAAGCTTTTGATGGTGGTGTGGTTGAACTTGATAATATTGAAAAATATACTGAAGAGGAATTGACAGAGATATTATATACCGTTAACGGACTTGAAATAGATGACTATATATAAATTATTTTTAGTAAGGTAGGTTGTGTTTACAAGAATAAATATTCCTTCGAATGAAAAACATCAACCCTAACTCAAAATTTATTAACGCATGTGGTGTTGTTAAAAAATTAGCCAAACAGAGAGACAAAACTACGTACCAAAAATCCGAGAACTCTCAAAAAAGGTGCGTAGAACTTTATAAAGCGTAATAAGCAATTTAACAATTTTGGGCTTGTTTATTAAATACTTTCTAAGATAATACAGTAGGATATGGAATTGTGAATAATTATGGAATTTACGAACAGCTCATTAACTCTTTAGTCTTAAAAAAATTAGCAGCTTTTCCTTCGAATCAATTTTACATCAAAACCACAAAGATCCAAAAGAGTGAAGCTGCAACAGTTTTGACACAATATTTAACACAAATTTTAAAGTTTGCTTTTAATCTTATTGGTGGTGAAAATAGTGTCGAGCAACAAATTACTCTCACAAATAAAATAATAGTATTACTGCAACAGGAACTTGAAAATCAAGACTTTAACAACAATATAGTTGATACCAATAACTCAATTTTGAATGCGATACTTCCAAAAATTAATTCTAATATAAATGACTTCGATAGTTATATAAAAGAGATAACTCCTTACTCTGGATTGACGCAAAGTGAACTATTTACAGGAAGTAATGCAGGGGTTTCACTTGAGAGTGAGATTAAAAAAGAGATACTTTCATCTGATAGGATTTATCTTTTAGTTTCATTTATTAAATGGACAGGAATCAGAATATTTGAAAAAGAGTTAAGAGAGTTTACTTCTAAAGGTAAAGAACTTAAAATCATAACAACTTCATATATGGGCGCAACTGATTTAAAAGCTGTTGAGTTTTTATCGAGCTTGCCAAATACAGAAGTAAAAATTTCGTATAACACTGAGAATGAAAGGCTACACGCTAAGTCCTATCTTTTTTTCAGAAATACAGGGTTTCATACGAGTTATATTGGTTCATCAAATATTTCAAAAAGTGCACTCACAAGTGGTTTGGAATGGAACTTAAAAGTAACAACAAGTGAAATATCGCATATTATAAAAAAATTTGAAAAAACTTTTGAAACTTATTGGGAAGATAAAGAGTTTGAACTATTCACCAAAGAACATACTCAAAAGCTTCAAAAGGCACTTAAAAACGACACCATCAAAGATAAAAATAGTTTTGTAAGTTACTTTGAATTAAAACCTTTTCACTATCAAGAAGAAATTTTAGAAGAACTTCAAGCGCAAAGAGAGATACACAAGCGTTATAAAAATTTAGTAGTAGCGGCGACAGGAACTGGAAAAACTGTCATTAGCGCATTTGATTACAAAAAATACAAAAGCAAAAATAAAAGTGCAAGACTTCTTTTTATAGCACATAGAAAGGAGATTTTACTACAAGCAAGAGCAACATTTCAAGGAGTGTTAAGAGATAATAATTTTGGAGAACTTTGGGTTGATGGAAGTGTTCCTGAATCATATGAGTATGTTTTTGCTTCAGTTCAAACTCTGCAAAACAATCTTGATTCGTTAAACTTGACACAAGAATATTATGATTTTATCATTATTGATGAAGTGCATCATATTGCTGCAAAAAGTTATAGACCTGTTTTACAAAAGTTTAATCCAAAGATATTACTTGGACTTACTGCAACCCCAGAGAGAATGGATGATGCAAATATTTTAGATGACTTTTGTGGAGTGATTGCAGCTGAAATAAGATTGCCAGAAGCACTCAATAGAAAACTACTTTGTCCATTTCAGTACTTTGGTATAAGCGATAATGTAGATTTAAAAAATATAAAATGGCAAAGTGGAAAATATTCTTCAAACGAGCTAACCTATGCTTTTAGCAGTGAACGCAGAGTAGCTGATATTATTTCAAAATGTCAAGAGTATCTTACTAATATTCATGACGTAACCGCTTTAGGGTTTTGCGTAAGTCAAGAGCATGCAAAATTCATGAGTGAAAAATTCAACGAGGCAGGTTTTAACTCTGAGTATTTAATTAGTGGCAGAAATGATGTAAGAGACAGTATAAAATCTAGACTTGTAAAAAAAGAGATAAATTATCTTTTTGTAGTAGATATTTTCAATGAGGGAATAGATATCCCTGAGATAGATACGGTACTATTTTTACGCCCAACCGAAAGTTTGACAGTATTTTTACAACAACTAGGACGAGGGTTAAGATTTGCTGATAATAAAGAGTGTTTAACTGTACTCGATTTTGTCGGTAATGCGAGAGATGAGTATGATTTTGAGGGTAAATTTAGAAGTCTTGTTGGAAAATCAAATAATTCAATTAAGGATGAGATAGAGAATGAATTTCCGCATCTTCCACTTGGTTGTTCCATTGTACTAGAAAAAAAAGCTAAAGAGCATATTTTAAATAATATAAAAAAAGCTACTTTAATTAATAGAAGAAAACTTATAAGTAAAATATCAAATTATAAAAATCATACAAGCTTACCTTTAACGATATCAAATTTTACAAAAATAAATCATATCTCATTGGAAAGTATTTATAAAAAAGATAGTTTTACAAGTCTCTGTTATGAAGCAAAAGTTACAAAAAGTTTTGATTCTTTAAATGAACATGAGCTGGTTCGAGCCGTAAGTAAAAAATGGCTAACCTCAAGTTCTTTAAGTTATTTTGAGTTTATTTTCAAGCTTATTGAGAATGATTTTGAAATATCAAGTTTAAAAAATGAGAATGAAAAACTTATGGCGATGATGCTCTATTATGATTTTTGGCAAGACCCTATGAAGTTTACTACCTTAGAGGAGGGTATCAGGTATATAGGAGAGAATAAACAGTTAGTGGATGAGTTCCGCGAAGTTGTACAGATTTTAATACAAAAAATTAATTATTTAGAGAGCGACTTGCTACTGCCTTATGAATGTCCAATAAAAGTGCATGCCAGATACACTAGAGAACAAATTTTGTCAGCCTTTGGACAAAATAGCATTGATAAAAAAGCAAGTAGTCGCGAAGGTGTTTTGGATATTAAAGATAAAAATACTGAACTTTTATTTGTTACGTTAGAAAAAACTGAAGATAAATATTCACCCACAACTATGTATGATGATTATGCAATAAGTGAGAAGCTTTTTCATTGGCAGTCTCAAAACAGTACAAAAGAAGATTCGGCAAAAGGACGAAGTTATATTGAGCACGAGCGACATAATAAAAATATTGTACTTTTTGTAAGAGAATCAAATCATGATAAAAATAAAAATGTTATGACTTATGTTTGTTTGGGGAAAGTTTTTTATAAAAAGCATTATGGAAGTCAACCCATGAGCATTACCTGGGAGCTTGAAAAAGGGATACCGGCATTTTTTTGGAAGCATATCGCTAAGATGGCGATAGGATGAAGAATATGTATGCTCTAGAAGAAAAGAATCTGCTTTTGGAACCCAGACAATTCGAAACCGCGCAGAAGAAACTCTTAGAGTGGTATGAAGTGTGTGGACGCCATGAGCTTCCTTGGCGTTTGAGTGAAGATGTTTACCATGTCTATGTGAGTGAGATAATGCTTCAGCAAACGCAGGTGAACCGTGTTATGCAAGAGTATTATCCTCAGTTTTTGGAAAAATTCCCTACCCTAAAAGCGCTTTCAGAGGCGGATGAAGCAGAGGTTTTGGCGGCTTGGAGCGGGCTTGGGTATTACTCTCGTGCGAGAAATCTTCATGCAACAGCAAAACTTTGTCCGCAAACTTTGCCGCAAACTCTTGATGAGCTCTTAAAACTTCCTGGAATTGGGCCGTACACGGCAAGTGCAATTTGCTCTTTTGCGTACAATCAACAAGTAGGTGTGGTTGATACCAACATTGAACGGGTCATAAAACGTTTTTTTGCACTCTCGCAGCCTAGTGTAAACAAGGTAAACGCAGAGGCTGGAGGGTTTGTAAACGCAGAGCAGCCAAGAGCACACAATCTGGCACTGATGGATTTGGGTTCGCTTGTTTGTCTGCCGAACAATCCAAAATGTGAAGAGTGTCCTCTTGCGTTTTCTTGCGACGGGAAAAATGAACCTGAGTTTTATACCAAAAAAGAGAAAAAAGTCTATGAAAATTTGGAACTTTTTTATGGCGTTTGTGAAAAAAATGAAAAAATAGCTCTAGTAAAAAGCAGCGCTCGAATGTACAAAGGAATGTTGGAATTACCAAACGTTGAACCTCTTGAAGAAGATTTCATAGCTGCGTTTAAGCACTCTTACACAAAGTACCGACTAACAGTAAAGCTCTACAAAACAGATGATGTTGAGGGTGAAGTTTTTTGGTACAATCATGAGGAAATACAAAACGCACCCATTTCCTCTTTAACAAGAAAAGCGTTTGGTGCTCTGCAAAAGGCGCAAAGATGATACTGATAGGCCAAATTGATAAAATTCTTTTTGAAGATGCGG
>Ga0180732_1000514_pt1 | contig 32492 bp, 29 predicted proteins | sample KR11_01MetaG_FD_148674 | JGI IMG/M metagenome (GOLD analysis project Ga0180732, IMG submission 148674) | Groundwater microbial communities from the Olkiluoto Island deep subsurface site, Finland - KR11_0.1 MetaG | ecosystem: Environmental > Aquatic > Deep subsurface > Groundwater | place...
TTGTTTTAAAAGCATCTACAAGTTAATGCCCGGGCATTATCTTACTTATAATTTAAAACAAAAACAAATTTGCGAAATAAAAAAATATTGGGATATCTCTTTTAAAACTGAAGACAGGAGTGAAAAGTATTTCACCCAGGGGCTAAAACGCCTTTTATTTGATTCTGTTAAAAGGCAAATCATTTCTGATGTCCCTTTTGGGGCTTATCTTTCTGGCGGTGTTGATTCTGGAACCATCGTTTCAATCATGTCCAAGCTCCATGAAAAACCAATAGAAACTTTTTCAGTGGGGTTTGAGAATGAATCTGATGAGATAAATGAATCAAAATTTTTAGCAAATTCTTTAAACACGCATCATCACGAATTGATTATTAAGGATGATTCAGTGAAATATCTTCCTAAAATAGTCCACCATTTAGATGAACCCATGTCTGATCCTACTTGCATCCCGATTTACCTTCTTTCAAAGTATACCAAAAGATATTGCACAGTTGTTTTAACAGGAGAGGGAAGTGATGAACTTTTCGCAGGTTACCCTCAATATAAATTTATGAAGCTTCATAAACATTTCATTCGCCCCCTTCCTCAAGTATTTAGAAAGCCAATAGTTGCATTAGCAGAAAAATCTCCCAAAAAGCTATTAAACAAAGGATTCAAGTTTGCCTCAGAGTTGGGGGAGAAGGGAATGGAAAGATTTTCAAATTTTGTTAATACTAATAATTTTTCTAAGCAATACCTGAATCAAGTAGCTATATTCAATGAAGAAGAGAAAAAAGAGCTGTTGTTTAACTACAGTGAAAACTTCTACAACCAGTACTCCCCATATTTTTTAACTTCTTCTATTGTTAACAATTGCACCAATCTTGACTTTAAAGGAAATATGGCAGATGATTTGCTTATGAAAATGGATAAAAACACCATGGCTTTCAGTGTGGAAGCAAGAGTCCCTTTTCTTGATCATAGGATTATCCAATTTGCTTCCAAAATCCCCGACAACCTAAAATTACGCGGGTTTACAGGAGACAAATTCATCTTAAGGGAAGCTATGAAAGGGTTTATTCCCGAACAAACCAGGAAACGTAAGAAAAAGCATTTTTTTGTCCCAATTAATTATTGGTTTAAAAATGAGCTTCTGCAGCTAAAAGAAGATTTATTGTCAAAACAATATCTGGATAAGCAGGGAATATTCAAATATTCCTATATAGATAAAATACATAAGAACTTTAAGTCTTCAAATTTGTTTTATTCCAGGCAATTATGGTCATTAATCAGTTTTCAGATATGGCATAAATTATATATAGAAAATGAAAAAATCAGAATATAAATCAGGTTCACAGGAAAGATTTGGTTATGAATGGGAAAAGTTCAGTCAAATAATCCCAGAGTATGAAACTCAATTTTTAAAGTGGGTTTATCCATTAAAAAAGAATGATTTTAAAGATAAGACGATTCTTGATGCCGGATGCGGTATTGGCAGAAATTCCTATTGGCCATTAACTTATGGAGCAAAAGAACTTCTTGCATTTGATTATGACAAAAGAACTATTGCAGTAGCAAGAAGAAACTTATCCCAATTTAGACACGCAAAAGTAATTTTTAAATCGATTTACGACTTAGATTTAAAAAACAAGTTTGATATAGCTTTTTCTATAGGGGTGATACATCACCTAGCAAACCCTTCTTTGGCAGTCAAAAAAATGGTAGATTCGGTTAAAAAAAATGGAACTGTTTTAATTTGGGTTTATGGATATGAAGGCAATGAGTGGATTGTTAAATATGTCGATCCAATAAGGAAGATAACTTCAAGGCTGCCTCTTAAAATAGTCAATTTATTTGCATATTTCTTATCAATACCGCTATACACTTATGTAAAGCTATCTCCTCAAAAATCTCCTTATTTAAAACAATTATCCCGATTTAAATTTTGGCATCTTCATAGCATCGTCTTTGACCAATTAATTCCGAAAATAGCAAATTACTGGAAAAAAGAGGAGGCAGAGGGCTTATTAAAAAAAGCAGAGTTAAAAGATGTTCAAATCTATAAAGTGAATAATAACTCTTGGACAGTATTGGGTAAGAAAAAATGATAAGATTAAATCAAAAAAAGATAAATGTAGATAAGCTGAACTTAGGATGTAGTGTTTTTAAGAAAAAAGGATTCTTAAATGTAGATATCGATTCAGACAAAAATCCAGACTTGTTGCTCAATTTGGACAAAATTCCCTATCCTTTTAAAGACGAATCTTTCTCATTGATAACTGCAGACCATGTTTTAGAGCATTTAAATAATCCTTTTGAAATAATGAAAGAATTATATCGGATTTTAAAACCAAGAGGAAAATTAATAATAAAAGTCCCTCACTTTAGCAGGGGATTTACTCATCCAGACCATAAAAGAGGGTTCGATGTTTCTTTCCCATTATATTTTAATGAAGATTTCAAAGCATTTTATACTGGAACCTCATTTAAATTAGAAAAGTTAAAACTAACATGGTGTGCCCAGCCATATCTTAAAAAGATAACTCTTTCACCTGTACAGTATTTTTTTGCATCAATTATTGGCAATATTATTGATTTATTTGCTAATGCTTCCCCTTACCTATGCTCTAGGTTATGGTGTTTTTGGGTTGGGGGTTTTGAAGAGATTGAATTCATTTTTATAAAACAGGGGGTTAAAGCGCACACATGAAAAAAATAAACCGCTTGCTTATAAAAATCTTATCCGGAATTGTTTTGATTATATTGTTACTTTTGATTATAATCAGCAATTATATCGGCTCTACAGATGTTGGGGATTATGCTAATGTAGCTAAATTTTTTGCAGGAGAATACAACGCAAAAATTCGCTCATCCCACTCATATTTTTATGGGTTTATTAACTCTCCATTTATCCGGCTCACCAGCAGTTTTATCGGGATGAAAATAATGTCTATTGTCTGGATTTTGCTGATTATTTTGAGTATCTATTATATTTCGAAGAAAGACAAAAGATTTCTTATCCTATCATTGGCAACGCCCATCTTTTGGTATATGGCTCCATGGATAAATCCCATCCAAATAGCAAGTTTGTTTTTTTTGTGGGGGTATCATTTTATTAAGAGATATGATGAAAATAACAATCTCCCTAATTTAATTTATTCAGGGCTATTTATCGGGATGGCCTTGGTTTTTTGGGACACAATACTGTATTTTGGAGCAATACTCACTGTTTGTTTTTTGTATGACAAAAAATTATCTCATCTATTTTATTTTATGGTTTTTGTCTTTATAGGATTAATCCCCAGATTAATTTTAGACCAAATAATGTTTAATTTTGCGTTTTATGGTATTTTTAGGAATTTTTTTGGGGGGGTATTAAATGTCTTGGGATTCACCTCTGGTACGGGTGCAACACCAAAATCAATGATAGCTATTCTTTCTGTTCTTTTATTATTGCCTTTATTTTCCTATCTTTTAATCAAACCTAAAAATTTTAAGGAAAATAAAAAAACGGTTTTTTTCTTGGTTTTGTCTTTATTATTGATACTTACAAATCCACAAATAAGATATACTTTAATATTGACTCCGATAATTTTATTGAATCTTCAAAACATTTTAAGCAAGAAACAACTCAAAATCCAGATTGTTTGTTCAATAATTATCTCTCTTCTGGTTATAATGCCATACGTAATTCAGATAAGTTATTCAACCAATGCACAGGAACTTACTTCCTTTGTTTCAAATTTAGGCAATATTACCCTGTCAAAAACATTTCCTGAAGAAATTATCAGGCAGGATTTGAATAACATCGGCAAAGATTTTCCCAATCAGCGTTTTATTGTTGGAAATTTGCCTGATGATTATAGTTATTTAGCCATGATTTACTGGGGGGATGGCATTAAGGAATTTATAAGCATTCAGGATTATGAACTTTACCTGCAGAACAAAACCGTCATCCTTGAAAAAGAATTTCACCCTATCCTTAATATTCCAGAAAGGAGAGAAATCTGGATTAAAGGGGGCATTTCAGCAAGAATCAATTCTTCAGAATTAAGCTCTGTTAGATATGCAATAAGCAGTGAGACAGAAACTGATTTAAATGACTTTCGGCTAGTAAAATCATACAAAAAACTGAGTGTTTTTGAAAAAGTGCAGTAAAACTATGGACAAAAAAGAAGTGGAGAAAAAAGGCGGAAATTCTATTAATAAACTGATAGATTTTATCTTTTCCAAAGACAATCGTAAGTATGTTCTGCTTCTTTTTATTGCTGCATTTATCCTTCGTTTCTTAATATCTCTAAGAATTCGTTTTTATGCAGATGAGCTTCAATTCATAACCCAAAGTATTGGTTTTATTGATTCAGGAAAACTGCAGACTTTGAATCAGGACGGTGTATGGTATTTTTTAACTAATATATTCATGAATATTTTTGGTGTAAATGTTTTAGGGGCCAGATTTTTATCTATACTTCTGGGGGCATTTTCTGTAATACTTATCTATCTAATCGCAAAGGAGATTTTTGATGAAAAAATAGCTTTAATCGCTTCCATCATACTCGCTTTTTCATCTTATCACACTCTTAATAGTATTGGGGCCATGGATCTTCCAATGGCTTTTTTTGTATTTCTCAGCATGTATTTCCTTATTTTATTTTTAAAGACAGACAAGCAAAAGTTCTTTTTGCTGGCCTGGGTTAGCTTGGGGTTTGCAATAATGATAAAGCAGATTGCTGTTTTATTCATTCCGGGGTTTATTCTATTTTTGATTTATCACAACAAAAAATTCTATGCTAAATTCAGATTTAAACAAGTGGTTTATGCAGCCCTTTTGATTAGTTTGATGATTGCTCCCATCTTCACTTTTAATTATCTTCTTTACAAAGACAAAAAATTAGTGGATTTGCAGTTCTCAAGATTTTTTAACATAGCCAAAGAACAATACGCTTCTATTGCCAATACTTTAAATCCTTTCAGTCTTAAAACTCTTTTTATATCTTTTGCAGAAGGCCCACCAGGATTTTTTGTTGCATTAACTTTTTTTTACCAGTTTGAATCAATAGTCATCTTGCTTCTTTCTATTTTAGGGGGATTTATACTTGCAAAATCCCAAAACAAATTCAAGTGGCTTTTGGCTTTGTCTTTTTTAATACCTTTCTTGTTTTTAGCAGGCACTTCTCTGCTCCCTAACCACTTCATTTTCAGTTCTTTGTTCTTTGCATTGTTTTCTGCCAATAGTGTCAATTGGTTATCCAACAGATTTGATGTGAAAAATAGAAAAAAAATTATTATATTTATAATTTTGTTGGTAATCATTTCAAGTTTTGCTCAAATTTATCAGGAAACCCATGGTTTTTTTGGAAAAGAAGAGATGGGAAAATTAATTGATTTTAAGGATAAGAGCATGGAAAAGGGTTCTTTAGTTATTGCAGACTCACGAATATATAGGGGAAAAATTGCCTTTATGCTCTGGGATAGGCATTATTTAGAAACCAACTTTTTCCCGGATTTATTCAACCAGCTGGACAAATTTCCCGGAGAATATGCCCCTATAAAGTTTTATTGTATAGAGGCAATAACCGATGACAGCGGGTGGGGCACAGTAAAAAACCAGCCAGAATTTAACCAGACAACAGAACAGATAATTTCATTATGCAAAGAACAGGCACAATTAATAAAGACTATCAATGATGCAAAAGGGGAGCCGCATTTTGCAGTTTATCAGGGTTATGTAAATTTTAAATCAAGTGCTTTAGATTTTGTAGATTCTACCCATGAATTTTTCTTTTACCCCCTTGAATATACCCCCGCAGACAGGGTATTTGATAATTATGAGACTTACACTACTTTTGATTCTTTACTGGATAATTTTGCCCATTTAATACTATATGCTGAAATTATTTTGTTTTTTCTTCTATTGCTGTTTTTGCTCTATATGTTTTATAAACAATAATTCTTAAATACTAAATTACTCACAAAAAATCATGAAACTTTCTGTAATTATCCCTGTTTATAATGAAGAAAAAACCCTTGGAAAAATAGTAGAGAGAGTTGAAAAAGTGGAGATGCCTCTGGTTGAAAAAGAATTGATTATTGTTAATGATGGCAGCCAAGACAGAACAGCTCAAATAATAAAGGAATTAAAATTAAATTATAAAAATATTCAATCTTTTAGCCATGAAAAAAACAGGGGCAAGGGTGCAGCAATAAAAACAGCTTTGGCGCATATTACCGGCGACATTATCGTTATTCAGGATGGGGATTTGGAATACAATCCGGAAGATTTTCAAAGATTAATAAAACCAATCTTACAGGGAAAAACAAAAGTGGTTTATGGATCCAGAATGCTGGGGCATTTAACCGGGTTTACAATCGCTTCCCACTATTATGGAAATAAATTTTTAACACTTCTAACCAAGATTCTCTATGGGCAGAAAATAACTGATATGGAAACTTGCTATAAAATGTTCACAAGAGAGGTGATACAAAACATTAAGCTCGAATCAGAAAGATTTGACTTTGAACCGGAGATAACTGCAAAAATAATAAAAAAGGGATATACTATTATCGAGCTTCCGATTGACTACGCATGCAGAAGCTTTAAAGAAGGCAAAAAAATAAGAGGCAGAGATGGGATTATTGCGATTTGGAAACTTTTCAAATATTATTTTAAAGAGAACTGAATTAATTTAGTGACATTTTGTGCATTCTTGAACATGTCAAAAATGCTCTTTGTGTACACTGTCTGTTTTAACTCACAGGAAGCAAAGGCATCTTTAAGCATGCTTAGAAATGTGATCATTTCTGACATCAAAAAGTCCTTGAGTCTGGTTTTGGACTTTTGGATACTCAAGAATTCATCCACATACCGAAGTGTGTGATTTTATTTCAGAATTCTTGACATCGAGGGAAAAGCATACTATTTTGGTAAATTATTCATATCTTTCACTATAGATTTATAAACTCTTTGCAATCTCTTTTAAAGATGGAGAAAAATCTTGCTCAGAAAACAATGAAGAACTCTTTTTGGAATTTTTCATCATCTTTAGTGGTGCGCATTGGCTCCTTAATTTTTACTATTCTTTTAGCAAGATTCCTTCTCCCAGAGGGATTCGGCATTTATAATCTTGTTTTTTCCATAGCCTTCCTTTTTATGACTTTTTTTCATAGCGGAATAAATGAATCTTTGCTGAGGTATATTTCTGAATCTCTTGGGAAAAATGATAAAAGAAAAACAAAATCTTATTTTCAGTATCTTTTCCGCCTGAAATTAATTATTTCTGGGGCTTTCTCGGCTCTTTTAATCCTTTTAGCATACCCTCTTTCTTTCTACATTTTTAAGAAGCCAATAATATTTCTGCCGCTAATACTTTCTGCAGGATATATTTTTCTTTTTTCTTTTGAGGGTTTTTTAGATTCTTTGTTTTTCGCGCTCAAAAAGGTAAAATATCTTTTCTTAAAAGAGATATTTTCACAATCTCTTAAAGTAGGAATTATCCTAGCGGTATTCTTTATTTTCACTCCGGAATATTATATACTCGGCATTATAGCCGGATTAATTATCACCGCTATTCTGATTTTGGCTCTGCTTTTTTATTTATTTTATCATCTTATGCCGTATTTATTTCAGAAAGGTGAAAGGATATCCAAAAAGGATAAAGGGCGAATAATACATTTCGTGGCATATTTGTTATTAGGAGGGGTTTCTTTTGCTTTTTTTGGCTGTATAGATGTAATTATGTTGGGTTTGCTTATTGAAGATGCAGTATTTATAGGGTATTATCGTTCTGCATTCATCCTTGTTTCAAGTTTAGGGGGCTTAATGACTTTTTCTTATGTCCTTTTGCCGGTTTTAACTCAGATGGGAAAGGATAAAATAGAAAATGCATTTAATAGAATTTTTAGGTATAATATGATTGCCTCAATCCCTGCTGCTTTTGGTGTTGCAATTCTTTCAAAGTATATAATCCGATTGATTTATGGATATGATTATCTGGAAGCTGCTCTACCCCTGTACTTTCTTTCTAGTTTAATTGTTTTAGGAGTGATGGTTGCACTTTTTTTAAGCCTATTCTCTGCGCTTGAAAAACCAAGAATCTATCTTCCCTTACTGATTGGGATTATCATATTAAATGTTTTATTGAACTATATCCTTATAACAACACTGGATAAATATTCTTTAATCTGGGCAACAACTGGTGCAGGTATTGCAACAGTTGTCAGCTGGATTATTTATTCCATAGGGCTTGGCTGGCTGGCTTACAAGCATTTAGATGTAAAAACAGATTTAACTCTTTTAATCAAACCAACCATCGCGTCGCTGATAATGGCTTTAGGGGTATATTCCACTCTTCAATTTGTTCCCAATATGAACATTTTATCAGGTATATTCGAGGTTATGTTGGGAGTTTTAATTTATTCTATTATCATGCTGTTGATAAAGGGGATAGTTAAAGAAGATTTGCTTCTCTTTAAAAGTATTCTAAGAAGAAAATAGAGTGTCATTTAAAATATCTAAACTTCTTGAAACCTCAAGATTTGTATTTGCGCAATCCCCCTGCTTCAGTTCGCGGGTGAGCAAATCAAATCTTGATGGTGCTCAAAAACCCGAGCACGCCCCTGACTTCAGTCAGAGGGTTTTTGACAAAATCACTATTTTTTAACCTCAAACTCGAATAATAAATCCTCATAAAGCCCGTTAAAAAATATTTTTAAATACTTTTTGAAAGGAATTACCTTTTTCCACTTGTTATGGAAGATAAAATCCCGCTTTTTTAAAATTAGTTCCTGGAGATTATACTCTTTTAGCAATTCTTTGGAAAAAGAGCTCTCTGTAAAATTTGTTCTGTGCTGTATGTCTGTAAGATTTGCATAAGAAGTAGCATGGGGGGCGATTAAAACAATCTTTGCTCCTTTCTTTGATATTCTTATTACATCCTTTAAGAATTCTATGGGGTTATCTAAATGTTCAAGAATCATTTTCATATAAATTTTGTCAAAACTGTTTGCTTTAAAAGGATATGGAATTTTATTCAAATCGTGATAAATATCTGCCTTGAATAATTTATTATTATCCAAGTTTACCCATCCTTCTCCCGGATTTTTATAATCTTCCCCGCAACCCAAATTCAGCTTTTTCATCTTTCTTTTTTCTCTCCCAATATTTTATCTACTGCTTTTTCTACTTCCTCCAAAGAAATTAAATCCATACATCTATTCCCTTTTGGTTTTATACATTCTTTGTTAAGATAACAGGGATAGCAATCTGTTTTATGGTGAATTATTACCACATTTTTACCGAGCGGTTTTACATTAGGCATGCTTGTTGGACCCCAAAGCACTATCATTTTAGCTTTAGCACACCAAGCAATATGCATAGGCCCCCCATCATGGCAGATAAACAGCTTCGCTTTCTTGGATAATAAAGAAAGGTTGCGGAGATTAAACCCCATATTGACCATGCAATTACTATTTTCTTTAGCTAATTTTTCTATTATCCCCCTATCTTCTTCTCCCCCACAGAGTATAATTTTATATTCAGGAAATTTATTATTTATCCATTTTATAAGTTCATCAAATTTCTTTGTTTCCCACATCTTTAACTCACTATTTGCCCCAGGACAAATAACAATAAATTCTTTCAACTGGTTGTTTTTTAAGAAATTATCCACTTCTTTTTCATCCTGTTCATCTGTAGGGATGTCTGGCCAGGAGTTCTTAATTTTAATCTTTACTGCCTTCTCAACAATTCTCTTTGCTAATTCTGTTTCATGCACTTCCAAGTTCCTTGGAACATATCCATTTAAAAAATTATTTCTGTTTTTGTTTAGAGAATATTTTTCTATAACATCCCCCATAACTAAAAAAAAGAAAATATTCATATTACTTCCTCTAAGGTCAATCCCAATATCAAATTTCTCTTTCCTTATTTTTCTTAATATTTTCAAATATTCAAAAAAATTTTTTAATTTCCTCTTTTTCCAAAAAGAATCTAAAATGAACCTTTTCTTAATATTATCGTTCTTTTCTACAATAGGAAAATTAACTTTGGAAACTAGTGTAGTTATTTCTACCTTAGGGATTGCCATCTTAATCTCTCTAAACACACCAGTACAAAGGACTAAATCTCCAATTCTGTCATTCATTATCACCAGTATCTTCAGATTATTTTTGGGCATCTTTATTTCTCCTAAATCTTTGGTTTATTTTTTTTATAAGATAAAATTTTCTTACTAATTTTCTTCCGATTGCCTTAAACAAGGGATACTCTTTTTCAAAATAAACCACGCTTCCCCATTTTTCTTTGAATTTATTAACCCCTTGTAAATGCTCACGTGCATTTATCTGCCACCCCCCCAAATCAAATTCCTTATAGTTTTTTTCCTTACTCCAAACTATACAACTCCAATAAAGCAGGTTATTTGGCTGTAAACTTTGAAAATCTTTTAAAGAGGCATTAAAATAGAGCCGAGGTATTTCCTTACTGTAGACATTCCTAAACCAAATACCTGCTCCAGCAATTATTCTGCCCTCTTTCTTGCACACTAAGAATGTTGATGTGTTCTCTTTTAGTTTTTCCAAACTAGAGGGCATTATTCCTCCTTCTTTCATTGTGTTTTTATAAATTTCATAAAATTCTTTCCAGTCCTCTTCTCTATCTGTTTGCTCAACTTTCAACCCTTCTTTTTCTGCTTTGCCTATTCCCCATCTGGCATCTTTATGGAGATTTTTTTTAATTTCATCTAAACTAGGAATTAAATCCACTATTATTGTTGCATTCTTGTCTTTCATTTTTTGATTATCTCTGGCTTTTTTCCATTTCTTACTATCGTCAAGCCGAGAAACTCCTTGTTTTGTTTTGGAAAATCTTCTCTGAAGTGACATGCTCTGCTTTCTTTTCGTATTAAGGCACTTTCGATAATTATGCTGGCAACATCTGCAATGTTTCTAATTTCTAAGAAATCCTTACAAACATAATAATTCCAGTAGAAATCATTGATTTTCTCTTTTAAAGATTCGATTATCTGCTTTGCATTAGTCAATCTTTCTTTATTTCTTACAATTCCACATAAAGTTGTCATTGTTTTTCTTATAGTTTCCCAACACTGGTCTATGATATCTTTATCTTTAACTTGAATTGCTTGTCCTATATCCCACAAAGGCACCTCTATATTTTCGCTATTAAGAGGGTTTGATAGAAAATGTTTTGCAGCAAGTCTCCCGAACAGAACACATTCTGGTGCAGAGTTGCTTGCAAGCCTTGTTGCTCCATGCAATCCAGTGTAGGATGTTTCACCTAAAACATAGAGATTTTTAATTTCGGTTTCTGCATCTTTTCCAACAAATACCCCCCCATTTGAATAATGAACTGCATAAATAATAGGGACTGGCTCTTTTGTTATATCTACTCCCTTGCTTAGACAGAATTCATAGGAATTTTTGAAATCATTCTTTATTTGTGATTCAGGTATTTTTGTGCAATCTAGCCATAAATGGTTCAGCCCATTTTTTCTCATCTCTAAATCTTCAGCTTTGGTTACAACATCTCTGGTTGCCTTTGAACCAAGAGAATTGTACTTTAAGATGTAATCTTCTTTAGAGTCTTTAGTTGTTTTTATTATCGCCCCTGCTCCCCTAAGAGCTTCTGTAAGCAAGAATCTTCTTTCATTTTCAGTTGAAGCAGAGGGATCATAAAATACTGTTGGGTGAAATTGTATAAACTCCATATTTGCAAGAGGCAGGCCAAGTCTGTAACACATTGCGAATCCATCACCTGTTGAAACATCAGTATTGCTTGTGTAAGAGAAAACTTTTCCCAATCCTCCTGTTGCAACGAAAATCCCTTTGCATGAGACTGTTTTAACATAGTCATTTTTTATGTCATAAGCATAAAATCCTAAACAAACATCTTTGCCTCTACTTTTTGTTAGCTTATTCTTTGTTACTAAATCAATTGCCATATGGTTTTCATGGACAGTTATATTTGGATGTTTACTGACTAATTTGCTTAAGACCCCCATTATTGATTTGCCTGTTGTATCTTTAGAATGGAAGATTCTATTCACAGAATGGCCTCCTTCTCTATGAAGGTCATATTCATAGCCTTTTTCGGATTTATCAAAATTAACGCCTTTTTTTATTAACCAGATTATCACATCTGGAAAAAAATGTTCTGCACAAAATTGAACTATTTTTTTGTTATTGAGATTTTTCCCAGCACTTAGGGTTTCTTTTACATGCTTTTCAAAAGAGTCTCCCTTTAAGGGATTTCCATCAATTATTGGAACTGCTGTAAGCCCTCCTGCAATTAGATAACTGTTGCAATCTTCTATTAATCTTCTTTTAACAAACAAATCTACTTTCTTTCCTGCATCAGCTAGTTCTAATGCCACTGTACAACCAGCCAGCCCGGCTCCAATAATCCCGCAATCTGTTTTGATTATATTTCTATCGAGTCCTATATCCACATTTGTTGCAGAATGAGTTATTGCACCCACGGAAATTCTGTCAACCCCGCTTTGAGCAATCTTAGCTATATTTCCCAGTGTTATTCCTCCAGAAGCTTCAAGCAAAGGAGTTTTATTTTTGTTATGGCCGTCTCTTATTAAAACTGCTTTTTCCAGTTGTTTTGGGCCCATATTGTCTAAAAGAATTATATCTACGCCGGGAATTTTTAATATTCTCTCGAACTGGCCTAAATTATCCACTTCCACTTCTATAAATTTAATATCTCTCAACTTTCTTGCTTTTTTTATTATTTTCTCTAGTTGATAGTAAGTATTTCTCTTTAATTGAGCTATATGGTTATCTTTAATTAAAACAGCATCATATAAACCGAATCTATGGTTATGCCCTCCTCCGCATCTTACTGCATATTTCTCCAGCTGTCTCCATAATGGTGTTGTTTTTCTTGTATCATAAATTTTTGCTTTTGTATCCTTTATTGCATCAACGTACTGTCTAGTTGTTGTCGCTACTCCACTCAGCCTCTGCATAAAATTTAGCACAACTCTTTCTGCACTAAGTATAGAACATAGTGGCCCAACAATTGTAGCTATCGTATCCCCTTTATTTGCTTCTTGGCCATCTTGTATGTATACTTTTATTTTTATCTTAGGGTCATATTGCCTAAGTATTTCTTTTGCCAACTCCGTTCCGCAAACAATTATTTTTTCACGTGGGACAATCTCTGCTTTGATAACTTTATTATCTTTTTTGAAGAGATTGCTTGTTACATCTCTTCCGTTGAAATCTTCCTTAATTGCTTCTTTTATCAAGTGTTTTACTTCTCTCATGTTCAATTTTTCTATCTTGTTCTTTATCATTCTATTATTCTTTATCATTCTATTATTCTTTATCATTCTATTATTCTTTATCATTCTATTATTCTTTATCATTCTATTATTCTTTATCATTCTATTATTCTTTATAACAAATATATAAATATTTTTAAATAAGACTACAATCCTCCCTATATGTTAAAGGATAATAAAAAGAAGAAATTAATCATTGTTGCTATTGATGGAGGCAATTTTCCTGTTATTAATCCTTTTTTAGAGAAAAAACTGCTGCCTAATCTTGCTTCTTTTAAACATAAAGCAAACCTTATCTCAGTAATACCGCCTGCTACTGCTGTTGCATGGGCAAGCTTTTCAACAGGGAATAATCCTGGGAAAACAGAAATTTACGATTTTACTCTTGTTGACGACTTCTCTTGGAAAGTAGAGTTCTTAAACAGAAAAAGGCTTCAGGGAAAGCCATTATGGCAGTATCTTTCAGAAGCAGGAGTTAAAAGCTGTTTCATTAATCTTCCTGTTACTTATCCTCCAGATGAGATTAATGGGGTGATTGTGTCTGGAATCGAAACCCCAAGCACCATGTGCCAATACACTTATCCTTCAGACTTGAAAGACACATTAAACAAATTAGGTTATGAGATAGAAGTTTCTGGCTTGAAAGAGAAAAAAGAAGATATAGTTGAAGAAGCAGAAAATATTCTAGACAAAAGAATAAGGGCTGCAAAATTCCTTTTTCAAAGAGATTTTGATTTTTTCATAGTCCTTTTCAGAGCAAGCGATATAGTCCAGCATTTTGCCTGGGATAAACCGGTAGTAGAAGAGGTTCATAAAAAAATTGACGATTTTATCGGTTATGTGAGAAAAAAAGACCCAAATGCAGAAGTTATGGTAATCTCAGACCATGGCATTGAAAAAATTGAAAAAGTTTTTAATATAAACTCCTGGCTTGAGCAAGAAGGATATCTCTTTACAAAAATAAAAAAAGCAAGCATTTTATCTTCCCTTGGAATAACGAGGAAGAATATCTTCTACTTTTTAGAGAAAACAAAATTAAATTTTCTTATAAGGTATATCCCAAGAAGCTTAGGCAAAAAAATACCTGTAGAAAACATCTCTTTTGAAGAAGCACTTTCTACTGGTTTGATAGATATGGAAAAAACCAGAGCAGTTGCTAAACGTTCTGTAAAAACCGCGCAGATATTCCTGAACGATACTGATAGAAAAGGGATTGTAAAAAAAGAGGAAGAAGAAATAATCCAAAAAGAGATAAAAGAAAAACTTGAGAAATTTTTTAATGAAAGAGCCATCAAGGCAATTATAAAAACCAAAGCAGAGCTTTATGGCGAAAAAGCAAGGTTTGCACCAGATGTCACATTATATTTAGAAGAAAAAACTTATGAAATAAGCGCATCTTTTACAGACAAAGGCATATGGGTTCCACTTGGAAAAGAAGAAGCAGAGCACTGCCTTTCTGGGATAATCCTTACAAATTTGGGTTTAAATCTCAACAATGCAAGAATAATCGACTTAGCTCCAACAATTTTGGATTATTTCAAAGTGTTATACAAGAAAGATAGTTTTGATGGCAGAAGTCTTTTTGATAGCAAAAGTTTATAACTTTTCTATACTATCCCCAATCATGAAAAAAACAAAAAAAAGAGATGAGAATAAAGTAAAATATGGAACTATCTCTTTACCTCTGCCTTTAATAGATAAAATAAAAGAAAAGATTAAGGGAACAGGAATGCCTTCTGTGTCTTCCTATGTTGCATTTGTTCTAAGGCAAATTTTATCTTCCTCAAGTGAGTCTTCAGAAGTCTTTGATAAGAAAGAAAGAGAAGAGATAAAAAAAAGATTAGCGAGTCTAGGTTATTAGCAATGCAATCTATATTTTCTTTTATAGAAAGATTTAAATATTATCTATAATTATGTATAATTATAAAATGGAACAAAGATTTACAAAAGAGAGAACAGACAGATGCGTGGATTTAATGAGGCCTGAAGCAAGAGCATTGGTTGACTTGTCATTAGATGAGAAAGTTAAAAAATCCCAAGAAATAATAAAAGAAGCAATGAAAACCTACAAAAACATGGGTTTGGGGTTTAGCGGGGGTACAGACAGCCTCGTTTTACTGCATCTTACACTTCCATTATTTCCGAGCATACCTACAATATTTGTTGACACTCAGCATGAGTTTCCAGAGACATATGAATTTATTGACAAGATTGTTGAAGAATGGAATTTGCAAGACCATAAAGCAGTTAAAGCAGATGAAAACAAGTTAGACAAAATGAAAGAAAAATTCGGGTTTAAAACACCAGAATTTACTGAACTCTGCTGTGGTTATCATAAAATCGCTCCTATGATGAAAGCTATTAGAGATTTTGGTTTTGATGCTTTTTTGGTTGGTTTAAGAGGAGTAGAGCATGAAGAAAGAGCAAAAGAGAGTTTCTTCTCTCCAAGACATGATCCAGAACATATGAGAGTTCATCCTTTGTTATTCTGGAGAAGAGAAGATATCATGGAATATGTAAAAAAACACAATATTGTCTGTAATCCTCTTTATGCGCTAGGATACACTTCTCTTGGGTGTGTAGAATGTACTGAAAAGAATACAGACCCAAATGCTCATGAAAGAGCAGGCAGAGGAGTTGTAAGAGAAACAATAATGGAAAGATTAAGGGCGTTAGGATATACCTAAATATAGCTTTGACTGCATAACAATTATCTTTTAAAGCATACTCTCTCTTTTTTTCTTATGAAAATTGCACTCACTTTTGATGTGGAAAAAGACCTTCACTCTAATCAATACCAGAGTTTGGAAAAGGGTATCCCCCTGATTTTAAGCATATTAAACAAAAAAAACATTAAAGCGACTTTTTTTGTTCCTGCAAAACTTTTAGATAAATTTCCAGATTATTTTCTGGACTTAGAAAAACAAGGGCATGAAATAGCTCTTCATGGTTATAGCCATGAAAGGTTTGATAATTTATCTATTAAGGAAAAAGAAAACAGAATTAAACAATCTGTTGAAATCCATAACCAAATATTCAAACATAGCCCTGTGGGATTTAGAGCACCCCAGCATTCAATTGATGAAGAAACTTTAATAGTTTTAAAACAAAATCATTTTTTATACGACGCATCTTACACCCCCCTTAATCTTTTACAACTACTTTTCTTTCCAAAAAAGTTTAAATTATGGCTAAAAGGATTTTTTAGCCCTAAAAGAGTTTACAAATTAAAACAAGGAATTTACGAAATTCCCACATCTTCTTTTTTTGTTCCTTTTGTATCTCTTCCATTAAGAGTTTTTCCATGGTTTCTACTAAAACTTTTTCTGAACTTATTAATTCTCACAAACCAAAATCTTGTTTTTTATGCCCACTCTTGGGATTTTATCAAAATACCTGAAAGCAGAATAGACACAAGATTTAGCCATAAGAAGCTGGTTACGAATTTAGAAAAGGTTATATTTTACCTAAGTAAAGAATATAAATTCTCAAGAATGCAGGATTTATTAGAATGAAAATACTTATTGTTACTGCATTTTCAGCAGGGTTTGATGGGCTTTGGGCAAGAATCGAGAAAGAGACAGAACTTTTAGCAGGAGAAGGGCATGAAGTTTATGTTTTCTCTTCTAACATCAAAAGAGGTTCTGGAGAAATAGAGTATGCTCCAGAGTTTGAGGAAAAAAAAGGAGTTAAAATTTACAGATTTAAAACCTACTTTCATATAGGCCAAAACACTTTTTTTTGGAATTATACTGATAGGGCACTAAAACTCTATCCCGATATAATAATCTGCCATGCATACAGGCAGTACTATTCAACTGTTGCTCTAAAGATAGCCAATAGATTAAAAATACCCTGCATATTGGTTACGCATGCTCCTTTTTTGGAAAAAGGAATACGGGACTGGAAATTAGATATTATCGCTTGGTTATACGACAGGTTTGTAGGCAGAAGAATTCTTAATAAATACTCAAAAATATTTACAATAACCAAATGGGAAATCCCCTATCTCCTGAAATTAGGGGTAAAAAAAGAGAATATAATCTACATGCCTAATGGAATTCCAGAAGAGTTCTTTAAAATAGGAATAAAAAAGCCAAGAAATAAACTAAAGAAGATATTGTTTCTTGGAAGAGTTGCACCAGTAAAAGATATTGGAACATTAATCAGGGCTGTAAAACTTTTAGAAAAAGAAAAGATTATCTTAGAACTTGTCGGGCCTGTTGAAGAAGAATATGGCGAGCAAATTAAAAATCTAATTCATAATCTATCTATTGAGAATAAAATTAAAATGCCCGGACCAGTTTGCGATTTAGGGGAAAAGATAAATATTATTGACTCTTGTGATGTTTTTGTTCTTCCGTCAAAAAGAGAGGGTATGCCTCAATCTCTTGTAGAAGCAATGGCTAGAGAGAAAATAGTAATCTCCAGCAACACTCAAGGGGGCAAGGAAATTATAAAAGATAAGGAAAATGGTTATTTATTTCAGATAGGCAATGAATCTGAGTTGGCTGAAAAAATCTCTCTTGGGCTTCAAGAAAATGACTTAAACAAACAAATAGCAAAACAGGCAAGAAAATCTGTTGAAAGATTTTCTTGGGATAAATTAATTAAACAAATAAATAATGTCTTGATTAAGGAAGTGTCAAAGAAAAAATGAAAATACAAAAATTAGAAATTATGGAAAATAGGCACTTTTCCAAATCATGGAAATCAAGGATTTCCAAGTCATCCAATTCTCCCGAATTGGAGACATTCAAAACAAAAAGTTTTGAAGATTTTGCCCTTCAAAAACAAGAAGTTTTAGAAGAAACAGGAAGTTTTTTGCCTTTAAAACTTACAGCAGAACAAAGTTCCGCTGTCCCTCAAACACCTTGTGTTCGAGGCAGAGGAGATTTAAAATGAAAGTAAAATATTCTTATCGGTTAAGAAAGATAGCAGAGTTAGTAAGAGGCAAAACTCTTGAAATAGGCTTTTCTCTCCTTCCCAATCCCTTTTTGAAAGGTGATATTACTGCAGTAGACATAGTCCTTCCAGAAAAAAAGCCAGAGAATTACAATCAAATGATAAAAGCAGATGTAATGAAAAAACTGCCGTTTAAGGAAGAAACTTTTGATACTTTAATAATGTCCGGAGTTATAGAACACTTGGACAATCCATTAAAGGCATTAAAGGAATGCAATAGGGTTTTGAAAAAAGGAGGTTTATTGCTAATAGAAACTCCCAATCCTTATTTCCTGCCAGTTATTTTCTTTGATTTATTTATGAATCTTAGATATTACTTTGTAGATACTCATGTAAATATTTTTCCAAGGAGAATTATGCTCAAGATTTTATGGCACTCGGGATTTGACTTGAAAGGAATAAAAGGATGCGGTTTTAATTTAAGTGATTTTTTTACTATGCCTCTCCCCCAGCAGTTTTCCCAGGATTTAATTTACTCAGCTATAAAACGAGAACCTAAAAATAAATATTATAGGAAGATAGTGGAAATGAGAAAATGCAATTATGAAGAAGGAAAGTTCAGCAAATCACAGATGTAGCAAATGACACTGATAATCTTTCCTTTGTGTCTTTGCTATTTAGGGAAAGACATACAATCTAAGTGAATATCTATGTCTTTCACTATAAGATAGAGGATAATAATACTTAAAAATTTTCCCAGGATAAAATGATAGAAAAAACAGAATTCACATCAAAGCATACAAATCCTTAAAAACCGTTTTTCTTTTGCTTTTCAATGGAAAAAAAAGTAGTTTTGGCTGCAAGTTATTCTGTCGTAGAGCCTTTGAGTCTAATGTATTTATCAGGAGTAGCTAAACAAGAAAGATGGAAAACAAAAATAGTGCTTGTGAAAAACAATGATTTCGCAGAATTGGACAAAATCATAGAAACAACCAAACCGCAAATAGTAGGTTTTAGTATTTACACTGGAAACCATCTTCAGGCATTTAAGTATTTTGACATTTTAAAAAATAAAAACAAAAAAATAAAAATTGTTTTAGGGGGTCCTCATGCAACCTATTTTCCAGAAGAAGCAATCAAACATGCTGATTATGTAGTTTTGAGTGAGGGTTTTAATGCTTTTAGAAAAATCCTCCAAGGAAAAGCAAAGCCAGGAATTCTGCCTTTGGTGAAACAAGAGCCATTTCCACTCCCGCAAAGAGAAGGTTTTTATAAAGATTACCATATTCATAACAACAGCGAGATTAAAAGTGTTATAACTAATACTGGCTGCCCATATGCCTGCACTTATTGTTATAACAGCAGTACTTTAGACAAGATTTCTTCTGTTTTAAGCAAAACACAACTTGAGCAAATGGAAAAAACCCTAGGCCCAACCAAAAGATTATTTCCTCACTCAAAAAGGAGAGTGGACAGCGTAATAAAAGAAATACAAAACATCCTAAAAATCTCACCACAAACAAAACTGATTTTTTTTCAGGATGATGTTTTCGGGGCAGATATAGAATGGCTTAAAGAATTCACAAAAAAATATGCTACTTTAAAACTGCCTTTTCATGCGCAGTTAAGGTTTGAATATGCTAATCCTAAGAACCCTGAATGTTGTGAAAGATTGGAATTAATGAAAAAAGCAGGTTGCAATGGACTAACTTTTGCAATAGAATCTGCAGACCCAATAATAAGGCAGGAAGTTCTTAACCGGCATATGGATGAATCTCTGCTTTTTGATGTATTTCAGCATTTAAACAAGATGGGTTTTAAAGTAAGAACAGAACAAATGCTTGGATTGCCTTATGGTGCAACTTCAAAGTCCACAAAAATAAACCTTGACGCTGATTTGCAGCTTTTAGAATTGAATGTTAAACTAAAAGAAAAGACAGGGCTGCCGACAATTGCATGGGCAGCAATTTTCGCTCCATACAAAGGAACAAAAATAAGTGAATATTGTTTAAAGCATGGGTTTTATCTGGGGGAAAATGAAGACATTCCAGAATCTTTTTTTGAAAGGTCAGTATTAAGATTTCCAAAAAAATGGACAGGCTCGGGTCTTTCCCCAGGAGACAGAGATTCATGGCTTTCTGAAAAAGAGCAGGAAGCTTACAGAGACAAAATGCAAACCCTTAGAGATTTGTTTGATTTTTTCGCCAGAATTCCTAAAGGGCATATACTTGCAAAAGACTTCTTAGAAAAAGGCAAGTTGGATTTCTACACTCTCAGCACAGAAGCCCGAAGGCATGTTTATGATTATGAACTGTATGGGGTGAAGTAATCTTATTCTTTATATGTCAAGAATTGTTTTTTTATAAAAACTCCCTACTTTAGTTCGTGAGAAAACAAAAATAAATCTTGAGCATGCTCAAGAACCAGACACGCCATACACTTTAGTGTATGGTTCTTGACACATTATCCACCTATTTAGATACATAAAAGGGATGTCCACAATTCCAACAAGCCATTTTAGCACAAGAACACCAGTAATTAATGTCCAAAGAGGTTGAACTCCATAGAACGCTATTGTCACAAAAATGAATGTATCTAAAGCCATGGATGGAATGCTTGAGAAAACATTTCTCATCCAAAGATGTTTTCCATTTGTTAATTTTTTAAACCATGAAAAAAGATAAGCATCTGCATTCTCGCTTATTAAGAAAGCAATCCAGCTTGCGAGCATTATTCTTGGGGCAAAACCAATAATTTTAGCAAAAATTTCTTGGTCTGGCCAAAAAGGAGCTGGCTTTAATGAAATTGCAAGCCAAATAAAACAGGCAACTGCAATTTGAGTGATAAATGCAATAAATATCATTTTTTGTGTTTCTTTTCTCCCAAATTTTTCATTTACAATATCTGTTAATAGAAAAGTAACTGAAAAAACAAGGGTTGCAGATGTAGCAAACAAAGTGATGAATCCAAAATCAAACATAGCAATTTTATACGCAATTATATTGCTAATTAAAACAAAAGCAACGTAAAGTCCAATAAGTGCGTCGGGCTTATTATACTTTCGAGCATACCACGATCCAAATAAAGAAAACATGGTTATCAGCACTATCCAATTTAAAATTGTTAATATTCCCATTTTTATTTCGCCAATCTAAAATCTTTCATTTTTTCTTTATAAGAAGTTGGGTCTATAACATCTGCCCAATAAAACCCCTCTTGCCTTAATCTACAAGAAAGGCACACACCACAATGTTCCATTTGCTTTTTTCCTGTACCTATATAACAACTATAAGTATCTTTAAAATTAACTCCTAATTTTTTTCCAAGCAAGATTATATCTTCTTTATCTTTATTTATCAAAGGGGCAAAAATATTAAATTTAGTTGAACAAGAAATTTTGCTGAGTTTGTTCATCTCCTCTACAAATTTTTTTGTAGTATCAGGATAGCTTTCTCTGCCTTCTTGCTTAAAGCCAACAAAAATATCATACTTTTCTTTATTCTTTATGTAAACAGATTCTGCCAATGCTAAAGCATACACAAGAAAAACAGTATTTCTGCAGGGAACATAATATTTGTATGATTCTGCTTTTGTATCTCTAAGCTCTTTTCTAGTAATCTTTTTGGCTTTTTCACTTTTGTTTATCAAAGAATTAGATATTTCTCCCAGCCATTCAAGCTTTATTTCAATAAACTTGGCTTTTAATTCTTGCACATATTTTTTACTTGCCCTTCTCTCCTGTTCTAAGGTTCTTTGCCCATAATTAAAAAATAAAATTATTATGTGTTTATAGCCAAGTCTTTTTTTAGCATAATAAGCAGTAGTCACACTGTCTACTCCCCCAGAACAAAGGATTATTGCGTTTTTTGCCATATTTTCTATACCTTCATAAACTTTATAAATTTGTTTTTGTCTGTCTTGGTATGAAAAAGCAGGCAAAAGAGCTGAAAAAAGGGGATAAAATAAATCTTGCTGGGAAGACTTGTCTTGTTGAAGCTATTGAAATATCGGATATAGGCAAGCATGGAAAAAGGAAAGTACGCATAGTAGCTGTAACAGACAGCAACGAAAAAATTACAATAATCCGGCCAGAGGACTATCCTTTTGATTCTGAACCTTAAAATTTAAAAGAATTATGATAACTATAATAATAACCTCCTATAAAGAACCAAAGTCTACAGTTAGGGCAATAAACGCTTTCCTTGAACAAAATTTTCCTAAAGATTCTCGAATTATTGTATGTGACCCTTTTCCAGAAGTTGAAGAATACATAAAAGAAAATGTAAAAGACAAAAGAGTTCATTTCTTTCTTGACCCTGGAGAAGGAAAAGCTTATGCATTAAATTTGCTTTTCCAAGAAAATTATTCAAATAATCAAAAAGATATTTTCATATTAACAGATGGAGATGTTTATGTTTCTAAAAATTCTCTTAAGGAAATTTTAAATACCCTTAAAGACGAGAAAGTAGGTTGCATTACAGGCAGGCCAATTACTACTAATCCTCGGGAGAACAAGTATGGCTATTGGTCTAAAGTTTTATTTGATGGAGTTGACAATGTAAGAAGAAAGATATCGGATAAAGGGGAGTTTTTTCAGTGTTCTGGGTATCTGTTTGCAATCAGAAATGGATTGATAAAGGAATTTCCAATAGATGTTCCTGAAGATTGTATAATTCCTTATTTAATTTGGAAAAAAGATTATCAAATAAAATATGTTCCAAATGCAGAAGTGTATGTTCAATACCCTGATAATTGGAAAGATTGGCTTAATCAAAGAATTAGGATTATCAAAGCGCATGAAAACATAAGCAAGTTGTATCCCGAAATGCCAAGAACTAAATCATTTTTTAATGAAATTAAGAAGGGAGCTTTTTTTGCTCTGGCTTATCCAAAAAATCTTAAAGAATTTTTTTGGACAATAGAGCTTTTTTTCGCAAGGCTCTATATTTATTTTGAAGCATTTAAAAGCATAAGAAAAAAACAAGTTTTTGCTGATGGTTGGAGAGAAACTGAAATAGAATCAACTAAACCTTTAGATTAATTTTCAACCCTTTAAGTTTATCTTCTAATTCTTCTAAGCTTGTTGCTATTTGCATAGAAGCTATTAATATCGCGCTTAGCTGGTCTAAAGCATCCTCTATTAGTTCGTCTGTTTTCAGCCCTATTGCAGGAATTTTCTTTGCATAAGCATATCCTAATTCCCAAGCAGTTCCAGCACCAACATGCAAACCATCCAAAACAGCAACAACTACATTACAATCCTTAAATCCATTTATTATATCCCCTCTAAAGACTTTTTCAACATCTTTCAACTCTTTAGCAAGGCCGACATCTCTATGCGGTAAAAAAGTATCGAATCCCAATTTTTTGCATAAAACATCTACTTTTTCTAACAATTCCCTCTCTTCTTCACTGCATATTTTACCTGCTATGTAAACCTTCATAAAACTTATATAAGGTAGGTAGTTTTAAACTTTACCTATGAAAAAAATATTAATAATAAAATTAGGTGCTTTAGGCGATGTAGTAAGAACCCTGCCTATGCTGCCTGCAATAAAAGAAGCTTATCCAGATTCTGAAATTTATTGGGTAACAAAGCCCAATGCTACTGGTATTTTAGAAACTCACCATTTAATCAACAGGGTTTTTCCATTACCCGTAACTTTCAATGAGAAATTTGATATTCTTTACAATTTTGATATTGAAGAAGATGCAACACAATTAGCAGAAAAGACAAATGCAGAAAAAAAATACGGTTTTTATTCAGAAGGGGGTTACGCTTCTGCTTTTAATCTTCCTGCAGAATACTATTTAAATACGCTTTTTGACGACGAAACCAAAAAAACAAATAAAAAAACTTATCAAGAGATGATGTTTGAGGCTGCGGAGTTACCTTATAAAAAACAGCATAGCATTATATATTTGACAAAGGAAGATGAAGAGTATGCAGAGAATTTTTTAAAATCTAATTCTATTAACAAAGAAAAACTTATAGGGATACACTTGGGTGCAGGCCCAAGATGGCCTTCAAAGGCATGGGCTGAAAATAAAATTAAAGACTTTATAATCAGAGCAAAGGAAAAGGGTTATGAAATATTACTTTTTGCTGGAGCAGATGAAAAAGACAAAATTAATGTGATTGTAAGAGAATTGAACAACGGAAGCATAAAGGTTTGTCAAAATAATCCCGACAACACAATAAGGCAGTTTGCATCTCTTGTGAATCTTTGTAAAGTAGTCATTTGTTCAGATAGCCTTGCTTTGCATGTTTCAATTGCAATGAAAAAGCCAACTATTGCATTATTTTTTTGTACCCCCCCAAATGAAGTAGAAAGCTATGGCATTTTGAAGAAGTTAGTATCTCCAATGCTTTATGAATTTTTTCCAGAGAAAATGGACCAGTTCAGCGAAGAGCTTGTTAATAGTATCTCTGTAGAGGAAGTACTAAACTCAATAGATTAACTATATATTCTTTATACATAAATCCTTTAATACACCTAAATTTATTTAAAATAACAAAAGGAGTGACAAAAATAAAAGACGGTTAATTTACTATCTTTTTATTCATTACACTCTTTTGATATAAAATGGATATCGACAAGATAGCGAATAAATTTAACGAAAAAAGTGTGCTTGTTGTTGGAGATATAATGCTTGATAAGTATCTTTACAGCAATGTTTCAAGAATATCTCCTGAAGCGCCAATTCCTGTGGCACACATCCAAAAAGAAAAATATTCTCTTGGAGGAGCAGGCAACACTGCAAATAACATTTCTTCGCTTGGTGGCAAGGCTTATTTATGCGGGGTAATAGGAACTGGTTTATCCAATGAAATCCTTATGGAAGAGTTAAGAAAAGCCAATATTAATACAGATAATATCATTCTCGACAAGGACAGATGTACTATAGAAAAAATAAGGGTTTTAGGAGGGAGTCAGCAGTTGTTAAGAATAGATTACGAGGAACTTTGCCCTCTAAGCAGAGAAGTAGAGGATCTTTTAATAATCAAGATAGAAAATACAATCAGGCATGTAGATGCTATTTCTATTTCAGATTATAAGAAAGGGGTAGTTACAGAGAGAGTAATGCAAGCCATAATAAATCAGTCAAAAATATTTAATAAACCAATAATCGCAGACCCCAAACCTTCTAATATTAATTTATTTAGGGATGTTTATGTGGTGATGCCTAATGCTAAAGAAGCGAGTGAGATAGCAGGAACAATTGATATAGAAAACTTTAGAGGTACGGATATTGATGACCCCTCTATAGAAGGGGTGGGCAAAAAAATAATGCAGCAACTAAACTCTAATGTGTTAATAACAAGAGGAAGCAGGGGCATGAGCCTTTTTGAGAAAAATGGAGCTATTACTCATATACCAACAGAAGCAAAAGAGATTTATGATGTAAGCGGAGCAGGTGATACTGTAAATGCATCATTTACTCTGGCTATTGCTTCAGGAGCTTCTTTATTAGAAGCAGCAGATATTGCAAACAAGGCAGCAGGAATAGTAGTTGGAAAAGTAGGAACTGCCACAGTGTCAAAGGAAGAATTAATAAATCTTCTCAGGAGAGACATTAGAAATATCCTTTTTGAAAGTATAGAAGTTAAAAAAGCAGTTATAACCAACCAGTTAGATAAAATAGAGAAAGCAACAAAAATAATAATGAATGCTTACAAAAATAAAAAGAAAATCCTTGTGTTTGGTAATGGAGGCTCCGCATCTGATGCACAGCATCTTGCCGGAGAGTTAGTTGGAAGATTTAAAATGGAAAGAAAGGGGTTTCCTGCAATAGCTCTTACCACCGATTCATCAATAATTACATCAATTGCTAATGACTTTGGCTATGACAAAGTTTTTGAAAGACAGATAGAAACACTGGCAAATGAGGGCGATGTTGTTATTGGCATATCCACAAGTGGTAATTCCTCAAATGTGTTAAATGCAATGAAAAAAGCAAGAGAGCTAAAAACAATTACTATCGGTTTTACAGGAAAAAATGGTTATCAACTTGAGGAATTGACTGATGTTTGCATACTCGTACCATCTGATAACACCCCCCGAATACAAGAAGCGCATGTTTCAATAATCCATATTCTTTGCGAATTGCTTGAGAAAGAGATGGAAAGTGAAATAACCCCTGCACCTACCGATAGGCAATGGACACCGGGATATCTATGAAAATGAATAAAAAACATTTTTAAATAGATGTTTCATAAAGAGGAGATGTCAATTGATTTTAGTACAGAGAAAATAAGAGAAGAAATAGTTGGTATTATGAAAGAAATTCTTGAAAGTAAAAACAAAATATTAAACAAAAAGTTAGAAAAGATTCTATACCCAATAGAAGTTGATATTCAAAAAAGAATAACCAATTTAAGTTTTAAAGAAGGTAGCTGGTTCAGGCCAGCTCATAATATATTTGTACCTTTATCTATGATTTCAATATGCAAGTATGATAATTACTCCAGAGACTTAGTTTTTGTTGCTCAAATGCACGATATAGGAAATTCTTTAATGGAAATTGCAAAAACAACAAAAGGTGCAGATTGGGAAAATGTAGATAAGAGAAAAAAGCACATGGAACTTGGGGCTGATCTCTTAACAGAGTGGTTAAGTCAATATAAAGCTTTGGGTAAATTGGGTATTTCTAAAGAGAGAATTGCGGAATTATCTGAAATTGTGGCCACCCATGATAACCCTTATCTAGGAATGCCTTTAAAAGGTGGTGAAGAGGCAAAAGCATTAAGATGTGCAGATAGAACTTTTATTATGATGGCAGGTAGTTTTTATAAGGATTTAGCCGCCTATCTTTCAGATGAGAAGTATTTAAAAAAAGCTGAGAAATTTGGGGTTCAACTCTCTCCAGAAGAATTTTTAAAATTTCGTCTGGCTTTTTTTTATAAAAATAAAGAAGATCTTCCTGAAGAGTGGGATACAACTCTTTTTCCTCTCGAACCAGATAGAGCAGGTTATAATGAAGGAGGAAGATATGATGAGCCATATACAAGAACAGGAAGAAAGATAGTCGGTGAACTATTTAAAAGAAGAGCAAAGGAGTTAGAAAACCTTTCTGAAATAAGAACCACTCTAGAATTTGCCAATCTGTTTGAAAAAGGATATTCTACAGATGTAAACTCTTTAATTAACCTCGCCTCCAGATAATTAAACTAAATTAAAGTACACTTTAATATGTCAAGATTTATTTTTTGCGTAAACTCCCTACTTTAGTTCGTGAGAAAGCAAAAATAAATCTTGAGCATGCTCAAGAACCAGACACGCCATACAATTTATTGTATGGTTCTTGACATAGGTATATCTCTAATAACTATTTTATCTCAGTAGAGTATAAAAAAGCTTAAAATGTTTGTTTTTTACCCCTAAGGTTGATAATGGACTTTGAAAGAAAAATAAAAAGCAGAGAAGAGCTCTCAAAAATATCTCTTGATTTAAGAACACAAGGAAAAATTATAGGTTTTACTTCAGGAGCATTTGATATTCTTCACGCAGGGCATGTGGATTATCTACAAAAAGCAAAAGCGCAGTGTGACTGTCTTATAGTTGGTGTAAATTCTGATATATCTGTTAAAAGCTACAAAGGAGATGAAAGGCCTATAATTCCTGAATCCGCAAGAGTAAATCTGATTTCTTCTCTCGAGTTTGTTGATTATGCTTTTCTTTTCGATGAAAGAAAAAACAAAGATAACTTAGAATCTCTTAAACCTCATCTTTATATTAAAGCAGGAGATTACAAAGAAGAAGAACTTACTTCTGCGGTTTATTTAGAGCCATGGAATGGCAGAGTTGTGTTAATTCCAGTTAAAGAGCAAATTTCCACTTCCAGTATTATAGAAAAAATATCCATTCTTTCTAAAAAAAATTCAGAAGCCAGCGCAGTTTCTTTAGATAATCCTCCTCAAAAGAAATCTTTTGCTGTTTTTCTTGACAGAGATGGAGTGATTAACGAAGAAGTTCATTTTCTTCATGAACCGGAAAAATTTAAGCTATTGCCAAATGTTGCAGAAGCTCTAAAAAAACTTAAGGATATGAATTACAAGCTCGTAATAATAACTAACCAAGGAGGCATAGGATTAGGCTATTTTACAAAAGAGGATTTTTTTAAAGTTAACAGCGAAATGTTCCGGCAGGTTTCAAAAGAGGGAATAAAGATTGACAAGATTTATTTTTGCCCCCACTCTCTAAGCGAAAACTGCGATTGCAGAAAGCCAAAAACCGCGCTTTTTGAAAGAGCAAAAAAAGACTTGAACATAGATGTGTCCAAAAGTTTTATGATAGGGGACAAAACAGAGGATATTTTGGCAGGAAAAAATGCAGGCACAAAAACAATACTTGTGCAGACAGGTTATGCTGGAAGAGACGGGAATTTTAATATTCTCCCAGATTATACAGCAAAAGACTTACTTGATGCTGCTGAATTTATTAAGCAAGCAGAAAATTTCAATATTGTTGATTTTAGCAAAATAAAAACTTATCCGATAAAAGATAGAATCTTAAACAAAGAGAGTATAACCCAATTTCCTAAGATTGAAAACAAAATAGAAATTTTTCCAAATAAAGATTTAGAAGAGCTTGCAGAAAGAGTGGTAGAATCAGTCAAAAATAACAGAAAAGTGGCAGTAATGATTGGGGGTCATGTAATTAAAACCGGGATGAGTCCTTATTTAATAGACTTAATGAAAAAAGGAGTTATAAATCACATCGCAATGAATGGCGCTACTTCTATTCATGACTTTGAAATCGCTATAGCCGGTGAAACAAGCGAGGATGTTGAAGCAGGAATTGCAAACGGCACCTTTGGAATGGCAGATGAAACTGGCAGATTCATGAACACAGCAATAATAGAAGGAGCTGAAAAAGGATTTGGATACGGGTATTCAATAGGAAAAAAAATCTCTGATTTAAATTTTCCTAATAAAGAATACAGCATTCTTTACAATGCCTATCAATTAAAAATCCCTGCAACCGTTCATGTTGCAATAGGGACAGACATAATCCATCAGCATCCTGTTTGCGATGGAGCTGCATTAGGAAAAGCATCTTATACTGACTTTAAAAAATTTGTATCTTCTTTAACAAACCTTGGGACAATAATCAACATCGGCTCTGCTGTTGTTCTTCCTGAAGTTTTTTTGAAAGCAATAACCATAGTAAGAAATCTGGGATATGATGTGAAAGACATAACAACTGCAAATTTAGATATGATTAACCATTACCGGCCCAGAGTTAATATTGTGGAAAGGCCGCCAAAAGCATTGGGAGGAAAAGGGTTTATGATTATCGGCAAGCATCAGGAGCTTATTCCTTCTTTGTATAATTTAATTATCCAGAAGCTGCCGCATGTTTGAGGCTTGATTTACGTCAAATAATACAAGTGATACTAAAACAATGAATCATAATAACAAAAACAAATAAAAACCCACTTAGCGATTATTTTCTATGGTTAAAGAGGAAACAAAAGAGAAGTTAAAGAAATGGCTGAACAACAAAAATAATCTTTATCTTTTAGGCATTCTTATTTTGGCATTTGCAATTCGCTTATATTATTTTATTCTTACTAAAGACCAGACTTTATGGTGGGATGAAGCAGAATATATGGCAAGTGCAAAAGCTCTTGCTTTTCATTTTCCATGGGAAATATCTCCGCAGAGAACGATGTTATTCCCATTTTTGGCGTCTCTTGTCTATAGATTAGGCTTAGGAGAGTTATCTATCAAATTCATTTTAGTCCTGATGCCGTCTGTTTTAGTAGTATTCACCACTTATCTTTTTGTTAAAGAGATTTATAATGAAAAAATTGCGCTTATAACTTCTTTTATAACCGCTGTATGCTGGATTCATATATTCTACACAGAAAGAGTAATGAATGATGAGTTGGGCTTTTTATTCGGGCTTTTAGCTTTCTTCTTTTTTTGGAAAGGTTATGTTTCAGGCAAAAATAACAAGCTTGTTTATCTGTCTGCATTTTTTATTGCCTTAAGCTTTCTAATAAGACCGACAGGAATTTATTATGCAATAATTATTGCTTTATTCCTATTTGTGACAGAACAATTTAGATTTTTAAAGAAAAAACAATTATGGATTATGATTCCTGTTTTTTTACTCACTCTTTCCCCCTATCTAATTTGGTCTCAAGCATATCATGGCAATGCATTTGCATTTACTAGTGCATACACTGGGCCAAATACTTCTATTCAGGGTTATGGGTGGTGGATGCTCCAGTTTGTTTATGATTACCCCGAATTAATTTTTTTTATCTTCTTTTTGGCAGGGCTTTTAACTCTGATTCCCCTTGCTTTGTCTATTGATAAATTGGCTAAGGGAGAAAAGAATTACCAAAACGATCTTCTAATGCTAATTTCTATCTTGTTTATATTAATATTTTCAATATTTATGCTGAGAGCAGGGGAAAATAGGTGGTTGATGATAATGTCTTTAGGAATTTTTGTTCTTTCTGCAAAAGGAATTTTACTTTTCATGGGTTTTATAAACAAGAATCTTGGAAAAACCATTGCTGTTGTTTTGTTGGTCTTGATTCTTGTTTTAGGCGCATATTTTCAGCTTAAACATAATGATATACTGATAAAGGAGAAACTTGAGAGCTATGCCCCTGTTAAGAATGCTGGTTTATGGATTAAGGAAAATTCCAATTCTACAGACAAAGTTTTTTCAAGAAGCTGGCCCCAAACAGCATATTACAGCGATAGGGAAACATTCACTTTTGACATGCTTTACACTACTGAAAAAAATGAGAGTGATTTTACTTCTCTCCTGCTAAAAAACAAGCCAAAATATATGGTTCTTTCTATTTTTGAACCTCATTCACCATGGTTAATCGGCTGGCCGCAAAAATATTCTTATGCAGTCACTCCTGTAAAAGTTTATCAGGGGGTTATAAGTGGGACTCCTCAGCCTTTTTTGGTAATTTATGAGATGAACTACTCTGAACTTGAAAAACCAAGAGTAATTATCAAGTAGAATTAAGTTTTATCGCCTACTTTCTTAATCCAATTTTCCACATCAATAACATCTTCACATAAGTAACAATCACCGCAAAGCACACAAATGGATGCGCAAACCAAGCTATATCCCTAATTTTTATATAACCTCTCATGCTGTGATAAAAAGGAACTATAAAAGTTGCCATTGCCAAAGCAGCAAGGGCTTTTTCTCCAAGAGTGGATTCCCACTTGTATCTTCTTTTTCCATAATCTCTCGTAAAAATATTCAGATTCCTTTTTAACTTCCCAAGAAAATCTTTAAATGAACTTGAATGCAAGTGGATAATGTCTAATTTCACCATAGCATATTTGTTATATCCTTGTAAAATTAAATCCTGCACACAGTCTAAATGAGAAAATGCAGGCTGGTAATTTGTTTTTAAAAGATATTCTTTCTTAATTGTAAAACCAACTGAACCGATTGTAGGCATGTTTTTCTTTGTGAATTCAGTAAGAAAATAATCTCCTTTATCTTCTGCAGGAGTCACTTTCCATTTTTTCTCCCAAAGCATTAACCTATCTCTTTTTTTTAAATAAATTGTTAAAGGGTCTGTAATCCCAAAAAGTGTGGCATACCTGTCAAAAAAAGCATCATTTTTGTTGTATTTAAACCAAACAGGGCCAGCGCCAATTACACTTTTTTCTTTCAATAAAGGCTCTATTATTCTGCAAATCCAATCCTTTCTTGTTAGTATATTATCTCCATCTAAAAACATAATACACTCTCCTTTGGAATTTTCTATACCCAGAGATTTTCCTATGTCATAATCATGCTTTCCATTTCTCACCAGCTTGATTTTATATTTTCTAGCAGTTTCAACGCTTTTGTCTGTGGAGTCATCATCCACAAAAACAATTTCTATTTTCTCTTGCGGGTAATCCTGTTCTCTTATGCTTTTCAGGCAGGCTTCTATCTTTTTTTCCTCATTAAAAACAGGCATAACAATGCTTATTGTTGGTAAATCATTGGTTTTGGTTTTCATTTTTTTATTTTTAACATTTTATTTAAACTTGCTATTTACTATCGCCCTAGTTATTGCTTAACTTACAAGTTCATCGATAATTCCTATTAATAATTATTTGAATCTGCGAGCAAAGCGAGCAGGAAATTATGTTTTTCATTTCCTCAAGGTTTATATTCTAAAAATTTAACAAAAGGAATTTTTCGTGCCTTGTTAAATTCTTTTTCAACATATGTTTCATCTACACTGCATCCTCTGCAAAGCTCTATTTTATTCCTGTTTTTTAAGACATTAATCCTGAACTGCCGATATTTT
>Ga0180732_1000515_pt1 | contig 32285 bp, 28 predicted proteins | sample KR11_01MetaG_FD_148674 | JGI IMG/M metagenome (GOLD analysis project Ga0180732, IMG submission 148674) | Groundwater microbial communities from the Olkiluoto Island deep subsurface site, Finland - KR11_0.1 MetaG | ecosystem: Environmental > Aquatic > Deep subsurface > Groundwater | place...
CCATTTTGGCCGATCTCTGCGTTGGGTGAAAATTTTAATCCTCGAAATACTACATGTATTCCTGCGGTTAAAATTTTCACCCGCCTTGACCTTGACCAAACTGAAACGTTTTGAAAGTGGCTCATGTACAAAGTCTTTTTTGGCTTTTTCAGAAGGTATCAAATATAGCTGTCAGGAGATATTAAAGCTTTTTTCGCTTTTTATGTAGATATCGCGCTTTGGGTATGGAATCTCAATACCTTCCTGCTGAAAAACCTCTTTTATCCTGTCTGTTATATATGAAACGGTATCTATTCTGCGCCTAGGTTCATTGATCCATACCCTTGCCTGCAGGTTGACAGCCGAATCTCCGAAGCTGTGGACAACTACCTTAGGTTCAGGTTCTTTCATTACCCAGTCAAGTTCAAGAGAGACCTTAATAATAAATTCCTTTGCCTTTTTTATATCCGCATCATAAGCGATGCCGATAGGAATTCTGACGCGTATTTCTTTTGTGATTGTCGTGTAATTGATAATATCCCGTTTCATGATCTCATTGTTTGGGATTATGATCACAATATTATCAGTAGTTCTGATCTTGGTTGCCCTGAGCCCTATATCTATAACATCCCCCCACGTAGCGCTGTTTTGCGGCGCCGTCCAGACTTCAATGCGGTCCCCGATCTCAAAAGGTCTGTCAATAATCAATAGAACCCCTGCGATCAGGTTTGACAGCGTATCTTTAGCTGCAAAGCCAATGGCTATACCGGCTATACCGGCTCCGGCAACAAAAGGCATTATATTTAACCCCAGCACGTCAAGAGCCAGAATAATTCCTGCGGCATAAATAATCACGTTTGAAAATTTTTCCATAAGTTCAAAAATCACATCATCTACTTTTGTATGTGTTTTTGAAACAATCCTGTCTCTTAAATATGGGATCAGAGAGCTTGCAAATTTATTGATAATCGTGGTGATGAGCACAACCATGAATGCATATGCCACCTTTTCTAAAACCGGAGATTTAAAGAGCCGGGTCAATCCCACTACTGCAAGAACCAGGACAGCATAGTGCCCGGCACGCTTTATAAGGAGAAAGAACGCATCATTTTTTTCAAAAAAAGGAGAGAGATAATGTCTTTTTTTCAACACGCTCATAATAGCATTAATAATCCACCATGCGATACAGGCTGCAATAATAATGGCGGCAATACTGATAATTGAATCAGCTAATGACTTCTGATCTGATAATATGCGCGAGGATAATAGTGTTAAAAAGTTTCCCATGATATAAGCTCTTTATAATCCAGAGCCACTTTCAAAATGTTTCAGTTTGGTCAAGGTCAAGGCGGATGAAAATCTTAACCGCAGGAATACATGGAGTATTTCGAGGATTAATATTTTCACCCAACGCAGAGATTGGCCAAAATGGGACGTTTTGAAACTGGCTCTCCATATTTATACCAGCTATTTTGACTACGATACAATATACATAGCAATTTTAAAAATTTTGAACAAGATAATATTCCATTTCAATCATGATATATGGAATGTTTCAACAAAGCCGCCTCATATGTAATACCGGCAAGTTTTTTATGATAATTTACTGCTTGATAACTTATGTGTAATTTAGTACTTATAACACATAAATCTGATATCCAATAGTTTCAGAATCTAAAAAAAGGTCACTACTATTATCTGTTACAATAAAAGATTTTATTCTGACTTGATAAAAGACAATTTGAGAATATTTCCTTATTTTTATTAATATGCGCTTGTTCACCAATATGCCTTTGGGGCCTATTTTGTGTGGTTTTTTCTATTCTTTGCTACCCTTGAAAGAGTCTGCGGCTTATCAAAATTATATGAAGCAACACCTGATTTAGCCCATAAATGTCTACAGAAAGATATAGATTTTAGCTTAGAGGACCTGTTCCTGTGATTAATTCGCCAATAACTTCATAAATATATTATAAGCACTTCGTAAATAATATATTCCCGGTGCGATCATGATTGATTTGACATAAGGAGGATTTTTTTTATGGCAGGAAACCAATCTTCTTCATCCAGCGATAAGATTAAGGAAAAATTGGAACAACTGGAAAAAAAATTAATCGAAAAAAACCAACTGATAAATGAGCTGACAGAAAGTCTGAAAAAAACTGATATTATATCTGAAAACAAATCCGTTAAGGATATAAGGATAAATGTATCCGGTATTGATATTGAATGGGAAACAAATATAGGCACCTGCATATTTGAAAAACTTCCGGTGATCATGATGTGGGTTGGTACTACTTTGGCCGGATTAATGTCAGGGATTCAAGCAATGGTTGGTCCGGAGCGTTTTAATCTGGCTTTGCAAAGTCAAGGGCGCAACAGCGTTGAAACCGACTGGCGCGTGATCTCACAATTTGCTGACTTTAACGATGGCTTTGCTGCAATTGCCAATATTGCAGCAGTTGCCGGCTGGGGCGTATGTAAGCTTGTCTCGCTTGATAAAGAAAGAAAAGAATGTCGTATCATAGTCAGGAACAGCTGGGAAGGCCTTTACCAGAAAGCACTTGGTGTCTGCTGGGGCAGTGGTATGATTGCCGGGAAAATGTCCGGAGTTTGTTCCAGACTTTTTGAGACCAGCTGCTGGGCCGAGCAAAAGAAGTATATAGCAAAAGGCGATGAATTCGATGAGTTTATAGTAAGGCCATCGGAACGCTCAATCGAAAAAGAAATAGAAAATCTTCTGGCAACGGATAAAGGTACAAGGGCTGATGTGGCTGTTGCTCTCCAAACAATGAGGGCGGAAGCCATGGAACGTAAAAATGCTGAAGAGTGTCTGCGCGAGAGTGAAGAAAAATATCGGCTTCTTGTTGAGAATGCAAACAGTATTATTCTCAGGTGGGATGCAGAAGGTAATATTACCTATCTCAACCCGTATGGGCTAACGTTTTTTGGTTATATTTTGGAAGAAGTCATTGGTAGAAATGTAGTTGGCACTATTGTTCCAAATACAGAATCTATAACAAGCAGAGATCTGACCTTATTAATGAAAGATATACAAAAAGATCCTGATAAATTCAAAAACAATGAAAATGAAAATATTAAAAAAGACGGCAAACGAGTCTGGGTCTCCTGGACAAACAGGGCTGTTACGGATAAAAACGGAAATATTGTTGAAATATTGAGCATAGGAAATGATATTACCGAGAAAAAGAATCTTGAAATTCGTCTTCAGCGTGCAGAGAAAATGGAGGCCATTGGTACTCTTGCCGGAGGAGTAGCCCATGATTTAAACAATATTTTGTCCGGGATAGTAAGTTATCCGGATCTTTTGCTGATGCAGATTTCTAAAGATAGTCCCTTACGAAAGCCAATTGTAACTATTCAAAAATCAGGAGAAAAGGCAGCCGCTATTGTCCAGGATTTACTGACCCTTGCCAGAAGAGGTGTGGCAATTACTGAAATTGTTAATTTAAATGCAATAGTACTGGAATATATTAATAGTCCTGAATATGAAAAACTAAAATTATTGCATCCTGGTATTGAAATAGTAGCAAATCTTGATAAGGACCTGTTAAATATTAAAGGTTCATCGAGCCAACTTTTTGTAACTGTAATGAATTTAATCTCAAATGCTGCGGAATCTATCTTGAATCATGGATGTATAACAATATTAACGGAAAATATATATATCGATACTTTGCTTGCAGGTTATGATGATGTGACAGAAGGTGATTATGCTCTTCTGAAAGTTTCTGATAACGGCACAGGAATACCTCCGGAAGATATAAACAGTATTTTTGAACCTTTCTATACAAAAAAGAAGATGGGAAGAAGCGGAACGGGCTTGGGGATGTCTGTTGTTTGGGGTACGATAAAGGACCACAAGGGGTATATCGATATAAACAGTAAAATTGGAGAAGGTACAACATTGTTTTTATACTTTCCTGCGTCAAGAATAAAGTTATCCGAAGGCAGAATCCGATTACCCGTTGAAAATTATATGGGCAGAGGTGAGTCGATTTTAGTGATAGATGATGTTGAGGAGCAAAGGCAAATCGCATATTCTATTTTGTCGGAATTAGGCTATTTGGTTACCACGGTATCAAGCGGGGAGTATGCATTGGATTATTTGAAAAACAACTCTGCTGACTTGCTGATACTGGACATGATAATGTTTCCCGGAATGGACGGTCTTGATACATACAGAAAAATCCTCAAACTGCATCCTGGACAAAAGGCAATTATCGCAAGCGGCTTTTCGGAAACAGACCGGGTTAAAAAGGCTCAGGAACTGGGAGCGGGGAAATATCTCAGCAAGCCCTATACTTTTGAAAATATAGGCATGGCCGTGAGAAATGAATTAAATAGACAGTAATTAGAGCCACTTTTTTACTGCCAGGCCGCTTTTTGGATAATCCGTGATAAAAACATGGCAACCCGTACTTAAGGATTTGCAAGACAAGCACAGTATAAAATATATATAAGGTATCAATGATAAAAAAACAATTGAACGAATCTGTTAAAGACAGTTTTAAAGAAAAAGCAAAGGACAGGATTTACATATTTCTTCTTGCAAACGGAGCTATTCGCGGTGCATTTATCTATGGCACACGAATGATAAAGGAGATGCGGGCTAATTTTGATCTGGGGGTACTGGAAACACTTGTTCTGGGACAAGCATATCTTGGCTGTGGCCTGTTGTCTTCCAATCTTAAGGGAAACGATAGAATCGGTTTTAAAATCGACTGTTCAGGCCCCATAAAAGGGATTTCGGTTGAAACCAATGCATTTGGAGAAGTAAGAGGATCATTAAAACAGGCGCAAATTCCCGTTGACAAATCTCTTGAGGATTTTAATCTATCGCCTTTTTTTGGCGCAGGTTTGCTGACTGTAACAAAATACCTTGAAGATGCCAAGCAACCCTATGCCGGCCGGATAGCGCTGCTATACGGTTCTATCGCAAAAGATCTGGCGAATTATTTTTACTCTTCCGAACAAATACCGACTGTTTTTAATTTAAGCATTAAATTTAATACAAACGGGGAGGTAACAGGTGCCGGTGGGTTTTTACTTCAGCTAATGCCTGATGCATCAGATGAATTGGCTAAAAATCTTGAAAATATAATAAACGACCTCCCATCAATCGGAAATCTGATTGAAGAGGATAAAGCGCCGGATCATATTATTTGTGAATCGTTTAAAGGATTAGCTCCAAAAATTCTAAACGATTACAGAGTAGAGTTTTTCTGCAGATGCAATGAAAACATGATGCTGAATTATCTTTCCATGTTTTCTGAAAAAGATAAGGAAGAAATTCTTGAAAACGGCCCTTTCCCGCTTCAGATAAGATGCCACAATTGTAATTCACTGTATGAATTTTCCAAGAAGGAAATTAGCAGCATATTCAAAAAGAAGAATAATAGCTGACTATGTTTTTTATGAAAAATATCTTCGGGTAAGTTTTTAAGATCATGTTGTTTGTAAAAACCATATAAATATAGCTCTATACCTTGATCTTGACTACAACCTTTCTGACATGGCCCGGTTTATCAGCTGTTCCTGGCATATGAAGATCTTTTGGAAAAAATATTGCAAACATTCCTTTTTCCAGTTTTATAAAGGAGGCTTCGCCTTCAAAAAAGGCGTAATCCTTTTTATCATTGTATTCCGTCACAGGCGCCTGATCTTTCAAGATTGCACATCCCATCCATTCAACTCCCTTTACCATATACTGTACATCTATATATTTGCGATGGGCTTCCAATTGGCATTCATTATTATGCTTTGTAATATAATCGCTGATAATGACAAATAAATTATCTCCATCAATATCGTATTTTCCGGGTTCCATATTATCAAAGTCATTAGTGGCTATATATCTTAGAGCGTTGGTTATTCCATCTCCTAAACCGGTATAGATTTCGATATTATCAATGCTGTCAATTATCATTTACTAATTACCTGCCCGGTATTTTTCAACCAACGCAATAAGTTCCATAGTTGCTTTATCAAGATTGTCATTAATTATCTCGTGTTTATACAGGCTCCTTTTAGACATTTCTTGTTCAGCATTTTTTAAACGCTTTTCCATTACTTCCCTGTTGTCCGAACCTCTTGACTCCATTCGTATCCTGAGATCCTCAAATGACGGCGGCATTATAAAGATTGTAATACTTTCAGGGTAGCGCTTAAGTATCTGCATGGTACCTTTTACATCTATATCCAGCAGTATATCTTTTCCGGAAAGCAGGGCGTTGTTTAAATATTGGGAAGATGTTCCGTAGAAATTTCCGTGTACTTCGGCCCACTCTGCCCATTTATCTTCCCTGATCCTTTTTTCAAATTCTTCTTTTGATATAAAATAATAATCAACGCCATTTTTTTCATCTTTGCGAGACGTTCTTGTGGTGTAAGAAATTGAATATGTCATGTCATCAAACTTATTCATCAATCGCTTGCAAAGAGTGGTTTTACCTGCTCCGGAAGGGGCGGAAATGATAAAAAGACAACCGTGTTTTTCAGCCGGTTTGCCGGCGTCCGTATTTTTTTTCATAACTGATCTTGAAGTCATATGCTTTTATTTAGACTCTTTAAGGCTTGAATAACGCTGTGATATTGTTTCAGGGCTATAACTTGAGAGAATTATATGGTTGCTGTCCAAAACAATTATTGCCCGCGTTTTGCGTCCATGGGTTGCATCAACAAGACGTTTTTCATCTTTTGCATCATCCTTTAAGCGCTTCATCGGAGCTGAATTAGGGGATACTATTGCAACAACCCGCTCAGCTACTACCGAACTTCCATGACCAATGTTCAAAAGAGTTTGTTCCATTTTCCTCCTTTTTTAAATAAATTGAAGCAATTTGTTCTTAGAGTGTTGCTATATAACATAAACGAATTGTAATGCCGCTCTCTATTTTCCTTCTGCATAATTATTCAATATTTTGCACCTGCTCTCTCAATTTTTCAATCTCGGATTTAACATCTACAATAGTATGCGATACTATGGCTTTTTCAGTTTTTGAACCTATTGTGTTAAATTCACGGTTAAATTCCTGCAATAGAAAATTAAGCTTTCTTCCGGCAGGCTCACCTGAATTCATTATAATATTAAATTGGTTTAAGTGGCTTTTTACCCTGAGTACTTCTTCCGATATATCACATCTGTCGGCAAGAAACGCCGCTTCCTGAGCAATTCTTCCGGCATCAGGTTCAAAAGTATCTTTTGTCAATATTGATATCCGGTCTTTTAAACGTTCTGTGTAGTAAAGCAGCAGATCACAGGATTCAGATTCGATACTGTTTAACAGCTTTTCAATATTTTCAATCCTCATGACAAAATCACCGGCGATATATTCACCTTCTTTTCTTCTCATCTGATCGAGAAGGTTTAAAGCTTCATCCACAGAATCTTTTATCAAAGGCCACTGAGCTTCAATATCTTTTTTGTTCTCAGCCGGTTTTATCACTCCTTCAGCGCCTGCTATCATCTCAAGGGATATTGGAGAATCAATGCCTAATTTATTCTTAAGGTTCAAAAGTGTATTATAGTATGCAACCGCTTTTTTATCATCTATTTCAAATTCCAGGGAACTGCCGTTGCTTTCTCTTATTGCAATTTTAATCTCGATACGGCCCCTTGATACCATGGAACCTATCAAGCCTCTTATCCTTTCTTCAAGAGCTGAGTATTCATGCGGCAAGCGCAAATTAACATCAAGGTACTTGCTGTTATAAGTACGAGCTTCAGTAACAACCTCAAAGTTTTCTCCTGTTTTTTCCGAGCTTGCAAATCCGGTCATGCTTTTTATCATTTTTCGTATTCCTGTTTCATATCGGCAAAATATTTATCACGAACATTTTTAAGAAAAGAAAGCATTCTTTCATCCGCATAATCAGGATATGTCCAGGGCAATGTTCTAAATTCCCCATCCTGATAAATCAGAGTCAAATCTGCATAAATATTATTTCCGATATATATTCTGTGTGCAAAATTCTTACCTGTTGCAAGAACAAACTTTTCATGCAGCATAAATCCCGGATCAATATTAACGATTCTCTTTCCGTTATTTGAGTATCTTGTTTCAATTTCATTTGTAAAATTTTTTATTTGAGAAAGATTTGCTTGCTCAATAAGCCTGTTAAAGGCAAGCATCCTCCTGAAAAGAGGGGCGCCCATTTCAGGCTCATAATAAGAGGTATAATCAAATAGAAACCATTGGCTTATAATATCGACCGGACCAAATTCGGCGATCAGTTCTTTTGCCAGTGATTCAAAAAGTTCCTTATCTTTCAGAAAAGCTCCGATTACAAGCTTTGCCGGTTTGGGTGGCCGCGGGATGCTCATAAATTCCTCTGCTTATAAAGGTTTTGCCTCATCTATCAACATTATAGGAATACCATCCCTTACTTCATAGACAAGTTTGCACTTTTCGCAGATAATACCATCGCCAGCATCATTGAGATAAATATCCCCTTTGCATTTCGGGCAGGCAAGAATTTCAAGCAATTCCTTACTTATTGTCATTTATTGGATTCTCCGGTAAGTTTGATGCTCACAAAAACATCTTATATTTATTAACATCCTGTTGAGCCACTTTCAAAACGTTTCAGTTTGGTCAAGGTCAAGGCGGGTGAAAATTTTAACCGCAGGAATACATGGAGTATTTCGAGGATTAAAATTTTAGCCCAACGCAGAGATCGGCCAAAATGGGACGTTTTGAAACTGGTTCTGTTGTTGATTTATATTGGTTGATCTATAGCAAATATATAACAAGCATGCAAAAAATTATTTTAATCACGCTGTTATTTTATGATGCACTTTAATTTTCATTAAAAAAACGATCAGGCTTGAATGATCAAACTCCTTGTGGCATAACTATTTTATCTTTTGAGAAGTGCGATTTATCTTCTGATTTTTTATGGAACAAAAAATGAAAGACCCTAAAAAAAATAATGACGATTTTGAACCAATCGGCAATATCCTTGGTTTAGTATTAAACAAATTCCGACTGGAATTGGGTTTTGAATCAGCAAACATTTTAAACACATGGAAAAATATCGTTGGGGAAGCCGTTTATAAAAACACAAAACCTGCCGGATTTAAAGGAAAAATACTTCTTGTATATGTGAGCAGTTCCGTATGGATGCAAGAACTTCAATATTATAAACAAGATATAATATCAAGACTTAACGATGAATTCGAAAAAGAACTAGTTAGTGATATCAAATTCAAAATCGGGGCTGTCTGAATATGGATTTACTTACAGACGACCATTTTTTCAACGGTAAAATATGTATCAAACAGCCTAAGCTTGGATATCGTTTTTCAATCGATTCTGTTTTGCTTGCCTCTCATGTTAAAGCTGCTGCCGGGTATAAAGTTCTGGATATAGGAACGGGGTGCGGCATAATTTCTCTTATACTCGCATACAAAAATCCTGAAATTAAAATATGCGGGATTGAGGTGCAAAAAAGTCTTGCAGATATTGCCGCCTTGAATGTGAAAAACAATGGCATGGAAGAACAGGTTAAAATCCTTTGCACAGACGTAAAAAATATAAAAAAAAACATACTTTCAGGACCACCCGATATTATTGTATGCAACCCCCCGTACAGGAAGGCAAACTCGGGAAGGATAAATCCGGATAATCAGCGTGCGCTGGCAAGACATGAAATAATGATTTCTCTTCCCGAGATATTTGAATCGGCAAAGCGCCTAATGGATATTTCGGGTAAATTTATAATGATTTATCCTTCCGAACGTATAGCCGATATAATTGCTCATATGCGTTTGTCAGGAATAGAGCCGAAGTATTTTAGATTTATTTACTCGAAAGTAAACTCGGAATCCAAACTTGTAATTGCAGAAGGCATAAAAGGGGGTGGCCCCGGAGCAATAGTGGCTTCACCTCTTGTAATCTATAATGATGACGGTTCTTATACTGATGAAGTGGAGAATATGTTTCTGCCATAGCGGCGCTCCATCTGCCGTGTTGCGCTTCATCTTTCGCCATTGCAGCTTACGAATAGCAGGTTTCATTCCTTAAGATTCGTGTACCTTGCATATGAAACTTTTACGAAGCCGTCCCAATTATACTTTTTCTGTAACATCAATATTGCCCTGATTTAAATTCCTTTTAAAAGTAAAAATTTGTATTTCTAATTCCTTGACGAGCAATCCCTTATTTTGTATATAATTATTATTTAAGGGGATTTTTATATCTATGCTTTAGCCGATTATCTATAAGGAGATATCAATGCACTCCAGACAGAGCTCAATAAATGAAACCCATACTCCCATGTTAGTAGTGCCGGATAGTATTGCGGAAGAAGATAGGATAGGCCACCAGCAACATTGTGATGGGTTGGTCCAGATGATACGTTCGGTAAAATCAAGCGGCTCATTTACAATTGGCGTTTATGGTCAATGGGGTTCCGGTAAAACCAGTATGTTAAAACTTATTGAAAGGGCTTTATGTGCTGATGCCATAGACAGTGAGTGCCGGACACTGACCGTATGGTTCAATCCCTGGCAGTTTGCCGGTGAGGAGCACCTGATTATTCCGTTTTTTCATACCTTGGCCGCTTCATTAAAACGTATTCATGAAAAACTAAAAGAAGACAAAGGGGATTTTTCTAAAAAAGTCTCCGTTTTTCTAAAAAAACTCACAAAGGTGCCGATTGCTCTTGCTTATGGCTTAGAAGGTGAAATCAAAATTCCACTGCTTCTTAAGTCAAAGTTTTCTTTTAAAGATATGATTGATGAATCTCGAAGAGCGGAAAAGGAGATTAATCTTAAAGAAAGGGAAAAAGAAGAAGGCATTTTCAGTAGGGACTCAGTTCAGGAATACGAGAGTCTTTATTATAACCTTCTTCAGGAACTGCAGGAGTCTGCAAAGGAGTTCGGTACAAAGATCGTCGTATTTATAGACGACCTGGATCGCTGCCTGCCCGAAAAGGCGGTTCAGTTGCTCGAAGGCTTAAAAGTGCTCTTAGATCTGCCGAGTTTTGTATTTGTGATTGGTGTCGCACGTGAAGTAATAGAACGGGGTATTCGCGTGCGTTACAGGGAACTATACCTTACAAACCGCGAGGATTTGCCGGATATAGAAAAAGACTATCTGGACAAGATCGTTCAGTTTCCTGTTGCTATGCCACCGGCAGATCCGAAACACCTTGAAAGCCATATAACATCTTTAATGAATGAATTAAAAGATGCACAACCATTTATTAAAACGATACTTGAGACACTTGGCAATAATCCCCGAACTTTAAAACGATTCATAAATGCAATTTCCTTTTCCATGTGGGTGGCGGCTCGCAAGCAAGTAGAAGATTGTGAACCTTTTCTCCCGGAACTTCTCATAAAAATGTCATTGATTGCATTTTTGCTTCCAAATCTTTATCGTCAACTTGAAAATTACCCGCATCACCTTATAAAGCTTCAGAGAATAATCCGGCAACTGGGGAAAACCAAAATTGAGAAAACAGAAGAAGACAGAGATAAATTTCATGAGCCGACCAAAACCAATATCCCGCTTATTGATCGGTGGTTGGAAGAGCTGCATCTTTCAAAACTTGAGGCCATCTTAAGACCCCAGGAAAGAGAATTAGCCCAAGACAAGGGATTCGCAGATGAAGAGGAAGTAAAGCGATATGTGTTTATGCTTGCACCGGCCTTAAATCCTGAAACAAGAACAAAGGTTGCAAACGATGAAATACGAGACCCTTCTTTGGCCGAAGAATTAAAAGGAAGAATGGTAAAAATCGCAGGCGGTACATTTACAATGGGCGATAAAGAAGAAGGGGAAGTCGAAACAACTGTGAGCGATTTTGAAATAGATAAGTATCCTGTAACCCAGTCATTATATTATAAGGTGATTGGCAAAAATCCCAGCCATTTTAAAGGGGACGACAAACCTGTGGAGCATGTTTCATGGTTTGATGCAGTGAAATTTTGTAACAATCTTTCAGAAAAAATGGGCTATAAATTTGCATATGCAACCAAGGGGGGGAAAGTTGAAAGGATTAACGATGCAAACGGTTTTCGCCTGCTAACTGAAGCGGAATGGGAATATGCCTGCCGTGCTGGGTCTAAAGGAGAGAGACATGGTGATTTAGACAGTATTGCCTGGTATGATAAAAACTCAGGAGGTGAAACCCACGGGGTTGGCCAAAAAGATCCGAATAAATGGGGATTGTACGATATTCTTGGCAATGTTTGGGAATGGTGTCAGGATTGGTATGGCGATTATCCTTCCGGACATGTGAAAGATCCACCCGGTCCTTCATCAGGCTCTTTCCGGGTGATACGCGGTGGTAGCTGGGGCCGCAGTGCATCCTTCTGCCGGTCGGCGATTCGTGGCGGCATCTCGCCCGATGGCTGCGACGGCGATATCGGCTTTCGTCTCTCCAGGTCTGTTTCTATTGACACTTGAGACTTTGTGCCCTTTTGGCAAAAGCTTTTAGTGGAGCTGGCGGCGTATGAGCGAACGGAACGGAGCAGAATTTAGGGCATATGACTTTGAGGAGTAGTTGAAAGAGCAAGATAGGCTAAGGCAGAAGATACGAGTAAATTCTTTCGGTGATATAAACAAGATGTATTATGCCATTATAAATGGCATAGGATAGAGATAATATGAGATACGATCCTGATACGCATCACCGCCGCCGTTCGGTTAGATTAACGGGATATGATTATTCAAAGGCAGGGTTATATTTCATCACAATTTGTACAAATAACCGTTTGTGTGTTTTAGGCCAAATTGTAGGGGCGGGTTCTAAACCCGCCCAATACAAAACGCCGGAGGCAACTACGGAAACGGGTTCCAAACCCGCCCCAAATAATATCCCGGCCTATATGGTATTAAATGATTATGGACGGATAGTTGAACAAATATGGTTTGACCTGGTTAATCATGTTAAAAATTTTCGTTTCCATGAATTTGTTGCAATGCCGAATCATATTCATGGCATTATTGAAATTATTGATGACGAATGTTTAATGAATCGACCAACGGGGCTGGATTCAAAAAGGGCAGGTTTGGAACCTGCCCCTACGGTTACGGTTACGAATGCGGGGGTGGAGAAACGGACGACAATTTCTGAAATTGTGCGGCAATTAAAAACCTTTTCCGCAAGACGTATAAATAAATTACAAAACACGCCCGGCGTTTCTTTTTGGCAACGTAATTATTATGAACACATTATCCGTGATGAAAAATCTTATTGTAAAATATCCGAATATATACGAACCAATCCATTGCAATGGCAATCTGATAAATATTATGAGCCAATTGCAAAACGTCCCATTGGGGCCGATCTCAGCGTTGGGTGAAAATTTTGCACGCAGTGAAGCATAGCGCTATCCTCGAAATACTCCATGTATTCCTGTGGGTTTAAAAAACATTAGAGAACGGAGCGAAATTTAGGGAATAGAATATTTATTTTTAGAGAGGTCTTTTATGCGCAAAAAAATTATTGTGTCGGTAATTATCGCTTTGGCCGTTTCAGCCGGGGCCTATTTATACTTCTATAAACCCTTTGCCCGGCAAACTGCCATTGAAGCTGTACTGCCCGGAGATACTTTGGGCATGGTGCGGGTTTGTGAATTGAAAAAGCAGATCGAGCGGTTCAAGAGCAGCCGCATGGGGCAGGCTCTTGGCGGTATCGATCTGCCTCAGCTCATGGCGGCTATGGATATGCCGCTTAAGCAGCGCGAAGAGACCATGCATTCCATGGCAAACTTTAAAACCGCTGTTAACAGCCCCTGGTTTGATACCCTCTTTGGCAAAGATGTCTCTTTTGCTCTTTTAAATGTAAACCTTGATCCCAGTCAAATAGAAACCATTGATCCTAAAACACTTCTTGACGCAGTGGTGCTGGTGGCCAGGCCCAAACAGCCGATTCATGTTCTGGAGAGCCTTAACAGCATGTTTGGTTCCCAGCTTTCCGTGAAAACCCAGAATTATAAGCAATGGGAGATAAGCAGTTTCTTGCTGGAAAACGGCCAGCCGGTTTACTATTCATTGACTAAAGGCCTGATGATAGCCGGTTTTTCAATAACGCCTCTAAAACGCTGCCTTGAACAGTCTTTGGACGCGACCACTTCCTTGTTGCAGGCCCAGATCTATCAACGCCATTGTGCCGATCTTTACAAGTCAGGCCAGACCGATCTTCTTGCCTTTGTAAATGCCGGTCATTATATTGCCTTTTTTCGGGAAACCTCCAGGCACAAGGCAGAGAATGATCCGGATATGGGCATGCTCATATCCCAGTTTCAAAATTTAGAAGGGATTGAGACGATTAACTTTGCACAATATGATGATGGCAGCTCCCTGGTACGTTCAAAAATAATTGTAGGAATCGACAGGAACAAGGTGTCACACAGGCTAAAAAGTGTTTTCGATATTGATCCTGCTGCAAACCACACCCTCAAATATATGCCGCTTGAAGCATTGTTCTACAACTGGCAGAACGCCTTTGATCTGAAACTCTACTGGCGTGAGATTCAGCAACATCCGGATATGAAGCCTGAAACCTTGGCAAAGATAAAGCAAGACTTCGCCGAAAAAACCGGGGTGGAAATCGAATCTTTTATAGAGGCTTTTGGCACCCAGGCCGGTATGCTGATCAACGATATCAATATGGACGGGGTGTTTCCCATACCTGAACTGGCCGTTTTCGTCCAAACCAGACAATCCGATATTGTAGATAAATTGATAAGGCAACAAATCAAGCAATTAAACATCCCAATACAGCACGAGTCATATCGAAAAACCGACATCCGGTACGTAATTCTGCCGGCCGGAGCTAATGTGAGTCCGGCATATACTTTTATTGATGGATTCTGCACCCTGTCTATCAACCGCAACCTGCTTAAAAATATGCTGGATATGCCGGATAAAAACAGTCTTGGCAGCCATCCTAACTTTAAAGCTCTTGGGAAGGGGATGACCGCCGACAACAATCAAGTCTTTTATCTGAACACCGAACGCCTGTTGACCAAAACCCGTGATCTAATCTCCTGGGGCATGAGCTGGATAGTCATGGCCAAAAGAGATAGGGTAGATAAAACCGCAAAGATAGTGGAATTGGGCATCAATCCCCTACTGGACGGATTTTCCATGTTCAAAGCTGTAGGCGGACACACATATACCGGAGAAGATTTCATCTGCAGCGATATACAGGTACTGATGGATCGCTCATAATCAAACGCAAAGCTTTCTTTGCAGATACTACTTTGTAATTATCTTATGCAAGGTTTGGAATGCTCTGGAGGTTATTTAAAAGAACACAGCAAAGCCTAACCGTGGACTTTACTGTATGTGGAGATATACGTAACTGTATAAATATGTAGTCGTCAACTCGGAGAAGAATTATGAGTAAAAGTGAGCGTACTGATTGGGAATGCATTCGGACGGACACGGGGCCAGACCTGAAGTTGTTTCAGGTGAGGTTTGATTGGCTGAAAAATCCACGAAATGCTCATACGGTGAAAGCCACAGTTCTTGAATCTCCGGATTGGGTTAATGTGGTAGCTCTAACCCCGGACGAAAAAGTGGTGGTCGTATATCAACATCGTTTCGGAACCATGGAAACAACAACCGAGCTTCCTGCAGGGATAGTTGAATCGGGAGAAACATCAAAAGAAGCGGCTATCCGCGAGCTGAAGGAAGAAACGGGATACACGAGTGAAGAATGGGAGTATCTGGGCTATGTAGAGCCCAATCCGGCATTTCTGAACAACCGTTGTCATCATTGGGCAGCAAGAAACGTGAAGCAGACTTTACTACCGGAGCCGGGCGATGGTGAACATTTAGCAGTAGATGTGATGAGCCTTAAGGAGATAGGACAGGAGATTTCTGAGGGCCGCTTCAGGCATTCACTGGCTTTTACAGCACTTTCTCATCTATTTGACCTCAGATCATTGTTGATGAATAGTTGAGCTATATCGTTAATCCAAGCTTTAATACAATGACCGGTAAATTGCTGTCAAACCTGCAATGTCCGTTACCTCATAAAGGCCGCAGTTAGTGCCTAAGATAAGCCCTTTTTGCCTTGGCAGTCTGCTCAACGAATCTGATATTATCTTTAAATTATCCGGGTTACGTGCTTTAAGAGTATCTTCAATATCAATGCTCCCCCACAGGCAAATCCGATCTCCATATTCTTCCTGCAATTTAGCCATATCCATGTCACTTCGTTGTTCTATGCATTGTATTCCCTGAAAATGCACATCAATCAGGTCGGGAATAATTTCCTGGTAGTTGCCGTCTGAATGATAGAAAGCAAAAAGTCCCAGGCGCTCAATTTCTTCAACCTGTCTTGAAAGAGAAGGAAAAAAGTTTTCCCGAAGGATTTTAGGATTTATCAAAAGCCCTTTGGCGTAAGCAACATCATCTGCCAATATGATGCCGTCAACACCCTTTTGAGCAACTTCTCTAAACATTGAAATATTTAGCTTTTCCACTTCATCAATAAATGACAAAAGAGTTGAAGGTGATTTTTTTATAAGTTTAAAAAATTCCGACCATCCATGTATCCGCATACCTGTTTCTAAGGCTCCGTCTATAATAGCAAAAGTAAACAGTGAAGTATTTTCACACCATTTTTCAATATCCGGCCATCTGGAATCACCAGGGCTTGGAAGCTTTTCTTTTCCAAATTGGAAAACCGGAGGAATAGTAATAATATCGAGACCGATTTGGTTAACAAAAAAAAGTTTTTCATCAAAACCAACATTGGCACAATTTAATTCGCGGCATATTAAAGCATCAGCTATGCAAAGCTCACCTTTTGGAATCCTGTCTGTTGACTCATGCCGAATTGTTCTTTGCACTCTTTGGCGAGAGTTGTAAGATAAATCCTGGTCCATAAAATTTTTATCTCCTTATGTGATAAAATAATTCCAATAATTGTAACTTTTATGCAAAAAATTTAACATGCCGGAAAACATATTGCACGATAAAATTTCAGAAAATATTTCAGGTATTATGTCTTTTCTTTCGGTTTGCCAATCAGTGTTTAGTTTCAGCCGGATTCTTTCAATATATTTTTGAGACTTTGATAATCTGTTTTTCCACTCCCCAAAACGGGAATTTTATCCAGCTTTACTACCTTCCTTACATTATGCAGGCCGGATAAGCCGCTTTGACGAATAATATTATTTATTTCTTCACGCTCAAGATCTCTTGTAATAAAAAGCACAACCTCAGGATGATATTCAGATAGTGTAGCTTCTACTGCAAGCACAGGTCCTTCTTCGCTTTTATCGGATAAAGCATTCATAAGAACGTTTTCAATGGCAGGAAGAGAGATCATTTCTCCTCCAAGTTTTATGAAACGCTTTAATCTGCCACAAAAGGTTAATATTCCGTTCATGTCTTCTTTTACAAGGTCTCCGGTGTCAAAGTATTTTTCCCCCTCAAAGTCAACAAAAGGAGATTTTGCCTCACCTTTCAGATAACCTGCAAAAACATTAGGCCCTTTTACCAGAAGCAGCCCCTGTTCACCAACCGGAATCCTTGCGCTGTTTTCAGGATGAATTATGACATATTCCATTGACGGAAGTATTTTCCCAATGGTTCCAGGAACAGGGTTTTTGTCGGAATTTACGCTAACAACCGGGGAACATTCCGTGATGCCGTAACCCTCACACATTACTGCTTCAGGACAAGTTTGATTGAAAAGATCATATATATGATCAGGGCATTTTTCCGCACCTGTAAAAACCAGCCTTATGGTTGCAAGATCCTTTGCTTTAGCTGCTTTTATAATTCCATTAATAAAAGTCGGAGTTCCCAAAAGCAAAGAAACTTTATATGCCCTGATCAGACCTACCAATGAAACAGCTTCGGTGGGGTTTGGGTGATAAACTGTTTTAAGCCCTATACATAACGGCATGATAATAGTTCCGGCAAGCCCAAGAGAATGAAAAGGCGGAAGCATCCCAAGCAAACGGTCATTTGAGTAAAAGTGCAAAGTTGTGGAGAAATCTTTTAAATTACTTATAAAATTATGATGTGAAAGGGGAACCGCTTTGGGTTTGGCTTCTGAGCCGCTTGTAAACAGAATTGCCGCTGTATCCGAAATCTTTGATTTTGAAAGAGAACTAAAGGAAAGCCTGCTTTTTATAAAAGCTGATGCTTTTTGAAATATTGAAATATTTTTCACAATATTTTCCAGCTCTATCCAGTTAACGTCTATTGAAGAATAGTCCAAACCCTGATTTTTCAGCTTTTCAAGAAGAGCTTTAGCTGTAATTACATGCGTTACTGAAGATGTATTCAAGCAATGCTGCATAAAAGTTGTTCCAACGGTCCAATTTATCATTACAGGTGTTTTACCGCTAAATATTGCAGCAAGATATACAATAGCAGCGCTTACGGAAGCAGGAAGCATTATCCCTATCACATCCCCCGGCAAATTTTCCAGTACGGGCTTTAATACCATAACCGCTGTTATGAGTTCGCGATATGTTTTTGTCCCACTTATCTGATCAGACAATATAATTTTCCCAGGATTTATGCGGGCCTGTGACAGAAAAAGATCTGGTATGGATTTTCCACCGGAAATAGAAAGAAGTGTTCTTGAGTTATCTTTGAACCATGCAGATGGCAGTGGTTTTAATGTTTCTGTCTTTTTCCCAATTATTTGACCGCATGCAGCAAGATAGCAATCTCCGGCGGTTTTAAGCGCGCCGACATCATCTATGGGGAAACCAAATTCGTTTTCTATCCACCCCATAAGCTCAACCATCTTAAGGCTGTCGATTCCCAGCTCGTGGGAAAGCCTGTCGTTGTCATTAATTTTAGATATTCCCGTCATATTCGTCAAATATCCTGCAACAATTTTTTTTGTTTCAGAAGGAACCAATGACGGATCTCCGATTATTTTATTTACTTCCGGTTCCGGCAGTATCTTTTGTTTTTTCCCTTCCCACCAATAATATGGGACGTAAGTATTTGGCAATGGATCATGATTATAGAAATTTTCCAGATACTGATTGATTGTAAGCCTGTCGGCAAGTCTTGGAATATCATCCGGCTCTTTGAATTCGACAGTTACCTTTCTTTTAGGAACAAAATAAATACCATTTGATAGAACAGATAAAATGTATTTACCAAGATCATGAAAAACAGACGGGGCTTTTCCTTTTGCATAACTGAAACTGCTGCCCCATAATCCTCTGGTTCTGACCAGTACTATTTTTATATCCGGGATTTCTTTTAATATATGATCTACAATCCCATTTCCTCCCACATCTTCCAGATGGCTGCGATAAATATGTCCTGAAGGATATATCAATACATTATCGCCTCCTTTAAGAGCGCTCACTATATCTTTCATGGCCGAACGTATTTGCTCGCTTTTGCTGCGGTCACTTTTCTCCATATCGGGAATTATCACAGGCCTTAAGTGTTTCATTATCTGACGAATAAAAGGTCTGTTAGTCTGGGCTTCGTCACCAAGCGGCCTTGGTTTAAACGATTTGTGCAGCAACGACATTATAATTACAGGATCTATCAAAGCCGGATGGTTGGGCAGAAAAAGTATACCCTTACCTTTTAATTTCTTTATTGTATCAAGTCCTGTAACTGTAAGGGAATAACGCAACCTCAGCAAACACGTTAAGATAAATCTTATGATCGTTTCAAACATGATTTATCCCCTTTCGCTTTTGCATAGCTAAAAAACAAAAAGAGACCAAAATCGAAAAAACTCCTAAAACTGCCAGATTGCCTGCCGGACTCAAACAATGATCCATCATTATGAAAACCTGTCCTGCAATAAGCATTGCTGAAAATGAGCAGAAATTCGATACCGCAATTATTCTTCCCTTTTCATTTGGAGACGGGCGAATCTGGATAAAACTTGTAACCGGGATAAGAAAAGCTCCCCCGCAGCATCCGGTTATAAAAAGAAAGATGAAAAGTAAAATCTGTCTGATACTTTCCGGCATATACGGTGCGGTAAATGTTAACAATAAACCTATACCCATACCTAATGAAGCCGGGAAAAGCACACTTGTCCATGGTTTTGTTGCAATTATTCTTGCTGCCAAAAATGAACCTGCGCATATGCCTATCATCAGCGAAACGGTAAGGAGGCTAGTTATAGTGCGGGTAAGACCAAGCTGATTAAGGCCGAATGTGTTAATGTTTAATACTGCCAAAAGGCTTAAAAAATAAAAAAAGGCGTCGCCAATTATGGCTAAAAATAAAGGGGGATCTTTGCATATTGAAAAGAACTCTAATAATGATCTCAGAGGTCCGGTAAAAGGAAATGGCACCGATGATCCCACTGGTGCGCTCTTATTTACCCCAAAGCTTAACATAACTCCCAATAAAGCTACCAGCAGTGTTACAGCAGCGACAAGAACCTGGCCTAAATCCGCGCCCATAAAAACTCCATTTTTATCAAGTACTATTCCGGCAAGTGAGATACCTGCTAAAATGGCCGCTGTGCTGACAAATTTTACAACAGCGTTGGCATGGCCTACGTATATTTCCGGATAAAGTTCAGGGATGGAGCCGTTTAATGCGGGCCCGAAAATAGCGGACTGAAGTCCCATAAGAAATACCATGGCCAGCATACAGTTCCAGTTTACGGTGATAATGCCGAATGCTCCGATTATCATTGCTGTCAATTCAAGAAATTTCGCACCAATAATAACCTTACGTTTTGAAAAGCGGTCGGCCATCCATCCTGAATAGGCCGAGAATAATACAAAAGGCAGAGAAAAAAGAATCGTAGCTTTCCCCTGCAATTCACTTTTTCCGGCAACAACAGCCATCAGCATAGCCGCCTGCTTGAAAAAATTATCATTGAAAGCCCCCAGAAAATAGGTGGAAGCCATGGCAATAAATTTTGATCTGCCCTGTTTTATCTGTAATATTATTTCAGGTTCATAATTCATTTTAACTATCCCTGTTTTGTGACTATAGCCAGTTTCTTATTAAATTGGAGGCTCTGTGCCGGATATAAGCCTTCTGATATTATCTTTATGGCGATAAAGGATAAATAAGAAAATAATTACCGCACAACCTGCAAGAACAACGGAATGACCTTCAAACCATACTGCAAAAGGAAGTACCGCAGAAGCTAAAAGAGATCCGGCAGAAACACGCCTGTATAAAAGAATTACAAACACAAATGCTGCAATGGCAGCGAGAAAAGCAATTGGAGATGATATAAAAAAACAGCCGGCAGCCGTGGCTACGCCCTTTCCACCGTTTTTGAATTTCATATAAAGTGGATAAAGATGCCCCATAAAAGTGGCTATGATTACAATAGCTATATAAATCTCACCATATGGACCTTTGGATTCTGCAAAGGCACATGCAAGATATACCGGAACTGCTCCCTTCAAAAAATCCCCGGCAAGGGTCAAGGCTCCGAGCTTTATCCCTGATACCCGCATTACATTTGTTGCGCCAATATTTCCGCTGCCTTTTGTCAGGATATCCACGGAAGAAAACTTATTAGCAAGAATAAACCCGAAAGGAATGGAACCGAGCATATAGGCTCCTATAATAAGCCCGGCAAGCTTTAAAGTATTATATAAATCCATTGCTACTTTCTAAGCTAAAAATTATAAAATAACAAGATTAAAGCTTGTTGCAACCAGAATTTACCTAATATAATATTATAGTTAAAATAAGGAAGGGCTTTTCAAAAGTCCTTTAATTGTGATAGTATGTTTTTTTCTAAATTATTTATCAAATTAATACTTATTCAATTTATCGCCTTTTATTAGGAGCAGTATATGAAATCTTTTGGAATAAATGTCTGGATGATAATAATAATTTCCATTTTTTCCGGACCGGTTTTAGCCAAATCCAATGTTAAAGAGGCTGTTGTTAAGATTTATACGGTAAGCAACTCTTACAATTATCATGAGCCATGGCAGATGTGGGGACAGAAAATATTTCATGGTTCAGGCTGCATAATAAGCGGTAACAGGATATTAACAAATGCGCATGTGATAAGAGACCACACTTTTATACAGGTTCGGCGTTCCGGCGAGGCAAAAAAATACACGGCAGAACCTGAAATGATTGCGCATGAATCGGATCTGGCTATTCTGAAAGTTAATGATGAGTCCTTCTTTAAAGGAGTAGAACCTGTTGAAATAGGAGATCTGCCTGAAATTAAAGATAAAGTCACAGTATACGGTTTCCCCGAAGGTGGAGATAAACTATCAATCACACAAGGAGTTGTTTCCAGAATCGAACATACTAAATATTTTCACAGCAGCGCTTATTTGCTTACTTGTCAGATAGATGCTGCGATAAATTCCGGCAACAGCGGCGGGCCTGTAATCAGTAATGACAATAAAATTATCGGCGTTGCTTTTCAAGGATTTCTGGACGGACGATATGATAACATAGGGTATATAATTCCAGCTCCTGTAATTAAGCATTTTTTTAAAGACACCAAAGATGGGAAACATGACGGCACCCCTGATATCGGCTTATCGATGCAGAAAATGGAGAACCCTGACATGAGGCGTAAATATCTAATGTCGGATATGCAAACGGGGGTTTTGATTATTAAAGTTTATCCCGATTCGCCGGCAGAAGGAATATTAAAACCAAACGATATACTGCTTTCCATAGAGGGCAAAAACATAGAAAATGACGGTACCATAGAATTCAGGCAGGGAGAAAGGACTTATTTTGGCTATTGTATACAACAAAAGCAGATAAATGATCCGGCAAATTTTAAAATACTTAGAAACGGAAAAGTCATAGAAGCAACTATTAAACTTACAAAACGGATTGACTATGAAAGACTGGTTCCCTCAGAGAGATATGACAAGTCTCCGACCTATTATATTATTGGAGGGCTAGTATTTGAAACTCTTACATTAAACTATCTGATGGAATACGGAAATGAGAAAGACTGGTATATAAATGCTCCAAAGGAACTTATAAATTTTTATATTAACGGCGAGCCAACCGAGAAACAAAGGGAGATTATTGTACTTGTGAAGGTCCTTGCCGATGAAATAAATGTGGGATATCACGATTTTGTCGATGCCGTTATCTCTACTGTTAACGGAACAAAAATCTCAAGAATCGGCGATCTTGTTGAAGGCTTTGAAAAAAACCAAGGTGAATACCATGTTATTGAAGATATTCATGGTTCCAAAATGGTGCTGGATCGAAAAAATATAGATGAACACGGAAAAAGAATATTAAAAAAATATAATATTGATCCGACCAAATCAAAATATCTGCCACGTTAAAGCAGGAATCAGAGGCAGGTAAACAGGATTCGGGGATCAGGAAAGCATGTAGGGGCAGGTTCCAAACCTGCCCCTACAAATATAGGTGCAATGCATTAGTCCATAGGGGCGGGTTCTAAACCCGCACATGGCCCTACCAACCAAGAGCAAGATACTTATCAATCGAATCGGCGGCTTTTCTTCCGGCACCCATTGCAAGTATTACGGTTGCAGAACCGGTAACTATGTCACCACCTGCCCATACGCCCTTCATCGAGGTTTTACCGGTTTCATCATCAGCAATAAGGTATCCCCGTTTATTTAAAGTCAGTTCAGGTGTCGACTGGGTAAGCAGAGGATTTGGGCCTGTTCCAACAGCAACAATGACAAGGTCGCAGTCCAGTTTAAACTCTGAACCCTTAACAGGAACGGGACGCCGCCTTCCGGACTGGTCCGGCTCTCCAAGTTCCATCTTAAGGCATTCCATACTGGTAAGCCTTCCCTTCTCATCTCCAAAAAATTGAGTGGGAGCAGTGAGCAGAAAGAATTCTATGCCCTCTTCATCGGCATGATGAATTTCAGCTTTTCTCGCAGGCATTTCCTGCCTTGATCTTCTGTATACTATTTTAACGTTGTCAGCTCCAAGTCGCATTGCAGTTCTTGCAGAGTCCATCGCAACATTTCCTGCGCCAAGCACCACAACGTTTTTGCCCTTTACAATAGGCGTATCATATTCGGGAAACAAATAAGCCTTCATCAGATTTGCGCGTGTTAAGTACTCGTTTGCGGAAAGAATTCCGATAAGGTTTTCACCCGGAATGTTCATGAATGTTGGAAGTCCGGCACCAACACCTACAAATATTGCATCATAACCCTGTGCAAACAGCTCTTCAAGGCTTACGGTTCTTCCTACAACATTATTGCACTCAACTTTAGCACCGAGTTTTTCTAAAAATGCCACTTCGGAAAATACTATTTCTTTAGGAAGCCTGAACTCGGGAATCCCGTAAACAAGTACTCCGCCCGGTTTATGAAAAGCCTCAAGAACTGTAACTTCATGGCCCTTTCTGATAAGATCGGCTGCAACAGTAAGTCCGGCAGGGCCTGAACCTACAACCGCAACTTTCTTGCCTGTAGAAGGCACTTTGGGAGGAAGTTCCCCTTTACCGTTATTTCTTTCATAATCAGCGGCAAATCTTTCAAGGTTTCCTATCGCAACAGGCGCACCTTTTTTGCCGACTACGCATAGTCCCTCACACTGAATTTCCTGTGGGCAAACCCTTCCGCAAACTGCCGGAAGACTGTTTTCCAGCCATATTATTCTGATAGCTTTTGTAAAATCGCCTTCCTTAATACAATTAATAAAGCCGGGTATATCCACCTGAACCGGACAGCCTTCAACACAGGCTGGCTTTTTGCATTGCAGACATCTTTGAGCTTCCAGCTTCGCTGTTTCAATGGAGTATCCAATAGGAACCTCCTTGAAATTTCTTCTTCGCACTTCGGGAGCCTGCTCTTCCATGGGCTGCCTTGGTATTGCTTCTTTTTTAGCCTTTTTTACCTCTTCTTCAGCCATATAATCCTCCGTATAAGAATTCCCAATCGAATTCGAAAATCTATAAACCTTTATAACAATTAACGAAAAATCGAATCTACCGGTTTAATTTACAAAATGCATCATGACACTCTTTTTCCTCGACACAATAGGCCTGTAAACGCTGCATAAGGCCGTCAAAATCAACCTGGTGTCCGTCAAATTCAGGTCCGTCCACACAAGCAAATTTTGTCTCACCACCCACAGAAACCCGGCATCCGCCACACATGCCTGTGCCATCAATCATAATAGGATTAAGACTTACAAGCGTTTTTACATTATACTCTTTGGTCATTTTGGATACAAATTTCATCATAGGAACAGGACCGATTCCTACAACAAGCTTAACATCTTTTGTTTCAAGCATCTTTTTCAAAACATCCGTAACAAACCCGTGATGCCCGTAAGATCCGTCATCAGTACACACATGAAGCTCACTTGAAGCAGCTTTCATGTGGTCTTCGAGTATAAGCAAATCCTTGTTGCGTGAGCCTATAATAGCTATAACATGGTTTCCTGCTTCTTTAAGAGCCCGTGTAATCGGATGCAGAACCGCGACACCTGTCCCGCCTCCAACACAAACAACTGTTCCAAGTTTCTCAACATGCGTAGGCTTGCCAAGAGGACCTATAACATCCTGATAGCCTTCGCCTACTTTAAGACTTTTAAAAAGAGCGGTTGACTTTCCTACTACCATGTAAATTACAGTTATTGTACCATTTTTGGGGTCACTATCCGCCATTGTGAGCGGCACCCTCTCACCCGTTTCATTAGCCTTCATGATCACAAACTGGCCGGGCTTTGCCTTTTGGGCAATTAAAGGCGCTTCAATTTCATTTAAAATCACAGTGCCCCCAGCCATCTCTTCGCGTTTTACAATTTTAAACATTGTGGACCTCCAGAACAAAATATTATTTTTATTCAACAGAAATCAAATTTATCCTGCTGTTTTATGGGAAAAAAACCTCAACGTTTTTGGCTTTTGACGAAAACATATTCCTTTAATTAAATCAACCAAAATTTATAATCTCCGTAAAAAGTCAAAATTACCGGAACTTAAATATCTGCGAGGTACTTCTCCTGTTTTATGCCGACTATCTTGTTTCAACATTTTTCAGAATGCGGCTATATTAATCTTCTTTACATTAGTTTTTCATGTTAACCTGTTAACCTGCCGGATCAGCAGTAATAACCGACCTGTGCTGTAAGCAGGACAAACTTTTTATAAAGTTATTATTGATAAACTATTTGTTAAATGTTAAGCGCGTTCAAATACTACTGAAAATACACAGAGAGTTTTGAATAACTCACGTTTGTCTTTTCAGAATACTGAAACGCAAACGAACAACAGGAAATTTATCGGGATACTGTAATAGCGCCGCTGCATTAACATATCCATAACTACTCAACTCACAACAACTTAAGGTGTTACCAATGAGGTTTTTTGACAGTCACTGCCATTTAGACGATAGAGCATATGATAAGGATTTAGCTTTAGTAGTAAATAGAGCAAAAAAAGCAGGCGTTGTAAAAATAATGATAGTTGGAATAGACATGAAAAGTTCCTTTAAAGCGGTTAAAATCGCAGAAACATATCCTGGTTTTTATGCCTCTGTTGGTGTCCATCCTCACGACTCAAAAGAATGCAGCGATAACACTATAAACCACTTGAAAGACCTCTCGGAAAACATAAAAGTCAAAGCATGGGGTGAGATTGGCCTTGATTATAACCGAATGTTCTCGCCAATAGAAGAACAGGAGAAGTGGTTTATAAGGCAGCTTGAAGCAGCTGATGAACTCGGCCTTCCTATAATATTTCATGAAAGAGGCAGCAACGGCAGGTTTTTCGATATCTTGAAAGACCATAAAAAAGAAGAAATTAATGGCGTCATACACTGCTTTAGCGGAAACCGGGAAGAGCTTGAAAAATGTCTTGATCTTGGCCTCCATATAGGTATTACAGGTATACTTACAATAGCAAACCGAGGGGAAGAGTTAAGAAATATGATATCTATCATTCCTAACGACCGCATCCTGATAGAAACAGATGCGCCTTATCTTACACCTGCTCCTGAAAAAAACCAAACAAGGCGTAATGAGCCAGCCTTTGTTAAATCAGTTTTTTTAAAGCTCGCGGAAATAAAAAAAGAAGACCCTGAAGTTTTATCTCAGAAAATCTTTGAAAACAACTGCCGGTTGTTCAATATCAATCCTGTGTGATATGATCCCAAAAGGCAACAAAACTTATCGTTTATTGCCAGACAATAATCTGTAGCATAATAACGATCTATAACAATTTATAATTATTGCTCTTTCCTAAATAATAAAAAAATACTTTCCTATAAATTTCTTTTATGATACATACAAAATCTTGAAAAGTGCCGGATCGCCATAGCCTGATGCTAAAAGTCTGTTATTAAGCAAAGCTTATGGATATTTTAAGTGCAATTACATCTGGAAATAAAGAACAATTATTTACCAAAAAGTCTTAGAATTGTTGGAAGTTTAAATGGGTGCAGGAATATTATTTTTATATAGTATGATATGTATGATAAACAAATAAATTATTATTAAAAGCCGGCAAAGCAGAAGCAATATAAGATTCGTTTCATGGTTTGTGGGTAGATGATGTTTATTCCCGACAGGAGGAAGTATTTATGAAGCAGATAAAAGTTATAGTATCAAAAATTGGCCTTGACGGGCATGATGTTGGAGCTAAGGTAGTAAGCGCAATGCTGCGCGACGCCGGTATGGAAGTGGTTTATCTTGGCAGATTTCAAAGTCCGGAAACAATATTTAAGGCCGCGGTGGAAGAAGATGCAGATGTTATTGGTATAAGCTGTCAATCATCAAATCATACCAGATTGGTTCCCAAGTTGATTGATATGCTCAGAAAAGAAGGAATGGATAACGTTGTTATAGTAGTCGGCGGAACCATTCCCGATCCATTTCCTGCCGAACTGAAGGCATTGGGAGTTGACGCCATTATAGGACCCGGAATAATGTCAGGACCTATTGTAGAAACAATTACATCTCTTGTCGAACAGAAAAGACAAGCCGCAGGCATAAAGGAGTGAAATTAACAATATGAAAACAACGATTCAGGAAGGTGTAAAAAGAAAGTTTGAGTCGGCTTCAGGCATTCCGTTAAAAGAGATGTATACAAAGGAAGACTTAAAAGATTTTGATTATGACAGGGATCTTGGTGAAGCCGGAGAATATCCTTATACAAGAGGTTTATATAAGGGAATGTTTAGAAACAGGATCTGGACAAGACGTTTTCTTTCCGGATTCGGTTCTGCAAAAGATTCCATGGAAAGGCTAAAATATCTGGCCAGCATCGGATCGGAAGGAATCGAGGTTGTAAATGATTATCCCACTCAGGTCGGCATTGACGGTGACCATCCGATGGCAGTTGATGAAGCCGGCTTAGTGGGCATACCGGTTAGCTCTTTAGACGATGTGGAAACCATTCTTGAGGGTTTTCCCCTTGACAAGACAACAATCACCTTTGAGTCTTCAGGCGCAAGCGGCCCGGTTTTACCCTGTATGTATTTCGCCATGGCACAAAAGCATGGTGTTCCTTTGTCAGCTTTAAACGGTGGTGCCGCTCTTAATTTATACTGCCAGTATTACAGCGGCTTCGTTACTCCTCAGCCTCTGGATCTGTGGGCCAAGCTCGCTGTTGATGTGGTAGAATTTTGTTCCAAAAACAAAATGAGATATGCAACATTTCATACAAGCGCACATAATGTCTCAGAAGAAGGAACACCTGCAGTTATGGAAATAGCTTTGGGATTTGCTTCCACAATCGCGTTTGCCGACAAGCTTGTTGAGCGTGGGTTGAATTTTGACGAATTTGCAAACAGAGTTCCTTTTACCTTTACCATATGGATGGATTTTTTTGAAGAGATTGCCAAATTCAGGGCATCCAGAAGGATATGGGCAAGGATTGCAAGGGAGAGATACAATTCCAAGAACCCAAGAGCTCAAAAGCTTTACATTGCAGCCCGTGTATCGGGACTTACTGCTATAGCCCAGCAGCCTCTTAACAACATATCCCGTGTTGCTTACCAGCTTATGTCAGCAGCTCTTGGCGGATGTAACGCCATTGACCCGGTTCTGTATGACGAACCTTTGTGTTTGCCTACCGAAGAGTCAACCTGGCTTGGGATGTGCACACAAAACATCTTGGCCTATGAAACAGGTATTCCCAATGTAGTTGATCCTCTTGCAGGGTCTTACTATGTTGAGTGGCTGACAACCGAGGTGGAAAAGAGATCATGGGAACTTCTTCAGAAGATACTTGACAAGGGGGGCCTGGAAGAAGGCGTTAAAGATGGATGGATAAGAGCGATGATAGACGAAGTTGCTTTAAAACGCCAGAAAGATATAGAAAGCGGAGACATGACATTAATAGGCATCAACGATATGGTGCTTCCGTCGGAAAAAGAATTTAAGGTTCCCATTCATCAGGTATCAAAAGCTTCTACTGCAGAACAGGTACAAAGAGTAAGAGATATCAAAAAGAAGAGAAACAATAATGCAGTTAAAGAGTTATTGAAGAAACTTGTTGCAGAAGACAAACAGGGTAACATCAATCTTGTTCCTACCATGACAGAAGCCTGCAAGGAATACGCAACTATTGGTGAAATATGGGGTTCATTGAGAGTGGGCCGCGGCCATCATTATGACCCGTTTGAAATGATTGAATCGCCTTTTAAAGACTAAAGCAAAATCCTACAATTAAGTTTGTTACACTTTTCAAAAACAGAACGGCTTCGTTTTAAGCAGTTAGACTTATAACGAAGCCGTTCATTAAATCCATCTTTATTACTACCCTATATCGTATTATACTACAAAAAAGGCATTCAATTAACTTTCCACGATCTGCTTGAATCGGGCAATTGACTTGTTAAGAACTGAATCCATATCCTTGACCATCTGATCATATTCTTCAAGAAGCACTTTCCCTTTGGCTGTGAGACACATCCCTTTACCATAGGGCTCAACAAGCTTGATATTTAAGCGTTCTTCCGAAGCTTTCAAACGTCCCCAGGCACCCCGGTATGACATATCTACTTTTTTTACTGCCGCACTCAGGCTTTTGCATTCATCAATAGCCCGGAGCAACTCTTCCCGCCCCTTGCCGAATACAACATGGCCGTCTTTTTCCAGCCATATTTTCTGTTTGATATCCATAAATATATCTCCCAAACAATACTTATCGGTCCACTATAAAGAACGGCGTAAGACCGAAGGCACTTGATTACTTGTTCGAACGGATTTCTACTTTGCCATGAGATGCGCTACAGCTTTTTCCAATCCGTCAATTGAAAGCTCAAACATAGGAATAATACTGCTTATCGCAAAAATCGTTTGTGTATAGCCCCACATATGTGCCGGGATAGGATTGAGCCATATGGAATGACGAAAATTTTTTGCAAGAAATTTAAGGCACTCAATGCTTGGTTGTCCGCTCCTTTCTTCAATATGGATTGAGCCGTTTCTGGCCATCAGCTCATAAGGAGCCATACTGGCATCCCCTACAATAATCAATCTTGTCTCAGAATCAAGCTTTGCAAATTCATCTATTTTTTGAGGCCTTTTGTATCTCGATGTATCCAGCCAGATCGTATCATAAATAGTATTATGAAAAAAATAAGTCTTTACATCCTTAAACTGGGCTCTTGCATAATCAAACAGAGTTTGCACTATATTCACATAAGGCTCCATAGACCAGCCGCCGTTATCTATGGCTATAATGATTTTTAACCGGTCTTTTAGAATCCTGTCGAAAACGATTTCAATCTCGCCGGCATTCTTCATAGTCTGATAAATTGTTTTATCTACATTCACTCTGTCTTTAGGCCCTGAAGGAATCATATGCCTTAAGCGCTTAAGCGCCTCTCCAATCATTGCCTGAGAAAGTGGACCACTTAAAGAATAATCCTTATATCTTCTTTCCATGGCAACCTTAACAGCCGACTTGTTTCTTGAAACTCCTCCTACACGCATACCACCCGGGTGATTTCCTGAATGCCCAACCGGAGAAGTTCCACCTGTTCCAATCCACTTGCTTCCACCTTCATGGCGTTCCGTCTGTTCCTTAAGGCGTTCCTTAAAATACTCGATCAGCTGCTCCGGTGTAAGTTTTGATATCTCCGATTCATCAATACCCAGAGCCGAAGCAAGGGTCTTGGGATTTTTGAGCCATTCTTCGAGCATTGATCTTGCCAGCTCATCAAGCTCAACCCCTGTAAGATCAGGCAATTCAGCCCCTTCGAAATGATGGGCAAAAACCTGATCAAAAAGGTCGAAATATCTTTCACTTTTCACAAGAGTTGCACGAGAAGTCGTATAAAAATCATCCAGAGAAGACACAAGCCCCCTGCTTAACGCCTTATGAAGCGTTAGAAAGGATGTTGGACTTACAGGGATACCAACCTCTTTCAATTTATAGAAAAATCCAATGAACATGATAAATTCCTGTTTAAATAATTCTTCTGCGGCTTACCGTATTGATTGCTCTTGCATAATCCGGGCTTTTTTTAAACAGGATGCCAAGATATGGAATATCGCCTTTCACAAGATCTTTTGGCTTAAAATCAGGATCAGACTTTAAAGCCCTTATCCAATTTATAAGCTCTCTCGTGGCGGGTCGTTTTTCAATACTTTCCAATTCACGAAGCCTGTAAAAAACATTTACAGTATTTTCCATCAGATCAGAGTCAATATTAGTAAAATGCACTTTAATAATTTTTCTCATCATTTTGGGATCGGGGAAAGCTATATGGTGGAAGTTACACCGCCCAAGGAACGGATCTGAAAGATCTTTCTTGGCATTTGAGGTTATAATAATAACGGGACGATGTTTAGTGCTTATAGTCTTGTCGATTTCAATAATATCAAATTCCATCTGGTCAAGAACATCGAGCATATCGTCCTGAAAATCAGTGTCCGCCTTATCTATCTCATCTATTAGCAAAATTGTTCTTTTATCGGCTGTAAAAGCCTGACCAATTTTTCCCATTTTAATATATTCTTCAATATTGCTTACATCTTTTTTAGAATCACCAAAGCGGCTGTCATTTAAGCGTGTAAGAGTATCATACTGGTACAGTGCATCAATCAGCTTCATGCTGGACTTCACGTTAAGTGTAATAAGTGGCATGCCAAGAGTATCAGCGATGGCATGAGCAAGCATTGTTTTACCTGTACCGGGTTCACCTTTTAAAAGCAGCGGCATTTCAAGCGCCATAGATATATTTACTATCTTGGCAAGCTCCTCATCTAAAACATAGCTTTTCGCACCTGAGAAAGTTTTTTTATCACTAATCATTTTTTATCCTCTTCAATAAATTATAACAGCTTTGAGCCACTTTCAAAACGTTTCAGTTTGGTCAAGGTCAAGGCGGGTGAAAATTTTAACCGCAGGAATACATGGAGTATTTCGAGGATTAAAATTTTCGCCCA
>Ga0180732_1000516_pt1 | contig 32251 bp, 34 predicted proteins | sample KR11_01MetaG_FD_148674 | JGI IMG/M metagenome (GOLD analysis project Ga0180732, IMG submission 148674) | Groundwater microbial communities from the Olkiluoto Island deep subsurface site, Finland - KR11_0.1 MetaG | ecosystem: Environmental > Aquatic > Deep subsurface > Groundwater | place...
TCTAGGAACAGGTGGAGCCATTAAGAACGCATTACATTTGCTACCAGATACCTTCATTGTACTGTACGGAGATTCGTACCTTAATGTGTCATTTAACCCAATAATAGAAAAATTTAATACAGAAAAGAAACCAATACTAATGACAGTATATCACAATAATAATAAAGATGATAAAAGTAACATTCTGTTCATAGATGGAAACATCTTGGAATATAATAAAAAACATCCAACACAACTAATGGAGCATTTGGATTACGGCATAAGTATAATGACAAAACATGTCTTTAATTCTTATCCAGAAATATTTGATTTAGCAGACTTACTATCCGGATACGTTAAAATAGACGAAGTATCTGCATTTGAATCTAAAGTTTCATTTTTTGAAATTGGATCGTTTAACGGTATAGAAAACTTTAAAAAACACATAATTTGTAAGGATTGCTATGACAGATTAAAAAAAATATAAAAGGAAAATAAATATGAATAAAGAAAATAAAATACAAAATCCGATAATTCCAGACAAATGTCCATTTTGTAATAGAAAAATAAACTCTGTTGATTTTGCAGAACATATTAGACGGCTAAGAAGAACCGCACCAAGTGAAATGTCGTTGGAAGAACGATATTTTCTTATGTGGTGGAAAGACCAAAACATAGAAGAACCCGAAATACAAACATGTGATTATTGTAATGGAAAAGGATATATAGAAGGCACTATTTCCTCCCGAAAATGTGTCAACTGTGACGGAATTGGCAAAGTAGTTAAAATAGAATCTGAGGCATAAATATATCCCTTTAAAACAGTTATTAAAACAGTTATTAAAACATTAAGTGGTGATTCAATATGGCATACGGCAAATGTGATAATTACGGTGAATATAAAATATATCCAGCAATCGATGCACAAGGATACCAAATATAGTATTGTGAAAACCGTGGACATGAACAGGAAGTAACAAATATCAAAATTTTGTAAACGGAGATAATTATGAATAAAGACGAAACAATTCATATGGTAAGAATATTTATGTGTAAAGAATGTACAGAAAAGACTAATAACTATCCAAGCCACGATATTCCGATAGATATAAGGTTTGGAGCAGTTGGTAGAACATGTAAGCACTTAAACGCACAAGATGTAAATCGTGCTAAATCCAATCTAATTATCGAAGGTATTGGCTATCATGGAGTGTAGAAATTAATATGACAAAAAAATTAAACATTAAGTTATTCGCCGACGGCGCTGATGTAAAAGGAATGTTTGAAGTATACAATCAAGGAATAGTACGCGGATTTACTACGAATCCCACTTTAATGCGAAAAGCAGGAATACAAAACTATGAAGAATTTGCTAAAATAGTATTAAAAGCAATACCAGATATGCCGATTTCTTTTGAAGTATTTGCCGATAACGTAGACAATATCCTCAAAGAAGCACATAAAATTGCAAGCTGGGGAGAAAATGTGTATGTCAAAATACCAATAACAAACACCGGTGGAATATCACTTGCTCCATTGATGCAACTTCTGTCAGACGACGGAATAAAAGTAAATGCTACTGCTATATTTACATCAGACCAAGTTGCAAATGTAGTTAAAAACTTATCAGAAGACACACCAAGCATTGTATCTGTCTTCGCAGGAAGAATAGCAGATACAGGAAGAAATCCAGTTGAAACGATGAGAAATTCTCTTCCTATAGTGAGAACAAATGAAAACTGTGAACTTCTATGGGCAAGCACACGCGAAATGTATAATTTAATACAAGCAGAACAGTGTGGATGTCATATAATAACTGTAACAAATGACATACTTAAAAAACTATCAATGCTTGATAAAAATCTAACAGAACTGTCTCTAGAAACGATCCGCATGTTTAGACAAGATGCTTTGGACGCAGGATATAAAATTCTATAAATTCATAATTATGAATTTTAACGACATAATGATAGAAAATTCTCCTAAACTAATAATGATTCTATTAGTAGGTATTACATTTTTAATTATTAGTTATGTGTACAACCATTAAAAATAACAGTCATCCCATACCTAAAGGTATGGGTTTTCACGGGTTAATAAAATGAAAGGAATAAGAAGTGTTATAATAGGAATGCACAACCCATTATTTCACGGATTCTTTGTCACATTGGCATGGAAAAAAATTTACAAACATTATCCTTCGGTTAAAGAACTTGTATGTATCTTACTTCATGACATTGGATATGTTAAACAAAACTTTATAGATGGAAATAATGACAAACATCCAGAATTAGGTGCACAAATTTGTGGATATCTATTTGGAAAAAAGTATTACAATCTTTGTATTGCACATTCAAGAGATTATGCCAGAAAATTAGGACTGCATTTATCAAAACTTGGTTATGCAGATAAATACTCTGTTTTGTTAATTCCTAATATAATCTATAAACCATTAATTTATCTTGGTGGAGAAGCTCAGGAATATCTTAAAAAAAATAAAATAACTAAAACTTGGAAATGGGGCTATCCTATAAGTATTCTTCTTATAAAGGAAGACTATTATAAATGGTGGTTAGACAACAAAAAATACAGGAATACAGAATGATTGAAAAGATATTAATGGTAACAACACCTGCTCATGATATGACAGATGTGATCAAATCAAAACACAGCAGAGCAACTGCAAACACTGAAAAAGGAAGACAAATACTTCCATCTGGTTTAATGAGTATCTGTGCATATCTTGAATCAAAAAATTACAATACGACCGTCAAAGATTTCTGGATGATGGATTGGAATGACATTAAAGAGTGCCTAATAAAGGAAGATCCAGATATTATATTTAGTTCATGTTTGTCAGATTCAAGACTTAGCAATTTTAAGCTTACTAAAATAGCAAAAGAGATAAATCCAGATGTAATTAATGTTATAGGAAACGCACACGCTTCATCAATGTATAACCAAATCCTCACATACTATCCAGATGTAGATTACATTGTAATAGGTGAAGGTGAGATAACATGTTATGAACTAATTAAATGCATTAACTCAAACGGTAACTTCAAGGAAGTTAAAGGATTAGCATTTAAAACAGAAAACAAAGTATATGTTACAGAAAAAAGACCATTAGTTAAAAATCTAGACGATTTTCCCTTTCCAACAAAATTCAGATTTAGTCCAAGTAATCCAACAACAGCAACAATAAATACATCAAGAGGATGTCCCTATAATTGTATTTATTGTGCCTTAACACATTATTGGAATATATGGCGAGGTAAAAGTGTAGAAGAAGTAGTCAAAGAAGTAGAATTTCTTGTTTCTAAAGGTGTTAAAAATCTTGTATTTACAGATGATCACTTCACTTTCAATAAAAAAAGAGCAATCGAAATAGCTTCTCATTTTCCAGATTATGATTTAAAGTGGACAATACAATGTAGAGTAGATAGAATAGATAAAGATATACTTGACGTTTTTAGAAAAAGCAACATCGATAGAATTATCTACGGTGTAGAATCATTATCACCAACAATTCTAAAAAATGCACATAAAGGAGTAACAGTAGAACAAATAATTAAAGCATTTGATATTTCAAGTAAAGCTAATGTAAGAACACAAGCAAATATAATCATAGGTCTTCCCGGAGAAAACCAAATAACTATAAATGAGACAATAAAAGGATTAAGAATGATAAAACCGGATGAAATGACTAAGTTTTTGGCAATGGTATTTCCAAGTACAGAACTATATGAAATAATGAAAGCAAAAAATGCTATAACCGATGACTATTGGTTATCATCTGAACCAGCACCTTTTTACACTGCTGAACATGATTTGTCTACTTTAAGAAAATTTAGTCTTCAAGTTCAATTAGCTTGGTACAAACAACATGGAATAATAAATAGTGTAAAAGATATACACGTTCTTCTATCGGATCATGGAATACCATTTGCCTTTGATTATATCAAAGATGGTTTATCTAGGTTAAAGATAACAGATTTTTTAAAGAGAGTATGATATGGAAAAAATTTCAGTAATCATATTAACAAAAAATAGTGAAAAAACTATAAAAACGTGTATATGTTCAATATTAAAACAACAGTATCCAAACTTTGAAATTGTTATTGTAGATGCTGGAAGCACAGATTCTACAATATCAATATTACAAGAATACAAATCAAAGACACAAATACCAATTAAAATTATAAATGAAGCTTCAAACACTTCTTTCGGTAAAGCTAGACAAACCGGATTGTTACATTCTGAAAGTGAAATAATAGCATATATAGATTCAGATGTAGAACTTCCATACATACACTGGCTAGAGAATATGATAACACCCATGTTTCATGGATACAATTCTACTGGAAATTTGATTCCTATAGACTACATTGCTGGTGTTCAAACCTTAGCAAAATGCAAAGATACTGACCCACCATTTCTAAAAAAAATACACGCTAGTTTTGAATACAAAGGTGATGTAATTGGAATTAACAATTACCAACTTGTTGGAACAAGCCACTTAATTATACGAAAAGACCTTATTCAAAACGTTGGTGGTTTTGAAGACACATATGCTAGTGAAGATACTAAGCTTACAGAAGCAATAATGAAACAAGGATATTATTTTATTTACTTAAAGTCAGAAAAATGTTATCATCACCACGCATCGACATACACAATTCATCTTAAAAAAAGATTTAGAAACATAAAAAATAAAATGAAAGATAAATTTATCCAATTATGGAGGCATTTATTTGAAAGAAAATAAAAAAGCGTGGGAAAAGTTATATTCTAGTATACCTTCATCTGAACAACTAATAAACTTAAAAGAACAATCTCCAGAAAATTTTATTGACGATCTTAAAATACAATACATAAAAAAACATTTACCAACACATGGAACTATAGTTGATATTGGTTCTGGTTCCGGAAGATTAATTTCAAGAATAGGCAGTGAAATTACCAATTGTAAACTAGTTGGACTTGACTACGCTGAACATTCCATTCGATTAGTAAACAGAAACTTTTTGAAGTTTAACCTCAACGGTTCAGCATTGTGCGCAAACGCATTTCATATTCCAATAAAATCAAATAGTGTTGACGCTGTTGTTAGTGGAGGCGTATTAGAACATTTTAATGAAACCGAAATAAATTTTATCATCCAAGAAATGGTAAGAATTCTAAAACCAGAAGGGAAGTTTTATGCAGACATTGTTCCAAACAAAAGTTCTCTTTGTAGACCAATCATTTTATTTAAACATGGAGGTTATGAAAACAGTTTTTCAAAAAATCAATGGAGAAAAATACTAAGTGAAAATGGACTTAGAAGTATAGATATATTTAGAGGTTGTATTATTCCAATAAATTTCTATGGTTGGTTTAAAAACGGAATTAAACTAAAGCTTATGTATAAACTACAACCTTATATCAACGATCTTGACGATACTATATTGTCAAATATATTAGGATTTATGTATTATGTATTTGCTAAAAAATAGATAGAGAATGACACATGACAAAACCTATACCACTAATTTCAATCATAGTTCCAGTCTTCCAAGAAGAACAAAACATAAAACCATTTTTAAACAGAATAGAAGCTGTTGTAAATAAATTACAACTGAAATATGAAATAATCTTCTGTTTAGATCCATCCTCAGATAGTACAGAACATATAATTCGATCGGAGATTAATCGAAACATTAATATTTGTATGATAAAGTTCAGCCGTCGGTTTGGTCAACCAGCAGCTACAATGGCAGGAATTAACTTTTGTAAGGGAGACGCATGTGTTGTTATTGATGTAGACTTACAAGACCCTCCTGAATTAATTGAACAAATGATAGAAAAGTGGAAAGAAGGATACTATGTTGTATGTGCAAAACGTAGATCAAGAAAAGGAGAAACTATAATTAAAAAAGTTGTATCATATATAGGTTACAGAATTATTAACTCAATATCTGATGTAAAAGTTCCAAAAGATACTGGAGACTTCCGTTTAATAGACAGAAAAGTAATTAATGAACTAAAACTTCTTAATGAAACACATGGATTTCTTCGTGGTTTAGTTGCATTTGTTGGATTTAAACAAACATATATCAAATATGATAGAGATGAACGTGTTGCAGGAAAAACACATTACAATAAATATCTTGGATCCTTAAAAATATCATTTAATGGTATTGTTGGATTTTCTATTCGTCCATTACAAGTTGCCTCCGTTGTAGGAGGATTAATTGCGCTAACAAGTTTTTTATTTGGAATTTTTCTTTTAGTTCAAAAATTTATATTGAACATTAATGTAACACCGGGATTAACATCGACCACATTACTAATAACATTTTTAGCAGGAATAGAACTATTATTCCTTGGTATAATAGGAGAATATATAGGACGCATTTATGAAGAAGTAAAAAGACGACCTATGTATATTATTGAAAAGAAAGAAAACTTATAATTTAAGATTTAAATCAGAAGTGATTAAGTTGAATGATCAGAAAAAAATTGTATTTTGTCAACCACCAAACTTGTCTTTTGGTACTGTTTCTCCACCCATTGGATTATTATATCTCGGCACAGTTACAAAACTTTCAGGAAGAAAAACAGTAATTATCGATGCAACATCATTACAACGAAATATTAATAACACAATAAAACTAATTTTAAATGAGACTCCAAACTATCTGGCTTTAACCGCAGTTACTATAACAATTGATGAAGCCGCGAATATAGCCAAGCAAGTTAAAATCAAACAACCTGGAATAATAACAATAATAGGAGGAGCACATTTAACAGCTTTGCCTAAAGAAACTATGGAAAAAAACAAAAGTTTTGATTATGGAATCATAGGTGAAGGAGAAATTACAATAATCGAATTGCTCGATGAAATTGAATCTAATAATAAAAACTATGATAAAATAAATGGTATTATTTACAGAAATAATGATCAAATAATAATAACACAACCAAGAGAAAGAATTAAAGATTTAGATACCCTTCCTTTACCGGATTGGAGTTTACTTTCGAATATGGTAAATACATATTCTCCTCCACCACATGTTGCTGATGTATATCCATCATTAGGATTTAATTCTTCAAGAGGATGCCCAGGAAAGTGTATCTTTTGTGCAAATTCTGTTTTTGGAAATAAACTAAGTTATCTATCAGCAAAAAGACTTTTTGAAGTTATATCCAACTTACATACTGAATACGGTATAAAAGAAATATGGTTTGGCGAAGACAACTTCTTAATGTCCAAAAAACGATTAAAGGAATTTTGTGAGTTATTAATAATAAACAATTTACAAATTACATTTGTATGCTCCGGAAGAGTAGATACTATAAAAAACATTGATGAATTAAAATTAATGAAAACCGCTGGATGCAGACAAATATGGTACGGAATTGAAAGTGGCAATAATGAAATTTTAAAGAATTTAAAAAAGAACACAACAACCGAAGAAATAAAAGAAGTAATTAAATGGACTAACAATGCTGGTATAGATTCATGTGGATATTTTATATTAGGATCACCTGGTGAAACCGAAGAAACACTAAAAAAGACTTTACAATTTGCTTTAGAACTGAATTTAAAAGCTGCGCACGCCTCATATATGATTCCATTTCCAGGAAGTGAACTATATAATAGTTTTAACCAATATGGAGTATTTAACATTAATAATTGGGACATGTATAAACCCAGTTTTATAGCATTTGGATTAACCCAAGAAATTTTAATAAAATATTCCAAATTATTCTACCTAAAATTTTACTGTAGACCATCTATTATATGGATATATATAAAACGATTAAAAAATCCACATAACATATATCCAATAGCAAAAGGGTTTTATAAACTAATAGAGCACTTAATAAAATAAATGATACACTATGCACTTCAACTTTCCTATTCCTCCCAACTATGATGAAAAACCATTATGGAACAAAAGCAAATTCACAATTTCAGGACAACATCTATCCGTCATTAAGTATACAGAAAATTTAAGTGGATGGAATAATAATCTAACTTTCTTTCACGAAGAAGAAGCATATAATGGAAACCACTATATAGACAAGGCATCTAGAAACAACGCTATTTCAAATCTAAAAAAATCAGTCGTTAGTAAAAATCCTATTATATTAGAAGTAGGCTCTTCCTCTGGATATTTTCTTCATGACCTAAAACTAACATTCACAACCGCTTTTATTATTGGTTCAGATTGTATCGCTGAGCCACTAGAAAAACTTGCTAAAAATGTGTCAAACATACCATTAATTCAATTTGATCTAAATGAATGCCCTTTACCAGACAACTCTGTAGATGCTATTGTTTTATTAAATGTTCTTGAACATATAGAAGATGACCAAACAGCAATTAATCAACTATACAGAATTTTAAAACCAAATGGAACAGTTATTATCGAAGTTCCAGCAAATCCAGACATATATGACTTCTATGATGAATATTTAAAACATTACAGAAGATACACTCTAAAGGAACTAATTTTTAAATCCAAAACATCTGGTTTTACAATTAGAAAAGCTTCACATCTTGGTTTTTTTCTATATCCAATTTTTATGTTAACTAAAAAATATGGAACTTCAAAAAAGAATCTTTCTGATATACAAAAACAAGAAATGATAAAACAACGTATATCATACGGTGGAAAAATAGGTAACATGATATTAACCATATTAATGAACATTGAATTAATGATCGGAAATTTTTTCAGTTATCCAATTGGTATTAGATGCACTATTGTACTAAAAAAATAAGCATTATGACATCACAAACACATTTAAACAAACTATTCAATACAACAACATACAGAACACTATTATTTCTGACAGTGATACTACCCGGACTAATTGTATGGACACACAGATTCTTAGTGCACTTTAAAATAATACACACTACCAACTGGCTTGAATACTTTGGAGACTTTGGAACATTATATATAACAGCCGTTAACTTTATTTCCAACGGAACTGTATACGGTCATGGTTATGCATATCTTGCACCATCAGTATTATTATTGTTACCATTAGCTGCGTTTTCATATGAAAATGCTTTAATATTCAAAACGTTAGTTGACGTAGCTTGTTATGCTATCACGATATACTTAGTTTCAAAAATAATAAAAAGTTACACCAATACAACAATATCCAAATTACAACAATTCATCTTATTCATAACAACATTAATTTCATATCCAGTTGCAGTATCCTTTGCAGCTGGAGCTGTCAATGCTCAAGTATTAGTTTTGTTAACAATAACATACTATTATTTGTTCGTGCGAAAAAATATAACAACAGCAAGTATAGTACTTTCCACACTGACTGTTTTAAAAATTATACCATTTGCATTAGTACTGCTCAACAAAAAATTACGAATAAAAACAACCATCCTTGTTATAAGTTCATGCATTATTGCAATCTATTTCATAGGTATAGAGCAACATATGATATGGTTAAAATACCTATATGTAACGCAAGAAATACCAGCCGGACTTCCAACTGATTTCCTAAACTTACAAACAAGTATTATTAATACAAGTATTGTATATAGTATCTACAAAATAATAAGCTATATGAATTATCCAATAAGTATTTTTAATGCAGCACTAATACTAATCATATTAAAAATTGCTATAATAATGTATATCACTTGGTTCATATACAAAACATACACATACAACACTTCAAATGAAAAAGATGTTCTATACTTTTCATTATTAGTACTGATGCCTTTGTTACTTTCAAACACAGTATGGATATACTATTTTCCTTTCTTATATACTTCGATAATTCTATGGGTGTACACATTTAATCTATCAAAACAAGATAAAATAATGTTGTTTACAATAGTATTTTTGTTATCGACTCATGGAGTTATTGGCGAAATAGCAAACATTTCCGGTGGCATTATAAAAACATTTGTATATATCGTGACACCAATAACAATTGCAAGCATACTAATGTTTGTATTTATTTGGAATAGAATTAAAATAATCAACAATAATACAATAAAAAGTGATTAATATGACTGATGCAGCAACAATAATTTCAAAAGAACTAGAAGAAAATTTAAAACTATGTTCAGACCTCGAATTGTTATATTTTATAACAAAATGTGTACAAGAACTTTCAAGGAGAGTGAAATAATGGAAAGATGTACAGCATGCGGAGAATTTAGAGAACGTGAAGACATGGAATGTAAAACTATTAATTCACTACCAATATGTAAATGTAAAATATGTTGGGCTAAGGAGAATCATGACATGTAACAATTGTGGACTTAAAATCAAAACAACAGATAAGAACTATATTCAATGCTCAATAGACAAAGACTACTATCCAACATTAACAAGTATGGATTGTAAAACTGGTAATTTTGAACCATTAGACAAAGAAACTGCTGATAAAGATAGAATGTTAATAGTGTTTGGAGACTAAAATGCAATCAGAAAATGAAGTAAAACTAAATAGTGAATGGGAAGTGTCTAAAAAATATTGGGTTAAAGAACGCAAATTTACACAAGAAGAATATGAACAAGCAATAAGAAATTGTACTCAATCTAATTTTGGTTCATGTGAATCATGCATGGGATATATGCACTGTGAAACAAAAATAAAAGGAACTTTTAAAATAGAATGAGAAACATGAAACTCAAATATGAAAACATGGAAAGAAAAAAATTGTTAGACCTCATCATAGCAATCGCTATGGAAGTACATGAATCTGGTATACAAGTCGCAACTAAATTAGATGTTCCGACTAATATTATATGGGACATAAGACAACGTTCTCCAAGAGCAGATATGATTAGACCTTGTACTTGCAATGATTGTGATCCAGAAAAAGTAAAACACACTGAAGATACAGAAAGACGTTTATTTTTAAACTCAATGACGAAGGGATTTATGTAGGTATTCTATGAAAACAGCAATATTAATATGTAATGACTTTACTGTTCTTGGCGGAGAAGAACGATTTACAATTGAGTTAGCCAAAGCTACAGACGCTGATATTATAGTTCCTTCTTTTGATAAAAAAATTATCAGAGTCTATGATCCAACAATAGAATCAAAATTCATTTCATTAAATGTAAAACTACCTAAAGAACCACTTAAACAAATGTATGGAATGTGGTTGTATAGTAAACAAAACCTTGATTTATCAGCTTATGACTTCTTAATTGCATTAGACGATATGTCTGTTCACGCATTAAACAATCACAACAAACATTTATATTACATTCTAACGCCAAGGAAAGCCTTCTATGACATGTATTACTATACGATAAGCGAATACAGCTTTATCAAAAAGATTATCTTCACAATAGGTTTAAATCTGTTTTCAGCATATGATAGGTACTATGTCAAAAAGAATGTTAAAAACTTTGCAGCTATTTCTCATATTGTCAGAAGTAGAATATGTCGAATATATCAAAGACCAGCTACAGTAATATATCCTCCAGTACATACAGAAACTTATACATACAAACAAAGTCGAGGTTATTGGCTTCACGTTGGTCGGATAGATAAATGGAAACGTGTAAACTTACAAATAGAAGCATTTAGACAAATGCCAGATAAAGAATTAAAACTTGTTGGTAAAGTATTTCCAAAATACGATAAAATGTCTATAAATGCACCAAGTAACGTATCATTTTACAATAACATCCCAGAAAAAGATTTAATCGAAATGTATTCAAACTGTGAAGGATATATAGCAACTTCTATGGATGAAGACTTTGGTATTTCACTAATAGAAGCTATGGCTAGTGGAAAACCTGTTGTTGCAACCAAAGAAGGTGGACACTTAGAAACAATTATAGACGGACACACTGGAATATTAGTAAGTCCAGTTGTTAACGAAATAATTGAAGCAGTAAAGAAAGTTTCATATGATCCATACAAATATAAAACAGAAAGTGAAAACCAAGCACAGAAATTTAGTTATGAAACATTTAAAACAAACATTAATGTTTTAATAAAACACTTAGGACCAACCAAATGATAGCTGAAATCATAACTTCGATGCGACCGTACCAATGGTACAAAAACTTAATTTTACTTGTCAGTATCGTTTTTTCATTGAATATTTTAAACATAGATGCATGGTACACTACTATTTTAGCATTTATTATATTCTGCGGTTTATCTGGAAGCGAATATATAATAAATGACATTATAGACATAAACCGCGATAGAGTACATCCAATTAAGTGTAAAAGACCAATAGCGGCAGGAAAGCTAAATAAAAATTCTGCTCTTATATTTACATTAATTTTAATCATTGTTTGCTTGATAAGTTCATACTTAATAAATGTATCATTTCTGTTAGTTTCGATATCATATTTATTACTGATATTATCATATTCGTTATTCTTAAAACATTTTGTTATTGTTGACTTAATAATAATTTCAATGGGATTCGTTTTAAGAGCAGTAGCAGGTGGAGTAGCACTTAACATCAAAATTTCACCTTGGTTAATTGTATGTACTTTATTTATTGCAATGTTTTTAGCACTTGGAAAAAGAAGGTATGAATTAAATTCACTTGGAAATAATGCAACAACACACAGAAAAAACCTTGGCGAGTATTCCAATGAAATAATCGACCAAATGATAAATATAACTACAAGCATATTGATTATCGCATATTCATTATACACATTTTTTGTAGAAGCTTACATTATGATGATAACAATACCAGTGATAGTTTATGGACTATTCAGATATATATTTTTAATTCAGTCAAAAAACTACGGTGGAGAACCAGAAATGATCTTTAAAGATAAAGGAATGATATTATGTATAGTTTTATGGATACTTTTGATTATAGGAATTCTTTATATCAACATAATATCTGAAATTATAGAAACAGGAATAACATCATGAAATATGATTTACATATTCACTCGAATTATTCACGCGACGGAATTGTTAATATAAAAGATATTGTCAAGACTGCATTAAAAAGAAATCTAAGTGGAATCGCAATTACAGATCACAACGCAATAAAAGGAGCCTTAGAAGCAAAAAAGTATGAAACAAAAGATTTTAAAGTTGTTGTTGGATCTGAAATTTCAACAGAACGTGGAGATGTAATAGGATTATTTCTTTCGAAAGAAATCAAATCTAATAAGTTCCACAATGCAATTTCAGAAATTAGAGAACAGAACGGTATTATCATAATACCTCATCCTTTTGATGAGGCACGTTTAGCATGTCATCCAACCAAAGACGATATAAATATAATTAATGGTGTTGAAGTTTTCAATTCAAGATGTCTTTCACAAAAATATAATGCAAAAGCTGCAAAATTTGCAGAAAAACATAAGTTGACCGTAACTGCCGGAAGTGACGCGCATTTTAAGCACGAAATTGGACGTGCCGGTATAATTACAGAATCGGAAGACTTATATGAAGCTATTCTTGAAAACGAAACAAACATATTTGGCGAACACTCTTCAATAATAAACTACTTTGGAACAAAAATCGTAAAACTATTAAATAAAATCACACATTAAACAATTATCTTTATATACAGTTAATAATATTTAGCAATATAAGACGTCATATTTCAAATAATCGGAGAATAAAACACATGAAGATTTTACTTATAAATTATCACGATATAGGTAACATAAATACTCGGCTTCCTAAGAGCTTAAACTCCGCACAAGGAATATATCCACCGCTTGGACTTGCTTACATAGGTGCTGTACTTGAAAAAGGAGGACATGAAGTAAAAATTTTAGATTGTAAAGCACTAAATCTTTCAAGTGAAGAAACCAGCAACTATATAAAAAAATATAATCCAGTCGTTGTAGGAATAACCGCTATGACTTCGACTATTAAAGGTTCACTTGAAGCAGCACAATTAGCAAAAAATGCCGGAGCCATAGTTGTTGTTGGAGGTCCACAACTCTCCGCGTTTCCAAAAGAAACATTATCTTATGAATACATAGACTATGGTATTATAGGTGAAGGCGAATACGCTATGTTGGAATTGGTTAATTGGTTGGATTTTAAAAACATAAATATAACCAAAATAAAAGGATTAGTTTTCAAGTTAAATGATAAAATTATAGTAAATGAACCAGCCATAATTGACAACTTAGATAGCTTACCGATGCCAGCAAGACACCTTCTTCCAATGGAAAAATACAATTGCGTAATAACTAAAACACCATTCACCACAATGATCTCGTCAAGAGGATGTCCATATCAATGTGGTTTCTGTTTTAAACAACCATCCGATAAGAAAGTAAGATTTAGAAACACATCAGATGTTGTTGATGAAATAGAACACCTAGTAACAAAATACAATGTCAAAGAAATAATGTTTTACGACGATACTCTTACCCTTAAAAGAAGTCACATTGAAAGTATATGTAATGAAATTATCAAGAGAAACATAAAAATAGAATGGGAAGCTCCAACAAGGATAAACAACGTCGATGAAAAATTATTAAAACTAATGAATAAAGCCGGTTGTATCAGATTAAGATATGGAGTAGAATCTGGAGACGAAACCATCTTAAAACTAATGAGAAAACAAATAACTATTCCAGAAGTAAAAAACGTTTTTAAATGGACAAAACAGGCGGGCATAGAAACGTATGCTTACTTCATTATCGGATATGCATCCGAAACTCCAAACACAATTAGAAAAACCATTGATTTAGCAAAACAGTTAAATTCAGATTGGACTATGTTTACTGTTGCGACACCGTATCCACACACACATCTATACCAATTAGCAGTCGAACAAGGCTTAATAAAAGAAGATTACTGGAGCAATTTCACATTAGGGAAAGTTGAAGAAAGAATTCCATACTTTGTTGCCGATGCAGATAAATGGATAAAAAAAGCCTATAAAGAAATATATTTAAGTCCGGGATTTATTTTCAAAAAACTTGGAAAACTAAACTCCTGGGATAGTATCAAAAAATATATAAGAGGCGCATATGGAATAATTGCGTTTAAAAATTAAAAGGAATGCACATGAAAATACTTCTTATACAACCAAAACTACATACTCACGTGGTTACACCTCCTTTGGGACTAGGTTACTTAGCAAGCACATTAATTAATGAAGGACATGAAGTAAAGTTACTAGATTGCATAGCATTTAATATAGATATATTCAAAACTATCAAAGAGTTCATTCCAGATTTTATAGGACTAACAGTGTTGACTATATCATACAATGTTGTTATTAATTTAATTAAAGACATCAAAGCATCCGGATGTACTGCAAAAATTGTAATAGGCGGTCCGCATGTTTCAGCGTTGCCTACACAATGTCTCAAAGATACACACGCAGATTTTTGTATAATTGGAGAAGGAGAAATTACTTTTAAAGAGTTATGCTCAAATAATAATTATAAAGAAATAAATGGATTAGCATACTTCAATGAAGGAGTTATTACAGTAAATCCACAAAGAGAACTAATAAAAAACATAAACACGATACCATTTCCAGCATGGAACATAATCAAACCAAACGAATACCCACCAACACCACACGGAGCGTTCTACAAACGGTTTCCTGTTGCACCAATAATAACTACAAGAGGTTGTCCATACAATTGCACGTTTTGTGCATCTAAATGTATCTGGAAGCAAAAACTCAGAGTTAGATCCGCAATCAATGTTGTAGATGAAATTGAATATCTAAATTCAGAATTTGGAATAAAAGAATTTCACTTTGAAGATGACAATTTTACATTTTCAAAAGTACATGTAGTAAACGTATGTAACGAAATAATTAAACGAAAACTTGATATTACATGGACATGTCCAAATGGTGTAAGAATTGATAAACTTGATAAAGAGATTATACACACGATGAAACAAGCAGGATGCTATCAACTTTCTTTTGGAATAGAATCTGGAAACCAAAAAATATTAGATAGCATTAACAAACACCTTAATTTAAAAATTGTTCCAGACATAATTGAAAATATAAAACAAGAAGGAATGACAGTATGTGGTTTCTTTATAATAGGACTACCAGAAGATACAGAAAAAACAATTGAAGACACAATAAACTTTGCTTTATCAACAAAATTTGATAGAGTTCAGTTCAATAGATTCATACCGTTACCAGGAACAGAACCATTTGATAGTTGGTATAATGAACAAAGTGATTTTGATTGGGACATGACATGTTGGCAATCAACATATAAAACTGTGAATCTTTCTAATGATGAAATATCCAAACTTCAACAAAAAGCATTTAGAAAATTCTATCTACGACCAAAAATAATTTTTAAAATAATTCGTGAAATAAAGTTGATTCAATACTATTGGATTCTAAAAAGAATGAAAGATTATAAAATGTGATAAATTATGAACACAATTAAAACAATATTCAAACAGATAAAACAAAACAAACTATTTAGCATTTCAATACTAATATTAATATTGATAGAATTTTCAGTAAGAAACTTTATTGTTGATGATACATTCTTTTTGTTTAGATATGCGCAACATTTAGCACAAGGATTTGGACTTGTTTGGAACTATCCTCCATTTGATCCTGTAGAAGGATACTCAAACTTCTTATGGATTGTAATATTATCCACTTCATTTAGGTTAGGAATAGAACCTATACTATTTGCTAAACTCTTGGGTGCAACATTCAGTATAATCAATGTTTTCCTAACATATTATTTAGCATTAAAAGTATTCAATAATAAATGGATAGCAAACCTTAGTGCGTTCATTGTTGTTATAATGCCAGCATTTGCATTATGGGGAGTTTCTGGAATGGAAACTCAATTTTTCACTTTCTTATTCTTGATAGGAATAATTTTATTCGTATCAGAATATGGAAAAGATAAAATACCATATTCATCAGTAGTCTTTGCATTATTTGCTATGACACGCCCTGAAGGAGCAATTATATTCTGTCTATTCCTGTTGTTAAGTTTTGCTTTAAATTATAAATCTCCAAAGAAAGTAATATTCACAATTTTACTTTTTGGAATTATCTATGTTCCATATTTTATATGGAGATGGGATTATTATGGATATTTTTTACCAAACACAGCATACACAAGAAGTGGATTTTCTATTGATTCAATAAAACACACACTCACACTATTATATGCTATTATCTTATACATACCCGGAGTTCTTGCTTTAAGCTTATTGAAAGAAAAAACAAAAAATATTGGTTTCATTATTATACTATACATGTCTATTGTCTGGATTATATTTTCTATTTTTATCAATCAAGGCATGATGTACCCTCTTAGATTTTTCTTGCCAATTATACCACTAATGAGTATTATTTCGGCCAAAGGAATTCATATATTCACACAATCAAAGTTCTTTAATGAAAACCGACATATTAAAATCGCAGTAATATTTTTATTTGTTTTACTACTAATCAATCCAATTGGAATTAATCAAAATAAACCCCACCAAATAGTATATTTAAGTGGATTAGGATCAAGCCCAACTTTGCATTTTTTAGATGATTACTTTAATTATGCTGTTAAATATAACAATTTTGACAAAGAGCTTTATCTTGGTAATCACATGACTTTATATACTTATGCACCACTTGGAAAATGGCTTAAAAATAACACAAACGAAGACACTATTATCACACTCGGTGAAGCTGGTGCTATACCATTTTATGCAGAACGTAACGTAGTGGACATGTTATATATTAATGATGAATATCTAACACACAACGGACCTTCAGCAGAATACGTATTTTCATTCGATCCTGAATTTGCAATTTTTGTTGGAGATAAAACAGCAATAGCTTTACCGTATAAAGAATACTTTACATCACCGTACTTTTTAGATAATTACGAACTAGTAAGACATATTGAAGGAGTAAAAGGAGGATGGTATGTTTGGGTTTTCCAGAAAATGAAAAAATAAATCATATATAAAAAAATGTTGGTGATAACAAATGCAACAAGCAGTATTTATTGATAGAGATGGTGTCATAACTAGAGATCCTCCGCACTTTGCACACCGTCCAGACCAAATGCAATTTAATAATGGTTCAATAGAAGCAATCAAACGTCTAAATAAAAACAACTTTAAAGTAGTTGTTGTATCTAATCAATCTGGAATAGCCTATGGTTATTTTATAGAACAAGAAGCAGACCGATTTCACAGACTAATGACAGAAGAACTGGCTTTATACAACGCCAAAATAGACGCTATATATTACTGTCCACATCATCCAAACGCAAAAGTAAAAAGATATAGATTAAACTGTGACTGTAGAAAACCACATACTGGAATGTTTGAAAAAGCTGCGAAAGAATTAAATATTGACTTAAAGAACTCTTTTATGGTTGGAGATAGAAAAACTGACATAGATGCAGGTAATGCCTCTGGATGCAAAACCATACTTGTTTTGACTGGACATGGTCTAGAAGAATTTAGAAACAACACCATCAACTATAATCATGTCGCTTCCAACTTACTCAGAGCTGTTGATTATATTCTACACTTTTCCAAAACAATCAATATTATAACAAACAGAAAGACTTAAATAGTAAAAAACTATTATACAGCTACAACAACCCAGCAATTTAAAACGGGACAGATTCTTTATGAAAAAAATATCTTTATTTAATAGACAATTATTAAGCATAAAAGCTCTATCAGAAAGAGTCCACGATTTAGATATTTCAACAATACACGAATTAAATACTAGCAATCGTTCTGATGTAGATAAAAAATTTGAACAGATAGCACAAAATATCATAGAAGCAAAAAGTAACAACGCATCAGTAATATTAATGATAGGTGGACATGTTGTCAGATCCGGTGTCCAAAAATATTTAATTGACCTTATGGAACATGGTTATATATCATGTTTAGCTATGAATGGCGCTGTTATGATTCATGATTATGAATTTTCAAGCACCGGTGCAACTACAGAAAGTGTCGCAAAATATATTCAAAATGGACAATTTGGACTATGGAAAGAAACTGGAAAAATCAATGATCATATTAATTCAGGTTATAAAAATGGTTTAGGTATGGGAGAATCTGTTGGAAAGGCTATATATGAAGGAGATTTTCTATATAAGAATATCAGTCTATTAGCCACTGGATATAAATTAAAAATACCCACTACAGTCCACGTTGGTATAGGATATGATATTATACACGAACATCCAAACTGCGATGGTGCAGCAACCGGAGCAACGTCTTATAAAGATTTTCTGTATTTCGTAAAGGCTGTTGAAAATCTTGAAGGTGGTGTAGTTATGAACTTCGGAAGTGCAGTTATGGCTCCAGAAGTGTTTTTAAAAGCACTTAGCATGTCAAGAAACGTTGCAACCCAAAACAAAAAAACTATAAATCACTTTTCAACTGTAGTTTGCGACTTACATGAACTTCCAACTGAGTTCCATAAAGAACCAACTAAAGACAATCCTGCATACTATTTCAGACCATGGAAAACGCTTCTTGTCAGAACAGTAGCAGATGGAGGAACAAGTTTCTATGTAAAAGGTAGACACGAAGACACAATACCGGCTTTATGGAGGGTTATAAATGACAAAAATATTTGAATTAAGCAAACTTGCCGATGAAATAAATTCAATGGAATATCGAGAATATAATAAAGTTGTTCTTTGTCACGGATGTTTTGATTTCATGCATATTGGACATATTAAGTATCTTCAAGCAGCTAAAAAAATGGGTAATATTTTAATTGTAACAATAACACCTGATATTTATGTTGATAAAGGTGTTGGAAGACCATACTTTAATCAAAATTTACGTGCTGACTCTATTGCGGCATTAGAGTGTGTTGATTATGTTGCAATTAACAGATGGGATACTGCGGAAAATACATTAAGATTACTAAAACCTGATATTTATGTCAAAGGACAAGAATTTGAAAATCTTAAAGATAAAACAGGAAAAATTCAAAAAGAATATGACATGGTAAAGACAATCGGTGCAGAAATGAAATTCACACACGAAATAGTATTCTCATCAACAAAACTTATAAAGGAACTAAAATGACATATTCCAATGAAACAATAAAGTTTTTAAAAACGTTTTCAAATAAGTATAGTTATGAATATATAGTTGAAAGCTTAGATAAACTTAAAGACTTAAAAGTTCTTATTATTGGTGATGGAATTATTGATGAATATCACTATTGTACTCCAATGGGACAAGCAGCTAAATCACCAATTATTGTAAACAAATATATTTCACATGAAGTTTTTGTTGGTGGAGCATTTATTATAGCCAATCATATATCTGGTTTATGCGATAAAGTTCACCTAGTTACATTACTAGGCAACGAAGATTCAAAAGAAGAATTCATTGTTAACAAACTCAACCCAAATATAATTAGTAAATTCTTTTACAGAAATGATGGACCAACTATTCTCAAAAAAAGATATATTGAGCCACATCGAAAAATAAAATTATTTGAAATTAACTACTTAAATAACAATTACATTAACCCTAGTTGTGAATCCAAAATTAACAAATATTTAAAATCAACGATACCAAATTATGATATTGTGCTAGTTTCTGATTTTGGACATGGACTGATTACTAAGAAACTAATCAAAACAATCAAATTGTTTTCAAAAACGGTTTGTGTTAATACGCAAACGAACGCAGCCAATTCTGGTTATAACATGATAACCAAATATAGTAAACCCAACTTTGTATGTCTCGACGAACGTGAATCGAGACTAGCACTCCAAAACAAATTTGGAACCATGCACAAAGTAATAAAACAATTATCAAAAAAATTAAATGCTGATTGTGTTATCATAACACAAGGTCAACAAGGTTCATTAAGCATTAAAGACAATGAAATAATAAGTACTCCAATATTTTCAACTAACGTTGTTGATACAGTAGGTGCTGGAGATGCATTTTTTGCATTTACTGCTCCTTGTTATACTTGTGGTATGCCACTGGATCTCATTTCATTCATAGGAAACGCTGTTGGTGCATTAGCAGTTCAGATTGTTGGTAATAAAAGACCTGTTGAAAAAAATGAATTGTTGGATTTCATAAATAGCATTTTAATGGAGTAAAAAAATGGAACAAAATATATCAAATTACATCAATGAACTGAACAATATTACTAAAAATATTATTAGTAATGAAATCTTAAACTATAATATGTCAATGATATTTGACCTTATAAACCAGTCAAAAACAAATAAAAAAATAATCATTATAGGAAATGGTGGTAGTGCATCAATCGCAAATCATTTCGCATTGGATTTGTGGAAAAATGCAGGAATAAAAGCAATAACTTTTAGTGAATCATCACTCTTAACTTGTATTTCTAATGATTTTGGATATGAACAAGTGTTTGAAAAACCAATAGAAATGTTTGCAGAAAAAGGAGATATTCTTATTGCAATTAGTAGTTCTGGAATGTCAAGAAATATTATAAATGGAGTAAAAATTGCTAAAGAAAAAAAATGTATAACAATAACGATGTCTGGTTTTGAAAAAAATAACACTCTTCAAACGTTAGGTGACATAAATTTATACGTTCCATCCATGTCTTATGGATATGTAGAATTATCACATTCAATTTTGTGCCATTTCATTTCTGATATGCTTTCAACGGAGAAATTATATGGATAAATATAAAACAGACAGCCATAAATTAATGTATCACGTTAAAAGAGTTAATGATTGGATTGATGAAAAGCTAATATATCCTATCTACATAGAAATTTCACCATCAAGAGCTTGTAATCACAGATGTACTTTTTGCGGTTTAGATTTTATGGAATATAAACCGAAATTTTTGAATACAAAACTCCTTATGGAAAGACTTTCTGAAATGGGAAACCTTGGTATAAAAAGCATCATGTACGCCGGAGAAGGCGAACCATTGTTACACAAAGACATCATAGATATTATACTGTCTACTAAAAATGCAGGAATCGATGTAGCCTTAACAACAAACGGAGTCTTTTTAGACAAGGAAATTGTTGACAAAACCATTTCGAGCATTTCATGGATAAAAGTAAGTATCGATGCCGGAACAAAAGAAACATATTCAAAAATACACAAAACAAAAAGCAACGATTTTAAACGTGTGCTTGACAACTTACAATATGCTGTCAAAGTAAGAAACGATAACAACTACAAAACAACAATTGGAGCACAACTTTTGTTACTAGTTGAAAACCATCTTGAAATAACATTATTAGCCCAAAAACTAAAAAATATTGGAGTTGACTATTTACTAATCAAACCTTATTCACAACATCTATTAAGCAACAACACATCACATAAAAATATAAAATACAACAATTTTCTACATCTTTCAGACACACTTAAAAAATTCAACAACGACAAATTCAATCTTATATTCAGAGCAAATTCAATGGAATCACATGATGAAGAAACACGTATCTATGAAAAATGTCTTGCACTTCCGTTCTGGTCTTACATCGATTCAGAAGGAAAAGTATGGGGTTGCAGTTGTTACCTAAATAATGAAAAATTTTACTATGGGAATATAAACGATGAATCATTCAAATCTATATGGAACGGTGAAAAAAGGAGCATTTCATTAAAATTTGTAAATACAGAACTAAATACTTCACAATGCAGAATAAATTGTAGAATGGATAAAATAAACAACTATTTATGGAATTTGAAATATCCAATTGAACATGTTAATTTTATCTAATGGAATGAAATATGTTAATGAAACTTTCAGACTATGTATTTTCGTTTGTTGCTAATCTTGGAGTAACAGATGTTTTCGCAGTTAGTGGTGGAGGAGCTATGCATTTAGTCAATTCATTAGGAACAAATAAAGAATTGAACTATATTGCAACACATCATGAACAAGCCGCTGCTATGGCAGCTGAATCTTATGCACGCATATCAAGCAAAATAGGTGTTGCCCTTGTTACATCTGGTCCAGGCGGTACAAATACTATTACCGGAGTTTGTGGCGCATGGGTGGATTCAATTCCAACGTTATTTATTTCAGGTCAAGTAACCTCTGACACATTAATCGGAAACACCGGTCTACGTCAATTCGGAATACAAGAATCTAATATTGTAGAACTTGTTAAATCAGTTACAAAATACGCTGTCACAATTACAGATCCATCACAAATAAAATATCAGCTACAAAAAGCCGTACATATAGCTACAACTGGAAGACCGGGACCCGTTTGGATAGACATTCCACTTGATATTCAAAGCAAGTTTATAATTCCAGATGAAATTAATTCTTTTGTTCCAGACGAAGCAGACAACATTAAAAAAAGTATGTTGCTTAAAAAACAAGTATCCGAATGTATCAAATTACTTAAAAACGCAAAACGTCCCGTACTAATAAGTGGCTATGGAATAAGACTCGCAAAAAGCGAAAGTGAATATTCTACACTAGTTGAAACATTACAAATACCTGTTATATCATCATGGACAACTAGTGACCTGCTTCCATATGATCACAAACATTACATTGGAAGGAGCGGAATTATGGGTGATAGAGCAGGTAACTTTACAGTTCAAAATTCAGACCTACTATTAATAATAGGTTCGAGAATGTCAATTCCTCAAGTTGGTCATAAACACGAAACGTTTGCAAGAGAAGCAATAAAAATAATGGTTGACATCGACAACGCTGAACTTAAAAAATCCTCTATTAAAGTTGACTTATCAATTCAAGCAGACGCAAAAGATTTTATAAAGGAACTATTATTTTACCTAAATGATCAGAACATACAAATAGAAGTCTCCAATTGGGTTAAAAAATGTAACTACTGGAAAACTAAATATCCCATAGTTTTACCTGAATATGCAACAATTCAAAATAATGTTAATTCATACTATTTCATAGATGTTCTTTCAAAGAAGTTAGATGAACATGCCGTTGTAGTTACTGATATGGGCACTAGTTTCACCTGTACAATGCAAACATTTAAAACCAAAAAAGGTCAACGATTTTTTACATCAAGTGGGCATGCTTCGATGGGTTTTGGACTACCTGGAGCAATAGGTGCGTGTATTGCAAATAACAGGAAAAAAACAATTTGTATTAGTGGAGATGGTGGACTACAAATGAACATACAAGAACTTCAAACATTAGTCCACTACAATTTACCAATAATACTATTTGTGTTGAATAATAATGGATACTTAACTATTAAATTAATGCAACAAGCACACTTCGGTAAATACGTTGGATCAGACAAAAGTAGCGGTGTTAGTTGTCCAGATATTATTAAAGTTGCTAATGCATACGGTATCAAAACAGAACGAATTACAAACAATGATGAATTACATTCAAAAATTGATGCTATATTATCAGAACCAGGACCATTTGTATGTGAAATTATGATGCCAGAAGATCAAGCATTAATACCAAAATTAGCATCAACAAAAAGACAAGATGGTTCATTTGAATCCAGACCATTAGAAGATTTATATCCGTTTTTGGATCGAGATGAATTTTTAGAAAACATGATTATAAAACATATATAAAAAGTGATTCCATGAAACTCCTATACACTAAAACAAAAATTTTTCACTACTTCGAAAAAATTGAAAGCCTACCAGAAAACACAGAAAAAATAATGGCTCCAATTCACTTACGAATTAAACCAACAAATGTCTGTAATCATAATTGCCGATATTGTGGATACAGATCAGATAACTTACAACTCGGAAAAGATATGATAACCAAAGATTATATTCCAGAAACTAAAATGATGGAAATAATTGATGACATGGAAGAAATTGGAGTAAAAGCAGTCACATTCAGTGGTGGTGGAGAGCCATTAATTTATCCCTTTATATTAAAAACAATGAAAAAACTAGCTAAGACTTCCACCAAATTTGCAACTTTAACAAATGGAGCAAGACTGTCAGGAGAAATAGCAAACGTTATTGCCAAACATGGAACATGGATAAGAATTTCTATTGATGGTTGGAATGATGAAAGTTATTCATATTACAGAGGCGTTCCATTTGGAGAATTTACAAAAGTTTTAAAAAACATCGAAAACTTTAAAAAACTAAAAGGAAAATGTTTATTGAGCGTAGTTATAATAGTTGATAAAACAAATTATTGTCACATATATGAGTTAACCAAAACATTAAAAAGTATTGGTGTTGATAGTGTTAAAATAGCTCCTTGCCTAATCAGTAATAACTCAATAGAAAATAACGATTATCACAAACCAATATTCACTGAAGTTAAAAAACAAATCGAAAAATGTATAAATGAGTTACAAGATAATCATTTTGAAATTTTTGATTCATATCATGAACAATTAGAATCATTCAAAAAAACACATACATGGTGTCCATATACACAAATTCTTAACGTAATAGGAGCAGACCAAAACATATATTCTTGTCAAGACAAAGCTTACAATTTAGATAGCGGACTAATTGGATCCATAAAAAACATGCGATACAAAGATTTTTGGTTTACCAATAAAGATAAATTTTTTAAGATTAATCCTTCTATTCATTGTAATCATCACTGTGTCACAAACGAAAAAAACAAACTCATATTAGAATATTTAAATTCTGATAAAGAACATATAGCATTTGTATGACCAACAAAAATATATTTATTCATCATATCGGAGGAAGAAGTGGAAACATGGCATTTCCTTCCTTGAAATATTTTGAAAAAGACTTTACAAATGTGCTTTATGAAGCTGATGTTACCTGTATTGAACAAATAAAAGATGCAAATAAAAATTCAAAGTCTAAGACATACGTACTTCCATATTGTATATCAAACATCTGTAAATCAGCAAACTTCAATATTAACTATGATCCATACACCAGTTCACTACACGATATAAATCCTGCATACAATTTATATTATTTCAGTACTGATGAATATGACTATACTATCGAAGAAACAACAAAAACGGTGAAAAAAATACAAATTGAAACTTATGATATTGACACCATCTTTAGTTCAAAAGAACTCAACATTCAACCACCAGATTTTCTATCATTAGATACACAAGGATCAGAATACGAAATATTAGAAGGCGCACAACAAACATTAAAATCAAGTGTTGTAGCATTAGTCCTCGAAGTTGAATTTCATCAACTGTACAAAGATCAAAAACTATTTGGTGACATATCAAAAAAGCTATCAGACCTTGGATTCGACTTCGTTAAATTTCTACAGATTAGTGAAATGTCTCCATTTAGAGGTCCAACTAGTCTTCGTAGTGAAGGATATCAAATATGTGCAGATGCTCTTTTCTTAAGACGATTAGATAACACTATAAATAAGTCAGAAGAACTTAACTATAAACAATATGTAATGCTTCGAAAGGCTGCTTTCATAGCTATTATATATAATCAATTTGAATATGGTATAGAATGCTTAAATCGTAGTAGAAACATCATCTGTAACCATAATTCAAACAATCAAGATGAACCAACATATGAAAGATTTCTAAAAGACCTTGAAACCCAAATTGAGAAAATGTATAAAGTATATCCAAAGACGTTCAGTTCAACATTTACATTTGATGAAAGTAACGCAAGATTCCAAACATCAATTACATCCGCTAGATTTGATACATTAAAAAAAATACCACTAATAATTCCTATCTTAAAGTTAGGATTTACAACTATGTGCAATATTCTGATGTTAAAAAATACAAACGTTGAACGTATTCTTCTTAATTATGGTTTAAAAACTCAAGTAAAAACAATCAAAGAAAAACGAGTGAAACAAACAATGAATTTAATAGTTTCTAAACTTCATAATAAATTAGTATCACACTAAAACAATAATAACAGGTAGCAAATATGATTCAAAAGAAAAACATAAAACGTGTGATGATGGTATATCCAAACCAACGCTGGTATAAATATGATCTTACTACAACTTGGGATTTATCACCATATTCACTCTGTTTACTTGCGGCAATGATTCAAGATAAATATGAAGTGAAAATTATCGATGCTCAATTCTATAATATGACAGAAACCCAATTTAAAAACGAAGTACAAACATTCCATCCAGATTGTGTGTGTGTTTCAGTTCTCACATCTGAATATGCATCAATTCTAAATACAGCCGTCCGCATAATAAAAGAAGTCGATAAAAATATAACAACAATCGCCGGAGGAGTGCATGTCACAACACAATACTATAATGTTATGGAAGATAAAAATGTCGACTACGCTATTCGAGGCGAAGGAGAATACTCACTAAGAAACTTTCTTGATTACCTAAACAATGAGTGTGAGTTTCCTAAAACAGGTGTAATCTTTAGAAACGAAGATGGAACTCTAGAAGCATTACCTCCAGATAGAATTCAAAATTTGGATTCATTACCTTTACCAAATTACGAGTTAATAGACTATGTTGCATATACCAACACTGGACCAAGATATGGAATAGATTCAGTTCATGATTATCCATATGCAAGAATTTTAACTTCACGCGGATGTCCTATTGGATGTTCTTTTTGTCAAGTAGACACCATTTCTGGAAACAAGTGGAGAGCTCGTAGTGCTAAAAATGTGATAGATGAAATTACATTTCTTAAAGAAAAGTACGGAATTAAATCTTTTGTTTTTGAAGATGACAACGCTTTTAATTCTAAAGAACGCACAAAAGAAATGCTCAACCTATTAATAAAACGCAACTTAAACTTAAAATGGAAAGCAGCTGGAGTAGCTATTTTTAGAATGGATGAAGAAATATTTAAACTCATGGCAGAAAGTGGTTGTCAATCTATAGGAGTAGCAATAGAATCCGGAACAGAACGAATCTTAAAACAAGTTATTAAAAAACCAGTAAATCTAAAAATTATTCCTGAAATGATTAAACTTGCTCAAAAGCACGGCATATTCGTAGCTGCTAATTTTATAATAGGCTTCCCAGAAGAAACTTGGACTGAAATTCGAGAAACATTAAAATTTGCCGAAACATGCGGTGCAAACTATGTTAAAATTTATCCAGCAAATCCATTAGTCGGAACAAGGTTGTTTGATACAGCAAAAAAACTTAACTGTATTGTTGGAAGTGAAAATAAAGTTGAATGGAGATATGGTAGAATAAAAACTAATGAGTTTAATCCTAAAGATATCAGCATTCTGAGAGTCTATGAATGGGACAGAATAAACTTTAGTAATCCAGAAAAATGTAAAAAGACAGCAGAACTAATGGGAATCACATTAAAACAATTAAATGACATCAGAAAAGCAACCAGAGAAAGTTTAACATTTGAAAATACAAACTGATAAACATGAACAAACCAACAATATATCTTACACAATTTGGAACAGGAACGAATATAAATCTATTACCTCTAGCAGCAGGTCAACTATTTTCCAGATTGAAAGAAGAAACAGAACTCTTAAAAAATTATCACTTAGGTGAAATTATTTTTAGACGACCTTCAAATCCTAAAGAACTTGTTGCTAACTTAGACAACGTCTTTATTATTAGTTTTTCTTGTTTCTTGTGGAACATAAATGTAAGCCTACAAACTGCTAACGAAATAAAAAACAAATTTCCAAACGCATTAATTGTCGTTGGTGGTCCTTCAATTCCAAAAGACGCTGAACTAGTAGATAACTTCTTAGTACAAAACCTTGCAATTGATATAATTTGTATTGGTGAAGGTGAAGATGTTTTTACAACAATATGTAAATATCATTCACAAAACAAAAGCTTTAAAAATATTCCAGGAATTATTTTTCGAAATAAAGAAACTGGGAAAATATATCATACAACTCCAGAAATTCTTCCGCTTATGTATAAACTTCCATCTCCATATTTAGACGGAACATTTAGCGACTTATATCAAAAATATAAATCAGAATTTTCTGGAATAATTTGGGAGACAAACCGTGGTTGTCCATACACATGTAGTTTTTGTACTTGGGGAAACTTACCATCAAGAAAGATCAGAGAAAAACCAATGAACAAAGTCAAATCTGAAATAGAATGGATTGGGCAAAATAAAATTGAATATATTGCAATGTCAGATTCAAATTTTGGTATACGCCCAAGAGATGTAGAACTCACTGAAATGATGGCAGAATGTAAAAACAAATATGGTGTTCCAAACTTCATTTCTGTAAGTTGGTCGAAACATTCACCGGAAAAAATATTAAAGATTGGTAAAATTCTAAAGAAAGCTGGTATTGGATTTAGAGTAACCTTATCATTACAAAGTTTAAATGAAGATGTGTTGAAAGCCACAAATAGAACAAATATTAATTCAAATACCTTTCAAAAAATTAAAGATTCTTATAAGAATGAAAGTTTATACTCGTATACAGAATTAATTTTAGGATTACCCATGGAAACACATGAATCATTTATATCTGGTATAGAAAAATCATTAAATACATCTATTTTTGATCAACTCTATGTTTATCCGCTATTTTTATTTCCAAATACACAGATAGCATCTTTGAAAAATAGACAAAAATACAAACTTGAAAGTAAACTTATTGAAGGAAGATATACAAAAAGCAAAGAAGATAAAAACACAATTAAAGAATTTGTTGAAATTGTGATCGGAACTTCGACAATGCCAAAAGATAAATGGATAGATTCATTTGTTATTGGATATTATACTCTTGCATTGCATGACGATAGACTTGCGTTTTTTATACTAACATATCTCAAAAAAAATTATGGTATAAAAATTACGGACGTTATATCTTTTATCAAAGAAGCATGTATCAGCAACAATCTACAAACGTTGAAAAACTCATTTGCAAAACTGGAAAACTGCGCCAAAGATGTTCAGAACAAAGGAAAATCACACTTAATAGAACCTTCTTCATATGAAGGAATACCATTTGATCCACCAGAAGGAATGTTTCTTGAACTCCTCTTCAATAGAGAACAATTTTATTCAGAATTTTTATATGTAATTGAATTATTACTTAAAACTCATAACATAGACTTTGATAAAGCAATTTTACAAGATTTATTTATCTTTCAAGAATCAGTAATGGCACATCCAAACGGACCAATTACAAGCACTTTAAATTTAAAATATAATTGGATTGATTACTTTGCATTCACTTTTAATTTAAAAGAAATCACATTGAAATCAATACAACAAAAATTAAAAATAATAGACCGACATGCATGTAATAGTTCTGTAAGTGAATTTCTAAAACACTACTTCAACATTAGAGGAATTCCTGCTTTCAACGAAATAAGAGATGAATCAAATAAAATTGTATTTCCACCTATAGACATCAACAAAATACGAGTTGAATATTAATGGAAGAAATAAATATCAATTTAATTAAAAAATATAATGTAGATGGTCCATATTATTCCAGTTATCCTGTTTTATCGGAATGGTCTAACAGCTTTTCTAATACTGATTATTTATCAGGTTTAAATGAATTATGTGCAAAAGACAACACACCAATATTTCTGTATATTCATTTTCCTTTCTGTATTAAACAATGTTATTATTGCATTTGTAATTCCATCATAACATATAATCATTCAGTTACAAAAAAATATCTAAATCATATCTCCAAAGAGATTGACTTACTTTTCAACTTCTTTGAAAAGCATTCCTATACTCCTAATATTAAAATGATTCATCTTGGAGGAGGATCTCCAAACCTAATGAATAATATTGAATTTAATTTTTTGATAGAAAAAATTAAATCGTTAACAGATATTAATAACTTATATGAATTTGCAATTGAAATAGATCCCAGAACTGTAAATAAAGAAAAAATTGCATACTACGCTAGTAAAGGAATTAATAGACTATCATTTGGTATTCAAGACTTTGATCCATACGTCCAAAAAGCAATTAATAGAATTCAACCATCCATCATGATAGAAAAACTACTTTCTCCAGAAATAAGAAAACTATTTAAAAGCGTCAATTTTGATATATTGTATGGCTTACCTTTACAAACTAAAGAATCCTTTAATAAAACAATAGAAACTGTGATAAAACTATCTCCAGATCGAATTACTCTAATAAAATATGCACATCTACCTAAAAAGATTAGACATCAAAGATTAATTAATGAAGACGCCCTTCCAAGTTACGTTGATGGACAACAAATGTTCATCGAAGCTATTAATAATCTTACTTCTAATGGATATGAACACGTTGGAATAGATCATTTTGGAAAGTCAACTGACGAAATGATTAAAGCAAAAATAAACAACACATTGTGGAGAAACTTCGGTGGTGTGTCTCCTGGAGGAACACACAACATTATAGGAATTGGTCCAACTAGCACAAGCAGTGTTAATAATTTCTACATTCAAAATGTTTATTCTCTTTCGGAGTATTATGATTCTATCGATAAAAATAAATTTCCAGTCTTAAGAGGTTATAAACTAGACACAGATGACTTAATTAGAAGAAAGATAATAAATGAAATTATTTGTTACGGTTTTTTAAAATTTAATGAAATAGAAAAACTTTTTGACATAAACTTCAACAATTATTTTGAAACTGAACTTAATATGTTGAACGGACTTATTACCGATGGCTTTATACTGTTTGACACCAAATCATTAACAGTAACTTCATTAGGTAGAATATTTATACGTCACATATGTAAAATTTTTGATAAAAAATATTCGAAGAAAGAAAACATATATAGGATATCAGGACCATGAACCTAAACTTAGAAAACAAAAAAATACTAATTACAGGCGCTTCAAAAGGACTTGGCTCTGTGTGTGCAAAAGCATTAGCAGATAATAATACCTGTCTCGCGTTATTAGCTCGTTCAGAAGAAAAACTAGAAAACGTAAGAAGAAATTGTAAAAATCCAGAAAAGCACATAAGTATAGCTGTTGATTTAATTAACATGGACGAGCTCCATGAAAGCATACAGAAAGCAAAAAATTTTCTAGGTGAAATTGATGTTGTCCTGCATGTTGCTGGTGGAGGTTATGGTCTAAAAGATGTGTTGTTAAGTTCAACAGACATAATCAAACTGTTCACTATAAATGTAGTATCTGCTGTTGAAATTAATAAACTCTTACTGCCAGATATGATTAATCGTAGAACTGGAAACGTTGTTCATATTGGTTCTATAGCTTCAAGCGAAGCTACTGGCTCTGTCGGTTACAACACAGTGAAGGCTGCTCTCGCCGCATATGTTAGAACACTAGGAAGAGAAATGGCTAGCTCCGGGTTAATAATAACAGGAATACTACCTGGAGGGTTTTATGCTCCTGAAAACTCATGGGAAAGAATGTTGCTTGAAAAACCCGAGGCTGTAAAGAAGTTCGTTG
>Ga0180732_1000517_pt1 | contig 32225 bp, 53 predicted proteins | sample KR11_01MetaG_FD_148674 | JGI IMG/M metagenome (GOLD analysis project Ga0180732, IMG submission 148674) | Groundwater microbial communities from the Olkiluoto Island deep subsurface site, Finland - KR11_0.1 MetaG | ecosystem: Environmental > Aquatic > Deep subsurface > Groundwater | place...
TTAACCTCATTGCCAATTGTCCGCCCACCATGCACTAGACGACCAGAGGGAGAGCGAATAGGGGCATCGTGATTCCCCGATTGAAAAACGACTTGATACATAAAATCTTGGGTTCTCGCTACATAGTGTTGGGGAATAATCCGTAGTCTGGGTTTATGTCCGAGGGTAGCGATAAAGTAAGCAAGAGAAATAGCAGTCTCTTTAGAATTACCGACCGAAATAGAGGTAACTAGGTCATTCGGTTTATTAGGGTTAGCTGGCGATGTGCTTCCGTCCCCTTGAATAACGCCATTAAGGAAGTGTTGCCTGATATGCGGTGGGGCTGACCATAATAAATGAGGCACCCTCTCTTTAGTAAAGCCTAAATTCCTTTGGAAATAATGTGCTAAATCAGTTGAATTCACATGAAATTGATAAACGTTATTGCTTCCATTGTATGTTTTACCTTCCAACCCGAAGAGCAACATTGTTAAATTACTCACTTGACTGATAAGAGATTCTTGTTTATTCGCAAAGCTAACACGTTGGTCTGAGATAGAACCATCAGACCAAAGCAAACCGAGCAATAAACCCAATTCTGGGCTGAGTTTTTGAGGCCGATAGGGCCTATGATGGACACGACTCCACCAGTTCGTTTTCCATTGAGAGGATTTGACCTTTATATTTGAGGGACAGGGCAAATTCGTCTCCAGCAATATCTTGTCACCTACTATCAAGTCGCTAGCGAGCACCCATCCCTGCTTAGTCATAATAGGATGATTAGGTGTTACTGTTATACTACCCATCAATCCCGTTTGAATCGAGATAAGTTCAGTAACTTTGTGGGTTTCGACATCGGGCCATTTCTTCGCAGCCATATCAACTCGCATAGGGCCATATCCGGGCAAAAAAACATACTCCGTAGCGGGTAAGCAATGAAACACCGCAAGAGGCTGTCCTGATGGGCAGCGAAGATTCAGGGTTACATTGGTTGGGGTTCCAGTGGATTCTGGGCCTCGGACATCTCCCCTCGGCCCGCGGCAGACAATGAAGCCCCATTCTTGGCCTGATTTCATTATATTCCTCCCTTGTTGTAAAACTAGCCTCTGCCAGCGAAGCGGTCTAAGCATTATACTAATGCACTCCCGCAGGTAGAGTTCCTTTCTTACCAGGCCCGAAACGGCAACCGATGCTTGCCCGGCACACGGCGAAGGGGTTAGGGCACTCTTTTGAGCCTGTCCCCTCTGGCTTGCAGCCATGCTCTACATTGCGGGCCTTTACCTTGAGGGTGCAGGATTCGAGCTTCTTGGCCTGGGGCTTGGTGCAGACTGGCAGAGGGTTAGCGACTTTGACTGTCTTGGCCAAGTCTGGATAATCAGCCAGCACTTCGGGAGGAACAGGCTTACCCTCGGAAAGGGCTTGCTTGATTCTAGCCCGATGAAGTTGTGTAACAGCTTGTTTACGCTCCAGTGCTATTTCTGAGAACCCCTCATATCCTTTGCCTGCTAGGGTTTCCGCCCGTCTCCATTTATCAACTGCTAAAGAGAGCGCAGCCGCTTGGTTAGGTTCGCTTTTCAAACTCCGTTGATACTGCGCCACAGATATCATACGAGGATAAGCCATTATAGGTTCGTCATCGCCCCCGTAACCAATAATATCCCCCTCGTAATAAAAGCGCCCTCTCTTGAAAGCACCAGCAGTTGCAAATGACTGGATTTCGGGCAATCCTCCAGCAGATGCCATCGAAGTGCCAGACTCAAATTTATTGGTCATGGTGTTGAAAGACTTACCCCCTATCGGCGCTTTACCATAACGATAACCCACTGTCGTTAAGGGTGCTTTAGTGAAGTCAGGACGTGTCAATTCCTCTCTTGTCATCTGCCAAGGTTCTTTAGCGCCGTCCGCTCCGAAGCAGGCTCCCAGGGTGCAAAGCTGGGTGGCAATGCTGGCCAGCAGAGGGTCTTGGGATACTGTAACCTTTTCCATTTCCTTATCTCCCTGTTTTAGACTACATACTGGCTCCTGTGGCTTAGCCTTAAACAGCGCTGGCTGCTCCCCCCTCTCTCCCCTATGCTCTATGACCTTTTGAGGACGCCAATCAAGTGCCGAAGGCTCGGTTTCTATCGGTAGCCTTACCTCAAACACCCGTTGCCCGGCTACGGGGGTATGCACCTGCCTTATCCTAGTAGTCTTCATCACCAGGTCAATTATCTTGTCCTCTGCATTTATGGTAAGGTTATCGAGTGTTAGTTGATAGATACCAGCTACCATACCGACAGTGCAAATCTCTGCTTTAGCACCGGCACCTATAGCCGTCGCTATGATGTCTCGGAGTGGCTTCCACGATAGCGCTCTCTGTAGTTCGTCCTCAGACAGGTTACAGGGGGTGAGTTTGCTCGCTAGCCATTCATGGCCTTGGTTGAAGCCCTGGAGTATTTGCAAGTCGTCTTCCGTAACCATCTCTGTGTCTGGCTCTGCCTTATCCTGCTCATACTGGCATACTTGCTCTACCATGACTGGTGCCTTGATATAGGACTCGATAAGGGATGAGGCGATGGAGCCACTGGCTGCCTCATCCCTAGTCTTACCGTCCACAGCCTGAGCAATGATAAATTCCTTCTCCCTTAGTATTTCCAGCATCCTCTCGTCTATTGTGCCCCTTGCCAGGACATTGACGATTTCTACAGACCGAGTTTGGCCAATGCGATGTGCTCTATCCTCAGCCTGTATCTTGCCCCCTGGTGTCCAGGGCAAATCAAGGAAGCAAACACGGCTGGCTGCCGTTAGAGTAATGCCTACCCCAGCAGCGCCTACTGTTCCCAAGAAGTAGCAGACACCACTGCTACGTTGGAAGTGGTCAACCATCGCTTGACGTTCCTCGGCTGATAGTTGGCCGGTGTAAAGCACCGATTCTCCTGCTTTGCAGCGTTGAAGGGAATCTAGTGGCTGAACAAAACTACAGAATACCAGCACCTTGCCCTGCCCATCACGGCACGGTTTAAGCCAATCACAGACTGGTTGCACCTTGCCCATAGCTGAAAGCATCCTCAAAGAGTTCATCTTGACGATAATTTCAGCCGAAGCCGCTCTCATAGCGGCCTCGTTGCCTGCTTTGTCTCTGAGCCATGACAGGAAGTTGCGCTCTGCCTCTATGTATTCGGCAGCGTTAGAGATAGGCACAAACATCGGGGTATTGACCTTCGGCGGCAATTGCTTCAGCACGTCCTTCTTCATGCGCCGTATCATGAAAGGCTTTAGCGACTGGTGCAATTCATAGAGGTTGCGGGCACCCGTAAAGACCATTCTGCCCTTGACATAGTGGTGCTGAGTGTAGCGTTCCAGGAACTCACGGAAGTCGCCACGAGACTTGACGCCTAGAAAGACCAGCAGAGGGAATAGCTCGATAGGGCGGTTGACGATGGGGGTGCCCGTAACGGCTAGGCGGTTGGGTATTGGCTTCAAGTTTTCAGCTTCAATCCACTCCTCATACTGGGTTATACTAACATCTATTTTGGCAAGCTCCTGCTGCCATTCTTTTGCTTGCCAGCTTGTAAGTTGCCCCTGCTTTATACGCTGCGCTATATCAACTCTACGTGCTCGCAAACCCTCTAATACAGCTATTCCTTTTGGTATTATCAACTCCAAGACATTCTGAGTTCGCTGGGTATCGAGGTTCTTAACCCAATGCGCCTCGTCAATGATAACCGCCTGAAAGCCCGCACGCTGGAGTTTTGGCAGATAGTGATTGAGCATACTGTAGCTCACAACAGTCCAATCGGGTAGTTTAGGAGGCAATTCCTGCTTCCCATCCAGTATTATCAACGTGTCCTGCGGTCTCCACATTTCGGTGATTTCCCGTCTCCAGTTGAAGGTCAATGACGCTGGCACAATCACCAACACCGGACGAGAATCAGCGCCCCAATGTATCGCTTGGGGCGTCTTGCCCAGCCCCATCTCATCGGCTAGTAGGGCAAAGGAACGACCTTTGAGCCACGCTACGCCTTCCTTCTGGAAGTCAAATAGCTCATACTTGTGCTTGACCTCTGGGACTGGCTTTGTTGGCAGTGGTGTTGGCAAACAGACTGGGGGGCATGGTGGTGTAACCGTTACCACCTTTGGTAATTCGCTAGGCATAAGAGGCAACTGATACTTTAGCACCTCTGCCCACTCAGCTTTAGTCATAGGGCGAGGGGCAGATAATTCAGCAAGGTTACAAGTCGGCTCGTGCTGGACAAACATTTCCCGTTGCCCAGCGCAGATGTTTAAGGGCGTCTCCAAATTGGTCTTGGCCTTAGCCAGTTTATCCCTCATCCCCGTCACCCTGCGGGAAAGGCTGTCTATGTCCTGTTTTGTTTTCTTAATTCCAGTGCACCAGATAGGCTCCTGCGACATCTCGGCTACCACAGGCTCCTTTGTCCTCTTCCTTGCCTCCCTTTCCCCACGCTCTGCCTCCGCTTCCTCTGCGACTCGCTTAACCGCCGTCTCAAATAGATACTCCTTCGATGGTCTCACTCCAGGCATAAGGGCACTTTGCCCTGGTGGTGGACTGTCTATCACTAGCTGGGCATAACCTGATAGGATACCGCCGATCCGCTTGGCAGACCTCGAATGTTCATCCAACACCTTTAAGACTCTTTCCTGGAAGGGCGAAAGCTCTCTTTGTAGCAACTGCATCTGATTTATGTAATCAGCCACGCTCATATCGGCTGCCCTAATGTTCGAGAACACAGTAATTGTCTTGGCTAGGTCTTCCCCAAATGCTAGTCCAGCTTCTCGTTGACCGCTTGCTATCAAGCTCTCCGCCTGAGCCATCAACGCCAAGCTACGGAGAATCCCATTAAAGGCGTTCTTAACATTGGTATCATCAATAGCCTCAAAGAACTTCTCAGCAAGTCTCAGCCCCACATTCCCCTTGAAGGTGGCAACGAAAATTGCCATACCCATCCGGCGCACACCATCTACATTCAGAACACCATGAGCATCAATCAATAGAGCTTGCTCATTCTCCGGTAGTTTCGAGAGAAAGGCAGTAACAAAGGGCTTGTTGCGGCCCGACCTCAACGCTCGTTCAATTGGCTCACCCTCTAGGACTTCGAGGCCAGTGAGCATTGCTGGTGTGATTTTATCAGCGTCAGTGTGGGCCTTCTCGATAGCAGATGCCTCAATGGTAGGGCGGGCATTGCACTCTTCGGCGAAGGCCTGGCGGTCAACAGACGTGAGGCGGAGCCTCACCAGAACTGGTAGTTTCATCTTGTCAATTGGTGCGACTGGTAGACCATAGCCTACTGCGACCTCTTTCAGCGCCAGCCGATATAACACTATGTTGGACGGATGTTCCTTTGCCGCTAGAACCAGTGCCATGACCCGGCCATTCCCGCACTCCACAAGATTATCTGGCCCCACAATTGGGCTTCCCGTATCAATTGCCTTGGTGTCCATGAGGAGTTTCTCAGGGTCAAGCCTGGCCGCTATCTTCTTCACCTGTAGTTGATTGGCGATGCGTTCCCGGATGCGGGGCTGTATCTTAGCCGTGTATTTCGGATTCAGTTCAAAGGTAAATGGGTCATGCGAGACGATAAGGTCGGTCGCCTCCACTATCTTAAACTCAAACTCGTAGCGGTTGGTGGTGGAGATACCAGGAGCGAAGGTCAAGGGGCTGGCCCTACCCGCCTCTCGTTTCGCCAAATGGCGAATGACGGTGCCAATAGCATCCGGTAGTCCAGGCACATCAGACGCCTCGACCTTCTCGATAGCGCCCTTTACCTTCAGTGAGCATCCAGAGGAGGTGCAGGTGCCAGCTATTCTAACAGTAGGCTCTTGAAATAACCTACACCTTACAGGTGTAACCTTCATTAAATCGGGATAATACTTTAGAGCTTCTGCTGGCGAAAATAGTTCTATAAACCACCAACCATTTTGCGTAGCTATATTCTTAGCTGTTTTCAGTGCATCAGTCTTTGTTTTGGCCTGAATGACACTAGATTCATCTACTGGCCCCTGACCTTGACTAATAACTTCGAGTGGAGTTGGTGCCCTGCGAAAATGAGCTAAATAGCTACTCGTTTCTTTTGTAGACGCCGCAAGGGAGCCCTTTGGCTCCCTGCGGAGCTTGCAGGTGTTTTTCTCCAGCAAAGCCCTTGACTGTTTGACCAGCTCATCCACATTAGCCGCCTTGCAGGATACCGTCTTAGCAGTCTTGACCTCTTTGGTGACCAGGTGTGGTCGCCCCTTCCGCCGAATGGTGAAGGTGCAGCTAGAGACATCGGTGCCGCACGAGCCAGTGATAGAGACTACGGGTTCTACAACCTTCTGCGACATAGGCAAGGCAAGAGTGCAAGTGGGACTCTCCTGTTTCATCTTCCCCTTGTGGGCCACCTTACAGGCATAATAAATCGCCTCTACCTTCTTGCGCCATGCCCTAGACCAGCTCACCAGGTCCGTATCCTTCCCATGCCCACAAACCCCCGCCTTTACCTTCTGGTGCATCTCTGTGGCCTCTACTGAGAGGTCATTCAGCATCTCCGCTTGGCTACTGTCCATCGCTGCCGTCTCCGCCGCTAGAGAGGCCACACTAAGGCAATGTTTTGGGAGACAGTATTCCCCGGTATCAGCCAGGACACAAGGGCAAGTGGGGTCGGAGGCATGGAGTTGGACTTGTTGGAGTTCGGCAATCAACTGCCGGTATTGCCACGACAACATGTCGTTCATTTCTTCCGTTTCCCCGTTAGCCTTCTCAGTCGCCTCTTCATCGGCGGGTGAACCTTGGGCCTGAACTCCTCGAAGGGGTGCTGGCCCCTCAGAAAGTATTTGAGAATCTGCGATGTCGTTAGAGTAGGCACTATTTCCCTTCCTCTTTGGGCCTACCTCTCTCCACGACTTCATTCATCGCCGCCAGGGTTCGGTCAAGGGGAATTTCGGCCTTAGTAGATATACTCAGTATGTCAATGAGATTCCTTTGCTGTCTATAAGCGGCCTCCTCCGCAGGCTTCGCAAGAGCGGCTTGGAGTTGGCCCAGAAAAGCGATTTGATTGAGTAGAGCCTGATTGCCACCCTGACCCCCTAACCCTCCACCACCCTGTCCTGCCATAGCCTGCTGTAAAAGCATCTTGGCAACACCCTGCACCCAATTGTCACCCCCGCCTCCACCACCCTGGGAGGACGCTTGAGGATTGCCTTGTGCTGTCCCCTGATTCTGTTGCTGTGCCTGAGCCTGAGCTGCTAATTGGTCAAATGTGTGTTTCACCTGTCCCTGGGCAACCTTTTTCGCTTCCTCCAGAATAACGCTACCCACTGAGGCTAGGTCGGTCTTACTTTGCTCCCTTAGCTGCGTTATTTCCGCTTTAAGCCCGCCTATTTCGTTTTGGAAACTGGCTGCAATCTCAGTCTTAATCGCCGCCACCAAACTGTCAACATCGGCTTGCTGGTATTGTGTATCCGCCGATGCCACAGTAGAATTCTTGGCATCCCCAGGCGGCGATGCCGGCACGGGGTTCTTAGGGGGCATACTCTCAGGGTGGACTAGGCGCATATGGGCGGAGAGGTTCTTCTTCATCTGCCCACACAGAGGACATGCTATCGACTCCATTACCTTTTACCTCTCTCAATGATGATAGGCTTTGGAGGCCATAGCCCATGCTTCTCAGCTAGGGGCTTAACCTCATCCTTGGTTAGCTTGCTCAGAATGTCCTGCTGACCCTGTGTCATAAACTCAATCAATTGAGCCTCATGCCTGGGACAAGTCTGGCAATGTTTCGCAAACTCATCCCATCCGAGTTCGGTTATATCACGGGGCTTGGCTACCTCTGCCTCTAGCTGTGTGACCTTCGCCTTCCATGTCTCGGCCTCATTATCAGAGGGCCTTTTCATGGCCTCGGCAAGCTGCGCTCTCAATTGCTCTCTGTCGCCTTGCTCCTTAGCCAGTTCCGCCTTATGCTCCCTTGCCATGTCCTTTAGGGTCATGTCTTTCTTAAAGCACTCAGGGCAAAAGTCACTCACTTTTCCAGAACCTCCTTCAGATATTTTGTTATCGCCTCCTCCAATGACACTGCTACCGGCTGGAGGGACAAACTCTCTACCGTCTGGGAATCTGATTTTCCATTGGTCTGTTGCCATAAGGGACTAACCTCCTCTCCTTCCAAATGAAATCTGGCCAATGTAAAAGTAGGCTTCTGGTCAATCTTAACAGTTACCTGCTCGCCATCAGCTAGGTAGCCTTTGAGCGCTTGGCTACTTAGTCGCTGAAGTTGCCTAAAGCTAATTGCCTTCATCCCCACTAGGTTAACATAAGAAAGCCTGACTGTCAAGGGTGACTGTCAGAGGCCCCACAATCGAAATCCACGGCCCGGCCCCAGGCCTTCCCCTCGGCTTCCCCGTGCACTGAGCGCCCCTTGGCCCCCAGGACACCCCCCCTCTAAAATAGTGCCATAGCTTGACAATAATGAAACATTGTGCGAACCAGAGAGAGTAAGAAGACTTCGCACAAACTCCAACCAGATAGGGATTATGTAAAATAGGAGCAAATAGTGCCCCAGCTTGACATAAACTACTTGACAAGCACGGGCTACCTGTGCTATGATAGGGGCAGATAGAAAACAGACCGAGAGCACCTTAACAACCCTGAATAGTGGGCGGGAGGAGAAGGAGTAAGGCATGAAAAAGTGGAGTGTCACTGTAAACTTCGCCATTCAAGCCGAGACCCGGCACGATGCGTGGACAGCAGCGCAGGAACTATGCGATAACAAATTGCGAGGGCTTGCCACTGTTATCAGCGTAGGCTTGATAGAACTAAGAGACCCGAACGAATATATAGCAGTCAACGAACCAATCAAGGCTCGGAGATAAATAAGGCCTCCCGCCCACTACTCAGAGAGGTTAAGGACAGGAGGGACAAAATGCAAAACAGACGAATGCTCCGAGCAATTTTTGCGAGAAATTATATCAAAGCTGCGTGGTATCACGGTGAGATGCTACGGCGCTGGGCGATGTCGTATCGCCCACAGGCCTGACCCCCCGGGCAGGCAGACAGGAGAGAGAAATGGCAAAGAGAATAAGAGTCGGTGATGTCGTGTTGCATCCGTATTGTATTGGCCTAGACAACCAGCCCCTAAAGGGTTTGGTGCTCAGCCTTCCCTATGGATACTCCACTACCCCCTATTATGGTGTGCGATGGGATGGCGATAAGTTCAGTGAAGTTTGCGAGCGGAACGACTTCATATACTCTAAAGCCTGACCCAGCGAGGCAGGCAGAGAAAGGAGAGACATTAAATGTCAAAGCTCTATCTTACAGGCAGAAGCGACACGAGGCGAGGGGCGGTTACTTCTAGGGGGCGTAGGTGGATTGACCTAGAGCTAGGCTATGACCCCAATGATTACAGCAAGGTTGTTTCTGTCCGATTCAACACGCCTGACCCAGAGCAAAAGGCGACACTCTGGGTCAATGGAAAGATTATCTGGCAAGAGAGTTAGTCTTCCCACGTCCGGGGGATGGGACACCCCGTCCCCCGTGGTGGCAAGATTAGCAGAAAGGAGAGGAGACGATGCCAATCGAGATTAGAGCAGGTGATTGGGTTAAGTGCCCAGGCAAGGGAAAGGAGCATAAAATGGAAAGGTATCTGGTCATGCGGACTAATCGAGGGCCCCTCGAATTCGAGGGGGAGCGACTGGCATCAGCCGAGACCTCGATGAACGATGCGGCCCGCAACTATTCTGGCAACCCTGGGGAAAGCCAGGCTGTGGCTGTATTTCGAATCGCCACAGGGCGATACATCGTAGCCATCTGCCACTACACCTGTTTGGCAAACGAACACGACCGATATGAGGCGGTCGTGTTGGAGAATCTTCCGCAGGTGGTCAATAACCTGCGGGAGCACGTCCCCAACTGGGTAGTGGATGACCTCATCAAGCAGCTTGGCCCAGAGGCAGTGGCGGAGAAGGTTAGTTAATCTTCCCACGTCCGGGGGATTGGAGACAGTCCCCTGTGGTGGCAAGACTAGCGCAGGGGAGAGGATGTCCACAATGAGTTACCGCAGACAGGCTTTGTTACAGTCTATTGCCAAAGAGATAGGGCGAATAGAGGCTGCACAAGGCAAACCTTTACCGAGCTGGCGTTTAGGCAAAGACCCCGATTATTTAGCCCGCCTAAGCATAAGAAGGCTAGAGACAATCGAGGGGGGCCTAGTTCAGGAATGGCGAGAGGTGGCATTCTCAATCCAACAAAGGGAAGCAAATCTGTCAAGGACTAAAGGGAGGTAAGCATGAACCCTACACCGCGCAGCATCCGGGGCCTTGACCCTGAGCTGGTTAAGCAGGCTCGGATAGAGGCTCTGAAGCAGGGAGTCAGCCTCGGCAAATGGCTCAATGAGGCCATAGCCATTAAGTTGGAGAGGCTACGAGCCTATGCCCAGATAGCCGAAAATGAGAAGGTAGAGATAAGTATCTGTCAGCACCCAATATAAGACCGCCTAGCTCCATACTGAGGGCGGATAGGAAGGAGAGACATGAAGCACCTAGCATTAAAGCGAGGGGTCACGGCAAGCATTCACCCTTCGGGCACTATGGCGTTGGAAGGTAGAGATGATACTGGCCAGGCCTTCCGACTAATCCTTTCCAAAGAGGAGATGGAGCGCTTGTGGGGTCTCTGGGGGGTAGAGCCAATCCTAGTGAACACGGAGGCCAGAACACAATGAAGAAGTGCAAATATCTAGCTTGGGGGGATAGATGTCAATATGCCCTTGCTGTTCCCTCACCTGATTCAGCGAAATGCGTAGGGTATTTCGACTGTAATGTTTATGAGGCTGAAGAAACCTTGCGGGTCACGGCGGAATGAAAAGGTGCAATCTATGTCCAGCCGAATTCGAGACCTTCGAGGAGTTGAAGGCTCACTATGAGCCAGCCCACGGGGGGCTCCCGAAGGTGATAGACTTGGCAAAGGTAGAGCGGGATATCGAGACATTATGGCCAAGGTTTGAAAACCTGTGGCCCAAAAGGGGCGCCGCCCCTCTTAAGAAAGGAGAATTAAATGGAAAGGTCTGAAAGTGTTGTTAACCTAGCCCGTGCTTTACTGGAAGCGCAGAAAGGCTTGGATCCCGCCAAACGGGATGCCTTGAATCCCTACCACCAGAGCACCTATGCCGACCTCACCTCGATATGGAGTGCCTGCCACAAGCCCCTAGGGGATAACGGCCTGACTATAATCCAGACCACCTCTTGGGATGAGGCGCATCCTCTTATTCTTGAGACCACGTTGCTCCATACTAGCGGCGAATGGGTAAGGGGGAAATTGGCTATGAAGCCTGTTAAAGACGACCCTCAATCTATTGGGTCGGCAATCACCTATGCCCGGCGGTATGCTCTATCCGCCATCATCGGGGTATGCACGGAGGAAGAGGATGATGATGCGGAGGGAGCTATGGACAGGAAGGGAAAGGCGGCAAAGAAGGCCACCCCCAATAAGCAAACGGCAGCCCCTAAAGAGGAAGCCTCCCCAACGGCTGAGTCTAAGGGACACGAGTGTCCCATCCACAATGTGGCCTTCAAGGAGCATACCGATAAGGACGGTGGCAAGTGGTGGAGCCATAGGACTGCCACGGGCTGGTGTAACGAGGAGAAGGTCAAGGCGAGCCAAACTAGCCCGCCGGCGGAGGAGACACCTGGGCCTACGCAGCCTAATAAGGGGCCAGCACTTGACCCCGCTAAGGAAAAGACCCGCCTCTACAATGAGCTTAGGCAGATGCTGATGCTCGACAGGCAACTTACCCGGCAAGAGGCCGATGCCTACATTAGGAAGGAGTGCGTGGTGGACAGCTTGACAGAGGCCAGCATTGAGCAACTATTCGATGCCCTCCAGGAGTTGAAGAAGGGCGCAGGCGCAAAGTGATTGAAGTAAAGGTTTTAGAACCGTCAATTTGCAAGGTGATAGAAGGGATATGTCCTGCGTGTCAGGTGCCCTTTCACAGACGTGTTCCCATAGAGGCTACTTCGGGGACTGCTATATGCAACCTATGTCTAGCAAAATTGAGGTGGGAAGAAACAAAGTGATTATCACCGTCTCTCCTTTCTGTAAGGGGGTGGGGGCTTGCCACCCCCACCCCCGATTAAAGGGAGAGAAGCACCTTAACATAGCCAGTTCTGCTTGGCAGAGTGCAACCACAAAACACGGTTCAATGGTTGCCGAGCAAAGCGCAGCCGAGCTGTTCTGGGATACCCTGAGCTGAGGGTGGCTGCGTGGGTGAACTGCAAAACTCCTGTGGAAAGTTGCCAAAGCAGGGAAGAGTTATTGAACAGCACCCTGATGAATACGCAGACAGAGGGGACAAAGGCAAATAGGACAGTCCGTGTAAGCTCAGGGCAAATGGCCCCTGACGTTCTCGCCGAAGAGGGGAAACATCCCCTGGGGGGAGTATGTCAGGAAGTAGGTTCGGACTGGGGAGATGTGTCTTGTGAGGCCACTCCCCAGCCGAGCCAAGAAAGGCCAGAGTAGAAAGGAGAGAAGGGAAATGGAAACACCTTGGGATGAGAGAATAAAGCAACTGGAAGGCCCAGAAGATTATCCTGATGGGCACTGCTCTCTCTATGTTTTGACAAAGGAAGAGGCAGAGGAACTTGACCTATTATATCAGAAACAACGAGATTATCTAGTTGCATCAAAGGAGGGAAGAAATGAAAGCTGAAGATACGAGAATAATGAAAGATGAGGTTACATTCTGTGGGAAGGATATGGACGAACAAGCTGAAATCTCCTTCCTATTAGGCAAGCAAGAGGGAATGAGGGAAGTGGTGGAGTGGGCTGATTTATTCTGCCCACATGGAACGAGGGCTGCTGATTATAGCAAAGCACTCACAAGGGAATGTGAGCAATGCTGGGAGGCCAAGCTCAGGGAGTGGTTCCCCCGAGCTAGTAGGAGATAAGCAGTGAAAAGGTGGCTCTTTATCCTTGCAATCATCCTATTTATGCTGATGCTTTTTGCGCTTGTCATAAGTGGGCTACCAGCTTTCGGTGCGGTGACCTGGTGCTCCTATCAGGACGAGGCCAGGACCCAGCCGTGCGACCTGTTCACAGTCAAGGGCAGTTCTGTCTATATGAAGGCGGACGGGCTACCGAGCGCTGCCAAGACCTATCAGGCCAAGTATTATGATGCCACTGGACAGCTCTTGCTATCGTATAGCGGGCAATCGTCAGGCGGGGTGTTCCTATCCCAAGTTAGGCCGTCCGATTTCCCCGCCTCAAAGCCCGGCACGTGGAAGGCCGAGCTATACAAGACCGAGCCTTCCGTGGTGTTGCTGGCAACGGACACATTCGTGGTCAACCAGTCGGCCATCCCTGAGTTCCCCACAGTGGCCGCGGGGATTGGCGTTGCGGGCCTATGCTTTGGATTCTATTATTGGAGAAGGAGAGTATGGATAGCCTAACGGGAATCTGGGGAATGGCGCTGGGTCTTGGGGTAGTCTTTGTGGTATGTGTCGCTATGCTCTGGTGGGCATGGCCCAGAGGCAACAGATAATTAAGAGGAGGCTAAAATGTCAAAGGCAGTTTCGTGTCCGGTCTGTAATGGTGCAGGAAAGAGGATTATCTTCCCAGACCCTCGAAGCACCTCTGCTACTGGGCAAGAGGTTCCTTGTCATGGATGTGGAGGCTTCGGGTGGGTAGAGGTTAGCGACAACTAGCAGAGATGGAGGCGAAATGATGGAACTGGAAGATTTAGTGCTAAAACATTATCGGGTTGAACGAAGGGAAAGACTGATTGTGGCAATAGAGGATGAGGAGGGGAAATACAAAGCGCCCTCGGCAAGCGCATTGGAGGACGCTCTCAATGGGGTGAGACGTATTAGGAAAGCAGAGCTGCTGTTTGTTCGCTTCGGCAAGACATGGCATCCTATATCGAATCTAAGATAATGAGGAGGCGTTTAATGATGCCTGTTTCTAAGGAAGATCTAAAAAGGTTCATAGAGGAGGGGCGTGCCGCTGGCAAGGATGTGTCTGGACTCGAAAGGGAACTTGAGGAGGGAGGCCGTGCATCCAGTAAGGTAGGCTGCTGCCACAAACGGAGTGGATACATTTCCACTGGGCCGATACGAGAGAGTGATTTTGATGATCCAGGTCATTGATAAGGCAGGGGTGCTGTCACCTGCCGAAAAGGCTCGGTTGGAGACTTATGTCATTGATAAGTGTCTGAGCGCTATCAATGACAGAGGCTGGCTGCGACACGTAGAGATAGGGAAGCGCCTAGGCACTAGGATGGCCAAGATGCCTCGAAAGAAGCGAAGTAATGAGGAGGCGAAGCATGACTAAGGAAACAAGAGAGGGGATAGCCAAGATATGCTATGACGATGATTTTACCGCCGAGGCTGGCTATATCGCAGAGGAATATGAAACTGCGCCAGAGGAGGTGAAGGAATCCTATAGAGAGCAGGCTGGCCAAATCCTTGCCCTTATCAGGGAGGCTGGCTATGTCCAGCTTCACCCTGACTGGAGATGGCCAATCCCCTCGATTGACCCTAACTCTTGGTCTCTTCATACCCCAGAGGAGACATATAATCTTGCCATGCTAGACCTGGAGAAAGCAGGCTGGCGGAAGGTGATACTACCCCCAGTCGAGCCAAGAAAGGAGGTAAGGTGAAGTTCAGAAAGAAACCAGAAATGGACACTCAAATCAATAAATGGTTCCTTATGCCTCTCTCTAAAGAGGCTATTGAAGAAGCCGTTGAAATGCAAGATGCCCAACAGGTGATGCTAGAGTTGGAGACCGAACGGGACTTCCAAGCTAAGGTCATTGAGGCTGCCCAGAGACTCGGATGGGAAGTTCAATTTCATTGGTCTTCCATTCATTCCCCTAGGGGCTATCCCGATTTGACCCTTGTGAGAGGGAAAAGATTGCTCTATGCCGAGTTGAAGTCAGAGAAGGGCACGATAACACTGGCACAAAACCATTGGCTAGAGGTCTTGAAGGAAACGGGCAAATGTGAGGTATATATCTGGAGGCCATCTCTGTGGGAATCTATAATCCTCACATTGGAATGAAGTTGACTAGGATTAAATTGAGTGATATAATTAAGGTATGAGATATAAGATAGTTACTAAAAAGTGCTTGATATGTGAAAGGGAATTTGAATCGTATAGTGGAAAACGTAAAACTTGTAGTAAAAAATGCAGGGATATTTATTGGAATGACCAGAAAAGATTATGCACTAGATGTGGCAAGCAGAGAAGAGAACTGGGGCATAGTTTTTGTCTTCAATGTGGGAGAAAGGCAAGACTTGAATCTTATCATAAACACAAAACATGTCCTGATGCCAAGCGACTAACAGAAGAAGAAAGAAAGGAATACAAACGGCAAAAAGACGCACGGTATCGTGAAAGGCATCGAGAGGAGTTAAATCGCAAGCAGCGCCGTTATTTTCGAACTCATTATGAAATAACGGCGCTGCTTGGAGATATAAGGCGAGCCCGCAAAGCAGGGGTAGTATGTGATTTAACTCAAAAACAATGGGAGATTATTAAGGTTATCTATGGTTGTCGGTGTGCTTATTGTGGAAAGAAACCCAAGATTTTAACTAAAGACCACATAATCCCCCTGTCAAAAGGTGGAGGACATACAGCGAATAATATTGTTCCAGCATGTAGGAGTTGTAATTGCCGTAAGCATATAAGTGAACCTCCACCCTTTCAACCGATATTGACTTGGTATGTAGAAACCAAAGCAGCGGCCGTCTCAGTGGGAAACTATCGTGGCCACATTGGAGAGGTGAGACATGGCAAGAATTGAGATGGTGATTGAGGGCGAAATAGAATTAGAGCGCCCTATCTCAGAGAAATACAAGGCAATGCTGTTCAACCTCTTGAACGACTGGAAGAAGCATCGTCTAAAGGATAACCTTCGGGCAATATGTCGTCTGGGGGAGGAGGCTGCGGGAGATCTAGAGTGGAACTTTCCATGCCTGAGTTAAGGGTGGGAGACCCAGTAAGGGTTCTATCGGGCGAATTTGCGGGGGATAAGGGTGTAGTCAAATTCATCCTGCGGGAAGACCAGTTACCTCCACTAATGTGGCAACCCCAGTCGGAGCGACCCCAAAACATCGCTGTCAAACTGCACAATGTGGCGAATGTTGTGCCCTTCCGGGAAGATGAACTAGAGCGGATTGAGGAGGGTAAGCTAAAATGAGATGGATTAAGTGGGTATTCTGTAAAATGGGATGGCACTCCTTCCTCATGGGATATGAATTTCTTTCCTATGATGGGTGTAGTGACCATGCTCGGTGTAAGTGGTGTCATTACGAAGGTATGATTGATTCACAAGGTAATCTGTTTTAGGGAGGAGAGCCATGACGGAAAAGATTGACCTGATACTGAAAGTTGATGGGAAAGAGTTAGACCCCCTAAATATGGGCAAGCCTCAGATGGATTTACTTGTCCACAAACAGAACATTTACTGGTATGCTCATGGCCCTCTGGGGAAATACCATATATGGATTCGGCTAGACCGCAAGGCCACCAAGGAGGAAATAGTAGAGTTTGAGGAATGGAGAGAGCCATGACCACTGATAAGCTATTGCCACCTGATTACATGCAACAAAACCAGTTCACGCCCGAAGCCCGGCAACGAATCAGGGAAAGGCTTGACAAGGTCTTTCGCATGTGATATAGTTTGTAACAATGAGTATTAAACTTAATGTAACAACTACGGATTTACTCTCAATAGCTCAGGCAGCTAGGGAATTAAAGGTAGCTCGGCTTACGATATATCGCTGGATTAAAGTCTCCAAAATTGTGTCCGTAAGGTTCGGGGGCTTTCTTTTTATACCTCAGAGTGAAGTGGAGCGATTAAGGAGTGGCGATGGCAAGAGGACGAATGCTCAGTAAAGACATCAGCCTTGACGAGAAGATAGACTCCCTATCGGATGATACGGCCCGGCTATTATTCACTTGGCTCATTCCCCACCTTGATGTTGAGGGCAGAATGTATGGAGATGCTCGTCTTTTTCACAGCATTGTCGCACCCCGGCGCAATTATTCCCTGCGAAAAATCGAAAAATACCTGACGGAGTTTGAAAACTTTGGCCTCATTTTGCGTTATTGCGTCAATGGAAACACATATTTGTCCGCACCGAACTTTGAGAAACACCAAGTGGGATTGCGGAAAGATAAGGAGGCTCCCTCACGAATACCACCAAATCCTACGGACTTAGGACGGACTCAGGACGGAGTAAAGACGGATTTAGTCCCCCCCAATAGAAGTTTAAGCTTAAGTGAAAAGAAATTAAAGAGAAGAGAAGAAGAAGGGACAGCAACTTCTCTTAACGCCTATAGGGAAAAACTAAGGCTAAAATATCCTGAGTTCAATGTTGAGGAGGAATGGGAGCGCTGCCAAATATGGTATCACGATAACAAAAAGAAGATAAAAAGCCCCTCGTTGGCATTGGGAAATTGGATGGAAAAGGCTAGAGCCATTAAGGGAGGCCAAAATGGAGCCGGTCGGAAAGATATTAAGCCAGGCATACCAGGGAATAGGCCAGTCGGAACATTCTCAGACCTTGAGGAAAGAGACTAGAGTTTGCCCTTGTGGCGAAAACTTCACAGCCTTTATTAAGGTCGTAGGTGGCAAGGATGTCCTAGATGGCTTGACTATTTGCCGTGATTGCCGAAACAAAGCCGAAGCAGAGGAAAGGAGAAGGATATTACTTGTTGAGCTTCCTAAAATCCAGGAGGAGCAAAGAGACATTTGGTTCGAAAATTGCAATCTCCCGCTTTTGTTTGCGAGTAAAACCTTTGCCACTTTTGAGAGGAAATTCCAACCCAAAGCCTATGACCTGCTCAAAAAGTATAACCCTGAGTGGGATGGCGATGCCCCCCCCCATTCACTTGTCCTACTTTCCCCTAACCTCTATGGCGTGGGGAAAACCCACCTTGTCGCAGCCCTGATTACGAGCTTGATAGAGGCTGGGCTAACAGCGAGTATTCGCCGTGACTCAAATGGCTACCGCCGCTATCCCTGCCCTGCCTATTTTATTGCCGAGAATAGCTTACTCAGTCGTATCCGGGCGACCTACAACCGGCATAAGGAAGAGGGCGAGGCCGAAACTGAGGAGGACATTTACCAAAAATTGGAAAGGCATAACCTGCTTGTGATTGATGATGTGGGCAAGGTCAGACCTCGTGATTATAGCTTCCTTCAGGGGGTCTACTTTCGGATTATTGACTCCCGATACACCAGCCAAGAACCTATCATTTTAACGACTAACCTGGGTTTTGCCGAGTTGGAAAATCATATCGGGGGGGCTTGCGCCGACCGCCTCCGTGAGATGTGCGGCGATAATTTCATTGGCATGAAAGGCGCAAGTTACCGGATAAAGAAAAGTTCCCCGATTGGAGCACATGATGGCATCCCCGAAGCCTGACCGCCCTTGCCACGCCTGCGGCGGAACCCAGTGGTGGTTCCGTCCTGCCAACGAGTGGGGGGTGGGAGAATGGCTATGCTCTCGATGCCATCCTCCCCCATCCTTGCGCCAGATACTTGAAGCTGAACTGGAGACTGTGCGCATGAGGATAGAGGGCTAACGAAGGGCGAAGAGCGGGGCGGAATGAATGAAAACAATTATAGGACTAGCCCATCGAATAGTGGTCGCCTAGTGGGGACTTGACAGTGGCTAGACAGGGGCCTTATCATATCTATAACTAGACAAATGATGCATTCTGTTAAGTCCAGCTAGGGATTTAGCTAGCTGCCCAGATAGGCAGCTTGAAATGAAATGTCAAGTCAAAAAAGAGGAGCGCTATTAAAGGAGAACCCTATGAAAACAACAGATGAGGAACGTTGGGATGAATCGATACCTGAGCCTTCCATCAAACTTCATGGCTATGATGACTCTGCTTCCCGTCCTCGGAAGAAGAGGAGGGGAGTGATGGGGAAGATTATAGATGTGTTCATATTTCGCGTAACCTTTGGTTTGCTTAAAAGTGAAGATTGATACCGAACCCCTAGAGTTGTGGGAGTATCAGGCCATACAAGCCCAGTTACCCCCCCACTGGCAACTATTCTACTGGCTCCTCTGGGAGACAGGGTTAAGGGTTTCTGAGGCTCTAGGTATCCAGAAGGCGGATTTGAAGGATACTGGCATTATGGCTACCCGACTAAAGAAAAAGAAACCCCAAGTTGACCTTATTCCCTTGCCATCCACCTTGCTTCAGGCTCTATATCTACAGGTCCAGGCGGTAAGGGGGAAGAGGTTATTCCCCTATACACGGGGGGGAGCATGGCTCGCTCTCAAGAGGGCATCCGAACTTGCTGGGGTTAGACGTTCTATGCACCCCCACCTCTACCGGCACGGGTTTGGACACCGGGGTTCTAAACTGAATCTGGGGCTAACGGCCTTGGAGCATGAGGCGTTGTTGCAGCGATTGATGGGGCACTCTAGCCCGGTATCTACGAGGGTTTACTTCAAGCCTACGGAGGCCGAGGTGCAACAGGCTTGGCGCAAATTCCATAAAAGGAAATAGGAGGTTATCTCATCTTGAGGAGGTTATCTCATCTTGAGGAACTTGCCGAAGAGGATGCCACCAACGGCTACGAAGAAGCTGCCCCCAGTAATGAGCATATAGCCCAGGTCCGCCCCAAGTGCTAACTCGATGCCAATCCCCCCACCTATTATACCTATCCCCACCGTCTCCACTCCTATTGCAAAGGCGAGCAACCGTTTATTCAATCTGCCTTCACTTTCTCCGCCCGGCGTCTCTCTGACCTAGCGGGCGTTATGTCAACCTTGTTTTCTAGGGTGCGTTTGATAAGGGCAGCGTTAGCCCCAGGGAAAACATCTACCCCATATTTGTTGACCTTCTCTATGAGCCAGTCAAAGGGAGCATTCTCCAGCTCTAGCACACCATCCCTAATGACATGCAAAGCCCCAAGAATATCAAGGGCAAAGCTGGAATCCTGTATGGTAAGGGTTTCCTTCTTTTGCTGAGCCACCACGAAGATGCCATTGATAAACTGGCCCAGGACATCGGCAAAAGTCCCTATCCTTGTCTCAATGAGCAAATTCCCCTGGGGGTCACGGACAATGTTACCCTTAGCGTCTCCCCCACATTTGGGGCAGGTAATCATATCTCTCTTAGGGATAACATTGCCCTCCTCATCCCGCTGCGCCATGCGGAAGGTGGTCCCATCCGCTTGCTTGAAGTCTGGCGGCACCATAATCTGCTTCATGTCTCTATTTCCCCCTTTTTGCTAATAGGATATAACAAACTAGGGTTCATGTCAACTGGTCGGCGGGGTGCCTGTGGTATTCTTGCTCTGAAGGTCGTCAACGATAGCATCTATATGCTCGGCTACTATCTTGACTGCCTCGGTTACTAGAGCGATTACCTCCAACAGGGCAAGCATAATGGACTTGACTATGTTCCCTATTCTAGCTGCCCTTAGTCATGTTAACCTCCTAAAAACTTAGTTTTGAGTATCTTCAAAAGCCAGCCCGTGAACTCTGGGTCGTCAAGGGCCGACTTAATCATGCCTTTCAGGTCGAGCTTGGCTGGCAGGCAGTGGACATAATCGTAGGAGCCGTATGGCCCCTTCTCTTGCCCAGTCCTGTCTACCGTTAGTAATACTACATCGCCCTTGGCCAACTTCTGCCCGGTGAGGGCGCATCGGGTTTCATCCGGGCCTTGTGCCTTGGAGTTGCCGTGTGCGAAGGCGAAGGCTATTTGGTCTTTGAAGGTGATACCAGCATCCGCCATTATACTGTAGCCTTGAAGCCAAATGTCTCCAAGAGAGCATTGATGGCTGTAACTGCCGTGATACAGGTTCCTAGGTCAGTCGGGTTGCCGATATGGGCTTGCTGAGCTACGGGAGTTACGCCGAACAATCCCATGAGGCCAGCGTTGGTGAACTTGAACTGCTGAGTCCCGCCCATCGAGAAGTAGGGGTCGGCAGCCCCAGCCATACGAGCTATCTCCACTCGGCCCACCGTATTATCTCTAGCCTTAATCATAATGTAGGCGTCATCGCTATTTGGCCCCTGGATAGAGTAGGCGGAGTTATTCATGGTGAGGTCATACTGACAGGCTATATAACCAGTAATCAATGTGGCGTAGTCACCACCAGCAGTCCTCAGCATTAGGTCTCCGCCTAGCAAAGTATTCCCAGCTACCACATGCAGAGCGTAATTGGTAGCGCCCCCCGTAGGTGGCCCCTCAATTCGTAAGGTCGAGGCTATGGTGGTGGCCGCGGCGGCCCCTGTTAGGGATAGGGCCTGTATATTAACACCCGCCATAACCGCATGGGTGCCTGCGCCCGCCTCAGTCAAGGCTGGCAGGATGTCGAGATATTTGCCACTGGCATTGGCTACTACAGCCAGTGTGGGGAAGCTCACAAATAGCCGGGTGTTGGCCTGGACAGCAGCGCCCAGCGCCATAGTATCGGTGCCGGCATCAAGGACAAACATATTGGCATTGGTGGCACCCTCCATGCGGAGGTCTCGGTCGGCGGCATCCTCATTGAAAACACACCCGCTAGAGGAAAAATTGAGTATGTCTACATCGGTAGCCCACGCTGCGCCAGTAGCATCCTCAAAGTAAACTATATCGCCCGCTAGTCGAATGCGGTATCGCCCGGCAGGGTCAACCTGGTCTGTCTCAGTAAGATACCAAGCGGGGGTAGTGCTACTGATTCGGACTTCGGCAACATCCAGAACTGGGAGGCCGTCACGATAGACCGTCATGCTAGATGTCTCTCCTCTTTATATATCTGGGGAAATACTGAATTGTAGGTATCTTGCCACCCTCAAACTCCACCCACATATTGGTGCTGTAACTATGTGGCGTATAGTCAAACACGATAGGTATTTTAACCTTGATTTCTGGGTTTGGGATATAGCGCTTGATTGTTGTGCCTTGCAAGGGGTTATAGGGGTCGAAGATAACATAGTTATCGGGGTTTAGAAGTTGGGAATCAGTAGCTGCCGTGCCTATGTAAAAACCAACTATAGAATGCCCTGGAAAGCTAACGGGTAAGAGACCACGAAAGCCATAATTAGTTTCAAAACTTCCGATAGTATCGACCACATAATTGACACAGACATAAACGACATCTGGGCCATATTCTTTATAGAGGTCAGCATTATTTATGGGGTCGATGCTTCTGTGTTTTCTAACAGTATTCCAGCTAGAGAGCCATTTAGCCACAGTTGTAGGTGCGACTGAGTAGATGTAAATAGGTAGCCCCTGAGGTGTTTGCCAACTCTGGAGCTCTAGCTTTGCAGTTCGTTGAGTAGGGGCAATTTGGAGAAAGTATCCTTTGAATATATCGACATCGGCCATGTCAATCCTTCCATCTCTGTTGAGGTCACAGGGGTGAACGGGTGCAAACCCCGTCTTTCTCCCGTAATAACGAGCCAATATGCCGAAGTCCCGCATATTCACTATGGCATCATTATTAAAGTCACAATCATGGGGTGCTGCACTCATTTGATAACCCATATTCTGCCACATCATTTGAAGCCCGATGAATGATTGCAGGATAGATGATTGCAAGGTGGCAACCATGCTAGATGTCCTCAGTGGTGATTTCTAGGCCGTAGGTGGTAACGCCTGGGCCGTCATTTGTCCATGCAACAGCTATTTCATCGCCCTTCTGGAACTTCAGGTCTTCGTCCGGTATGAAGACAAAGTAGGTGGCGCCAGCACCAAGAAGGGTTTGAAGCACTGCATCGTAGACGGCTCCGTTAAGGGCATCCTTCGTTATAGTAAAGTTGTTGGCGGTGGCCACCGATAGCTTGATAGTGACGGAGACTAGGCGGAAGGCTTTGTTCAGAGTGGTGGTAGTGGCGATATTGCCCGTGCCTGTAGCTTTGGTGACATCGGGGCTAATTGATGGGCCTTTTCTGAAACTCATTAGGGTGCTCCGTAGACAATAATAGTGAGCTCTCCGACAGTCGGTATACCTACGGCTGTAGCAACAATGTATAATTTTTCGATGAAATAATCAGTTACGGCTAAGGTTCGCATTTCTGTAGTTATGGCAGGCCCTACGTAGATAGGGTCTCCTATCTGGAGAGTACCAAGGTCAAAAGCGCTCTTAAGAGTGACGTTTACAGCTTGGTCTAAATCGTTGTGTATCCAAACACTTAGAGTTTTATATTTACTAACAACACAAATCTGGTAGATGTCACGAGTAAACCCATAATAGGCATGGGCCGCAACATCCCTTATTTCGTCTAGGTAAGCATAAGGTATGATATTAAGGCCAGTCTGGGAATTAGTTACTATTCCTTTCATCAGATAAGACCCCTTTTGATAATATCAATACGAACCTTGTAGGGGTAAGTGCTCGATGCTCCTGGAGCATATATATCAGCATAAATAAAGGGTGCCCAATCCTCCTCGGCAATGTTCAGAATAAGGGTGCTGTTTATGGTTACTTCGAGTGTTGCCAGTATGGATACATCTCCTGTAGGACTAGGCCCAGAGTTAGCCTTGAATTGCACATAAATAGGGTAGCCGTTTGCGAAATTGATTGAACAGGTAATAACTGCTGATATATATTTCCACCATCGGCAATCGGCTGCTATGGGCGTGGCCAGTATGGCCGTCGTCGTTAAGGTCAGTGTGCCACCCGTGATATTCTCCGCCTCATAGGGGGATTTCTCAGGCACCGCTACGCCTGTAGGCCGAATATCGGTAGGGGGCTTCTTGGACATCTCCCTTATAGCTCTCTCCAAGTCCCTCGTGGCTGCGGTGTTGGCTGCCAGCAAGTCCTCTAGGCGTGGCGGAGGAGGCGGTGGGGGTGTAGACGGCTTAGCTGGAGTTTTTCCTAGCCCAATCCCAAAGTTGCCATAGCTCATTTCTTCTTTCCCTTTCCCCAGAAGGTGCTCGCTAAAATTGCCAAGCCCACCACTATCAGGGCTATGGGGATTGCCTTGCCCCAGGTGGTATGCGTGACCTGCCAAGTAATGAAGGCGAGGCCGATTACAACCCCCAGGGCAGCTACGGCCCCGATTATCAGAGTCCAGGCTAGGGGGCTGGCGTGGGTTGCCAGCTCTATCTTGTATTTGGTCTGCCACGTAGGGCTAATATCAGCCCAGACTTTAGCAGTCATCACCTTTCCCTTGTGAGCTCCGATAGTATTATAAAACCAGATTATGATTTGGTCAACAATCATGACAGGCATAACCTGTTCGGGAGGCCCTTTCAGTTCGGCGGTCAAGACCTCGGCAGGCCCCTTATACCTATCGGCTTCGGGATACCTCATATCCCTCACCAGTTGATAGGCCATTATTTCTTCCCCTTATCTGATAAGGCTAGGGCTGCGAGGCCCGCAACGAGAAGCCAACCCCAGTTTGGAGGTGTAGGTGGCCCTTCCTCTGGGGGCACCTCTGCCTCCTCCACCAGCACCGGCACCGTGAGCGTGATTTCCATTATACACCATAGCTCCTCAACCTAGCCTCTGAATCTCCGGCTGCCGAATCGTCTCCGAGCGCCAGCAACTTGCTGGAAGGTAGCGGGGGCGGGCGAACCCCATTTGGTAATCACTGGCCCGGTTGCGTCAAAGACCAGTTCGCCATTAGCTATAGTAATGGGCCATTTGACTTCGCCACCATACGTTCGATGTAGCAAGTAGAGGCTATAGGTGCCATCTGGCAATTCCCATAGGTTGCCTACTTGCCCCGATATTCCTGTCCAAGTAGAGTCGCCCATTCTCACTGTGCCGTCAGCCCTGGTGATAGAAGGCTGTCGAGGCACTTGGCTTCCATCGGCAAATAGCCTTACCTCACATTCCTCAAGTTTAGCCTTTCTACTGGCTATGGCAGTTGTATTGGGAGCTGTATGGAAACTAACCTGGGCGATTATGTCAAGAGCTTCCTTAAACTTTGCAGCTATCGCTTGGTAAACTACGGGCACTGTCATTACGGCTGATTTCATATCCTTCTCCTATCAGGCGGGCTGGGCCTGGAGCTTACTTTCCAAGCTGGCCACCTTTTTCCTTAGTTTATCATGCTCTGCACTGAGCCACTTCAAGGCTGCTAAGGCGAACCCCGCCATATCTAGGGCGGCTATACCCCGATGGTCAGCGCTGACTATAAAATCAGGCGCTTCCTCAGCTATTAACCCAAAGCGCTGAGAGCCACCATCGCTAGAATCCTTGCGCCGGTAGTTCACCACGTTTAGGCTATCTAGTAGTTTGGGGATTCTCTTTATGTCAACTGGATTGATGTCTGTTTTGTTCTCTAGGCTAGAGGCAGATGTCCAGACACCAGCAGCGGTCAGGAAACAGCCTGCCACTGAGGTATTTATCATATAGCTGGTGGTGATGGTGATATTGGCCCCCACTGTCACTGGCGTTAGGTAAAGCGTAGAGGCAGTGGCCACGGTAGTAGCCCCATCAGCCGCAAGGGTAACGGCATTGAGGCGGAGAGCCAAGCCGTTCATCGCTGTCACTCCAACTCCACCAGTGAGGTTAACTGTGTGTGCTCCAAGCACGACAAGATTCCAAACTGAACCTGCTGCTGAGACAAAAGTGGGGTCTCTCGCAGTTAAGGTAAAGACCATCACATTGCTTGTAGCCGTTCGGGTATCGAGGGCAAGATAGGCTGCCGTGCCGTCATGGACATCGAGGGCGGCAGCCGTATTAGCGGCTATCCTGATGTCAAGGGCAGCATTGAAGGTCAGGTTGCCACTAAGAGTCAATCCCGCAAAAGTCGGGGTAGAGGCGGTCGCTATGCTCTGAGGCGTGGAGAGCGTGATGGAACCTGCGGCATTCGTGACAACAACCTGGTTAGCGGTGCCTGTGATAGCTGCTAGAACTGGGGCTGCGCCAGTTGAGCCAATGGGTATTTGGCCATCGGTGGCTGCGCCGAGCGAACCCAAAACACCGGCGGCTGAGGCATAGCAGAGGGAGTTGGCTGTCCAAGTCGAAAGCCCCGTGCCCCCATCGGCCACTGTCACATCGGTGCCCCCTGAGACGTAAACCGTCCCCGTTACATCCTGGAAGGTGATGGTGCGGGCTGCGGTTGGTGTGCAGGTTAGCGTAGCAGTAAAGGCGGTATTGTTGCGGAGAATATAAACTCCATCCACATCGAGGTTAGTTACCTGACCGGCGGTGCTGTTTGTGACTGTAAGGGTTCGGGTAGCGGCCCCCGTGAGGTCAATGGTCTGGTCGGCGGCTCTGGTGAGCGTTCCCGCCAGGGTCGTAGCTCCAAGTGTTTTCCCCGAAAGGCTTTGGGTAGCAGCCAGATAGACTACCGAATCATTTCCTAGTGGGTCGGCAAAGGTGATAACCCGGGCTGCCGCTGGGTCACTAAAGGCTAGGGTATAGTTAGCGGTGGTTTGGAACACCGTAAACTGGCCCAGAGTGACAGTGAAGGCGAACTTGTTGACGGCATTGGTTTTGACAGTGATGGTATTGTTGTCGGTGGTGCCAAAAGTAAAGGCCCCGCCAGCAGTGATACTATAGGTTGCCCCTGTTATGGTAGGGGTGCCCACAATGTTGCCTGAAATCGTCACACCTGCCAATGTCTTGTTTGTGAGGTTCTGAGTGGCAGCCAAGTAGCAGACTGAATCATGGCCCAGAGGGTCGGGGAATGTTATGGTTCGGGCTGCGGCAGGGTCGGAGAAGGCCAGCGTATAGTTAGCGGTAGTCTGATAGACTGTGAAGCTACCTAACGTGGTGGTGAATCCGAATTTGTTGACAGCATTGGTCTTGATGGTCAGGGCAAAGTTATCGGTGGTGCCGATAACATAGGCTGCCCCCCCGGTTAGGTTTAGGGTGCCTCCTGTGAGGGTTATGGTAGCCCCGCTAAAAGTGGGAGTTCCCGTGAAGGTGCCACTAAGGGCGGCGGCTGTAATAGTCTTATTGGTCAGATTTTCAGAGCCAGTAAGAGTCGCTAGGGTTCCCGATGCGGGCAAGGTTACTGAGGAACCAGCAGCATTAGCGGTTAGAGTAATGGCGGCTGTAACCGTAGTCAAAGCCGCTGCTAGGGTAAGATTGCCGGCGATGTCGATAGTCCTGTTGGCATCGTTGACTGTGATGGTAAGAGTTGTATCAGCCGTTAGGTTCTCGGAGACGGCAATCAGAAGCTCCTGAGCACCAGCACCCGATTGGTCAAGGATTCCGATTGCAGGGATGTCTCGAAAGTCCTCCTGTTTCAAGTTTGTCTTGGCGGCTGTTCCGAGGTCGCCAGTAGCTACCGCAGTTCCAGTTCCCATAATCTACCTCCTAAACCGTAACCTTCTCAGCGCCCACTTTGGGGATTGGCCTTTCGACTTTGGCCAGATAAGCCTTTACGAGTGCTTTGAGCTTGGCTTCCTTAGTAGGGTGTTGGGATAACCTCACTACACAGGCCACAGCAACCCCGTTGACAGTTCCCACCAAGGATAGGTTATCCGCCCCTTGGCTAATTTCCTCATCATCAATAGTTACAAAGTAGTCCATGCGACCCTCCTAAGCGTAATAATGAGAACCATATTTGGTCACGCCGTAGACGATAGCTGATAATACCTTGCCACTGGACAATTTAGAGGCTGTTATCTGGTCAGCCGCTATCTTGGCATTGGTCAAAAAGCCATCCTCCATTGCCGACCGCCCCTCGCTATCGGCGCTCAGGGCATCATTCTTGAGAGCCTGCTTACTTATCCAGCCCTGGTCCACTCAATCTCCCTTCCTTAACAATAAGGGGTAGCCTGTGCTGACACAAAGCTACCCCTTGCGTTTCTCCCGTGTCAGCAGCATCCCACTCCTCCATGATTCGGCGCTGACTAGCCTCTTCACTAACCCCTACCTGCGGGGATGCTATGTATTCAGTTATCTAGGCTCTTGCCTAAAGCATAGTGGGCAAGAGCTGATCCCACCATATCTGCGTGTCATCGCCCGATGTGTAGTTCTCGATGGTCAAGCCCAGTAGGACATCGCCCACTTTGTAACCTCGCAAATCCATCCCATAATCGGGGGAGAATGGAGTTGACCCCAACTCCCGAAGGTCGGGAACATAAAACCCTTCACCGATGGCCAACCCAGGAATACCTGTCATGGCACTATCGGCTACTAGCAAGCCCTGGTCAACCTGTTGGATATTGGTCATGGTTACGAAGTCAACATCCACTATGCGCTGATTGCCCACCGGCAGGATGATGCCCACACGAGTAACCTCATCATTCTTACGAACGGGCCGGGCTGATGTCTCATCCTGAACTAACATACCTATACGCCGCAAGAAGGCCCCAACGGGTATGTTAATCAACTCCGACAGGTCACTCATGTCGGAGGGGTGCACATGTTTCTTATAGCTGGACTTCGGGCACATGAAATCATAGCCATCAGGAACGAACACGCCTTGACGCATCATCTCGGCCTTGAGTTCCTGCGCCGTCCCCAATACCTCGTAGATGGTCAGCCTGCCTGTGCCACTGCTAAGGGTAACGGTGTCGTCCAAGCAAGTGTTGGCAGTGGTGAGCCATTCCCCTACCAGTTGGGTGTCATTGAAGGCGGGAATAAAGGCGGTCAGGTCAAAGGGGTTATCCCTGCCGAACATATCCCGGGGCCGTGACCCGAAGTGGATGGTGAAAATCACCTGGTTGGTGGTGGCCACAATGGTTGTGGTAACACCCTTGACCAAATTGTCCAGCCTGTTCAAGAGGTGAATGAGCCGGCCAATTTGCTCGGAGCCTGCCGAATAGTAGTGGACTCCGCCAGCGCCCTTGATGTTCAGACTGTCGATGACTCGGTAGAAGGCGTCTGGCTGGTTAGCCGCTGCTAGCGAGCCACTACCCGTTATGGCCATCCGAAATACAAGCCGGGTTATGGCCCCGCTTGCCTGTATATCCTGGGATACGGTTGTGGAGGCTCCCCATGTCCAGGTCTTGGTCTGAGTTTTGACTATTTTCTGTAACATGATTTAACCCCCTAATGCCTTCGTGTAGTAACCCCCATCGACCGCCGATGTCTGCCCAAAGCCCTGCTGGTAAAGTAGCTGCTGGGCTACTTGGCTCGCCGCAGGCCGAACTATCCCGCCCAGGGCATTCTCAATCGGGCCTCGGACTGCTTCGTAGGCCAAGAATATAGCCGCATACCGGGCAGCATCACCCAAAAAGCGGTGCCCGAACTGCATTATCGCCCAAGCCGCAACCAGATTGGCTACCGAGCCCGTGAGTTGGGGCAGGAATCGGTCGAACACAGCATCGACCACAAAGGCCGTTGCGCCACCAACAGCGGCGGCCCCGATGGGGATGCCCATGACCTCCATCTTCGTGATTCCACCAAGCATACCGGCCTGTTGGAACTCGCCTGGCTGAGACTCTTCCAGCATGATAACGTAGGTGTCCTTTGCCTTGTCAAAAACTAAGGTATCACTCATAGTTGTCACTTCCTTAGACAGGTGCGCATACAGCCTCGGAAACCTCGACCAGTTCCCTTACACTTGCGAGCACACGCACCAAATTTAGTTTTCTGTCCTTTTGCCATATCGACCTCCTACCTGCCGAACTTGGCGCAACGCTTACCACGCCGGGTCATGCGAAAGCGGAGACACTTCTTACCTTTTCTCATCTCACCCTCCTACCTTGCACGCCGTAGACAGCGCTTGCGCCTTGAGGCACTTTTGCCCCAGCGAAGACATTTTCCCTTTCGGCTAGCCATAGATATACCTCCTGTTTTGATTTTGGGAGGCACCTGCAGTAAAAAGGAAGGGGGAGCCAACCTTCCTACCGAAGGTGCTCCCCCTTTACTGATTTCAATATAAGGCTTGGGGGTGGGTTATGTCAAGGGATAGTATGGTAAACTATACAGAGGAGAAAAGGTGGCCATGAACTAGGGGTTGACAAATGATAAAGGCGGAATCAATCTTGTGCCTAATAGGAATTTCCTGAATTCATTCTTGGATAATTCCACCTCGTTAACAATAACATTCTCCTCCCCCCAAATTACCTGATAGAACCCTTTGTAGAATCCCGCCTGCGGGTCTCCCAGCTTTAACAAGCGGTCTAAAAGCCCAAAGACACGCTGTTGAGCATAGGGCAAAGGAATATCAGCCGATTTGATTTCGACCAGAATGAATTCCCCATCCGCATTATAAGGTTTCCGAACCGCTGGCCCAAAACGAAGAAAGAGCAAATCTAAATCCTCAGCTACATATCCAGCCTTCCCAATGGGGATATTCTCCCTTATCCACTCCCGCCAGGGTAGTGACGGGAATAGTGGGTTATGCCCTGTCCACTGTTTACTCAATTCCCACCATCCTCCCCTTCGCTAAAGTCAGCTTGTCAACATCCAAGTCAATCCCTATAAACCGCCTTCCCAATTTGCAGGCTGCCGAACCTACCGTGCCAGTGCCCATCATCGGGTCAAGAATAGTTGCTCCGGGGGCAGAAAAACGCTCTACAAGCCAACGCATGACATCTTCAGGTTGCTGCCATTCGCTTAGTTGCTTATCTGGGGAAGTTGACCTGAAAACATCTGTAACCCAGTCCCCCGAATACTGGCCCTTAACAAACCATAAAATGGGCTTCCACATCTGGCATACCTTCCGAGGCCATACCCTGGATGTGCCTGACCCCATTAAGAAGGCGATAATCCACTGATAGGATAAATGAGAGGCCACAGTAGATAGAATCTGGGGTAAAAACATAATGCCTGACATAACGAGCAAAGACCCGCCTGACCGAAGTAGCCGTTCCGCTTCTTGGGCTAACTCTGAATAAAGGGGGATATACTCCTCCCCATAGGGGGGATCAGTGATAATAGCGCTTATACTCCCAGCCTCAAACTGCTGGCAGATTTGGCGGAAGTCGCCCTGGTAAAGCTGAAAGAGTTCTCCCGTATTTGAGGCTTGCTTTGCCCTAGCCTTTTCCAATGCAGCCCGTCGCTTTGCTTCGGTTAAAACTGCCTGCCCACTTTCCCTTTTCGCTAATTCAGGATATTCCTCAATCGCAGTTGCTATCTTGATGTCTCGGCTTATTTTCTGTCGTGAAACACCCAAATCCTGTGCGGTCTTCATTTGAGACCAGCCATCATCGCCAAACTTTGGCAATGATAGATGCTTGCCAATAGGTTGGCTACCTTCCAGCGTTCGCTTCAAGTCATCATAGCCCTTATTCGCTACCGCCTCCTCTACTTCTGTTAAGTTCTTCCGCTTCAGGTTTTCGACTATGGCTACCCTGAAGGCTTTAAGCTGGTCGCCATCCACTGGCAGAACATAACATTCAACCTCTTGCCACCCTAGTTCAGTAACAGCCTGAAACCGCCTGCGCCCTGCCAGTAGTTTGCCCTTCTGGTCAATGGTCAAGGGGTTTATCAGGCCCACATCGGCAATGCTTTGCTTCAAACCACTTATATCGCCATGCTCTCTCCTGGGCGAGGTATCCCTAATTTCGGAAAGTAACTTTTTCATATATCTCCTTAACTAAGCGGGCGGTATGAGGTTGTGTGTGAGGGCGTAGCCTACGAGTTGGGCACGGCTAGAGGTATCGGTCTTGCGGAATAAGCGCATGAGGCATATATCAACGCTCTCTCTATTGATGCCGAGGCGTTGTGCGATTTTCTTGCTGGTCTCGCCCTGGGCCACCAGTGTTAGGATCGCTGCCTGTCTAGGCGTTAGCTCTAGCGTGGCACTCGGTAGCACTTAACCTGTTCCGTCTCTGGGATTCCCACACAGACAAAGGGTATCTGATAAGCTCTAGCGGTCTCGAAGTCCTTTGGGCTAGGGACGATGTTGCCCGTGCCCGGATGGGTGTTATGTGTCAAAAAAGGAAGAGTCCCACAGTATAACAACCCCTCCGCCATATGAAAATCATAAACCTCAAAATTCCCTGTTTGGCGTTTAACATCTATTATCTTAACCTCATTGCCAATTGTCCGCCCACCATGCACTAGACGACCAGAGGGAGAGCGAATAGGGGCATCGTGATTCCCCGATTGAAAAACGACTTGATACATAAAATCTTGGGTTCTCGCTACATAGTTTTGGCGAATAGTCCGTAGTCTGGGTTTATGTCCGAGCGTAGCCATAAAATAGGCAAGAGAGATGGCAGTCTCTTTAGAATTACCGACCGAAATTGAGGTAACTAAGTCATTAGGTTTATCAGGATTAGTTGGAGATTCGCTCCCATCCCCTTGAATGACGCCATTAAGGAAATTCTCTCTGATATGCCTTGGAGCAGCCCATAATAAACGAGGCACTTCGTCTTTAGTAAAGGCTAAATTCTTGTGAAAGTAGTTGGCTAAATCGGTAGAGGCTATGGCAAATTGATAAACCCCACCATTATTCGGCCCATA
>Ga0180732_1000518_pt1 | contig 32189 bp, 32 predicted proteins | sample KR11_01MetaG_FD_148674 | JGI IMG/M metagenome (GOLD analysis project Ga0180732, IMG submission 148674) | Groundwater microbial communities from the Olkiluoto Island deep subsurface site, Finland - KR11_0.1 MetaG | ecosystem: Environmental > Aquatic > Deep subsurface > Groundwater | place...
CCTTCCCCAAATCAGCAAGAAGAAGATCCTTGAGGGTTGCGTGTAGCGCACCTGAAGGTTTTCCCATGATCCGGTCAATGGTATGGCCCAGGATTTCATCAAAGCAAGCGGGATTTTCTTTGATCTGGTCCCGCAGGGCGGGAACGGTGATGATATCCGAGCACAGGCGGTAATAAAAGTCATCCCGGAATTTTCCCTGGTTTCTCAGCTCGTTCAAGGGCCGGTTGGTTGCAGCAATGACCCTTCCTTCAAAACGCATCTGTCTGTGATCCCCCACCATGATGAAGGTCCTTTCCTGAAGGACCTGGAGGAGCTTGATCTGGATGGGAACCGGCACTTCGCCGATTTCATCCAAAAAAATGGAGCCATGTTTCGGGCACCTTGAAAACACGCCCATATGATCGGCGGCAGCCCCGGTGAAGGCTCCTTTTCTATGCCCGAAAAGCTCCGATTCAATCAGGGTTTCCGGATACTGGGACAGGTTGATGGCAATGAAGCTGCCTGCAAAACTCTCGTCGAAACAGCCGGTTTTCTCATTGAAAGGAATATACCCGGACCTTCCCAGGGCGGCGGCGGCGGTTCCCTTGCCGGTCCCGGTTTCTCCCAGGAGGATGGTGGAAAAGTCCTCCATGCGGTCCCACAGGTAGGTTTCGTATAAATGGGAATCAAAGGTGAAAATATTGTTCCACAAACGACATCGAAGATCTTCCATGGAAGGGTTTTGACCCACCAGGCCTTTGAAGATGAAGAAAAAAGCCCGTCTGAGCTGGTACATGAAGGCAAGGTAATGAAGGGATTCCTTGTGGGCAAACCCCCGGTCCTTCATCTCCTGAAGAACCTTATTTGCAAAGGGCACGGGGCAGGGTTTTTCCTTGCTTTCCAATTGGCGGGTGATGAGTTCGTCAAATTCGCCAAGGTATCGATAAAATAAATCAAAAAGAAATCCGCTGCGAACCAGTTCCCGGTCCGATACGGATCCGTATCCCCTTAGATCTCCTTTGCCCTCTTGAATCAGATTCTTCGCCCGTTGGGCAACGGCTTCAATGGCTTTGTCCACCCCGGCCCCAAGGGGAAGGCCTTTACGGCCTGCGATGCCTGCATCCAGATCCGCGCGTTGGCGGCTGAAAGGGTTGCAGAAGATGGCGTCTTGAACCATTCGGAAAAAGTTTCTATCGTTTTTGCTCAAATCAAAGAATTTTGGCATGCATTAGATGTACATGTTCCATGCAAAACCTGTCAATACACTTTTGTTCCATAGGCGAATAACTGCATCGTCCCCACCCCGGAAGCCAGGCCGATTAAGACCCCTGCCAGAAGTTCCGATAAGCGATGACCCATGAGGTCTTTCAGCATGGGATCGTTCTGAACCTCCTTTTTAAAAACAGGGTACCTATCCTGAAAGCGGCAATAAATGGAATGCATGCGGCTTCGGTCATAGATGACGATACAGGCCAAGATCAGGGAAAGCCCGAACAACACGCTCTGCCCGCCAGAGGATAAAAATGTGACCACCGTGGATGAGGAGACCATGGCGCTATGGGTGCTGGGCATGCCTCCGGCCCAAAGGATCCGCCAGAGGATTCGGGGTCGGTCCTGGCTACCATAGTGCCATAGTCCGATGAGAACTTTCAGGGTCTGGGCCAAAACCCAGGAAAAACCCGCAGCAATGAGCAGGGGATTCATGGCGTTACCTCCCAAGATAGCTGTATTCGGGGTTTGAGGGGTCAAAATCCTTTTCGCTTACGCCTGTGTTGATGGACAAATCATTAAAGACATACTCTTCAAGGAGTGCCTCCTGGCCGTCGTAAATGGAGATTTTTACCGGCAGTTTGAGTTTCTTGGAAAAGGATAGGGTCATTTTTTGTGCATAAAACCCATGACCGTCCGGAAAGGAGCCCTCGATGATCCACACGTTTTCGCCATCCAGGGTTCCCTGGGCCTTGCATTGAATCACCTCCAGGCCTTTTTCCATGGCCAGTGAGTAATTGGATTCCATCAAGGAGATGATCTTTTCCATGCCACTGCTTTTCAGGGAATGGCGGTTTTCCTTCATGGCCAGGGAGCCTTCCGGGTCCAGGTGAAGGGTGATAAATTTAAAAATGCCTCCCGGGTGGGCCAGAAGTCTGTCGTGGTTTTTGCCTTCCACGAAAATGACTTCCCTTCCCCTGGATGTGCCTTGGCTCCATCGAAAATAGTAATGCCCGGGTTTTTTGTATTTGACGGATATTCCCCTATCTTCGTAAAGAGTTCCGTTTTTTAAAACCCGTTTATCCAGGGTGCAGGTGTAATCCTCCAGGGTTTTGAATTGTTCCAGGGCTTCGAAAATCAATGACTGAACGGAAGGGGAAGGTTCCCGGGCAAAGCTCTCTCCCGTGCATAGAATCAGGATCAGGAAACTCCCGACGACCCTCCACGGAACATCAAACCGGTTTTTTCGATTCATGACATATCCTCCATGAAAGTAGAAAGTTTTATTCAGGTTCATGCGGCATCTCCATAGGCTTGCCCTGTTTCCATGCAGGTTTCCTTGGCTCGGAAGGTAACCATGTCCCCGAAGGCCATGAATTCTTCCACCCGGCACATGGAGACCAGTTTCCCCTCATGGATGGTTTTGTTGGGGCATCCGTCACAGAGGTCCTGTTTCCCCGAGGGAAGTACATCCTGGGGTTGAAGGATCAGAAGGCTTTGAATGGAGACTTTTTTAAACAGGGTCAGGGGATTTTTAAAACAAGCCCATAGAAAAGCACGGCAGGTTTTTCCAAGTTCCCTGTCCAGGAGGGCCAAGGGGAACAGGAGTTTTGCCCTTGAATAAAATCCAGGCTTTAAAAAGGACAGGAAGCGCCCTTTGAAGAAATGGTATCCGTTTTGTAAGGTCTCCATGGCCTTGGGCCCCATATGCCCAAAAACCCTGGTGTGGGTTCCAATGATATTGGAGAAAAGCCATTTGGGGGCATCCGGCACCTCGGTTCCTCCCAGGAAAGCATTGGCCTGGAAGTTCGGGATCACTTCCCGAACTCGGGAATAAATGTCATTGGCTGTAAGTTGGATACCGGAGGGATTCTTGTATTTGTTTTTCTGGAAAGCGGTATCCTGGAAAGCGATCTTTTCTCCACGGACATACAAATCCCAGGGGTCTTCCTCCCCGGGAACCCTGACCGGGATCAGGGAAACGGTACAAACCCTGTGGATGTTCTCAAGGGTCCAGGTAACGATATCCGGCACCTCGTGCAGAGTTTCGGGCAGGATGGTGATGTTGAAACCGCAGACCACTCCTTTTTCAGAATGAACCATATCCGCATAGGCCTGCCGGAGTTGATTCAGCTCTTTTTCAGTTTTGTCGATCCATCCCGGCCGGGATTGGCCCCGGTCCACATGAAAAACAAATCCGAAAACCCCGGCCTTTTTCAGCGTATGGATGATTTCCGGAGTGATGGAATGACCGTTGGTGACCAGAACCGGTTTGAGGTGGTGGGTATGGGCCATTCGGACAATGTCCACAATTTGCGGATGGATCAGGGGTTCCCCTCCGGAGATGAACAGGGTGTCTGATTTACGCAGATTCATGAGGGTGTTCAATTCCCTTTCCAGCTGTAAAAGGTCCTTGTCGCTGTCGGCGCGGTTTTTCTGATAGCAGTAGTCGCAATTCAGATTGCACCGGTGGGTGATTTCCAACCAGGAAAAGGCATTGTCCGAATTGGTCCAGGGCATGCGGAACAAAGAGGAGGTATTTAGGTCGCTGGGTTTTGACGGTTTGCTTTCTTTCATAATTATGCTCCTTTTGAAGGGATGGGTTTTGCCCTTTTATTAACAAGATCTGTGCCAATGGGAATTGTGGCCTAAAACAAGGGCTTGATAAGGTTTCAGGGCAGAAATTGAAAACCAAGATGGGCATTTAATGATCATTAACCTACAAATTATGATCATGCTTTGATCTGAACTCTGTATGAGAATTTGATCCTGGGGTTTGAACGAAATAAATCGAAATAAAGGGCCTAAGGAAAAACGGAAATTTAGATTGCTGGGCTCAAAATCGTGGCGATCTTGAAATTCTGGTAAAAGAATGGCTTGAAAATAGGTTAAAAACAATATAAAATAAAAGGATTTAAACCAATGCTTTAGATGGTTTATTGGGTATTTATAGTCCGTATCGAATACCCAATAATAGGAATTGACAAACTATGATTTATTAATTTATTGGACGGATGATTTTACGTTAAAATCTTCCATCCGGACATTTTTGAGATGTCCCTGCCGAAGGGTATTTCCCGGCTAAACCCATATTTATTCTTTTTGTTTTTCAACCACCATTTAATTTACTCAATACAATAGGAGAGGATTATGAAGATGGTATCAAAAAAAAGCGTAAACATCTTGGTTTTAAGTATGGCTGTTTTGGTGATGACTTCTTTCACAACCAGTGCCCAGGAGTGGAGTCGTAGCGGAAAAGGTGAATTGTTCGGATCCCTGCAATCCATGTCCGGTGATACAACGAATTTGGGTTCAATAATGATGGAGGTGGATGATTCAACGGTGTTCGGAATAGGGTATGGGTATAATTTAAATGATCATCTTAATTTTAATGGGGATTTACTCATTGGATCAACAGATATCACCGGGAGTGAGGGCAGTATCGTCATCAATGGCGATTCCACGCTCACGGTCATGGATTTGAATCTGGACTGTAACCTTCTAAAAAGCAAGTTTACCCCCATGATCAGCGGCGGGATCGGGTATATCAATTTTAACGGTGATTTCAGTGGGTTTGATTTTAATGAAACGGATTTTTCCTACAATTTAGCCATAGGTTTTCGGTGGGACGTTTCAGATCATTGGTTACTCAAGGGGGGATATAAGGCAACCTGGACCGAAATACAGGACACGGACGACCAGATCATGCTTGATGGCCTAAGCTTGAGCGCAGGGTACGTATTTTAAAAGGCCATGAATCTGCTTGTTCCCATGGGGTTAACATCACTTGGATAGGAGAAGGTTTATTATGAAACTGAGAACATTTTTTTTAATTCTGGTTGTTCCTTGCGTTTGTTTTATGATGACAATCGGGTGTGCATCAAGTACACCCAAGGCAAATATTACACAGATGATTGCACCGGAATCAAAGATCAAATCAAAAGATGACACCTCGGTTAAAGTTGAGGCCAAAACCGGGGTGACCTTGCTTGAATCGGAAAAATTACGGTTAGCTGAGGTTATAGGAATTAAAATCAATGATCTGAAGCTTTCCAATAACGGACAGGGAGAAAAGAAAAGCTATGAAATAGAACTGTTGCTGACGAGATATGATAAAGGCAATGCCTTTGCTCGCTCCATGCTTGCGGGTTTAGGACAGATCCATATTGACGGAGAAATAAAGATAATTGAATTGCCTGACAAAAAGCAGGTTGGGGCATTTTCAATCAGCAAGACTTTTGCATGGGGGGGAATCTATGGAGCTTCAACCTCGATGGAAGATATTGAACAAACATTCGCAAATGCAGTTGCAGCGGAAGTGACCGGCCAAAAACCCAAAGAATAAGGCCAAGGTATAAGCCCTTTCGCGTGTCTGATTGCTTCTTGGTGGAGGTTCGGTGAATTATCCGTTTAATCCACATGGTCCCTGCCCCCGGAATTCGGGAGCAGGGACCATAATTCAGAACCTTATAGCCAGGGAGAATGGAAGCGATTACACCGAGCCTGCCTTCCGGCCTTTTCCCCTTCCTCAAACTGCTTTTTCGCAAACCAGTCAATCTGCCGGCACAGGCCCCGGAGAATCAAGACATCCTTTGCTCTCAGTTGTATTCGGGTGAAAAAACGCCGAAGATTGGCCATCCAGTAATCCGGGTTTTCGGGCTTGATATAGTCGATGCGCACGAGAAGTTCCTTCAGCTGATCGTACATGCCGTCCAGCTCATGGCGGCTGGCCAGGCGGGGAATGAATTCGAATTTTACTTCTCTGGAGGCGTTGAAGATTTCATAGCAGAGGATCATCACGGCCTGGGCCAGGTTCAGGGAGGAGCATTGTGCGGTGGGGATATTCACCAGCTCATGGCAAAGGCGGATTTCATCGTTGGTGAGCCCCCGGGCTAACAAATATTCATTGATGAAATAAAAATCATCTTTACAACCATCGTATCAGCAGGTAATTTTCCATCCTTATCAGTGGTTCGATTGAACCCCGCCGAGGTTGGACAGAACTCAGAACTGCATTTTACCCAATATCCATTTTTTTCGGAACCCATCCTTTCTCAGATAGTTTCTGACAGACTATGGATAATATTCAATTCATTTGGATCACAGAAACCAATGCCCCAAATCACAATCAGGAAAGCTGAATCCATCGATGCTTCAGCCTTACAAGCCCTTTATCGAGAATTTGTAAGTAACCCCGCAATATCAGTCTTTCCTGAGCGGGTGGCCGAGGTGGCTCAGGATCAGAACACGGCACTATTCCTTGGGGAAATTGATGGTTTAGTGATAGGAACTATTCTTGTCTCACTGTGCTTGGACGTCATGTTTCAAAATCAGCCGTTTGCAGTTGTCGAGAACCTTGTAGTCAATTCCGCTTGTCGTGGGATGGGTGTGGGTACTGCGCTTTTATGCGAGGTGGAACGTTTCTGCCAGAAGGCGAATTGTTCCAAAATTATGCTTCTTAGTTCAGTCGAGCGCATTGAATCACATCGCTTCTTCGAGAAGGTTGGATTTGCTGGCTCGGTGAAGAAAGGGTTCATCAAGTACCGTAGACAGTTTATAGTCTAAAACAGTGCTGATCAAATATTTTTCTATCAACGGAAATGGCGAAAAAGGGGGAAGGAAAGCCAAGCAAACAGGCCTGGTCGACGCCATATAACTTATCCCCTGGATTACGGTTTTTTCAGGAATGACAAAGAGGGTGATTTTGGAACCGTCTTGAGGCTGCGTATCAAAGCCGAGATAGCGCTCTTAAATATTGAAAGGTGATGGATAATATGGATGAATCACGGTCAATCAAATTCTGGAAGATGAGTGGAAGCGGCAACGATTTCATCATCATCGATAATCGAAACTTATCCCTTGATGTCGGCTGCCTCTCGATGTTTGTACGTCAGGTGTGTCGGAGAAAAGTATCCGTCGGCGCGGATGGCCTTTTACTGGTTGAGCCGTCAGCGGTTGCTGATTTTAAATGGCAATTTTATAACTCCGATGGCTCCATGGCAGAAATGTGCGGTAACGCCAGCCGGTGCGTAGCGCTTTTTGCCTTTGAAAATGGCATCGCGGGGCGGACCATGTCCTTTGAAACCCTGGCCGGTATCATCAAAGCTGAAGTGAATGGAGATATCGTGAAAGTCCGACTGACGGATCCTTCCGCCCTCACACAGAACGTCAAAATTTATCTTGAGGGCGGAGAATGGGAACTGGACTGCATTAACACCGGCGTGCCCCATGCGGTTTGTTTTGTCACCTTCATCGAGGAATGCGATGTTGTGGAAATGGGCAGGAAAATCCGGAATCACGAAACATTTAAACCAAGGGGAACAAACGCGAATTTTGCCACAGTCATGGATCGTAACCGGATGAGGGTTCGGACGTATGAGCGTGGCGTTGAAGATGAGACGTTTGCCTGCGGAACAGGAGTGGTTGCGTCGGTACTGGCCGCCGCCGGACGTCATTTTGTGGATTCTCCCGTGGAGGTAACCGTAAAGAGCGGCGAAATCCTGCGCGTGTATTTTTCCCGGGAGAACAACTCCTTTCAAGAAGTTTATTTTGAAGGGAAAGTCAAAATCATCTATCAGGGATTGCTTTTTGAAGATGCCTATAAATAACATCGAGGCTACTTCCCCTCCATTTGCCCTCCAAAGGGATGAAAGTGAAAACGATGATAAGACCAGCCCATACGGATGAAGCAGAGATTTTGACCCAAATATCCTTTGCATCCAAAGGATACTGGAAGTACCCCGAAAATTATTTTGAGATTTGGAAAAATGAGCTGACCATCAGCTCGGATTACATTGAAAAGAATGACGTTTTCGTTTTTGAAGTGGACGGTGCAACGATCGGTTATTATTCGAGGGAATACGGGGGCGACCGTAAGTAACTAAATAATCATCACTATTATCTTAGATATTTACTGATTTACGGTCCCCGATCGCCCGGTTCTCCCCCGATATCCGATAACGATAATAATTGAAGAAGCTGGAGCAAAGCAATGGCAAACCGTTTCGCATAATTCCAAAAATTTCAGTAGATGGTTCCACCGTTTTATCTTGACATAGATCTTAATTTGGGCCAAATTAAGGTCAAATTAATTATGGAGAACAATATGAAACTCAGTGAATCTGTTAAGCCAATCAGCTATTTTAAAGCGCACGCTTCGGAAATCGTCCGACAAATCGTTAATAACCGGCAGCCCATGGTTATCACCCAAAATGGGGAAGCCAAAGCGATTCTTCTGGATCTTGTCCAGTATGAACAGACCCAGGAAAGCCTCGCTATGTTGAAAATGCTAGCCCAAAGCCAAAATAGCCTTAGAAAGGGAGATTACAGGCCTGTTACCGATATTTTCAGCGACTTGAAAAAAACTCTGGAAAACCAATCTGAATGAAATACAATGTTTATGTCATTTCTGATGCGGAAAAAGATCTTTTTGAAATCTATGATTATATAAAAAAATCCGGATACCCGCAAAACGCAGGAAAAATTTTTTCAGAAATTGAAACAGCTTGCCGAAACCTGTCATTTAATCCGGAAAAAGGTCACTATCCTCCAGAGCTTCAACGAATTGACGTACATGAATATCGCGAAATTCATGTGAAAGTCTACCGCATTATTTACCAGATCATCGAAGCAGATGTTTTTATCCATTGTATCCTTGATGGCAGGCGGAATATCCCGGAAATACTTCAGCAACGAAATTTGAGGTAAGACACTTCGATGTACAGGGTCAGAAAAGTATCCTTGGTGCAAATCCAACAATCAACACATGGCATCCGGGACCGTAATTAATTAAATAACCAATTCATTTACCGGCTTTCCATCTTTTTGTATGCTACAAAGCCCATTTGTTGTCTAATCTCTGATGCCTTACCATGCCCATTTTCTGATCAGAAACGCCCAGCCTGTATTCACGAAAGCCATTTTAAGTCCATCTCAAGGGATTGGCATTAAGAAATGCAAGAACTGACTGCAGAGGAAATAATAAACCAATTGAGGACGGATAAAACCTTCCTGAATCATAAATTCGGGGTGGTCGATATTGGCTTTTTCGGTTCTTTCACCAAAGGACAGCCAAGCCCGGAAAGCGATATTGATCTGATATTTGCAGGAACAATCTTTCCGCTCTTAAAAATGTTATCAATGTCATTCTTGCGAACCCGCGCGTATTATAGTCTTCCCATCATCTTTTCTATGTGAATCCGAATTATTTTTTCCTTCTTCGTAACGTTTGTTGGCGTACCAGTCGATCTGGCGGCACAGGCCCCGAAGAATCAAGACATCCTTTGCTCTCAGTTGTATTCGGGTGAAAAAACGCCGTAGATTGGCCATCCAGTAATCCGGGTTTTCGGGCTTGATATAATCGATGCGCACGAGAAGTTCCTTGAGCTGATCGTACATGCCGTCCAGCTCATGGCGGCTGGCCAGGCGGGGAATGAATTCGGATTTTACTTCCCTGGAGGCATTGAAGATTTCATAGCAGAGGATCACCACGGCCTGGGCCAGGTTCAGGGAGGAGAATTGTGCGGTGGGGATATTCACCAGCTCATGGCAAAGGCGGATTTCATCGTTGGTGAGACCCCGGTCCTCGGGGCCGAAAACCAGGGCAATGTCATTTTCCCGGATCAGGCCCAGGAGCCGCTCCGCCATGACTTTGGGGGTATGCACCACGGAACGCTCTCCCCCCAATCTTGCGGTGGTGCCCACCACGAAAGTAAAAGGTGAAAGGGCTTCCTTTAGGGTATTGCAGCAGGTGATGCGGTTGACAATGTCCTTGGCGGCATGGGTGGCCATGCGGTTGATTTTTTCCTGGTCGTAGGTTTCAGGGTCAACCACCACGAGGCGACTAAGCCCCATGTTCTGCATGGCCCTTGCGGCAGCCCCGATGTTTTCGGAAAACCGGGGCTTGTGCAAGATCACCGCAATGCGAGACAGGTCAATGGTTTGCGTCATTACCCGATGATTTCAAAAGAATTGAAAAAATAACCGATTTCAAAGGCCGCTGTTTCAGGGGAATCCGAGCCGTGAACCACGTTTTTTTCAATATCCGTGGCAAAGGCCTTTCGAATGGTGCCTTCGGCTGCGTCCTTGAAGTTGGTTGCTCCCATGAGGGTGCGGTATTTTTCAATCACATTTTCTCCCTCCAGGGCCATGACCACCACGGGCCCCGAGGTCATGAACGACGTGAGGCTGTTGAAAAAGGGTCTCTCCTTGTGTACGGCATAAAATCCTTCGGCCCGGGCCTGGGTCAGGTGGATCATTTTCATGGCAATGATTTTAAACCCGGACTCCTCCAAACGCTTGACCACTTCCCCGATCAATCCTCTTCCCACTCCGTCGGGTTTGATAATGGATAATGTTCTTTCCATAACTGTCCTTTTTTAAAAATAAAATGGTTGATTTCGATGAACTCCCTGTTTTTTGAATGGTGAAATATCAGAAGGCTCCGGTCAAGTCAACCGGCGAAGCTTTGAAGCAAAAATATTTCAAAAAAAGCTTGACTTGAAAAAAGTCATCGTATAATAAACTGAGTAAACGCTCAGTTGTAGTGAGCACTCAGTTCAGGAGATGTGATGACCAAAAAAGAAGCCATTCTGCAAACCGCCACTTTTTTATTTGCTCAAAAGGGATACAAAGAGACCTCCATTTCCGAGTTGTCCAAATTGACCCGGGTGGCTGAAGGCACCATTTTTTATCATTTTAAGAATAAAGAAACCCTTTTCCTTGCGATTCTGGAAAAAACACGGGAAGTGATCCTGAGCGAATATGAGCAATTCGTAAAAGACAAATCGGTTCAAAACGGCATGGAACTGATGGAAAATTCCATATATTTTTACCTCTATCTTGCCGGGAAATTCGAAAGTCAGTTGCTCCTTCTGCATCGTCATTTCCCATATCAACTCGCCCTTGAAAATAAGGACTGCAGAAACCACCTGGAAGCCATATACGACTGCCTGGTGAATATTTTTGAACGCGCAGTTCTGGAAGGGATAAAGGACGGTTCCATGGATGAATTGCCGGCCCGGAAAATGGCCCTGATCATCTTTTCCATGATGGACGGCATTGTCCGGCTCAAAATCTACAACCTTTACAATGTGAGTTCCCTGATGGATGACATCATCCTTTCATGCAGAAGGATACTGAAAGCAAGTATTAACCCCTAACCTGCGGCAGAGAAGGAATTATGCTGAAACGAATCTTTCCCTTTATGGTATGGTTTAAGGATTATAACCTACCAAAACTGAAAATCGATGTGTTGGCCGGGATCACCGTAGCCCTGGTGCTGATTCCCCAGTCCATGGCCTATGCCCAACTGGCCGGCCTTCCGGCTTATTATGGTCTGTATGCGGCTTTTCTGCCCCCCATGATTGCCTCCCTTTTCGGGTCCAGCCGGCAACTGGCCACCGGACCTGTGGCCGTGGTGTCGCTCATGACCGCCACATCCCTGGAGCCCCTGGCTACCGCCGGCAGCGATGCTTTCATCGTATATGCGATTATCCTCGCGTTTACCGTGGGGGTATTCCAACTCGCTCTGGGTATTTTCAGGCTGGGTCTTGTGGTGAACTTTTTATCCCATCCTGTGGTGAATGGTTTTACCAATGCTGCGGCTATTGTGATTGCAACTTCCCAGTTGTCCAAGCTCTTCGGGGTGTATGTGGACAACTCCCCCCATCATTATGAAACGATTATTTCAGTCATCAAGGAAGCGCGCAATTACACCCACTGGCCCACCCTGGCCCTGGGGGTTTTCGCCATTGCCATCATGTACGGAATCAAACGATTCAATCCCAGGATTCCCTATGTGTTGATCGCTGTCGTAATCACTACCCTGTTTTCTTATTTTTCCGGTTATGAACAAAATCGGTCCCTTCCGATGACCACAATTGCCAACCCTGAAATTCGTGAAAACCTCATCGCCTACAACGACCAACTCAAGCGGATCAAGGAATTATCCGATCTAAGAATGGAAGCCTTCACGCAATTGGAAGCCGCGGAGAGCCATGCACATGGGCAAGGGATGGATTCGATTAAAGCCCGTTTTGAGGTGGATAAAATCAATTTTGAAATTGACGGGATCAAAAACACGTCGGCGGCTTTGCGAGCCGAACTGCGTTCTTTGAAATTGTATTCGACTGAAAATGTCGGATCCTCTTCCATGCTTTATCTGAAAGAGGAAATCCCTCCCGGATTCAATGCCGATAGTCGAATATGGCATTTTAAAGTCGGCACAAAACCCCTGAACCCAGAGGGCCTTATGCTTTACGGCGGTGGGGATGTGGTGGGAGCCATTCCCCAAGGGCTGCCCTCTTTATCGGTGCCCGAATTGAATTTGAGCGTTTTCCTGAAGCTTTTTCCCTATGCCATGGTGATTTCTCTGCTGGGATTTGTGGAAGCTATTGCCATTGCCAAGGCCATGGCGGCCAAAACCGGACAACGGTTGGACCCGGACCAGGAACTCATCGGCCAGGGCTTGGCCAATATCCTGGGGGCCATCGGAAAAAGCTATCCCGTGTCCGGCTCTTTTTCCAGAAGCGCCGTGAACCTCCAGGCCGGAGCCGTGACCGGCATGTCCAGTGTTTTCACCAGCTTCGGGGTGATCATCACCCTGCTGTTTTTTACGCCGTTTCTCTACCACCTTCCCCAGGCGGTTCTGGCAGCGGTTATCATGATGGCCGTCATCGGCCTGCTCAATGTTTCGGGCTTCATCCACGCCTGGCGGGCCCAGTGGTATGACGGGGCCATTTCCATCCTCACCTTTGTTGCAACCCTGGTCCTGGCCCCCCATGTGGAAAAGGGGATCTACATCGGGGTGGTGGCTTCCCTCGGGGTATTTCTCTACAAGGTTATGAGGCCCAAAGTGTCTTCCCTTTCCCGTCATGCGGATGAAGGGCTCAGGGCTTTCGACTCCCATGGCTTGCAGAAATGCCGTTACATTGATCTGATTCGATTTGACGGGCCCCTGTTTTTCGCCAATGCCAGTTATCTGGAAGATGAGATCAACAATCGACTGATGAGTCAAAAGGATTTAAACCATATTATTATTGCAGCAAACGGCATAAATGATATAGATGCTTCAGGCGAAGAAGCCCTGGCCCTCATCATCAACAGGTTGAGAAGCGCCGGGTACGGAATATCCTTCAGCGGGGTGAATGAATCGGTCATGAAGGTCTTTAAAAAAACCCACCTTCTTGAAAACATCGGCCCGCACAACATCTACCCGACCATGGAAAAAGCGATTCTATCGGTTCACACATCAGCCCATTTGAATTCAACCGAAGCACAATGCCCGTTGCTGACGGTTTGTGAAGCTGCCGCAAGAGCATAAGGAAAGGAGATAAACCATGTCCGCAATCACTATTTTCAGCGGCGACTACTGCCGCAAAGAACAGATCCTTCAGAACATCGTCCGGGAAACCGACTTCCGGCTCATCGCCGATGGGGATATTATCAACAAAGCTGCCGAGCTTTCTGGAATGGCCGCCAAAAAGATTGAACGGGTGTTTTCAGACAAGACTTCGGTTTTTAATAAATTCACCCATGAAAAGGAGAGGTCCCTGGCCTATCTGAAACTGGCGGTGGCCAACCTGCTCAAGAACGACAACATGGTCATGGAGGGATTTGCCGGCCTGCTGATTCCAAAAGGCATCCACCATGTGCTTAAAACCTGCCTGATTGCGGATATGAAGAGCAGAATCCCCCTGGCCATGAAGACGGAAAACCTCACGGAAAAAGAGGCCCAGGAAAGGCTCCATGAGAAAAACCAGGTGCAGGCCCTGTGGGTCAACACCCTCTTCAAGCTCAAAGACCCGTGGGACCCCTCCCTGTATGACATGGTGATTCCAACGGACAAGTTTTCCGATACTGAAATCACGGATCAGATTCTCAAGAACCTGAAAAGTGAAATCATTCAGCCCACAAAAACCTCTTTAAAAGCCGCAGAGGATTTTCTTCTGTGCGCCAGGATTGAGGTCGCCCTGGCCAAGGAAGGCCATTCTGTGGATGTGGAGGCCAGGGACGGCTCGGTGACCCTGACCATTAATTTCAATGTGCTGATGTTAAAGCGTCTCGAGGAGGATTTAAAAACCATTGTCTCGGCCATGGACGGGGTGAAGTCCGTGGAAACCCGTATCGGTAAAGGGTTTTACCAGGCGGATATCTACCGTAAATATGATTTTGAAGTGCCCTCCAAGGTTTTGCTGGTGGATGATGAAAGGGAGTTTGTCCAGACCCTTTCCGAACGCCTGATTATGCGGGATATGGGATCGGCCGTGGCTTACGACGGGGAATCCGCCCTGAACATGGTCAAGGAGGATGAGCCCGAGGTGATGATTCTGGATCTGAAGATGCCGGGAATCGACGGCATTGAAGTGCTCAAAAAAGTAAAGGTTTCCCATCCGGACATCGAAGTGATCATTTTGACCGGCCATGGAACCGAAGACGACCGGATCCAATGCATGGGACTCGGGGCCTTTGCCTACCTTCAAAAACCCATTGACATTGAACTGTTAAGCGAGACCTTGAAAAAGGCCAATGAAAAGATTCAACAGAAAAAAAGCGAAAAACAACCCTGAACGAATCCATGCGGGATTCATTGATTCCGGAACAGCGAACCATGTTTTTCATGAAAAAGAACATCGAACCGGTAACGCCCCAGGAAGAGGATTTTTCCCTTTTAAGGCAGACCTTGAATTTTAAGAGGATATGGCTCTTCTTTGTACTGCTGACCTCGGGGTTTGCCATTGTGCCGGTGCTTTTTTTCGCACTGATCGATTACAACGTCACCCGGCATTCCGTGGAATCCGAGGCCATTCTCCGGTCCTCCCGGCAGGTCTCCAATGCATGGCGATCCGTTTCCTTTTTTCTGAACCAGAGAAAATCAGCCCTGTCCTTTGCCGTTTATGACAACCGGTTCGAGGATCTTTCCACCCGGAGTCGGTTGGCGATCATTTTAGCCAACCTGCAGAAAGCCTTCGGAGATTTCACGGACATCGGAGTCATTGACGCCACTGGCCGGCAGATTGCCTATGAAGGCCCTTATAATCTTGAGGGAAAAGACTACAGTGATCAGGAGTGGTTTAAAAACGTCCTCCATTACGGCGCGTTCATCAGCGATATCTTCCTGGGGTTCAGGAATGTCCCCCATTTGGCCATCGCCATCAAATACGAGCTGCCCAATGGTTCTTTCTATGTGTTGAGGGCCACCCTGGAACACCAATTGTCCACCCTCCTGACCCATGACGAGAGCAATACGGACGGGGACCTTTTCCTGATCAATCCCCAGGGTGTTATTCAGACCCGATCCAGGTATTTCGGGGAGGTGTTGAGTCCCGTTCCCTTTTCGGTTCCCGCCTTTTCCTCCAGCACCAATGTGATTGAATCCAAAGTAGGTAACGGTCCGGAATATATCCTCGGGTACGCGTTTATTCCGGATACCCCCTTTATTCTCATTTCAGCCCATCCCCGTGCCAAACTCATGGAACCCTGGATGCAGACGCGAAAGGATCTCACCCTATACCTCTTCATCAGCATCACCGTGGTCTTGTTGTGGGTGGTGGTGACCATCTCTTACATGGTGAGGCGCCTTTCGGTTTCGGACCAGCGGCGAATTAAATACTTGCACATGCTGGAATACTCCAACAAGCTGGCCACCGTAGGGAGGCTGGCCGCAGGGGTGGCACACGAAATCAACAACCCCCTGGCGGTGATTAATGAAAAAGCCGGGTGGATCAAGGATATGTTCACGTTTAAAGCCGAATATTCAAAAGACCCGAAGCTGATTGAAACCGTCAACGCCATTACCGCTTCGGTGGAACGGTGCAGCCGGATCACTCGAAGGCTTTTGCGGTTTGCCCGGCACATGGACGTGCGGATCCAGGCCATTGATTTAAAGGAAGTCATTACGGAAGTCTTGGGCTTCATGGAAAAGGAAGCGGAGTACCGCTCCATTGAAGTGGATATCCAAGTTCCGGACAATATTCCGAGGTTTGAGTCCGACCGGGGCAAGCTGCAGCAGATCCTGCTGAACCTTGTGAACAATTCTTTTGCCGCCATGAGCGATGGGGGGCGCCTGAAAATTTCAACCGAGCGGGTGGGAGACGACAAAATCTGCATCATCTGTTCGGACAACGGGTGCGGCATTTCTGAAGCGGACATTCGCCATGTGTTTGAACCGTTTTTTTCCACCAAGGCGAAATCCGGGGGGGGCACGGGGCTTGGGCTTTCCATTACCTACGGCTTGGTAAAGGAGCTGGGGGGAGCTATTGACCTTTCCAGTGAGGTGAACAAGGGAACGACCTTCAAGGTGACGTTGCCCTTAAAACCCATAACCAAAGAACGCTTGGCAGGTGAAGATGATGAAAGTATTGCTGGTTGATGATGAAAAAGAGCTGGTTTCCACACTGGCGGAGCGTCTTTCTTTTCGCGGAATTGATGTGAATTACGCCACCACCGGAGAGGAAGCCATTCGCATGGCAGAGACTTATACCTATGACATCGCGGTGATTGATGTTAAAATGCCCAAGATGAGGGGCTTTGAACTGAAGAAAATCCTCCAGGAGAAATACCCCGGAATGGGTTTTCTTTTTGTGACCGGCCATGGTTCGGAATACGACTACCAGAAGGGGGCGGCTGAAACCGGAGAGGAGTTTTACCTTCTCAAACCCGTGCAGATCGAGGTTCTTATGTCAAAGATGAATCAGGTCATGGAAAAACAGGGAGATCGACAATGAACCCTCAAATGGATTTGATCGGAAGAACCGGGCTTAAGTTTTTTGGGACCATGACGGCCTCCATTTCCCATGAATTAAAAAATGTGCTGGCCATCATCAATGAAAATGCCGGACTGATGAAGGACTTATCTTTGATGGCCCGAAAGGGCGCACCCCTCGACCTGGACAAGGTGGATAAAATTTCAAGCCGTTTCGAGCAACAGGTGGCCCGGGCCGATCATATTGTGAAAGGACTCAATCAGTTCGCCCACACCATTGATACGGAAGTAAAACCCGTGGAGGTAGACGAAGCCCTTGAGATGGTTCTTTCCCTGGCTCATCGTTTTATTGCCATGCAAAATTGCGCCATGGAGTTTAAGCCTTCGGAAAACCCGTGCAGGGTCAACAGCAATCCGTTTCTTCTGAACAATCTGCTCTGGTTCTGCCTGGAGTATGCCCTGGAAAACCCGGGCCCTGAAAAACAAATTGGAATCAACTGTGTGAGCCTTGATGCCAAGGTTTTGGTTTCTTTTACGGGAATTCCCGAGGCTGCGGAAAAAATCCACCCATGCCATCTTTTTTCCGAGGAAGGAACTGCCGTGCTTCAGATCCTGGGCGCGGAAATAGAGTTCAACCCTGAAACGAATTCGATGATCCTTGGTTTGGCAAAAAATTCAAAGAACCCATAAAAACCCGAAGATGATCGAACATAATCTTAAAAGGAGATCCCCATGAATGAAAAAGTCTTGTTGATCGACGATGAGCTGGAATTTATTGAAACCCTGGGAGAGCGTATGAAATCCCGAGGTATGGAGGTTTCTTCAACCGTATCCCCCAAAGAAGGATTGGATATCGTTGAAAACGAATCCTTTGACGCCATCATCCTCGATTTGAAAATGCCTGAAATGGACGGAATGGAAGTTCTGAAGCGGCTGAAAAATAAAAATCCAGACATTCAGGTCATTCTTCTCACGGGAAATGCAACGGTCCAGAAGGGAATTGAGGCCATGAAGCTGGGGGCCATGGACCTTATTGAAAAACCGGTGGATATTGCAGCCCTGACGGAGAAAATCAAAAAAGCCCAGGCCCGGAAAATGATTCTGGTGGAGAAAAAAACCCAGGAGAAAATTGAGAAGATCATCAACAGCAAAGCCTGGTAGGGAACAGGCATGCCTGTTCCCTACGGTGAAAATCTTGTGGACATATTGTAGGGAACTGGTATGCCTGTTCCCTACGGTGAAAGACAAAAATCAGTCCTTGGCGGTTTTCAAAAGCTTGGAAAACTCCGGCATGATTTTTTCAGCCACCCATTTGGGTAGAACAAAGGGTTCCGGGCTTGCGGAAGAGATCCCGGAAAAAGTTTCCGCCTCTTTGCTTTGGGGGTCAAACAGAGCCACAGAGTAATTGCTGATGCCTTTAAGCTCAATTTCAAACCGGGGAGATTTGAAATCCTCCCTGGTTTTATCGGAAATAAACGTCTCGCATCGCAAGTTGGCCAGTTCGGAAATCAGGGCCTTTATTTCGGGCTCATTCACCGCCTCGCCTTCTGCCGCCTCCCACTTTTTGGTTTCTTTTTTCTCCGAAAGGTCTTTTTCCTTAACTGCCTTTCCCTCTATGGGTTTTTCCTCAGCCTGAGCTTTGATTTCCTCTTTCTCTGCAACGGTTTTCAGGGTCAGAACCAGGGATTTTTCTTTATTCTTCAGGGATATCCCGGTGATTTCTTCAGGGTTGAATTGCAACACAACCTTGTCCCGAAGGGCGTCGGCCTCAAGGTCGAACACTTCTTGGAAATTTCCGCTTGCATGAAACACTCTGGGGTCTCCGGGCAATTTCACAAAGGAGTGCCGATGGGTTCCGGCGGGTTTTCCCAGATCGATTTCCAGACTCTTTCCGTCTTTGTCCTTGGCTTTGACGGTTATTTTTGTGTCATCGGACAGGTTATAGCGGCCATAGTCCTTGGCTTCGGAGACCATGGCGGTCAGATTGAAATCCTCAATGGCTTTCAGCATGGCTTCCACTTTATTGGCATCGGCGGCATAATGCTTTTCCCCCGTCACCCATTTTCCATCCTCCTTGATGACCACCAGGGTTTTATCCCCCTTTATCATCTCAATTCGGGTGATGGTGTTTTTCGCCATATGAGGAACTTCCGGCAATTCATATTCGATTTTATCCGCATCCCGAAAAAACAGATAAGCCGATAGACCCAAAATCAAAGCCAGCAAAACAAGGTATTCTTTTCTCATTTTTTTACGATTCTCCCAGGATTCTATTTTTGAAACATCAGCTGAATTTGCTTTTTACGGTTGCGTCTGCGCATCCATACGACCATGCCCACCAGGATCATCAGCACCGGAAGTCCCATGATATTCAATATTTTTACGCCGGACTTCACGCCGGCTGTGGTTTCCGAAAGGGGGTTGAACCGCTGCTCTTTGCCCCTCAATACGGCAGTATCCCCTCTGCCATTCAATTCATCCAGGGCATTTAATAAAAATACGGAATTGGGACTTTGGCCTTCTACATCCACCATATTGTCCTTGAGGAGTTCAGCCGAGGCGATGAAAAGAATTTTACCCGGCTTTCCTTTTTCAAGGAAAGCTCCTTCCTGTTCTATGGCCGAAAGGTTGGTTTCCGTGGGTGATTTTTCAACCTTGTTGGCATCTTCCCCTTCCTTGGTTTCCGGTTTTTTCTCGGGAATGGGCTTTCCTTTAAAATAGCTCGGGAATTCCCCTTCCAGGAGATAGGCCAGGGGATACTTCTGATAATCCCCTTCATTGATGGGGGGGTGAATCATGTCCGGATTTAAAACAATCCGGCCCTTCATTTCCCAGGCCTTGTCGGAAGAAGAAAACAATTCATGGGCCTTGATGGCGTTTGGATCCAGGATTTCCTGTTTCAGGGACAAGGGCGCGATTCTCATGGTGATGAGTCCCTTGATGCTTTGCATGAAATCCAGATCATGGCCGATATTCCGGTTTTCAATGAGCGGCGCGAAATAAAGGGTGCGTTCTCCGCCGCCGAACCGGGGATTGACCCGTTGTTTATAGCAGTTCTTGTCCATCACGTAGGCGGGTTCATAGGAAACACCGTAATGGGCCAGAAGCTTTTCAAGACCGCTTTTTAATGGAAGGAAAATCGGCCCCTGAGCCCCCATCATGGGGTTCTGTTGATCCATTTCCATGATTTTGAATGGATCAACAAAAATGGCCAGGTTGTTGCCGCGCATCAAAAACTGGTCGAGCTGGAACAACTCCTCCTCGGTGAAGGTTTCCGTGGGATTGGCGATGATAAGACAATTGAAGTCATCGGTCAGGGGTTCGGTTTTCAGGTCCACTTCCTTGAAGGAGTAATTTTGGGACACCAACTGCTTGAAATTGGCAATGGAATCCTCGTTGCCTGCCCCGGGCATGTTCATCATCTCCTGGGGGTTTTCCGACAGGGTTCCATGGGAGGCCAGATATCCGATATCTTCGTTGATATCAATGAGGCCTTCTATGGATTGGCGGATGGTTTCATCGAGCTTGGCAAGATCGGTCAAGCTGTACCGGGTTCCGATGATGGGGAGTCGCATCACCTGGATCAAGGGAATGGTGACGGACTTTCGGCCATAGGCCAGGGCAAGCCCCGCCGACGCCTCCCCTGGTGGAATCTTCCCGTTATCCAGGGCAGGCCATTTGAGGTTTAGAATCTGGTACTGCTTGAGTTCAGCGGGTGAAACCTCCTTGGCCGAAGGATCGATATACTCAAAATCCAGTTTTCCGAAATGGTTTGCGTTCAACGTCTCGACCATGGTGCGGATTTTATCCGGCAGGGCTTCGCCCTGCTCAAGCTCAATATAAGGCGCCACGATTTTGAGAGAAGAAGACAAATACAGCCTGATCTTGATTTTCTCCTTGAGTTTCAGCAAGGCGCTGACCTTGTTGTTGAGTTTGCGGATGGCCGAGGTAATGTTGTATTCCAGTTGATCCGTACCGGTGATGGTCGGAATCCGTTCAATGAGATCTCCGTTGATGAGTACCATGCCCATATAGGCTTTGGTAAACTTCATCTCATCCTGCTCCACCACCTGAATCTGCACGGGGTAAATGCCGTAATCCTGGGCCAGTTTTTGATTTTCGCTGGTTCCTTCATCGGAAGCGCCTTCCTGGAAACTCACATCATAGAACCGGTAGTTAAAATGCCGGTTGGCATACAGATCATACTCCCCCAACAGGTCATGAAGGTATTGTTCCGTGTTGTTATGGGGAGCTGGAAGATTCTTGGTGAAAAATACTTTGATGGTTAAGGGCTCACTGAGGTTGGACACCACCTCCCGGCTGGCGTCGGCCAACCGGTAAAGATCGTTTTGGGTGAGGTCCAGCCTGAAAAAAAGACTGAGCCCGGCAAGGTTCAGCAAAACTACAACAACGAAATAAACCAACAGCTTCATGTATTTATGCATCTTTTTAGGCTGTGTCATGTGCTTCTCCTAATCCCTTTCCTGAAGTGTAAGCGAGGTGCCGTATAAAGCGATGAAACAGACGCTGAGAAAATAAAGAATATCCCTGGAGTCCAGAACGCCTTTGGCGAAATTCTGAAAATGCGCATCCGCCCCCATGTATTGAAAAAAAGCCAGGGCCCGGGAAGGAAGGAAAAAGAGCATCTTGTCAATGAGGGTCAGGGCAAAACAGATGGCAAGACCCACGATATAAGCGATGATTTGGTTTCGAGTGAGACTGGAAGCAAAAATCCCCACGGCTGAAAACGCTGCCCCCATGAGGAGGGCTCCCAGGGTTCCCCCCACCACCGGGCCCCAGTCCAGATCCCCCAGAAAGGAGATGGAGACGGAGTAAAAAAGGGTGGGCACAAGCATCACGGCCACAAAACCCACAGCCGCAAAAAATTTCCCCAGCACTACGTCCAGGGTGAGCACGGGCAGGGTGAGCAATGTTTCATAGGAGCCCACATTGAGTTCTTCTGAAATGAGCCGCATGGTAACGGCAGGGATGACGAAAGAAAAGGTGAAGGGCAGCAGGGAAAAAAATCCCCTTAAACTGGCCTGGTTATACAGAAAGAAACTGGAGAAGAAAAACCAGCCGGTGACCAGAAGGAAGATGGAAATAACAATATAGGCCACGGGGGATATGAAATAGGACTTGAACTCCTTTTTGAATATCTGAAGTATTCTGTGCATATCAGTTCTCCTTGGTGAGGTCGCGGAAAATCGTTTCCAGGCTTCGGGTCTCGCGGACAAATTCCAGCAGAAGCCAGGGGGTCGCTTTTATTTTTTCATAGATGGCAGGCCTCAGATCCTCTGCGACATCGCAGAAAGCTTTGAGTTTGAGGGTTTGCCCGCCTTCCTCTCCCTTCTCCGTTCGAGAAATGCCGGGGATTCCCGTGATCAGGGTATTGACCTCCTCAAAGGTGGCCCCCTGGACACAGAGGTTAATCACGGATTTGTTTCCCGCGGTTTGTATGAGTTTTTCCGTCCGGTCATCGGCTGCGATCCTGCCCTTGTGAATAATGATGATCCGATCGCAGGTGGCCTCCGCCTCGGTGAGAATATGCGTGGAAAGGAAGATGGTTTTTTCCTTTCCGATTTTCTTGATGATCTCACGGATTTCAATGATCTGGTTGGGGTCAAGGCCCGAGGTGGGTTCATCCAGAACCAGGATTTCAGGGTCGCTCATCATGGCGTGGGCCAGGCCCACTCGTTGCTTGTACCCCTTGGAAAGCTCCCCGATGGTTTTATGCATGACATCGTTCAGGGCACAGAGGTCCGCAAGATCCCTGATTCGTCCGGGTTTTACCGAGGGCTGAAGCTCCCGGATATCCGCCACATAATGGAGATAATCAAACACCAGCATGTCATGGTACAAAGGGGCTGATTCCGGCAGGTATCCCATGATTTTTTTAACTTCCAACGGATTTTCCGTGATGGAAAGGTTTTTGATGAGAATCTCGCCGGAGGATGGGGCAAGAAAGCCCGTCATCATGCGCATGGTGGTGGTTTTCCCGGCTCCGTTGGGACCCAGGAGCCCCAGGATTTCCCCCTTGGGTACATCAAAACTGATTTGATCCACAGCACAGAATTGATGGTAGTACTTGGTCAGGTTTTCAACATGGATCATTCCGGTCTCCTTCTTCCTATGTGGGTCTTCTGATACGGTTTCCAGTGAGAAATGGCCGTGTTTTAAGTGTGATAGATTAAGGCGTTTTCCAAAGATGTCAAGGCCGGTTTCCGTGAAAAATACTGCGACAACCAGGCATTTTCGGAACGGATTCCATAAAACGTTTTATTTTATCATGATCCTTGATGCCGGGATGAATTTCCACCCCGGAACTCACATCCACCCCGTCCGGATGGCTTTGATTCACCGCGTCCGCCACATTGTCCGGGGAAAGGCCTCCTGCAAGAACCAGGGGCAGGGTCCTGGGCACCCTGCCGGCATCGGCCCAGTTCCATGTCATGGCGTTTCCGCCGGGCAAGATTCCTTTGCCGCATTCCACGAGAAAGGCTGAAGGGCGGTAGGTGTTCGCCTGATCGAATCCGGGGGTGTTTTGGGCAAACAGGGCCTTGATCACCGTAATTTTGTGTTCCAGAAGCTGCAAAACCAGATCGGGGGGTTCGTTGCCGTGGAGTTGTACGCCGGAAAGTCCGCAATGATTGACTTTTTCAAGAATGTCCGCAAGAGTCTCGTTCACAAACACCCCGATCGTGGCCAGGGGGAAAGGCAGCCGGGCAATGATGGATCGCGCCTGTTCCGGCGAGACATTCCGGGGGCTTTTGGCATAAAACACAAACCCCAGGGCGTCGGCCCCGGCATGGGCCGCAGCCAGGGCGTCTTCAATCCTCGTGATGCCACAGATTTTTACCTGGGGTCGAAGACGGGTCTCAAGGTTATTTGGGTTTTCTTCCATGCGCTACTTCACTCATTCGTTGACCTATTATGGGTACGATTCTGGATAAACCACAGAAAATTTAGGTTTTAAATCTTTCTTTTCTCTTCGGTCTCTGTGTTCTTGTAAGGTGCCCCCTTCTTCATGAACTCAAGCCAGAAGCGATTTTAAAAATGCCCCGGGATTTTCCGACCGCACAATGCTCTCTCCGATGAGAAAATTAAAAATCCCGGCCTTTTTTAGAGATTGAATGTCTTCCCGGGAATGGATGCCGCTGGCGGCCACGGGAACCTGGCCGGGTCCGAGAAGGGCAACGGTCCGGGCCGCAACATTGAGATCCGTGTGAAAGGAACTCAAATCCCGGTTGTTGATGCCGATGATTTTCGCTTGGCAGTCCACGGCGGTTTCGACTTCCTTTGGGTCGTGAATCTCCACCAGGGCCCCCAGGCCCAATTCCCGGCAAAGCTGCATATACTCCTTGAGCTGCTTCGGGGACAGAATCCTTACGATGAGCAGAACGGCATCCGCCCCGGCTGCTGCGGCTTCATAGATCTGGTAGGTGGAAATAATGAATTCCTTGCGCAGCACCGGCAGGGAAGATGACCTTTTGGCCGCCACCAGATCCTCGAGGCTTCCCTTGAAATACGGGGTGTCCGTCAATACTGAAATGGCCGCGGCTCCCCCGGCTTCATAGTGACGGGCAAAAACTTCCGCATCCAGATCTTCCTTGATCATGCCCTTGGACGGGGAGGCCCGCTTGATCTCCGCGATGATATTGGCGCCATAAGGCCCCGGCTTTTCCAGAACCGCCTCAAAGGGCCGCTTGATTCCCGTGTTTTCCGCCTCCTGCCGCAACCGTTGCTCGGGAACACGTTTTCGGGCTGCAAGCACTTCCTCTTTTTTGGTCTCGATAATTTTAGTTAAGAAATCCGTCATTTTTTGCTGTTTTCCCGGGTGTATTGAATCAGAGCGTTGAGTTTGTCCAGGGCTGCGCCGGTGTCAATGGCGTTTGCCGCAAGGGCGATGCCTTGTTGGGGGTTTTCCGCTTTTCCGGAAGCCACCAGGGCCATGCCGGCATTGATGAGGATTACATCCCTCCGGGGACCTTTTTCGCCCTTGAGAATGTTCAGGGTAATCCGGGCGTTGGCGTCCTTGTCCCCGCCGATTAGATCTTTCGGATCAGCGGTTCGTTCAAAATACTGCTCGGGATTGAGGTCATAGGTTTTCACCAGCCCGTCCTTGAGTTCCGACACCCTTGTGGGGGCGCAGACGGAAATTTCATCCAATCCGTCATGCCCGTGCACCACAAAGGCCCGTTTGGTCCCCAGCAACGCAAGAGCCCTGGCGAACATCTCCGTCAAAGCCGGAGCATAGACTCCGATGAGCTGGCAGTTGGCCGCCGCCGGATTGGTCAATGGCCCCAGCATATTGAAGATGGAGCGAATGCCCACTTCTTTTCTCGCATTGGCAGCCCAACGCATGGCCCCGTGGTAAAGGGGCGCGAACAGGAAGCCGATGCCGATCTCCCGAATGGCCTCTTCAACCACTTCCGGGTCTATATCGATTTTAACCCCCAGGGCCTCCAACACATCGGCGCTGCCGCATTGGCTGGAAATGGATCGGTTCCCGTGTTTGGCCACGGTGACGCCGCATCCGGATACAACAAAGGCTGCTGTGGTGGAGATGTTGAAGGTTTTGGCTCCATCCCCGCCGGTACCGCAGGTATCCACCACCGTGTCTGCGGATGTCTGCACCCGCACGGCTTTTCGTCGCATGGCCCTGGCTGCCCCGGCCAGCTCTTCAAAAGTTTCCCCCTTGGTGGCCAGTGCCGCCATCATGGCCCCGATCTGGGCATCTGTTACGCTGCCGGTGAATATTTCCGTGATCATTTCACCCATCTGGTTTTCATCCAAATCCGTTCTTTGAACGATTTTCACAAGGTTATCGCGAAAGGTCATGTGGTTTGCTCCTTTTATAGTAAAGATTCCACTTCCTATTCCATTTTGCATTCAAGATGACACCGCGGCGGCCAGGAGAAGGCGACGCAGGTGTACGTGGTTTGTACATCAAGGAGCCTTCGACGCAGCCAACAAAGGTGCCGCTTGAATGCGAATTGGAATTATAGTCCGGCCATTTTTATGAAATTCCTCAGCATCCGTTTCCCCAAGGGCGTCATGATGGACTCCGGGTGAAACTGAATCCCCTCGGTCATATGGGTTTTATGTCGGATACCCATGATTTCCCCGTCATCGGATTCGGCCGTGATTTCAAAGCAATCCGGAAGATGGTCACGGGAAACAGCCAGGGAATGGTATCGCATGGCCTGAAACGGCTTATCAATGCCTTCGTATATCATTTTTCCATCGCCTTTAATAGTGGAGGTTTTGCCATGCATGACCCGCTGGGCCAGAATAACTTTTCCTCCAAAGGCTTCGGCAATGGATTGATGGCCCAGACAGACCCCGAGAAGAGGAATCCGTCCGGAAAAAGTCCGAATGGTTTCCAGGGATACCCCGGCGGATTCCGGTCTTCCGGGTCCCGGGGAGATGACGATGCCCTTGGGCTGCATGTTCTCGATTTCCTGGATGGAAATTTTATCATTCCGGGCCACGAATACTTCCGGGCCGATCTGTTTGAGATACTGCACCAGATTATAGGTGAACGAATCATAGTTGTCGATCATCAGGATCATGGTTTAATCCTCCTTTGCGGCCGAGGTTTGTAAAAGCGCAAGGGCTTTTAAAATGGCTTTGGACTTGTTGATGGTTTCCATGCGCTCGGATTCTGGGTCCGAGTCCGCCACAATGCCTCCGCCCGCGCGGACCGTGAGAACATTGTTTTCAATGAATGCCGTTCGAATGGTGATGGCCAGATCCATGTTCCCGTTAAACGACACGTACCCCACGGCACCGCCATAGGGACCACGAGGCTCATTTTCCATTTCCGCGATAATTTCCATGGCCCGGACTTTCGGTGCGCCGGAAAGGGTTCCAGCCGGGAAAGTTGCCCGGATCAAATCCCAGGCATCGTATTCCGGCCTCAAATCGCAGGTGATGTTGGAAACCAGGTGCATCACATGGGAGTACCGTTCCACGAACATTAGATCCGTGACCTGGACCGTGCCGGTTTCCGCCACTCTGCCCAGGTCGTTTCTTCCCAGATCCACCAGCATGAGATGCTCGGCCCTTTCCTTTTCATCCTGAAGCAGTTCATCGGCCAGGCGCCGGTCCTCCTGCTCGGTGTTGCCCCTGGGACGAGTGCCTGCAATGGGTCGCAGGGTCGCCATCCGGTTTTCCATGCGCACCATGGTCTCCGGAGAAGATCCCACCAGGGCCATCTCCCCCAGGTGAAGAAAGAACAGGTAAGGGGAGGGGTTGATGTAACGCTGGGCCCGGTAAAGCATCCAGAGATCCGGAACCGCTTCGCATCGAAAAGGCTGGGAGATCACGGATTGAATGATTTCGCCCTGGCGAATGTACTCCTTGACCTTTCTCACCGAGGCCTTGTACTCTTCCGGGTCAATGACCGAAGACAGGGCATAGGAACCGCCGTTTTTATTGTTTTCAAACGTCATGGGCTCATCAATCCGTTTAAGAAGATCGGCAAGCTTTGCTTTGGCCCCTAAAAACGCGAAATCCGGGCTTTTCTCCCCACCCAGAAAGGTGATCACCACAGCCGTCAGGGTGTTTTTGATGTTGTCGAAAATGATCAGCTCGTCGGGAATCATGAAATGGGCCAGGGGCTTATCCTCGGGAAGATGATTGGGGATCCTTTCAAAAAAGGAGACCATCTCATAGGTGAGATAGCCCACCATGCCCCCCCAGAACCTGGGAAGCTGTTTTAACTGAACCGGGGTATAGTGGGCCATGAGCTCCTTGAGAACGGAAAGGGGGTCCTGGTGGTGATCCAACCTCTTTATAACGCCGTTCTCCTCGGTTTCCACATAGTCCCTGAAAACCCGCACGTGGGTTTGGGCCGAGGTGCCGAGAAAACTGTAACGTCCCCATCGCTCTCCCCCCTCCACGCTTTCAAACAGAAAAATGGGACCTTTGCCGTTGTATAGCTTTTTTAATACGGTGACCGGGGTTTCCGTGTCCGCCAGGATTTCCTCGCACACCGGAATCACATTGTGGGATTGCGCGAACTTCAGGAATTCATCTTTTTCAGGGAACTGATTCAGTCGCATATTCTTCTCCTTTTATTAAATTTAAAAACAAAGAGGGCCGTGGAATTTTTTCCACGGCCCTCTATAAAAAATAACCGTGGAAGTGTTGGCTGCCACGGTTATTTTTATTGCTTATCTATTATGGTCGATCCGATGGCACACCACTGGTATGAAGGGGCCACCACCACCAAAATTTTCTTGAATCCGATTGTTTTTGTTGTCCGTATGTCATGGGGTTCTCTTGTGAATTTTTGGACCAATTTACTTTATTTCTTAGGATTGTCAAGTATTTTATTTGACCTTTCCATCGTGTTTTCCGCTTCTTCAAGTTGCCCGTGGATGTTTTCCATGGCGGCCATGAAGGCTCGCCGGGTGGGTTTTGCATGGGCATTGTAGGCATGCATATCCAGGAAAAGCTGCCAGGTATCATTCTCCACCACTTCCAGAATATGAAGAAGCCGTTTGTACCCTTCCGTGTCGATGCCCAGCGGTGGGAAGGATGGAAACACTTTCCGGAAGCAATTCCCGCATCAGGCGAACCGGGTATTCCTTGACCGAACAAACATCCATCACGGTGGCCTGTGGGTTCAGCAGGGGCGCAATCTCACACAGCACGCCTTTCATATGGCCGAGATGGGCACGCTGAGGATGACATGGTCCATGTGGCAAACCTCTTCCAGGGGCACCTGGACAGCACCTGCTTTGCGGATTTCCTTTTGCCGGTCTCTCCGGGTGGAAATCCTGATTTCAGAATCTTTGGAAAGATACCGGGCCATGAGCTCAGAGAAGCGCCCGAATCCGATGATACCGATCATATTTACTTCCTTGTTTCCTGAATTAAGGCAAGATCCGCCAGCACCATGGCCGCCATGGCCTCCACAATGGGTACGGCCCGGGGAAGCACGCAAGGGTCATGCCGTCCTTTGCCTGCAAGTGAGACGATGTTGCCGGCAAAATCCGCAGTGTCCTGGGGTGTACCGATGGTGGCCGTGGGTTTGAAGGCCACGTTGAAAACCACGGGCTCCCCGTTGGTGATTCCGGCCTGGATCCCGCCGCTGAAATTGGTGAGGGTTCCCAGGCGATCCCCCTTTTGAACAAACCGGTCATTGTGGGCAGACCCCCTCATGCGGGTGCCGGTAAAACCGGACCCGATTTCAAACCCCTTGGCCGCCGGAATGGAGAGCATGGCCTGGGCGAGTTTGGCTTCGGCCTTGTCAAAAACCGGTTCTCCCCAGCCAGCCGGAACATTGCGGCACACACAGGTGATGATACCCCCCAGGGAATCGTTTTCAGATTTTACTTCTTCAATGGCCTCAACCATTTTCACTGAAGTCTCGAAATCCGGGCATCGAACCAGGGATTCATCCACCCCTTCCCGGGAAACCGCCTGAACATCCGGATCAGGGGCAGTAATCGTTCCCACGGCACTGACCCAGGCCACGATTTCCACCCCGAAGGCCCGGGAAAGATAGATCTCCGCTACGGCTCCGGCCGCCACCCGTCCGGTGGTTTCCCTTGCGCTGGCTCGTCCTCCGCCGCTTGCGGCACGAATACCGTACTTCATCTGGTAGGTGTAGTCCCCGTGGGAGGGTCGTGGGATTTCACTCACATGGTTGTAGTCTTCCGGACGCTGGTCCTGGTTGAGGATGATCATGCCGATGGGGGTGCCCAGAGTGAGATTGTTCTCCACCCCTGAGAGGATCGTCACCTGGTCGGCTTCCTTGCGCTGGGTGGTGAGCCTGCTCTGGCCGGGTTTTCTCCGGTCCAGTTGTTTCTGAATATCCGCTTCACAGAGGCTTAAATTGGATGGGCAGCCATCCACCACAGCCCCCACACCCTTGCTGTGGGATTCCCCGAAGGTGGTGACCTTGAACAGGCTTCCGAATGTGCTGGACATGAATTACTCCTTGCTTTTAATCACCCCCATCCCGACCTTCCCCCGTCAAGGGGGAAGGGGAAAAGAGGATTTTGCCTGAATTAAAAAGCTGTTAATTCAACAGTATTGACCCTGGCCCTCCCCCGTGCATGGGGAGGGAAAACTGGATGGAGTCTGTTTCATTTATTTGGTGCACAGGTCATGGAACACTTCCCAGAAGGTGGGAAATGATTTTTCCACGCAATGCTCGTCTTCTATAAAAATTCCCGGTACCCGCAGCCCGGCCACGGAAAAACTCATGGCCATGCGGTGGTCGTCATAGGTTTTGATGGTTCCCCCATGGGGCGTTCCGCCTTTGACAATAAGACCCGCATCCTGTACTTCCGTGGAAATGCCGATTCTGTTCAGTTCCGCTGAGGTTGCCGCCAGCCGGTTGCTTTCTTTTTCCTTGAGATGAGCCACATTCTGAATCACGGTTTCCCCTTGGGCAAAGGCCGCCACCACACCCAGGGTGGGAACGATGTCCGGCATGTTGCCCATGTCCACAGTGATCCCCTTCAAGGGACCCCCGGTGACAGCGATCCCGTCTGCTTCATAGTCCACCCGGCACCCCATTTGTTTCAAGACTTCGGCAAACCGAACATCCCCCTGGCGGGTGTTTGCGTTGACCCCCTTGACTTTGATCCGGTTTCCCGTCACCGCAGCCATGGCCCAGAAGTATCCGGCCTGGGAGCAGTCCGGCTCCACATAGTAGGTCCCGGACCGGTAGACCTGTCCCCCCGGCACATTGAATTCACGGTACCCGTCTCTTTCCAGAACTATTCCCATGCGGGTCATGATATCCACGGTCATGTCCACATAGGGTTTGGACACCACGTCAGCGCTGACCTCGATGGAAAGACCTTGACCGGTTTTGGGGGCCATGAGCAGGAGGGAAGACAAATATTGACTGCTCACATTGCTTTTAATTCGGGTACGGCCGCCCCGGATCTCTCCGCCTTGAATAAGAACCGGCGGACATCCGTTTCCGTTTTCCGACCGGGCATCAATGCCCAGAAGGTTCAAGGCATCCAGAAGATCCTGAATGGGCCGCTGGTGCATTCTATCGGTTCCGGTGAGTCTGCACTTTCCCTGACCCAAAGCCGCGATTCCGGTAAGCAGTCTCATGGAGGTTCCGGAATTGCCCAGGTAAATGGGGTCCTCTCCATGGGCAAGCAAACCGTTCTTCCCGTGAACGATGATCTGTCCGTTTTTCTCTTCCATGGCAATGCCCATCTGCCGCAATCCGCTTCGAGTCAGCCGGGTGTCTTCGGAATCCAGCAGATTTTCAATGCGGCAGATGCCGTTGGACAGGGCCGAGGCAATAAGAATTCGGTGGCTGTAACTCTTGGAGCCGGGGACCGCCACTTCGCCTTTTAATGTTAAGGTGGGTTTGATTTCAATCATGGGCTGCTATTTTTCCGTGATGGTTTCTTCAATCTTCATGCCGAAATGTCTTCCGGCATCCTCCAGGGCCACCATGACCTTGTCCCCCGGCTTTAACTCCACCACGGATTTTGCCTGGCCATCCGGGTCCGTGAGCCGTATGGTTTCCGCATTCTGAAGAATGGTGGAGATCTCCTTTCCATTCACCGATGCCGTAACCAGCATCATGGGCCTTTTTTCGATCTTCAGCCTTCCCACGGCCCCCACCTGGGTGTTGCCCTGGTGGTCCACAATCAGCACCTTGCTGCCTGCAGACAGTTCCGAAAGATACCGGGTTTTGCCTTCAGGCACCCGGGTATAGGCATGAACCGCACCAGCGTTCACCCGGAAGGGCCTGGGGGCCACATAGGGGTTGGAAATACTTTCCGCATGCACCAGAAAAAGGGCGCTGCTGCTGTTTCCCACCAGCATGCCCTGGCCGGGCAGCATATTGGTGCAGGTATCCACGCACACCCGATCTCCCATGCCGATGGGGCTAACGGCAATGATTTCAGCCACCGAAAGGGGGGTTTTATCTTCCAGGGCCGCCAAGGCTGAGAGGGCTTTTTTCAGTTCCAGGGCATCCGTGGTATGGAAAAGAATTTGTTTCACTCCTTTTTCCAGAATCCCGAAGGCAATCATGGCCTCCTCCATATTCTTCACCTGGGCGATCACCTCGGCCCCTTTTGCAATGAGGTTTTCCAGAGGGATGATGGTCCAGTCCGTGGTTTGGAGGATCACTTTTTTGGTCTTGGAGATTTTAAGGATTTCCTCTTCATCTTCCCCGCTTTTGATTTCAAAGAGGATCACGTCTTTTCCAGGGACCAGATCCCCGTCATCGGCGATGACCTCAACTCTTCCCAGTTCCTTGACTTTTGCGGCATGTCCGTCGGGAACCATGATGCCGTCC
>Ga0180732_1000519_pt1 | contig 32160 bp, 33 predicted proteins | sample KR11_01MetaG_FD_148674 | JGI IMG/M metagenome (GOLD analysis project Ga0180732, IMG submission 148674) | Groundwater microbial communities from the Olkiluoto Island deep subsurface site, Finland - KR11_0.1 MetaG | ecosystem: Environmental > Aquatic > Deep subsurface > Groundwater | place...
CTCCTCCCTGCTTTTATCTCTGTAAATCGTCACACCTTTACATCCTAACTTATATGCCAGCATATAGACTTCCTTTACGTCGTCCTTGGTAGCATCATTATGAAAATTCACTGTCTTTGAGACAGCGTTGTCCGTATGTTTCTGGAATGCCGCCTGCATCCTTATGTGCCATAGTGGCACAATGTCGTGCGAGGTTACAAATATCTCCTTATACTTTTGAGGCACGCCGTCTATATCCCTTACAGAACCTTTTTCTACTATCTCCTCCATCAGCTTTCTGGAATAAAAACCCTCTTTTTTCGCCACTTCTTCAAAGAGGGCATTGACCTCGATGAGCTTATTGTTATCCATGACGTTTCTGTAATATGAAAGGGCGAATAGGGGTTCGATGCCGCTCGATGTATTGGATATTATTGAAATGGTCCCTGTAGGCGCGATAGTCGTCAATGTCGCATTCCTCCTCAAACTCGAGCCTTCTTTAGCGAAGATGCTCTCATTATAAAAAGGAAATGCCCCGCGTTCCTCTGCTAACTCCTCGGATCTTGTCCTTGCCTCTTTATTTATAAATTCCATGAGCTTTTCAGCCAGTTCCACTGCCTCCTCGCTATTATAAGGTATCTCAAGTTTTATAAGCATATCTGCCCAGCCCATAACGCCAAGACCTATCTTCCTGTTCTTCCTGGTCATATTCTTTATCTCTTCCAGCGGGAATTTATTCATATCTATAACGTTATCGAGAAAATGAACCCCCAGATGCACAAGTCTTTTTAGTTTATCCCAGTCTATCTCTTTTCTTTCGTTCCTTTCGCAGACAACCTTAGAAATATTCATAGAACCAAGATTGCAGGATTCAAATGGGAGCAAGACCTGTTCTCCGCAAGGATTGGTTGACTCATATTTTCCTAGTTTTGGTGTCGGATTAAATTCATTCATTTTATCAATAAATATTATTCCTGGTTCACCATTTTTCCATGCGCATTCAACTATCAAACCAAATACTTCTTTTGCACTGAGCCTTTTGATCTCCTTATTTAAATGCGGATCTATCAGTGAATATTCCTCATCATCTATCACCTTTTTCATAAAATCTTCTGTAACTGCTACAGATATGTTAAAATTTGTTATCTCCTTGTCGTTTTCTTTACATTTAATAAATTCAAGTATGTCGGGATGGTCAACGCGAAGTATGCCCATGTTTGCCCCGCGCCTGGTATTATGACTAACAAAACCATTGGCAATATATGTATGTCCATCAGGAACAACTAAATCTAAGGTAGGCGCATACGAATAACTAATTTTTTCTACCTGTGCATAATATTGATTTTTGTATAGAATATCTTCGAGGAAACTTTCTTTTAAAAAATCATATTCTTCTATCAAAGTATCGGCTTTTGCGCGGGTAAGTTGTCTCTCATCCTTTATGCCCTCGAGATAATGGTAAACCTTCCTGTAAAATGGATTTCTTGGTTTTAATATTAGATTTTCATAAAATTCTCTAAATTGTTTTGACTGATTTGGAATAACATCATTATAGCTAACATCCCTTTTTATAACCCGATCGAGTCTTTCTTTCTTCCTTTTACTTAAAAAACCTATCCTTTCTTTATAAGTCTCTAGTCCCTTTGGAGTCGAAATCGTTAAAATATAAAGCTTATTCTTTCCATAGGAAGACTTTCTATCCGCATTAATCCGAATACGCGAAGGTATACCTAAGTTTAGCAGTAAAAGCTGTGACTGATATATCAATCTTTGAGAAACAGAAGTTAGTGCAATATGATATCCTTGTTTGTCAATATAACCATCTGCCTCAAATAAACCCCTTACAAAAGCTTCGGCACACTCTCTGTCACCTTTCAAAATCACTTCAGGTATAAATGCGCGTAACGTATTTGCTTTATTAACACCTATGGACTTCAACCACTCAACCAGCATCTGACTGTGATAGATTAAATTAATACTTTTATCATCTCTCTTTTGTTCAAAGCGGCTGTTGACTTTGAAAATTTCATTAACAAAATTATCAAAATAACTCTTGAGTTCTAAACAATCATGCGGAATCGCCAACATTAGTTTTCCTTTATGAAAACAACCATCTCCTATATAGTAACCGATTAATTCTGCCAGACCTATGCTCATCTCAGCCGGCAAAATACACGTCTTAGCATTAAAATGAAAACCCCTGGTAAATTTCTCAAAACTAAGCCTCTTTCCTATAAAAGTATTCATCTGCAAGGCAACCCAATCGCCGTTCTTTACGTCTCTTAATTCTCTCCATACATAATTACCCTCGTCATCAATAACCCTAATCTTATGATCAAGGGTTGCAGTGAATCCATAGCCTTCCTTTGTAGTTATAGTCTTGACTGGTTTAATACCATTATTGTAAAACTGCTCAGCAGCCTTTAAACCATCGTCGCTGAAAACCTTGAGATATAAATTCTCGTAATATCCTGGCAGTGAACAGCCAAGTTCTTTTATTGATAACAAACCTTTCTCTGTAGATATAATTGTATTTTCCTCTACGCATCCTCCCTGTTTCACGGCCTGGGTGGCCGCGTTAAAAACCTTCATAAAAGAAACTGGGCCGCTTGAAACTCCACCTGTAGAACGAACCACGCTGTTTTTCTGGCGCAGTCTTGAAAAACTAAACCCTGTTCCTCCTCCGCTTTTATGTATCATAGCAGTATTCTTTATCGCGTCAAAAATAGACTCCATTGAATCTTCTACCGGCAGGACAAAACAGGCGGATAACTGCCCGAGGTCTTTTCCGGCATTCATCAGGGTAGGGCTGTTAGGCATGAATTCAAAATTTGTCATCATGCTGTAAAAATTTTCTTCGGTTAGCTTAACTTCTCTGTCAGTGGAACCGTACAGCCTGTCTGCCTCTGCTATCCCGGAAGCAACCCTCCCGAACATCTCTTTAGGGGTTTCTATTATCTTTCCATTTTTGTCTTTTTTCAAATATCGTTTTTCGAGGACCTTCAGGCAGTTTTCAGAAATATTTAATTTCTTTGCATTATTTTCTTTGACCTGCATTATCATCTCCTTAGGCTGGTTTATAATCCATATTGGGATAAAAATAAGTATAGCATCTTAATTTTTCATGTCAAGCCAAAAATACCATATATTGCTATTTTTTTTGGCTGATATCTATATATTGTGGTTCACCGCGGACGGCTATATGGCCTCGACGCTGTCTTTAGGGATCCATCCTCTTAGGTCTTTTGAGAGGTCGATTTCGCGCCAATCCTGGGCGTCTTCTACTATTCTAATCTCTGAACCTTCGTGCAGCGTAAACTGTAAAAGATAATCTTCTTTTGGTCCGCTGCGCGCATCAACACTGTCGACCACAACAACTGCTTCCTTAGAATTTTTAGCGCGGATCTTTGACGCGAGAAAAATAAAAAACACGATCAATATAGCGGCCAGTGTCCCAACAGCATAAAACAATCCCCTTCTTCTCGCAGCAAAAAATATTGAAACTATTAATAGCGTCACAATACACAGATAGGCCATGGAAACAAAGATCGTCAGTTGATCTATATTCATACTGTCATAGGGCAAAAGAAGGGCCTTCACGAGAAACCCTTTTTCAGGACGTTCTATCTTATCAACTGTCATGGCCCGCGCAAGTTTCAGATTATGCGATATATCCCTGTCGCCTGGAGCGAGCCTTAACGCCCTTCTGTAATTTACTATGGCCCTGCCTATCTTTTTCAATTTAAAATAGGAATTCCCGAGATTATAAAATACCTCGGGACCGACCCTGTCAATCTTTAAAAGCATCTCGTAAAGCGATACGGCCTTTTCATAATCCTCGTTTTCGTAATTGATATTCGCCTTTCTGTATATCTCTTCGGGAGACTGGGCAAATACCACGCCTGTAGATATAAAAAATGAAAAAATTAATAACAAGGTAAATTTTTTCATGCGCGCTTCTCCAGTTCTGTTATGACCTCAGAGGCCTCTCCAAGAGATCTCTGCATATCTTCCCTGTCAAACTTGCCTGACGCAAACCTCGCCATATCACAGATATCAAATAGCTCTTTTAATCTCTCTATATTTTCCCTGGAACACCCTTTTTCTTCCAGCCTGATTTCAAGGATATCTTTTGTAATCGAGGCGTGCGGTATGTTCAATTTATCTGCCACGTATTCTATAACAGCTCTGTTGATCTCAGCGTAAAAAGCCTTGACGTCGTGTTTCAACATGATCCCTTTTGCCGCCTTCAGTCTTTTAGCGGCCATGCCTCTTGCGCGGCGTGAACGGGCATAACCTATATCTGTCCTTAATCGCTCTTTATGGACCTCAGATATATAAAATAATATTAACAGCAATAACGGAAAGATATTAAACGCGATAAATATTTTATTCTTATAAAGAAACGCGTCCCTCGGCCTTAGGCGTGGAACAGAAGTCTTTATATAAGCAATGTCCTTTTTTAATAGCCTGACCTCTTCTTTTGTCAATCCCGGGAACAAAACAGCTTGTTCAGGCGCTGGCTGTTCTTTTGATTTTATCGCCATCACTTCCACAGGCCCTACATTCTTTTCTACATATTTTTTTGCAGCAGGGTCAAAATAGGAGTATCCTATGGGGCCTATGGTAAAGGACCCTGGCCGTTTAGGTATAACGACCTTTTCAAAGGCCTTTTCGCCCTGCACGATATAATCTGCCTTTGAGATATTCTCAGAGCTTCCAGAATCATGCACCTTCACATCATCCATCTCTGGAACATGGGGAGACGATATTGTCTTTATATTGCCCTTGCCGCTTATCTTTATCTTAAGGCTTATTGGCTGATTTTCTTCAACGTTATTTTTATCCGTTTCTACTGTTATATCATAATTGCCGACATCGCCTTTAAAATCCTGCGGTTTGCCTTCTTCCGGCAGAGGAAGGATTTCTACTCTTATGGGTTCTGTCGTAAGTATGACTGGTTTTCCCTTGCGAAACATGCTAAAGGGGACCCTGTCAAAAATATCAAACGGGTTCCGAGAAAAAACCCTTTCCAGGTCCTCGACGCTTGCCTCAAGCCGGGCTGAGCCTATTATGAATTCTCCTGGGCTTGTGGCAAACAAGGCTGTCTTTATTTCAGTTACAAGATACCTTGCCTCGTTTACTACCTTGTAATATTTCTTCTGCGGAGGCATGTCTTCTGTCCAGAACCCAGTGGTGGAAGGCGGATTATATACCGGATTCTGAAATAAGTCTACTGACTGGTAAAAAGCGAACGTAAGCGTGACCTGCTCATTCACATATGCCCTGAGTTTATCTACATATGTCTCTATGAAAAGTTCTTTGCCGGGTTTCTGAGATCCACGTTGATGATCTTGCGGCTGTGACGGGCTGCTGTAAGAAGGGGCCTGCGCCGCTGCTGTTCCTCGCGGCATGACCTTGACGTCTATAGGCCCGGCTGAATAGGTCTTTCCGTTATATTCAATAGTAAAAGGGCCAAGCGTATAATCTCCCTCGTCATTCGGCACGAGTATATAATTAAAAGAGACCGTGCTTGTAACATGCCCGTTTATAATAGAGATATTCTGCGACCTGCCAGAAGAATAGGCAGTGAATCCATTCATGGCCGGGATCCCTGGCTGCGGGATATTCGAGACATCGCCATTAACTATTATTGTAAGCACTAGCTGCTCATCAAGTGCGATTTCCTGCTTGTCCACGCTGGCGGATATAGAAATCTCACCCGCAAGACACACCCCTGAGACAAACAAAAACACAGCAACGCTAAATACTAGAACCTTCTTCATAACTTTAAACCTTCAACCTTAAACTTAAAACTACCGTCACCAGTCTTTTTCCACCCTGTATCTGCCTTCGCCCGGCTGCGTCCTTAATTCCTTCTGCAGGTCTTTTTCGTCGTCTTTAAGGGCGTCGAGGAGCCTCAAGGCGTCCTCTTTTGACATTTCGCCTTCTTTGCCTTCTTGGGCTTGTTTGTCTTCTTGTTGTTCTTGCGCTTCTCTCCCGGCCGCCTCTTCTTGTTCTTTCTCACCCTCTTTTTTTTCTTCCTGTCTGGCCTGCGCTTCTTGTTGTTGCTGCTGTTCCTGCTGACCTTGGGATTTTTGTTCTTCGCTCTTCTCCTGCTCTTCTTGATTCTCTCGCTGCGATTTGGCCTGTTGCGATTCTTTTTTCTGCAAATCCTCTTTTATCTTTTTCCTTACAAATTCTATGTTGTATTTTGCGTCTTCGTCGTCAGAATTTATGTCCAGTGTCTTTTTATAATACTCTATCGCCTCGGGCAGTTTGCCCATCCTGTAGCAAGAATTCCCCATATTATAATACGTCTTCGCGTGAAGTTCAGCATCTTTCGCTCCCAAAGACTTTTCATATTCATTTGACGCGTCTTCGTATTTCTTCTGCCCGTACAGCGCGCTTCCTATATTATAATGCAATTCTTCTTTATCCGGGCTGTCTATTTGCGCGTCGCGCCATTTTGAGAGCGCGTCATCCATCCTGCCCTCTTTATACAGCTTCACGCCTTCTTTATTTTTCTTTGCGACAGGGTCCTGCCATATCCATCCGATGCTGGAAAAATAAAATAAGCTTACTACCACTATTACAAAAAATCGTCTCATTGTTTTCTTCTATCTCCTATTGCAAATTCGACGCATAATAATATCAGCGCTATTGCCAGAAAATACTGGAATCTGTCTTCATATTGCGCAAAGAGCCTGTTGGAAAGTTCCTTTTTCTGCATCTTACTTATCTCATCATATATCTTGTCAAGCTCAAATTCGCTGGGCGTGGCATTATAGTATTTGCCGTCTGTTACAAGCGCTATTTTCTGAAGCGTGGTGTCATCAAGCCTTGACAGGACCACATTACCATTCTTATCCTTTTTGTGGCCCGCGACTTTACCGCTTTCATCCACCACAGGTATTGGTTCCCCGCTCTTTGTGCCGATTCCTATGGTATAGATAATAACGCCTTCTTTCCTTGCCTCTTGAGCGGCCCGGACAGGATTTGTTTCATGATCTTCTCCGTCTGTAAGAAGGATCAAGACCTTGTGCCTTCTCTCTTTTTTAATGAACGACTCCGTGGCTGTCCTTATAGCATCTCCAATGGCTGTCCCGGGCTTTGGCATCATGCCAGCTTCTATGATGCCAAGAAACATCTTTGCCGCGTTGTAGTCAAGCGTGAGAGGGCATTGGACAAAACTATCTCCTGAAAATGTCAGTATCCCGGCCCTATCCCCTTTTAATTTATCTATAAGCGAGGATATCTCAAGCTTTGCCTTTTCCAAGCGATTGGGCTTTATATCCTGAGCGAGCATACTCGCTGAAGTGTCTACGGCTATCATGACATCCACGCCCTGCCGCCTGGTCATTGTAAGCCTTGTGCCTATCTGCGGCCGCGCAAGACTGATAATCAAAAATCCAGCTGCAGTGACCAACAAAGCCTTCTTCCATCTTTCTTTCGTAATGCTCTTTGAGAGAGAAAGTCTTTCCAGTGTGGCCTTGTCTCCAAAGATCTTAAGGTCCCGCCTCTTCCGCGCAGACACATAGATAAAAAATACCGCCATGATAGGAAGCAAAATAAGAAAATTTAAATATAAGGCCGAACCCCAATGCATATTTCTCTCGCTTAGTCGATTGGTTTGTGTAAAGTTTAAAGTGTAAAGTTTAAAGTAAAATCAGCCCTCATGGTAATTTTCTAAAGATAGTATTGCTCATTATTATTTCTGTCAGTAATATCAGAAGTCCGGGCAGAAGAAAATATCCTGCCAGCTCAGTGTAATTTGCGTATTCCTTTGTCTCTATCTTTGTTTTTTCGAGTTTACTGATAGTTTCGTAAACCTCTCTCAGGCCTTTCTCGTCCTTTGCCCTGAAATACATGCCGCCTGTTTCATTAGCGATCTTCTCAAGCAAGGCCTCGTCTATTTCTGTATCCATGCGCACATATCTCTTTCCAAAAATAGGGTCTTCCACAGGATAAAGCGCGCCTCCGGGCTTGCCAGCCCCTATGGTATATATCTTTATGCCCAGTGCTTCTGCGGCCTTTGCGGCAGTAGGGGGATCTATTTTCCCAGCGTTATTAATACCGTCTGTCAGCAGTATTATTATCTTGCTCTTTACCGTGGAATCCCTGAGCCTGTTGACTGAATTAGCGATGGCAGTGCCTATTGCTGTACCATCCTCTATCATTCCTATTTGGATTTTATCCAGCAGATTTAATAACACTCCGTAATCGAGCGTCAAAGGGCATTGCGTAAAACTAAACCTTGAAAAAACTACCAGCCCTATCCTGTCATTGCGCCTGGATTTTATAAATTCCTCTATAACTTCTTTTGCCGCGCCAAGCCTGTTCTGCGGCTTAAAATCTTCTGCCCTCATGCTGCCGGATGTATCAAGCGTAAGCACAATGTCTATGCCTTCTGTTATAATCTCCTCTTCTTTCTGGCCTGCCTGTGGCCTGGCCAGCGCGAGGATAAAAATAGATAGCGCGGCCATCCTGAGAATCATTGGCGTATGGCGGTACCTGGCTCGAAACCCGGACCTTATGCCTTTAAATACAGACGTGTCTGAGAATATAAGGCTGGCATCACGGTTCTTGCTGCGCCTGAAATACAGCCAGACAAATAACGGGATAAGGCCGAGCAAAACTAAAAATACTGGGTTTGCGAATCGCATAATATATACTTTGCCTTGCTTAATTAGATACAGCTGTCGAAATCCGTATAATCTCTCCTGCTTTATTATATATCTCTTCTGTTTCTTTTTTAGTTGGTATGTATTTTGCGAATTTTACAAGGTCACAGTCTTCCAGAAAATCCTTTATTTCATCAATGGACTGCCTCTCGATCTTTTTCGCGCGCATCTCATGGTAGAGTTCCCAGGTGGTCCTGTCCAAGGCAAAGACTCTGTATCGCCCTTCAATATATTTACGCATAATATCTGATATCTCTATGTAGTATTCCTTGATCATCCCTTTTTCTATGAGCCTCTTTGCCAGCAGGGCCTCTAATCCCTCGATTGCAATCTCTTCAGGCGGTCTTGGCGGCAGGGCAGGCATTGATTCAACGCGTTTCTTCTTCTTAAAATATATAAGAGCGGAAACAGCTGCCGATATAAGCAATAAGAGCGCGATTAAAATCCACGCCGGAAACCCCTCTTTTATCTCTATAGGGCCTTTCAGCGGTCTTATATCATCTTTATCGTCAGGATTTCTTTTTACACTCTCTACGTTTATCGTTATCTCTTCCGAAGTTACTGTTTTCTCGTTACCTTCCTGATCCTTGTATTTTATTGTAACAGGCGGGATGCTAAACTCGCCTGTTGTAAAAATAGTTATCATGTAGGTGGACATAGAGAACCATTTATTGTCCCCGATCTTTTTAGGCTCTTCTAATTGATAATCTTTTATCTCGAATTCCCCGAGGTTCCCAGTTAGAATATGAGGCTCGAGATCAACATCGTCCCTATACTCGATACCCACATCATACTTTATCCTGTCGCCGATAGTAATGGTCTCTCTGTCAACCTTTACATCGAGCTTCACCTCTTCCGCGAAGGCAAGACCTGAAAATAAAAACAAAAATATTATCGACAATGTCCTTTTCATGCTTAATCTATTTCTACTATTTTTCTATTACTGGCCGCGCGCTCAGAACATTTCCCTATCTAAATCTTCTGGCGCGCATTTTGAAAAAAAGCATCAACGGTTCTATGTATGATTTATCCGTGGATATATCCACGGAATCCAGGCTCATTGACCTGAAGGCCTTTTTCCGGCTATCGCGAAAAGCAGCCCTGCGCTTCTCAAATTCCTGCCTCAGAAATCTATCTCCGGTATCGAGAAAAACATTCTCGCCTGTCTCAGCGTCTTCAAATTCCAGGAGGCCTATATCCGGTATGCTGTCCTCGCGGGGGTCTGAAATGGAAATACCTATTATATCATGGCGCTTATTGAGGATACCGAGCAGCTTCTCATAACCAGAGTCCATAAAGTCTGATATTAAAAATACGACCGCTTTTTTCTTCAAGACCTTGCCCAGGTATTCCAGGGCCGAATTTATACTGGTCCTGCGGCCTGACGGCTTATAATAAAGGAGCTCTCTTATTACCCTTAATACATGCGGTCTGCCTTTTTTAGGCGCTATGAATTTTTCAACATGATCTGTAAAGAGTAAGAGCCCGACCTTGTCGCTGTTTTTTATGGCGCTAAACGCGAGCAACGCCCCTATCTCCGCCATTATCTCTGATTTCATTTTATTTCTGGAACCAAAATATCCCGAACCGCTCATGTCAGCCATCAATAAAACCGTAAGCTCTCTTTCTTCGACGAATTTTTTAACATACGGGTGGCCTGTGCGGGCCGTGACATTCCAGTCTATGGAACGGATGTCGTCGCCTGGGGTATATTCCCGCACCTCGTGGAATTCCATGCCGCGGCCTTTGAATATAGACTCATACTGGCCCGCAAACACGTCATTGACAAGTCTGCCTGTCCGGATCTCGATCTGTCTGACCTTCTTGAGGATTTCTTTTGGTATCATGGGTTAGCTCATAGCTCTTGGCTCATAGCTCATAGACTCCTATCAGCTATGAGCTACGATCTAAGAGCTAATTATGGGACTTCGATTTGGTCAAAGATCTTTTTCACAATGTCTTCGCTGGTCAATTCTTCTGCCTCTGCCTCGTAATTCACTATAACGCGGTGGCGCAGGACATCCATGCCAACTGCTTTCACGTCTTCAGGAGTGACATAACCTCTCCCGCGGATAAAGGCATTGGCTTTACTGGCTATATTAAGGTATATTGAGGCCCTTGGTGAGGCGCCGTATGCAATAAAATTCTTTATATCCAGCTTGTACTCTTCTGGCGTCCTGGTGGCATAGACAAGATCCACAATATAATCCTTAATTTTTTCATCTATATAGATCTCATTGACTATCCCTCTTGCTTTTAGTATGTCTTTCGGATCGATCACGGCATTTACCTCTTCAGGCTCATGACCTGCCATGCGCTCCATGATCTCTTTTTCCTCTTTTTTCTCAGGGTAATCTATCTTTATCTTTAACATAAACCGATCTACCTGCGCTTCTGGAAGAGGATATGTACCCTCCTGTTCTATGGGATTCTGAGTCGCCAGCACAAGAAACGGCTCCTCGAGAAGAAAGGTATTCTCGCCTATAGTGACCTGCCTCTCCTGCATGGCTTCCAGAAGGGCGCTCTGCACCTTGGCAGGGGCCCTGTTGATTTCATCAGCCAGGATAAGGTTTGAAAATATCGGGCCTTTCTTCGTGGTAAAATTTCCGTCTTTGGGATTATAGACGAGCGTGCCGATCAAATCCGCGGGCAACAAGTCAGGCGTAAACTGGATCCTTTGAAATTTTGTCTGAATGCATCTGGAAAGCGTCTTGACAGCCAGTGTCTTTGCCAGGCCAGGCACTCCTTCTATTAATATGTGGCCGTTTGCGAGCAGCGCCATCAAGAGCCGTTCTGTCAGATATTTCTGGCCCACTATTACCTTTGATAATTCAGCGTTGATCTGGTGTATAAAAAGGCTGGCCTCTTTTACCTTTTCGTTTATCTCTTTAATATTCTGACCGTATTTAGGGCTAAGCTCAGTCATATCTCCCTCCTTGTATTTTCATACTGTTCAATATCTCCACTCTTTTCTTTATAGGCGGGTGAGTACTGAAAAGAGCGGTTATGCCATGCCCGCTTAATGGATTTACTATAAAAATATGTGATGTTGTAGGGTTCGCATTCATGGGGAACGATTTTACGCCTTTTTCTAATTTTAAAAGCGCGCTGGCAAGACCTATAGACGCGCCAGCTATATAAGCCCCTCTTTTATCAGCCGCGTATTCTCTTGACCTGGAAATAGCAAGCTGTATAAGCATGGCTGCTATAGGCGCGACTATGAGCATAAATAAGTAGCCCAGGGCATTCCCGTCTCTTCTGGCGCCTCCTCTTCCCCTAAATCCACCAAATATCGCCGCCCATCTTGCCCAGTTTGCCAGCATGGTTATGGCTCCTGCAATAGTCGCCGCAACGGTCATTATTAGAGTGTCTCTATTTTTTATATGAGCGAGTTCGTGGGAGATCACGCCTTTAAGTTCTTCGCGGTTTAAAAGACTCAATATTCCCTGCGTCACGCATACTGCTGAATGCCGCGGATTACGGCCGGTCGCGAAAGCATTTGGAGAATTCTGAGGAGAGACATACAACCTGGGCATGGGAAGCCTGGCGGAATCAGTCAACTCCTTTAATATACCGTAAAGTTCAGGGATTTCTTCTTTGGATACTTCTTTGGCGCCGTACATAGACAGCACTATCCTGTCGCTGAACCAGTACGCGCCCACATTCATCGCCAGGGCAAATAAAAAAGCATAGCCCGCGCCTGCCTGGCCCCCAAAATAACCGCCTATCCATACAAAAAGTATTGTGAGGGCTGCGAGCAAAAGACCTGTTTTAATATAATTCATGAACTTTTTCCCTCCCTCCCTCAAATGAACACGACTAAAACACAGATAGGCCTATCAAATTCAAGGCCTATCCGGGCATTCTTCTCATTATTTTCAAAAGCTACTTTTTTTCTTTACTGTCCTTTGCCTCTTCTTTTTTTGCCTGACTAGCGTCCTTTATTTCGCTCAAGCCTGCGAAAAATGCCGCAAGGCCGCCGAGCACGAGCACAGGAGGCACACAGCCTTTTAACAGGGCTATAAAATGCCACTTCCATATCAGTATCCCGCACACTCCAAGGATGATACAGACTAAACCTCCGAGCACTGTTATGTATTTACCCATATTGTTCCCTCCTTTCAACATACTATTTTATCATTTTTATACCACCTAAACGCTGTTTTGTCAATACAAAAATAGGGGACGTCTTACAGTTACCTAACTCACTATAAATTATATAGTTACAAGAGTGACGATTCCAACGAGACAGATAGAATCGCTGGAATCATCACAACTGCAACTCATTGCCCCTAAGGATGTTATAGCGCAGTAAGACGTCCTCAATTATCCGCCTTTTATTTTTTTAGATATTCCCGGAGCTCTCCCCACGTTTGCGGACCGACCTTACCGTCTATTTTCAGGCCTTTAGTCCTCTGAAACTCTTTTATTGCCTGCTGTGTCCTGGGGCCAAGCTTACCATCTATAGAGCCAGGATCAAATCCTGAGTTTTTCAGGGCAGTCTGGATGTCTTTTATAGTCCATTTTGATTCTGAAACCATAGAGGCGCCTTTTTCAGGAAACGCGCTGCGGACCTCTACAGAAGAATAAATTTTCTCCATCTCTTTTTGTTCTCGAGCCCTTCTAGCGTCCTCTATCTGGCGCAGGGTGATCTCATTTATATACCCTGTAGGCTTTACGCCTATTGATTCCTGGAAATCCTTTATGGCCTCGCGCATCTTCTGACCCATCCTGCCGTCTTTTGCCCCGGTATTGTATCCAAGATTTGCAAGGGCTATTTGTATCTCCTCCACTCGAGGATTAGCCATCTCAATATTGCCCAAAAGATCCTTTTCCTCATTCTGATACTGGACTGATTTTGGCACAATATTACACCCGCATAATAAACACGCCCCTGTAAAAATAACGCATAGAACATAAATCATGTTTTTCATTTTGGTCATCCTCCTATCCCCAGCATATATAATCAAAATCGCAATACCCGCATTTTTTCTTGTCCCGTTCCGGGAGTTTTTCAAAACGCAGGGCCTGTATGTCTCGCCATACGTTTTTTATTATCGCTACCATTTCATCGACCATATCCTCGTTTATTTCTATCTTGAATTCTGACGGCTCTCCTTTTTTCACCCCGTATTTACGTATATCGTCCTTTGCAGGCTCTACAAAGACCAGGACTCCATGACTTACTGAAAGGTCCTTGCGCTCGCGAGTTTTATCGCGCTCATAAAGAAGTTTATAACAAACCAGCTGGCGCAGGTATTCGTCACACGCATCGTCTTCAAGGCTCCTGACTCCATGCATGCCTGCGGCATGATTTTTGGCCTGGCCGGTTTTATAATCCACCACCCGCACAAATCCATTTTCCTCGTCCTCAAGTTCGAGCTTATCATATTTGCCGGTAAAAACAATACCGTCTATATTTACAGGTATCCTATTCTCGAGACCGAGTGGCTTGATCGGATTGGAAGAGATCCTGTCATAATATTTACGTAAGCCCTCGAACTGCTCCATGCACCTGAGCTCCATTGCCTTTTCAAGGCCCTGGAACTTAAGGGCCTCGAGAAACTTTTCCTTAAAAAACTGGAAATCCGGAAAGGCTCCTGTCCGCATGTATTGCCTGTATAATTGTTCAAGGCCGTTATGAACTGAATTTCCGAAGATCAGGCTTTGTTTTTTCGGGCCGGGCAGCATAAGGACATTGTCATAGAGAAATTTTCTCCTGCACCTGAGGTAGTTATTTAGACTGGTAGGATTAAGGGAAATTATCTCCAGCATATCTTTCAGGACAACTTCGGTGCCAATAAAAGGGTCGTCCCATTCTGTCTTTTTAAGAGACTCTTCAAGGATCCTCTCCTCAAGAGCGTGCCGCGTCCTGGTTTCGATTCCGAGGTGGTGCAGGAATGAACTGGAAATATCCTTTTCGCCCGGACTCGCTGTAAAGAGCACGTTGTTCTTTGCCCTGCTGAGAGCAACGTAGAAAAGCCTTGTTTCGTCAAACTGCTGGAGCTGTTTTATCCTCGCCTTATCATCCACTCTCTCTATTGTTTTAAGTAATTCCGGAGGTAAGGGTATTGTGGCAGGCCTTGGTTTTATTGGCCAGCTTTTGTCCTGCAGGCAGAATGGAATAATGACGCTGTGAAATTCCTGGCCTTTCGAGCCATGAGCGGTAAATATCCTTACACCATCCTGCGTCATGGTCACGAGCTCTCCCTGGACAGGCATATTGTGCTCATTGCGCGTCTTTATATCTTCCACCAGGCTGGTCAGGCTCATGCCGGGATTTGAAAGGTCCGCCTCTTTTACCATGTTTACAAAAGATGCCAGGCTCCTTAGCTCCCTTATTTTTACCACGCCCTTCTTATCATATTTCTCGAGTATAAATTTAAAGATACCGGCGTCCTTGATATAGTCCATCAACACAGTATGGGCCGTCTTGTGCGGCGCGGTCTGCAGCAATCTACTTATTACCTCAACGGCTTTTCCCATTTCAGGGCTTTGTGGCGTTAAACTTAAAAACTCTGACAGGAGCGATATAGTCCTATCCTGTTTTTTCTTCTTATTGACAGCCTCCATGAATTTCAATATGTCTTTATGCTTGATCTTAAAATAATCAGAGATCAACGCTTTGTAAAGCACCCTGTCCCTGTCCTCAAAATTTTCAGGGCTGAGATTGGCGAGTTCCAGTATGTCCAGCATCTGGCGGACGCGCGGCTCCGGCCGTATGTCTTCTTTCCCGTCGGTAGAATACGGTATGCCTGACTGCAGGAATTTATCTATAATCTTCGGGATAAGGTTACGTTTTCTGACAAGGACAGCGATATTATTATACGGGAATCCCCTTTCTTCAGAGGATAGTTCTTTTGATGACTCGATCTCTTTTTTGAAAGCCTTTATCCTCTCCACCAGGAAGCAAAGCTCCTCTTCTTCGGTCGTAAATTCCCATGACTCAATTGATTTTTTCTTGAACTCCTTCACGGGCACAAGGGATTTCAGCTCCGCCCTTTCTTCTTCAGGCACGCTCTTTATAAGGTCCCCGGCAAGGTCTATTATGTCTTTTGATGAGCGGTAGTTTTTCTTAAGCGATATGGCCTTTAGGTTTTTGGAAAATCTCTTTTTCAGTTCTTTAAAATTACCGACGCTGGCGCCCTGGAACCTGTAGATAGACTGGTCGTCGTCCCCGACACAGCACAGGTTAGGATTTGATGAGCCGAGAAGAGAAAAAAGGAACCTTAACTGGCCGCCGTTCGTGTCCTGGAATTCATCGACCATTATAAATTTGAACATCTCCTCGTATTTTTTCTTCAGGAATTTCTCATTTTTAAGGGCCTCTGTCGCCAGCATGATCATATCGTCAAAGTCATAGCGTCCGCGGCTGTCGAATATTTCCTTATTTCTACCTTCTTTGAGTTTTTCGTATTCCTCATATACTACCGCGAGGGCCTTTATCCTGGGTATATGTTTTTCCTCGACATAGACATCGTCGGGCTTTACAGTTTTGACGTATTTTGAAAATTCTTCGGGGCTTATGCCTTCCCTTTTTAACTCGCTTATCCTTGACTCGATCTCGTGGACATAAGTGTACGGCGCCCTGAACGGCCTTATCTCGGAAACATCCTTTGTGTGGTCCAGGATATACTCAAGGGCCTTTACTTTTTCTATGTCAGTGATCTGGATCCTGTCCTGTAGGTAGTTTGCCGCCTCTTCTGAATCAAGTATTATGGAATTGGCGAATGCGTGGAACGTGCCGACCTGGACATCGTAGCCTTTTATGCCAATTATCCTGGCAAGGCGTTCCTTCATGGTCTTTGCTGCCGCGTTTGTATAGGTGAGTATCAGGAGATTTTCCGGAAGGGCTTTTTTCTGACAGATGATATTTGCAGCGCGCACAGACAGAAGCTGGGTCTTGCCAGTGCCAGGCCCTGCCAGCACCAGCACAGGACCTTCTATGGCATCAACCGCCTTTTTTTGCTCGCCATTAAGTTCTTTATAAAACCTCTCAAAGTTTGACATAACAATAGGTATATTTTAACCTATATATTGTATATGTCAATAAGATGTCCTGGTTAAGCTGTATTATTTGAACAGAGGAAAAACTCCAAACCCGCATTGCAATTTAATTGCAATGCGGGTTTGATAAACTCATTGCCCCTAAGGATGTTATAGCACAGTAAGACATCCCCAATTACAATTTCCCTTTACTGGTTCGACTCCCACCTTCCGCACCAAATTTTGCGAAGCAAAAGACTCGCTTACTCTGGTAAATCTACCTAAGTTAGGATAAATTTATATAGAATAACGGAAGAGGCGGCGAGTATAAAAATAGTGCGGATGCAAAGAGTGTTCCTTTCTGAATAATCCAACATCTATAGGAAAGGTCATTATAACCTCTGTTCCAAACCCCTCGGGATATCCAGATGGACCTTCCCATGTTATTGTCCCACCATGATATTTCATGACTGCCTGCACCAAAGGAATCCCTATATCTAGCCCGCCTGTTAGCAAGTTTTCATAAGCAGTCCCAAAGTGCCTATGAAAATTTGGGCGAATTCCAAAATACCCTTTAAAACCTTCACCGTTATCAATTATACGAATAACCAAATTCTTTTCTCTTATAGACATGACAAAACGTATTTTCCCTATCTCTATGCGCCCACCGCCATTAGGATTAGGCTCACCAAGTATCCGTCGCACGCAAGTATCATAAGCATTTTTTAATATTTCTGTTACTGCTTTATGAAAAGTTGTGTCTCTAGTCTGATTTCTTAGCCAATCAAGACATTCCTCGCTATCTACCTACATCTCCCTTCTCTCGGTTTGCCCTTTATCGTTTTTTTCAAAAAATGTTAAGAGCGAAGTCCCGCCACTAAGAATCCTCTGCTGCCTTAGCTTGACAATTGCTTCTATCGTGACATCAGCCTCAGGAGAAGGTATCGGTGGACTTGGCCAGTCTTCCATATCTATTTTATTAAAAAGCTCTGAGATTTTTTTAAAAGCTGTTTCATGTAGTATTTCAGTTTCGTTGAATTCCACTTCTTTGTCTATCAAAACTTCCTCTCGGTCGAATTCCTGTACCGATTTATTAAAATACATGGGAGGCCTTAACTTAAAATTTAGATTCGAAACGCAGAATCCAGAATTCTGACTCAAGAAAGTTATTATAGGCAATAAAATTAATGCTTTTAAAATATTTATCATAATTTAGATAAAAAAATAGCCTTGTCCTTCTATTAAGGCCATATTGCTTAAATATTTTTTACAATGTTAATTATACCATATAAAAGGTGGATTTCAAAGAACTATTCTTGGCAACGCTTCTGGCACGCAAAGTGTCAAAAATCAGTCCAAAATGGCTATGTAACTGAAGGCGACTAAGCGTTGATAGTTTCCGAGATTATGGAACTTGTGTGGAAATCAGAGATTTTTAGTCAATATCTTTATATCTACCTTATCCTGATTACGTCCTGATATTTTTTTTATTTTTATCAGATCCTTTCGCCCTATGAAAAATACCTTTTCATTGCCATATTTGCTTCTTTTTTTGTTTCCCCACATTTCTTTAAAATTCGTCCTTGGGATTGATGTTATTATATCCACTCTTATTGGCTCATAGCCTAACTGGATAATACGGCCTTTTTTAGCGAAATCTTTGGCAGAAAGTTTAAGGCTTTTAAATCCAAATTCCTTCAACGCCTTAATGATTCTTTCCCCATTTTTAATATCCGGCTCGACTAATATATCTATGTCTTTTGTATATCTGGGTCTAGCGTAAAATGCGACGGCATAAGCTCCGATGATAAAATATTTTACTTTATTCTTATTGAATAATCTTAAGAGATCTTCGTAATCCTTTTCTACTCTCATCTTTTAATCGCCCTTTTAGCTTAAAATAGCGCTCTCTTAAAAACTGAACCATATCTATTCTTTCTGAACTACTCAAATCAGAATAATACTTTGCCTCAAAATCCTTTGCTTTTGTAAACGAATCTGCTTTATGTACCCATATCTTTTTCATAGGCATATTATACCACATTTTCTATACTATTAAAGATTTTTATAAGCAAAACCTTGGACATAGTAACTTTGGACAAGTTGACAGATTCGAATTGACAAAGTATAATTTTTCTATATGAAGAAGCGCGAGAGCTGGAAATCCAAGTTTGGCATCATAATGGCGGTTGCGGGGAGCGCTGTCGGGCTGGGGAATTTTTTGAGGTTTCCTGTGCAGGCAGCTCAGAATGGCGGCGGCGCGTTCATGATACCTTACTTTATCTCCCTCCTTTTATTGGGCATCCCTCTCATGTGGATCGAGTGGACAGTGGGCAGGTTTGGCGGCGGGTTTGGCCATGGCACTGCGCCAGGCGTCTTTCACAGCATGTGGCAGAAAAATAGATTCATCAAATACTTTGGTGTGATAGGAATCTTCGGACCGCTTGTCATATTTATCTATTATAATTACATAGCCTCGTGGACACTTGCTTATGCTGTTTTTTCCGCTGTGGGAAAATACGGCCAGGTTGCCGACCAGAATACCATGTTGTCGCTTTTAAGGGGATTTCAAGGCATTGAGAAAAACCAGTTCTTCTCCAGCATGCAATCAGCGTATATATTTTTCCTGATCACCTTCGCGATCAATATCGTAATCATATATAAAGGTATATCAGGCGGCATTGAAAAGTTGTGTAAGCTAGCCCTTCCAACGCTTCTTATATTCGGCGGCATAATAGCCATAAGAGTCCTGACGCTTGGCGCTCCGGATCCTTCAAGGCCTGCCTGGAATATATTAAACGGCCTGGGATTTTTATGGAACCCTGACTTCAGCGCCTTAAAAAGCGCGAAAGTCTGGCTGGCAGCAGCAGGACAGATATTTTTTACTTTGAGCGTGGGCATAGGCGTGATACTTACATACGCGAGTTATCTTAAAAAGACAGACGACGTTGCCCTGTCAGGCCTTACAGCAGCGAGTACAAATGAATTCGCGGAGATCATCCTGGGTTCCTCTATCGTGATACCGGCTGCCTATGTATTTTTCGGCCCGAACCAGATACAGAATATCGCCTCAAGCGGCGCGTTCAATCTTGGGTTTGTAACAATGCCTTTGATATTCCAGAAAATAGCGCTTAGCGCATTTTTCGGTTGCCTGTGGTTTGGTCTCTTATTTCTCGCGGGGATTACATCTTCTGTCTCGCTCGCGCAACCCAGCATTGCTTTTCTGGAAGACGAATTCAATATCTCAAAGAAAAAGGCGGTCATTGTATTCGGAATTGTCTCTTTTATATTGTGCCAGCCTGCTATATTTTTTCTAAAACATGGGGTGGTAAATGAGCTGGATTTTTGGGGAGGGACATTCTGCCTGGTTCTTTTCGCTACAGTAGAGACTGTCCTCTTTGGCTGGATATTCGGCATAGAAAAGGCATGGGAAGAGATGCATCACGGGGCTGAAATGAAAATCCCGGGGATTTATAAATTTATCATAAAATATATTACGCCTCTATTTCTCTTTTGCATACTCGGGTTCTGGTTTTACCAGGAGGGCATACCTATTATAATGATGGAAGGCATAAGCCCTGCGGATAAGCCATATGTCCTTGGCATAAGACTGATGCTCCTGGCCATGATATTGATTCTGGCTATTATGGTAAGAATAGCATGGAGAAAAAGATCGAGGAATAAAAAATGAACTTTCTTGGCTGGTTGATTCTATCTGTATCGTGGATAACTATTATAAGCCTGGCTATCTTCTGCTTCCAAAAGATCCTGTCTAAGAAAAATTAACACATAGGATACTATTCTATGATTATGGCTTCTACAGGGCACTCTTCCTTGGACTGTTTGCAGTTATCTTCCTGCTCATCAGGCACTTCTGAGGCTTTTGTCACTGCCTTGTCATCCTGCATCTCAAAGACCTCGGGGCATGTATTTACACACAACCCGCAGCCAACACACAAATCCGCATCCACTGTAACCTTCATGATATAACCTCCTGTATTCTGTACAATATATATTCATGCCGCGCCTCTGTCAACTAAATTTTAGGATAAACTCCCTGAACATCCTGTCAGGTATATCAAAATTCCCGGATATATTCCTTGCTATAATCCCCTTTTCCTCGAGCCTGTAAAGAAAGTTCTTTATATTGGCTATGGGAAATTTCCTGGCGCGGCGGCCCACTATCATCATGTTCCTGAAATCCGTTATTGAAAGCGGCTTTTTTTCTTCGGCAAGTATTTTTAAAAGATCCCTTTCTCTATCGCTCGCCTTTGCGAGTAGGCTCGTAAAATAATCCTTGCCCAGCTCTTTGAGCGTATTTAAGAGCGCTGCATCCCAGGCTGACGCGTCCACCATGCCTTCTATCTGGCTGTCATAAAGATGACTTGATAAAAGTTGTACTTCATAAGGGTGGCCGCCTGTGTAATTGTATATCTTTTCTTTTATATCCGCGTCAAATACAACACCTGTATCCTTAAGGGTCTTTTCTACTGTTGTTTTCACCTCCTCATTGGTCAGGTTTTCCACAACCAGCCTTTTCCTGAAAAACCTTCCTACAGGATCGTGCTTATCTATAAACATTGACCAGCTTGAAGGCGTAGAAGAAAGTACAAATAAAAATCTGGTATTCCTGACGATCTCTTCCTTGCTCAATACTGCCCTAAGAATATCTATAGTGTTAGAGATCGGCAAAAGATTCTGTAGGTCATCCAGGAGCACAATCGCCAGTTTAGCGTCAAGTTTCCTCCAAAGCTCCAGGAGAAACCTTGTAAACTGTGTCTGTGCCTGTGAAAGTGACTTATGCCTGGAGAATAATTTCAATAATCCTTCTGAATCTATATCGGCTCCAGGAAAACCCATGAGCATCTCTTCCGCTATCAAATAGACAGCTTCCAGGGGACGATCCCTTTTCGTAAACTTTGAAATAGCGCAAAAACAGGCTGGATTGCCTTTAGACTGAGATATCCTCTTGAACTGTTTAAGGAGAGATGTCTTTCCTATGCCCCATTCGCCAAGAATTACGAGATGATTGGGCCTTATTGATACTGCGGATTCCAGATTGGAACCAAAAAGGGAAATGGCCTCTTCTCTCCCGCCAAACACCCTTGGTTCCCATCCTGATTGTGGAGTAAAGGGATTAGACTTGATCATCTATTTACCGATCAGCATGTAAATGGATATACACAAAAGCAATGCGCCAAAAAGCCTTTTCAGCACCAGGTTAGGCACTGCCTGAGCAACTGACGCGCCTATGAATCCTCCTATTAAAAAGCCTAAACTTATAAGGAGCCCTATCTTTATACTAACATTTCCTGTCTGGTAATATTTATAGACCGCAAGCGCCCCCACAGGAAGCAGAAGCGCCACAAGCGCAGTGCCCTGGGCAAAATGCTGCGGAAATTTAAACAGATATACAAGCACGGGCACGATAATCACAGCGCCCCCTATGCCAAAAAATCCGCTAAATACGCCTGCGAAAACACCAAGTATAATAGAAAGTATATACGTCATGGCAGCCTGACAAATCTAACCAGGTTAGAATTTTAAAGTTTACAAAAACTGCAATGCAATAATTGTAAACTTTGGAGATATGTGATACATTATTAGTTATGATTATAAAGCGGGATATAGACTTTATCAAGTGTTATTTTGAAGATCAGTCAGGACTACTGGGCGGAAATGCCGACGAGGCAATACTGCCTGAAAACCAGGAAGAGGCTGTAGAAATACTTAAAGATCACAGTTCAAAGTCCAAGCCCATCACCATCTCTGGCGGAGGCACAGGCGTAACAGGCGCCAGGATCCCGTTCTCCGGTTCCATCCTCGGCACGGATTCACTCAATAAGATTATCAATATTGATAAAGAAAATATGTTTGCTACGCTAGAACCTGGCGTAAGGTTATCTGAACTACAGCAAGAGTTATATAGAGACAAACTCACGTACCTGCCTGACCCGACTGAACCCAACGCGTTTCTCGGAGGCACTGTGTCCACAAATGCCTCAGGAGCAAAAGGCTTTAAATACGGGCCCACGCGTAACTATATAAAGAGATTGAAGGTCGCGCTGTCCACTGGAGATGTGTTAGATATAGAGCGCGGAAAGATATTTATTAAAAAAGGGGTTATTTTCTCGCTGCCATTAAAGAACAAAGAAATAAAAATAAAAATGCCTTCGTATTCCATGCCTGCCATAAAAAACTCGGCTGGCTATTATATAAAGGACAATATGGATCTCGTGGACCTGTTTATAGGCCAGGAAGGTACGCTCGGCCTGATCCTAGAAGTCGATGTAATGCTGGGTAAAAAACCTGAAAGCATAATGAGTTTTTTCAGCTTCTTTTCTTCCGAGCAAGACGCTCTCTCGTTTATCCAGGAGGCCGTTCGAAAAACGTACTTTCTATTGAATACATGGATTCAAACTCCTTGAACTTATTGCATTCCAGACATTCTAATATACCCGCTGACTCAACGGCAATGGTCTACTTTGAACAAGATTGCAAAAAAGATAGAGAAGAGCATGTCGTTGATCTATGGATGGGGCTCTTAGAAAGACATAATGCCCTTATGGACAAGACCTATTTTGCGGATTCTGAAAGAGAAAGAGAAAAATTATCAGAATTCAGGCATGCGCTTCCTGAGATGATAAACGAGATCGTCAAGCAAAGAAAGTTCCCAAAGGTAGGGACAGACATTGCTGTCCCGGAAAAGGCATTCCCTGAGATGTTTAGGTTCTATAAGGAAAGACTGGCTGTTTCTGAAATAGATTTTGTGATATTCGGGCATATCGGCGAAAGCCATATGCACGTAAATATGCTTCCGAAATCAGAGGCGGAATTCAAAAAAAGCAGGGTTGTATATATGGATTTTGTAAAAAAAGCTGTAGGCCTGGGCGGGACCGTATCCGCAGAACACGGTATAGGCAAACTAAAGCATGCCTTTTTAGAGGCGATGTACGGGAAAAACGCCATAAACGATATGGCAATGTTAAAAAAATCTCTGGACCCGGCATGCATCCTGGGCCTGGACAACATATTCCCGAAGGAGCTCTTAACTTGACAAATCGTGCAATACTCGAATTGTCAAGTTAAGCAAAAGATCTTATGAAGACAGTTATCGCTGTTCCTGATTTTACGCGAGAGGCTCACCTTAAAGAGGTGCTCCCTCCTCTTATCAGCAGGCTTAAAAGACAGGGCGTATGTGAAAAGGATATTGAGATAATAATAGGCACAGGGCTTCACAGGCCGCCCATGCAAAAAGAAATATCCAGTAACCTGGGGGCCATCTCTAAGAAAATAAAGATATCCAGTCACAATTATGCCAGAAATAATGTCTCTTATTTTGGAAAAACAAAAAAAGGCATTCCAGTATATCTCAATAAAAAATTAAAAAGGGCCGGCGCAATCATAACTGTAGGCGTGGTAGAACCGCATCTATACGCAGGATATAGCGGGGGCGCAAAGGTGGTAGTAATAGGCCTGGCCGGAGAAAAGACTATAAACTCTACTCATCATCCAAGGTTCATGGATCACCCCGGGACAAGAATATGTTCGATAAAAAATAATCCTTTCAGGGGGTTTATAGAAGAGGCCGCGAATCTCCTTCCGATTTCTTATTCCATAAATATAATAAATGATAAAGATGGCAAGCTCTTCAGAATTTTTGAAGGAAAACCTGGCCCTTGTTTTAAAAACGCTGTCAGATATTCTAAAAAAATATTCGAGAAGAAAATAAAGATCCGGCCTGATGTAATAATATGCGACATCCCAGGATCAAAGGCAGTAAATATCTACCAAGCGTCGCGCGCCTTTAACTATCTCGTTAACACAAGAAAGAGTGCAGTAAAAAAGGGTTCATTAATTCTCGTAAAGGCGGATTTAAAAGAAGGCTTTGGCAAGGGGCTCGGAGAAAAGCGTTTTATGCAAAAGATGCTGCAGATGAAAACCCCTGAAAACCTGATCAGCGAGATAAAAAAAGGCGGCTGCCTGGCAGGAGAACATAGGGCCTACATGGTAGCAAAGGCAATGTTAAAGGCAAGGCTTGGGTTTATCTCAAAAAGGGCGCATCTATACAAAAATAAAGGCCTCCCGTTTTTATTCTTTAAGGATACAGCGGAGGCCAAAAGGTTTTTCAAAAGAAACGCCAATAAGGGTAAATTTTACTATCTAAGAAACGCCTTTGAGACAATACTCGTTAGAAGTCGTAGCTGAACCCTGCCGCAACCTCTTCGCCGTCCACAAACGCGCCTTCCAGGTTGACCTTTAACCTTTCGTTCAACCAAAAGTCCAGGCCTACAATAACTCTGTAATATTTTTCAGACTGGATACGCTTGCGATCATGCTCGTTTTCCCATTTTATAAAATCCATTGTGCCATATCTAGCTCCCAGATAAGGCACTAAACTCCCCATGTCTTTGGAGACAACAAAAGAACCTTGCCATTCGTCTATGATAGTTTCGTGTTTTGTAGCGTTCTGGTTTCTCGCGTCAGGATGCACGCTTATATGTTGAAAACCCACGACGCTCTTCAGATCACATTCATCGTTTTCGAAAGCCTTTATCCTGAACCCGTAACCACCTGCAAAATTCGTGGCATAGTGAAGGCTGGAATTTGATATCCTGTCCCAATCAACATTGCCCACGCCTATCTTTCCGTCAAACGAGAGCCATGAAAAGATCCCGTATGAACATGTCACAAAATACTTATCCACGTCTGAGCCGCCCTGGTCATTGTCCAGATTCCTGTCTATAATAAAATCTCCTTCCATGCCGCATGTCCAGTGTTGTCTTTCTGGCATATGCGTGCCATAGGCGGGAGCACCATAGGCTGGGCTGAAGGCTGATAAAAAAATAACTAACCACATATATTTTCTTAGCATACCTCTCTCCTTATTTTTTAATATGAACCTGCCAAAATCTCTAAATCATACCAAGGCTTCGAGCCCTTCAGCGTAACCACTATAACCTTTTTCCACCAGTTATAGCTTATATACCCGGCAAAACAATGCCTAGCGTTTTTAGTATATCCAGTCTTGCCAAAAATAGAGTAACGGGCATCTTTCCACAAACTTTTATTGTGATTTTTAAGCTTTATCTCCCGGCCACTATTTAATTCCTTGATCTCAGACTCTTTCATCTTCATGATTTCCACAAATCGCTTATATTTCATGGCCTCGCGCACAATAAGGGCCAAGTCATACGCTGTAGAATACTGATCTTTCGCGGGAAGCCCGTTTGAATTTTCAAAATTTGTATTCTTGGCTCCTATGGACTTTGCAATCCTGGTCATCATATTCGCAAAATCCTTTTCAGAGCCAGATACTGCCTCAGCCAGCGCAACGCTGGCGTCATTCCCGGAATTTAAAAGCACTGCCCTTAACAGGTCATCGACAGAATAGACCTCTCCTTCTTTGATATGTACCTTTGATGGCTCCATAGAACTGGCGTATCTACTCACAGTCACTTTATCGTCAAGTCTGCAATTTTTCAACACGACAATGGCTGTCATTATCTTGGTAGTGCTGGCAGGGGCAAGTTTCTGGTGCTCATTTTTCGAGTATATGAGTTTTTTTGTCAGGGGGTTCATCAGGACCGCGGAATTCGCTGTAACGGAAAGCGTCTTCTGGGCAAACGCTGCTACGCTGATAAGTAAGATTGGGATTACAACAAAACGTTTGAGCATTTAAGCCTGGTGCATTTCCCGAGTTTCTTCTGTAACGTCTGCCAGCGCGTCTTTTGCGCGTCTGAGCTCTACCGCAAGCCTGTTGGTTATCTCAAGGTGTTTATACGATAAAAGCGCGTAAGACATGGTTGAAAGCGCCAGGAAAAACAGAAAGATATCTATTTTTTTCTTAAGCAAAAAATACCCCAGAAAGAATATACCCATTATGATCAGATATCTATTTACCCTGGCTACCACGCTTATGAAAAGCTCCTCATTTGTCATATCCTTCATAACTCGCCTCCATTGAATTTATTAGTAATGGGCATACGCCTGTCCCTGCCGAACGCATGCGGGGTGATCTTTATGCCTGGAGCAGCCTGGCGTCTTTTGTATTCATTTATATCGACCATTCTTAATACCTTCTTTACAATATCTATATTCCCTACCTTATTCGCAATATCCCTGAAAGACATGTCTTTTTCGATATAAAGGTCTATAATCTCGTCGAGCACATCATAAGGGGGTAATGTATCCTGGTCTTTCTGGCCAGGCCTTAACTCAGCTGATGGCGGCCTGGTCAAAACACTTTCAGGTATGATTTCTTTCTTTTCCTTCTTATTCTTATACCTTGCCAGTTCATACACAAGGTGTTTCAGAACATCCTTGATTACAGCAAACCCTCCTGTCATATCGCCATAAAGCGTGCAATATCCAACGCTGGTCTCGCTTTTATTGCCTGTATTAAGAACAAGGTATCCGAATTTATTAGAAAAAGCCATAAGGAGATTTCCTCTGATCCTGGCCTGAAGATTCTCTTCTGTTACATCTGGTTTCATACCCGAAAAGTGGGTTTCCAGCTCTGACAGGTAGGAATCCAATATCCCGTTTATAGGGACATTCGCAAACCTTATTCCAAGATTTCTCGCGATTTTTTCAGCATCTCCTTGCGTTCCCTTCGAAGAATACATCGAGGGCATGGAAATGGCCAGCACATTTGCCTTGCCCAGGGCATCCACGGCAATACAAGCCACTAACGCAGAATCTATGCCTCCTGACATGCCCAGCATGACTTTGCTGAACTTATTCTTTATTACATAATCACGGACGCCGAGGGTCAAGGCTGAATATACTTCTTCTACCCTATCGAGGTCCTTAACCTTTGGCGGCTTCATGACACTTGAGTTATCTTTTAATTTATAATCTAAATTAATAACAGTTATCCCTTCTTTCTTTTTAGGTCTATTTTGTTGTTTAAGAGGGAGGTCTATTACCAGAAAATCTTCTTCAAATGCCCTGGCGTCCGCAAAAGGTCTTCCGTCTTTATTAAACACTGCGCTGCGGCCATCAAAGATCAATTCATCCTGACCTCCTATAAGGTTACAGTAGACAATAGGGGCCTTATATCTTTTGGCCTTATCAGTAAGTATCTTTTTCCGCTCTTTTACCTTGCCAAGGCAATAAGGGGATGCTGAGATATTGACAATAAACTGGGCCTGGTCTAAAAGTTCCTTTTCGCGGCCTACCTCCTGGACCCAGATGTCCTCGCATATATTCGCGACGAAAGAGAAATCCTTGGTCTTTATCAGGGCGTTTCCAGAGCCAGACTTAAAATATCTTTTTTCGTCAAATACTCCATAATTAGGAAGATTCATTTTATTATATACATATACCTCTTTTTTATTGCTGAGTATGGCAGCGCTATTGTAAGCAGAACCTTTGTGTTCGTTTGCAAAGCCTACAACAGCTATTATATCTTTGGTATACGCGGTAATCTCGCGTAAAGACCTTATGTTTTGTTCTATAAAATGGGTTTTTAAAAGAAGGTCTTCTGGCGGATAACCTGTGATAGCAAGCTCCGGGAATACAACAAGATCCGCATCTCTCTCCCTGGCCTGGTCTATACAATGCAATATCTTATCTGTATTGCCTTTCAGGTCACCGACTATAGTATTTATCTGCGCAATCGCGATTCTTATCTTATTCATATAATTTACATGAGTTAACTTTATCCCGTACTTACATTCTGACAATGTTAGTGCGCCTGCCTCCTGTAACAAAATCTTTGATTTTGGTGCGGGGGGCATTATAATATATCTAGAAGAGATTTTAGCACAATTTCAGGAAATAGGCAACTATGCATAGAATATACCGATTTACCGTAACCATTATATTGGCGCTTTTATTATCACCTCTGACCCCTTTGGCATGGGCCCTGGAAGCAAAGGAAGAGGACAAAAATGGTGACGGCAAGAGTGATTTCTGGATATATTACGAAGATAAGCGCCCTGTCAAGATAGAAAGCGACAAAAACTATGACGGGGCCAAGGATATGTGGATATTCTATGAGCCGAAAGGTAAAAAACGTATAGAGGCTGATCTCAATTTCGATCGCAAGGCAGATATGTTTTTATACTATGAATATGGCCAGCGGGTTAAATTTGAAATAGATTCAAACTATGACGGCAAGTTTGATCAAGTAAGCGAATATAAGGATGGGAAACTCGTAAAGCTCCAGAGAGATACGGATTCTAACGGAGAGCTTGAGACTATATTTGACATAAGCGACCGCCAGTCAAATATAATAAAGAATATCAAGATCAATAAAGACGCCTCACCTCAAAAGGAATAACCCCAGAAGCACAAAACTCACTCCTGTCAGCTTAACGCCTGTAATGCTTTCGCCCAGAAAAATAATACCCAGCACAAATGACACCAGGGGATAAGTCCCTGCTATGGGCACAACCTTTGATATCTCGCCTGACTTTAGAGCGTGGTAAAAAAATAACTGGCCCACAACACTTGCCAGAAGACCGCCTGCGAAAAGAAAAAACAAAGTCTTTGGATCAGACTTTAAGGCGATTCGCAGCGCATTATTGTTGAATGTCGCCACTATCACCGCACCTATCATCACGCCGCAAGAACGTATCAAAAGCCCTGCAAACGGTGCGATCCTCGCAAGCCCCAGCTTTTCCAGAACAGGCACTATTCCCCAGATTAAAGCCGTCATAATAGCGAAATAAAAAGCCTTCATACTATCCTCCGTTTGTTAAGTGAGCATGATAATATATTATACATTAAAGCTACTTGAGGTTACAAGAGTTATAGAAGGTTACAAAAAAAGACTTGGTTTACATGCCTTTATGTAACTTCATGTAATATCCTGTAACCTCTTGCAACCCTTTCATTTTCTAGTATAATACTACCATGTTCAAATCAGGTAAAGTCGCTATCATAGGAAGGCCGAATGTCGGAAAATCTACGCTTCTCAATGTCCTCATCAAGGAAAAACTCTGTATAATCTCAAGAAAACCTGAGACCACGCGCGACAACATACAAGGCGTAATCTCTGGCGAAGATTTTCAGGTAGTGTTTATCGATACCCCGGGGATGCATAAACCAAAAACACTGCTGGGAAAATCAATGGTGATAAAGGCGTCTTCCGCCATCCTGGAAGCAGACCTGACGCTTGTATTGATCGAAGCGTATAATGGGATAACTCGGGAAGACAAAAGGATATTTGAGCAGCTATCGCCTGAAAAAACAAGCCTCTTACTTATCAATAAAATGGACAGGCTAAACAAGTGCATGGTACTCCCTATTATAAAAGAAGCCACCAAATTCCCGTTTAAAGAAATAATACCCATATCTGCTGCCAAAAAAGACGGGACTGATATCGTATTCAAAAAAATACTCGAATATCTTCCTGAAGGATTTCCGTTTTTTCCAGATGACCAGCTAAGCGACAAAGACGAACGTTTCTTTGTCCGGGAAATAATAAGGGAAAAGACGCTGGAATTCGTACGCGAAGAAGTCCCTCATTCCATAGCGGTGAGTGTGGAAGAGATGAAAGAGAAAAGAGATAAGCCAGGCAAAGACATCTATTACATAAGGGCCTATATATACGTTGAAAGAAAAAACCAGAAAGGCATCATCATAGGAAAAAACGGCCAGATGTTGAAAAAGATAGGCGAGGCCTCAAGGAAAGATATAGAAACATTACTGCAGAAAAAAGTCTTTCTGGACCTGTGGGTAAAGATCTACGAAAACTGGCGCAGGGACCAGTTTGCCTTGAAAACCCTCGGGTATTAATCCAGATTATACAATCTCAACAACTCATTATTTCTAAAAATATTCTCTGTCGCGTCAAGAGCTGCTATCCTGCCTTTGTCCATTATCACTATCTTATTGCATATTGATAAAACCATATCCATATCATGAGTCGCTATGACCTTTGTAACATCCATATCCCTGAGAAAATTTATAAGGTCCTTTCTGTGTTTAGGGTCCAGGTTGCCGGTAGGCTCATCCAATACTAAAATCTCAGGATTCATAGATAAGACGGTAGCCAATGATATTCTCTTTTTTTCCCCGAAACTCAAATGATGGCTGATTCTTTCTTTGTAATCTCCCATATCCATGGATCCGAGCGCCTTATCTACTCTTTTTTGAATCTCACCTGACTCTAATTCCATATTTATTGGACCAAAAGCCACATCGTCAAAAACAGTTTGCATAAAAAGCTGGTCATCTGGATCCTGAAACACAAGCCCTACTTTCCTGCGTATATCATTCAAATTTTCACTCACAGATAAACCACAAACCTTGACAGAACTATTGCCATTAAAAATACCATTGAGGTGCAAAAGAAAAGTTGTCTTTCCGGAGCCATTCGGGCCAATTATCCCTACGGAATCACCTTTAAATATATCCAAAGTTATGTTCTCCAAGGCCAGCGTGCCATCAGGGTAAGTGTAATTTAAATTTTTTATCTCAATAACTTTATGCATACCTATTCCATAGTCCTTATCCTGCCATTGAATCCTCTTGAACACATCGCAAGATATACTCTCTCCGCCCTCTCATACGAACGGACGAAAAGCACGCCTATTATATTAGATAATGTCCTTATGATTCGAAAGCGTCCTGCCTTTCCAAAGCTACGACTCTCTTTTGCCCTTTGCATTCTCTGTGTTTCATCAACAAGAAGGAACAGGTACCTGTACATAAAAGACATTATCATGATAAATATCTTCGGGATCTTCAGCTGTTCCAGACCTTTTAATAATCTGGTAAATTTTGTGCTTGAGATAAGCAATGTCATGCATAAGATGGAAAGATACGATCTTAAAACTATGCCCCGGAACAAGATAATTCCATCCTGCCCTTTCATAAAAGGGATATATACGGCGATTAAAACAACAAACGGGATCACGACAAGCGTCTTTTTAAATATAAATAAAAAAGGGATCCTGGAGACAGCCAAAAGAATCAACAATATCAATCCATACAAAACAAAAGATAAATACGCCGTCGGATTTGCTGAGACTATAAATAAGATAAAAACAAAGGATATTATTATTTTTAGCCTTGAATCCGCTTTGTGAATAACGCTATCCAGTTCAGCGTATTTATCTATATACGAATGATGCATCGCTACCTCTTTGTCATGGCCCCGATTCCATAAGCCAGGCCAAAGACAACCAATGTTCCAAAGATCCCTGCCAGGCCTGTTGCCATGCCTTCATTCTTTATCCCAGGCCATGCATAATCCGGCACAGGAGAACTGACTACCGGCTCGGTTTCTCCTTTTTCCAAAAACCCTTTATCATCCGCGACCTTTTCCAGGCCATCAGGTGAACTGGCCGCAAATGGAGATACAAAGAACGCCAATATCAAAGCAGCCGCAAGCCATAATAAGATTTCTTTTTTATGCATATTATACCTCCTTATTATATATCAAGTCAGGCCTTGTTTTCAAAACAAAACTCAGGATCAAAACCGAAATTATCGCCTCCCCTATACCTATCAACATATGGACTAACACCATGGCGGGAAGCGCGATCTTCAAAGG
>Ga0180732_1000520_pt1 | contig 32135 bp, 63 predicted proteins | sample KR11_01MetaG_FD_148674 | JGI IMG/M metagenome (GOLD analysis project Ga0180732, IMG submission 148674) | Groundwater microbial communities from the Olkiluoto Island deep subsurface site, Finland - KR11_0.1 MetaG | ecosystem: Environmental > Aquatic > Deep subsurface > Groundwater | place...
GAACCGACATCAATACCCGCCGCCACCGTACCATCGGCAGCGTACCCCAACGAAGTCCAATCCTGATCGATAGTCGGTGCATCGTTATACGGTTTTGTGCCATACAGACACAGCATCATATCGCCCGTCAACTGCGCCGCGGGAATAACCGGCGTCAGATTAGCCGTGCCGTAGACCGGCGCGCCGACTGCCCGGAGGCTTATTGCCATTTAGTCTACGGTAACGTCCAAATCTCCAGCGTTGATTTTGAAGGTATCGTTGGCGTCAATCTGCTTTGAAACATCCAGCGGCGACCACATGAGGACATTGACATTCGTGCCCCAAGTCGTATTTGTTGCATGGTCAACCAACGCCATGTGAGTTACCAGACCCCAAGCCGAAGGTGTTGCCGTCGGGAAAGTAATATCTGCGGCATTAGCACTTGCGCCACCCGAAGCCGCCGACAATCCCGCCAACTGCCGTGCATAAGCATTGCCACTTACTTCGGCACTCGGACTGTTGGCTTCAAGTCCCGTCACCGCCGTAAATAGCGCCACATAAGCAGCAACCTGCACACCCGCAACATTCCGCATCTGGTCGATGATTTTATTCTCCATATAATCAGAAAATTCTGCCATCTATTCCTCCTCTCAGGGTAGGGGCGGAGCCGAAGCCCCGCCCCATTCCCCCTCATTCTTTAGTGAATCCAGTACTGCGTCACGTGCCAGCCAGTCCCGTCGCAGACTATGGTAATACAGTCATACTGAGCGTCCATCGTAGCAACCGTCGCCGCACCGTCGATAAGTTCGGCGCCATTGGCGTCGATTGTGATGATCTGTGCATCAGCGGACGTTTTCTTGAATGTATACCATAGACCACTTGAGGTGGCCGCGGCAGGCAGAACGTAAGTCCTGGCTGCGGTATTGGCAACCAGAATCACGCCACCCTCAGCTTCGGTGAGCGTAGCCGCAACGTCAGCTTTGTTCGTCACCGTCCAGGATGGGGCAAGAAGTCGAGTCTGCCCTGTCCCGTTAGGTGTGGCCGTGATGTCACCATTGGCCGCATCCGCAATAACGACAGTCCCGGAGTTTGTCCCGGAGTTGGTGGATAACGTCAAATCACCCGTACCACTTGTAGTCAGTACGGCGTTGGCATTATTGTCACCAATCGTTACCTCATCCGCAACCAACTGCACATTTCCCGTTCCGTTCGGAGTAACGACAATATGGGCATTTGCGCCCTGAGTCATAACCAACGTACCACCATCGGTACCCATGTTCGTTCCCAGGGTCAGGTTGTATGCACCATTGGACATCAGGTAAACAGCTGCATCGCCAACACCAACATCTACGGTGTCACTTGCTATGACCGTTTTCCCACCACCGTTGACCGCAAGCGTAATGTCACCATCCGCTGCATCCTCGACGGTTATCGAACCGGTCGTGCTATTGCCGGTCTGCAACACCAGATCGTAGTTGCCACTTGACGATAGTGTTCCAGATGCCGCACCCGTACCGATCTTGACGTTACCAGTCCCCTTCGGGATAAGACTCAAACTGACGTTAGTTTCGCCCGAAGCGGTAAGGGACGGGTTCCCGCCCGTAGCCGCATTTGCCAAGGTCATCTCGTTCACTGCCGAGCCGGTAGTAGTGAAGATAATCAACTCATTACCACTGGCATCGGCAATGTACCCACCGTTCGCAATACGCGGAGCCGTCAGTGTCTTGCCGTTCAACGTCTGAGTGGCACGAACATACACGACAGTATCGGTAGCCGCCGGGTCTAACCATCTGACTGTTCGGGCTGCCGCCGGTGCATCGAAGGCCCACGAGTAGTCGTAGGCCCCGCATTCAACGGTCGTGGGGTTGGCAAGTATTGAAGCCGTCCCCACCGCCGGAATGTCCCAGGCCGGATTAGCAGCAGCACCCTGGGTCTTTAAGTAATACCCAGAAGTACCAGCCCCTAACCTTGCCCAGTCCGTTCCGTTGAAATACAGGATGTCACCTTGGGCCTGACTTGCGATGGTGAAATCAGTGACGGTCGTTGCACCACCAGCAGCGACGGTTATATCCCCGCTGAACGATGACCACTGCGGAGCGGTCGCCCCAGAGTTCATTTGCAGGAACTGGGCCGACGTACCTTTGGCTAATCGAGCCAGAGCCGTGGCGCTACTTTTGTAGAGTAGATCACCGGCCGCATCCGACCCGACCGTAACGTCAGTCACGGTTATTGTGCAAACCGAATCCATCCAGGCATCACCAGTACCGGAAGGGCCCATGGAGTCATTGACCCATTTCCCGCCCCGGCTGATGAGGAATTCGCCGCCGTTTTGACCGGATACAGATACATCACTCATGGTACTAAACGCACCAACCGCGATAACGTCCCAACGAGAAGTGTCGGTGAGTCCGGTATCCTGGCCGGTGTTGTAGTACCGGAGTGACGAGTCTTTCTGGAAGAAACAGAGATCTCCCGCCCGGAACTTGCGCCCAAACAAACCAGTTGTGTAGTATGTACTGGCGCTGTCCCGTCGGAAGTCTATCTTCTTGACCTTGATCTTCGCGTCGGCGTCAATGGCCGCGTCGCCGATAGCATACGTCATTACCGGCAAGGCGAACATTACCGCCAGAATCAGTGATAGTATTCTCTTGTTCATTCTACCCTCCTTGGGTTTATCCTCCTGCTATTCAATCGACGCCCACTTGGAGGGAAGGCCGGTGATGGTGAAGTTGGAAGCCGGGCAACTAACCGTTAGTTCGGCAAAGTAGACCATGAACGCGAGATAGGCCATATAGTTCGCAGTCCACTTCCAGATCGACCCGCCGAGGGCCGAGAAGTGGGGCAAACCAGTATGGAATATCTTGAGCGTCTTGGGATTGATGCCGTAGGCACAGCCCGGGGTAATCAGTTCGTCGGCGAGAATCTGGAACTTGTTGCCGAGGTAGGCGAACTCGATGCCGGAATATCCGCCCTCAAGTTCGATGTCGGAAGCCTTCAGAGCCAAACCCTTTAGCCGAGCCGCCAACTGCCAGCAGCCCACGGGGTCAACGATACAGTATTTGATCGGCCCTTCCCCGCCACGCAGCTTGACCAGATGGTTGGATTCGGCCAGGAGCTTCTCGGTCAACCCTTCCGCATCCGCGGCCTTGACTACCGGCACAAAGTAGTAGTTGGCAGCAGTTCCGCGGTTGATGTTCTGGACGGTGTTGTCGGTCGTTCCAATCAGGCTCTTCAATCCCTGCATGACCGTACCGCGAGAGTCCTCAAGATACCAGTAGTCAGCGGCGCCACAACCAGAAATGGTGCCGGTGAACGTGACGACTCTGGTCTCGAAGTTCACCGCGGTTACAACCACGGAATCAGCCGTTGCCGAACCGCCGGTCTCGGCTGCATAGGAATCCATCACCATACCCTCGCGGATATGGCGGACATCGGCCATGCGCTGAGTCGAACCACTGACAGCCTGGTCGGCCTGCGCCAATGCCCCATAGCCATTGCCGTACCACTGAATGGCACAGTACCACTTAAACCACGCCTTGAGGTCTTCCATCTTCGTATCCGCAAGGTCAGCCAGGGAATCCGTCTTCATCTGTTCGACGTGCTTGATCAGGAAGTCGATAGTACCTTGCGTGTTCTTCATGGTCGTGTAGGTATCGGCGGTATTCAACGCGCGACTGGCCGCAATGGTACCGGCATCCGCGGGGTTCTTAATGCCCGGAAATGCGGGGATTTTCACGGGAACCGTGATCTGTTCGCCCCCAGCAATTTCGGTCTTGACTCTCTTCTCTTTCGTGAACAACTGGTACAACAGAACGTCCGTCTGGAACTGATCGACTACTTCCTTGGTCTTATGCTCAAGCAAGTAGGCTTGCAGTGTGCCAGACGAAGTTGCGGTATCGTAAGCCATTTCTTCCTCCTCGTTGTTATGTTTTTGGCTTAGCTAAAATTAAACTACGATACCCTGCTCTTTTTTCCTTGCCATCTCAAGGTCGGCGACGAACTTCTTTTTTGCCGCATCGTCATCTTTCCCCTCCGGTGGTTTGGCCGGTGGGGGAGTTTCTTTCGGCGTCTCCGGCAACCGGTTTTTCGCCTCGGTCTGAGCCTTGTTGCGTCGCTCGTGACTGGTTTCAAACCGTTGCTGGATTAGTTTGGCGACGTGGGGAATGTCCTCGGTTTCAAAAGGACGGCCATCGGTATCGGCTTTGAAGGCAAGGTAGAACAGAACGTCATCCTCAACCACGTCCGGGCACTTCTCCGCGTTGCTCTTGAGATAATCCTGGACTTGTGATTGAATTTCTCGGCTCCGTCCCTTTTCCTTTTCTTCTTTCGCCTTTTCCTCAGACGTCTTTTGGGATTCGGCAAACTTCCGGTCGTACTTGTCCTCTACGGACTTAACTACTGACCGGACAAACATAGTCACCTTCTTGTCAACTTCCGGCAAGCCGGTGATTTCTATTGTCTCTGCCTCTTCCTTCGCTCGTTGTGGAGTTATTTCCCCTCTTGCCAAACGTCCCTTGATGTCGTCAAGTTCAGTACGCAGGGTATTGATAGTTTCGTCTTGTCCTGCTCGGTTCTTTCTTTCGTCGGCCAGGGCCGCTGTCTTGCGACGGTAGTCCCGGTCTTTCATGTAACCTTCCTTGAACGTCTTGAAAGTAACGGGTTGACCATCCGGTGTCTTGGCAAAAGGTTTGTCCAATAACTCGCCGGACAGTTCCTCGATCTTTTCTAAATCAAGGACTGGAAGGTCTGGTTGCGCCGGTGGCGGCGTAATTTGTCCCTGATCTGGTTTCTTCTCGTCCATCGTTTCCTCCTACCGTAGTTGTTGAGGGGTTAGCGTTATTGCTCCCCCCAACTTGACCACGAAATCTCTAACTATTTGCGGCGTGGAACCATCCCATGCTCGACGCCATAGAGCAATCGAAGTGCGGCTCTTGCCGTCTCGGTATTCTGGCAGCGTTGTTTGATAATCCACTTGCCGTTCTTCTTGTGATAGATTACGTTGCCCTTAATTTTATATGGCACTTGGCCCCCCCAGTCCCGGCCCCTTATCAATGGACATGGTGCCCGGTTGCGACGGTATTCCCAGCTCTTTAGGTGCCGATCCCCTCGCCCCGACCATCATCTGTTGAGACAGAAGTCGTTCCTCTTCCTCTCGCTGGAAACTTTCATGTTGTAGGGAATGCGCTCCCACGGCCTGTTTACGCGGGTCGGTAGCGGGTAGCATCCGAATCTCCGGTGACTTGCGGAGTCGATCAAGAACCTCAAGGTGTATCTTGTGGTTGTCATACTTCTCCGCCTCCACCCGTTTTCCAACTTTCAACTGAGCATTTTCGGCGATGGCGTTTTCCTCATCGAGAATCGTCGGATCAATACGAATGGCCTGTGGGCCGATCTGCAGCATGGAGATAATCGTCCGTCTATCTCGCGGATCCTGGGGATTCAATATGCCCAACTTCACCATATCGAAAGTAATTGCCCGTTGTGTTTGTTTCCCCTCGGAGAAGGATGGCAGATGGATAATGAGGTCGAAGTCGCGGTTAAACTTAGCCGCCTTGAAAAATCGCACCTTATGTTCCGAATACTCGCCGAAGATGGAAATAAACCGTTTATCCGCCTGGAATTGCTGACAATTCAAGAGCCGCAACTTCCCCACCGCGGCCAGGGATAAGTCATGGTTCGCGGCAATCGGGATCAAGTCCGAATCATCCAACGCCTTCCTGATAGACAGGGCGTAGCCGGATGCATCCGGTGGGCCGCCACCCTCGGAGACTTGGCGGATGGAACTGGAAATGTCCATGCCCTGTGAAATAACGGGCAGAACCTGTATCAATTCAGCGGGCATCTTGTCCAACTCCAGCTTATACGGTTGCTCACCATGTGGCCCGGGCATAAAAACGTGCCTCGCCCCGGGTTGCAGCATATTCTTCTTGCCCTCTTCGGATATGTCCACGTTTCCCGGGATGAGAACGGGTGAACCGATAAGTTTCTTCTTACCGTCCTGCAACACCTGTGAGATGATGGAGTTATACACCTTATTCAGGCCCCGGAAATCCTCGATGAACGACTTGGCGGCGAAGCGACCGGGCAAGAGAATATCTTGGAAGGGGACTAACGGCAGAAGATTGTGGGAGTAGGGGTACGTCCAGCTCTTTTCTTTCTTGTCCTTCTTCTTGGCATCCGAGGATTCAAGTATCTTGTCCCGCGCCATCCACAAAATCTTCCCTTCTGGGGTATCTGGGTTCGGTTTCTCCCAGTACCGATACACCGCATATCGGTTATAGGTATGGTAAGTAGACCCCTTCTCAAGCAACTGATACAACCTTGCTTCCAGCGTGTCCATTTCCGCGTCTGGTTTCCACTCATCGGGCACGTCGAAGCCGGTTAGCCTCTTGATCTCTTCTTTGGATAGATAGTATTTGGTCAAGAACCAATTAACTTCATCGAACTCTTCAATGCCACTGGGCAGGAGGATCCGGTCAGGATGCCAGAGTTTTGTGTATTCCTGATTCGTTGTCTTGTCCCATCCTTCTTCCCAGAAATAATCGCCCGCGATGGACGCGCCGGTAATAGCCTTGGTAATCTTCCGACGATCTTGACCGCGGATGTAGGAGTAGAGTAGGTATTGTTCGGCCAATTCCGCCGCCTGAATATCAGCATCCTCGGCCGTGGCGGGAATGACCTTAACAATCAGTTCATTCTGCAGGAGCTTGCCCACCCGGGTACGCAGTTTCGACCCGACGAAATTCACGGTCTCGCGGGTAATCCACGGATGTTCGGAATCCTGCAATGCTTCGTTCTTAATTTCTTTCCTGTCCGAGCGGACATGAATCCAATGCTCACCGATGGCGAAGGCGTAGTTCTCGTAGCGAATCTTCGCCAGGTAGTCGCGGTAATCACTCTGGGCGGCGAGTTCGTCCCGGATCCGTTGTAGGTAGAAGTCGTTATCTCTTGCCATTTTGCTCAATGATGATGATCTTAAACTTGCGCCTCAAACCAATCGCCCCGGAGGTAAGGAGTTTTTTGAACAATAGATTTTCCGGCAGGTGGATGGTTTCCCCGTCCGTGAATACCCCCGTCCCCCGGTATATCACCTTCGGCTTTGTCGGTTCGGGACGCGGTGGTTTCGGTGGCGGCGGGACATAACCCGGTGCAAGGCTTCTTGTGTATTCGGCTAATTTAGGTGCGGGCATTATTCCCCCTCTTTAGGATGGAATGTGGAGCTAACAATCCCAAACTTGCCCAGCGTTTTCGGATCAATGTCAGCAAGGGTCTTGGCAAGGAGAGCGCGGACGAGCAAATCTTGCCGCCGCATAAGTAGGTAGATAACTCCCCCCAATACCCCGACCATAACCAGGACGCCGATCAGCAATGTCGTGTTCACTTCTTCCCCCGTGTCCTTGCCTTAAATGCTTGTGGTTCAAGTGTGATACGATCCGTGCCCTTGTCGGGGACGAACTTCTCTTGAACGGACGCTACGGGTTCCTCGGGGGCCTCGGGTGGCGGTGGTAGTTCCGGGGGTTTCACTTCGAGGGTCTCAGTCTTGGTGACGACGAAGGATTTAATGCAAGCGTCGCAGAGTTTCTTGGTTGCAGAGACTATGAACGTGAAGGTAAGGTCGCCGAATGTTTCCGTCAGCGTCCAGTTGGCGGTTGGTTCTTTGCCGCCCGTATCTTTTCCGCATAATTCACAACAAAACATCATGCCTCCTATTTGGTTAATTGTAGTTGAAGCTCAAACTTACGACCCATGAAATTTATAATCAGATGGGGGACAAAAACGGTATCGGTAACCGTGAATCTCTTGGCCTCATAGTCTTGCTTCGCCGTTGTGGTAAGGTCGATGGGGCGAAGTAATTGTGGCCCGACACAACCGGGTTCCCACTTACACACCAGTACCGTATCCACCGAGTGAAGACTGACAGGTAGGGGATCGGCCTTAGCTGACAGAAGACAAAGTAAGAGTGGCAAAAACATACTACCTCCTATAATCCTAAAATCTCAGCGTACTGATTCTTGCGCTGTCCCTGTTTCTCGCGCATGATCATTTCCCGGTATGCCCGTTGTGCATCCGTAACTTCTATCCCCTCGCCCAGGGGGATTGCCGCAGCTTGACGAGGTAAATGGCTGGTGATGGCGTAGCGTCGGGCGTCGTGGGTGTGGTTATATTTATCCACCGGCGTATTGTTGGAAGAACTCAACCGTTTATCCTCGTCGGCGAAGTGATACTCCCCGAACTCCACGACGGAGTGGGGGCAGGTTTCGGCGCAGACCATCAACAAGGGCAGCCCATCCAGTTCGTTGGTATTCATCAATCCCGCCACCCGTTGGATCCCGAGCATCAAATCCCGAAAGGAGGCGGGGACGACGTTGAGTCCTCGTTTTTGACAGGAGTAAATCCATTCCGAGCCGGACGGATCCGCGTAGAAGACGCTGATGTTGTTCTTCCTCTGGAATAGGGTAATGTGATCGACAAGACTATCAAAGTCCTGTTTCGTCGCATAGAACTCGTCGAAATTTATCCATCTTCGTCCCACCCGTCCCAGGGCTTCAATCACAAACGGATCGCCGTATCCCCAATCTATCCCCGCGATGGCCTCATCAAACTGGGGTATCGGTTTCTTCCAGAGGTGTTTGTCTTGTAAGTCGTAGACCAAGCCTTCAAAAGACACGAACTGAGCGTCAAGTTCCTGGGCGGCGAAACGAGGATCATAGGCTTCGCGCAAGGCATGAATCTCAAGTGGGTCAAGGTAGGTGTTGCTGTCAATGGGGGCGTTGACGACGCAATATTCGTTCTTAACCCTAAACCCCTCCGGTGTCCGCTTGTCCTTCGTTGCCTCAGTGTACCACCGTCGATACAGCCAGTTCTTGCCCCGGGGCGTCGTGGTGCCGATGATTGACCCCTTGGTGCTTAGAATACGGCCAAGGAGGATGTCAAAGCATTCCTCGGAGATCATGGATATTTCATCCACCCATATCCAATCCAGTTCCGGCCCCCGTAAGTGGTCGGGTTTCTCCGCAGTCTTGACCTGCACCTTGAAGCCGTTGACCAATTCTATTGTCCGCTCACTGACCTTGCGGTCACGGATGAGCAATGGATTGATGTAGCGTAAAAAAGCCCCTTCCGGGACAATACTCATGGGGAAGGTAGGGCTTACTATCCACCCCATCCCACACCCCTTGCCCTTCTTCCACTTCATCGCCTTGCGTTCCGTCTCATGTGCCCCCCCAACGGTCTTTCCGCTCCTGACGCCCCCGATGAATAACGGGAACCGGTAGTGTTCACACGCCTTCTTGAACTCCGTTTGCGGGCCGGTGCGGATGTACTTCTCGGAAAAAAGAGGGACTTCTAACTGCTTCATATCTGAGCTATCTTGGGAAACTTCTTCTTCCACCGTTTGTAGTCTAACCCCCCGGAATTGACAATGATCCCGAAGGCTCGAACCTTCGTCCGCGAATAACACTCCATGCTACCCCGGGGTACCCGGCAAGTCTCACATCTCCGGCAACGCTCCCCAAACAACATCGACCTCTTCTCCCCAGGGCACCATACCCACTTACCCCCCTTCCCGGCCACTCCCTCCCCAAAACCAGAGAAAGCCTTACGCATCCCTCACAACTCCTTCAACACTACGTCGCTGTCCACCGGCTTCATACTCAGCCCGTCCGCTCGGATATATGTCACCTTGAACATTACGTCCCCAATCTTGAATGTGGCACCCAAAGGGATGCTGAAAATACGTTTGCCCTCAACGGGAACCACTATCTTCCCCCCACGACCCCGACCAATAGCAAGAATCTTACTCATAACTCCTCAAATTCCAGAAATAACGACTTTTGAGGGTGGCACTGGCGAGAAAACTCAACCCTATAAACCCGCCCCTCCGTACCCCCACCCAGTCCCCGACACCGTACCCCCCTACCCCCCGTGTCAATTGTGATACTACCCATAGAACGCACACAGGAGCGCAACGGCGCATAGGCCATTGACTGATAATAGGTTATATGTATACCTGTCACTCTTTTTTGTCCTTTTCCTTTGGTTGGGTGGGGGTTGCGGGTGTATCCTTATCATCTTCATTAAACGAAATGGATATATCTTGTTTTATCTGCTGTTTCTCTCCGGGACGGTAGGAGCCACCGAGGTAAAGACCGAGATCGAGCGCATGATCTGACGACTTTTCACCGAGATCGAGCTTTAAGCCCAACGCCTTTCTACCCTTCATGTCGAGAATCTTGTCAGAGATACCTGCAACGCGGCAAATGATTTCGCGCCAATCCTCTGTTTTTTCCCAATCATACAGCACCCCGTCGTCAACCTCGAACCCGTTCACCTTCAACAGCTCCGCAATCTTGTAGCACGGGAGCGTGTACCAACCCATCCGACCAATCATCTCGATGATCTGTACCCGATCTTTACGTTTCATTTATCGACCGCTCCATTTTGGGGTATCCCCCTGCTTGTAATTCCATCGTGGCGAGGCCCAGCAACTCCGCCACGCGGTTTACGGGCATTGGGTGGTACTTGATACCCTTTCCCGGCATCGAGCGATCCTGGGGCATGGCGGGCTTGCTTTAGTCAAGTCTTAAATCCTTAATCACTGCTCACCGGATCCTCGTTCATGCGGTCAATAGCAAGGGCGGAGAGGGGAAAGGTCAGGGTCCTCATAGTTGTGTTGGTAACATTGTTTATTTCCCATCCCGCCTGTACCTCTCGCCCATCTTCTATCTTGATCATGTAGCGCCAAGAATTCACGGTGACCCCGGGCCGGCGACTGATTTTTAGATGCGTAGCCTCTAACCTCATCTCAAAATTCCCCCACCATGCGCTTTTCTATGACATCGGCCACAAAGTGTCGCGAGATTGTCTGGGTTGCAATTCTGCTTGTTGGCGTCAAGGTGATGTACTGCAAGAGCCTTTTCGCCTTGCGGCTCACCGCACATCCGGCATCGATAGTGGTCACGTTCGCGTATGCTACGTCGAAGCGTTGCCGTCCAGTCGACCGAATAGGGCTGAAAAGTGATACCGCCTTTCCAGTTGTGATTTCTCTCACCACGCTTTGCTTGTGCAATTTTTGCTTTTGCTTCAGGGGTATGCTTAAAACCTAATGCGTGCCGCTTACTCTTCATCGCCTGGCTAATTTTTTGGATCGCTTCTGGTGAGTGCTTATGGCCGAGGAAATATTTCTTGCCTTTCATCGCTCGACTGATTTTTTGCCGAGCTTCGGGTGAATGTCTATGGCCCATTAAAATTCACCCCACAAACATATATGTTTATTAGTCTTCTTCTTAGTCTTAGTATTAGTCTTAGTATGTACCTGCCCAAGGCACTCCTTTGGAAAGCCCAAGGCAATCCCGCGGCACTCCCAGGGCATTCCCGAATAGTTGCTAATAAGTGGGAGTTGTGGGATATTCACGCGGGGAAAAAAGTTATCCACATTGATTTCGTACCCTCTTGGTCGGCACATTGTTTTGACATTTTTTGCACGCGAACTCGGGTCATGAAGGGGGCCGCGAGGGGTTTTTGTGGCAAGAATTAACGCGCCGGGCATCGTTTCCTCGGTGTAATTTTACGTCTCAAAAAGTTCTCCGTCACATTACGCGATGCCTGATAATCGGTAAGAGCTTGCCGACGGGAATTGTCCAACATCATATCCTCGTCCTCGATCTCTCCCGTGATTTCCAAATCCTGATAGTAGACCGGATCAAGTTCGCAACGCGGAATAGTACCCATTCATAACTAATATGGTGGGTGTTTTTCCACTTTCGACGCTAACCCCCACAACTACGCGAGTTAAATGTTGTTTTGGCAAAAATGCGATAAGTCCCTATAATATCAATAGTTCATTTTATCGCGGCGATAACCTCTATAATATCGACGTGGCGGGCAACGTGGGCGGAGCGTTGAAATATCGGGCGTTATGGCGTTTCGGGAATGGATTTGAAAGTATTTTCAACAAAACAGCAGTTTAATCGCTATTGTTTCAGGTAGTTATAGCGACCTGTTATATTATAGCACGTCATGTTGACATACGTTAGGCGGAAAACCGTATAATAGGACATGGAGCGCACAAGACCTCAGCAACCAACTTTTACCCGCCCCCTGTCACCGTGTCCTGTCCCATCCAACAAGGTCAGTGTGTGCTCCAGCACGGCGGCGGGGGGTGGACTTAAAAGGGAGACCAAGATGACCGCAACCACTAAAAGCACCCAAGCCCAAGCTGCAACACAAATCAAGACGATTCTCAAGCGGGAATTCCCGGGCATTGCATTCTCAGTCCGGTCAGAGTCCTTTTCTGGTGGCGACAGCGTCCACGTGTCTTGGAATCTTGGCCCGACCAGCGAACAAGTCAACAAGCTTATCTCTCGTTACCAGTACGGCCATTTCGACGGGATGATTGACTGCTATGAGTACTCGAACTGCCATGAAGACATCCCTCAAACTAAGTTCGTCTGTGCGCAACGCGACTACCGCACCCAAGAAGAGATTGACAACTACGATCTCAAGTGGAATGATCCCGCACGCCGCGACCTTTGGAAAGAAGAAAAGACCCTATATCACATCATCGCCCGCGATCTGTGCAAATTGGCCGGGATTGAATACCGCGGACTTGCTGCGCCAGCCCCCGATGACTTTAAACACATGGCCCCTGGCTTTGGTTGCCCGGATTTCCAGGCGATAATCAATCATCTCCTATATGGGCAAGCACTGATGACCGGCTATCACGGCGTCAAGCGGGCACTGTCCGATGACGGGACGGAGATCATCAACTCGTTTATTATCTATTAATAAGGAGACCAAGATGACAAACGATAAGGGAAAGCATACGAAGGAACCTTGGCATGGCGTAGGGTGTGGTGAATATGAGTGGCCAAAGATAGTCAGCGGAGATAACCTTATCATTGCTGATGTGTTGCACAATTCATGGGGACATGGTGTTGCTGTTGCTAATCTTGCCCGCATCGTTGCCTGCGTCAACGGATGTGAAGGAATTAACCCGGAAGCAGTGAAGGAAATGCTGGAGGCGTTGGAAGCATGGAATGAGAGTTTCAAAAATACGTGTGGCATACAAAAATACGAGTATCTTCGACCGCTCGAACTCAATGCCTGCTATATAGATGCCCGCGCCGCTATCGCCCATGCCACGGGCACAAGCGAAAAGTCGAAAGAAGCGAAGGAATAGGAGGTACCATGGAACACAAGTTCAAGGTCGGGGACAAGGTGAGATGCGAAGGAACGAACCGCTGTGGTGAATGTACCTGGAAACAACCGTCGGTAATTTATTGCATTGATAGTGATATACACATTCAAGCCTGCGGCGCAAGAGAAGTCAAGACGTGGATTGCCAACGAGTGTCTCCCCCTTTTCCGCCTTGTCGAATCAGTGGATCAACCTGAAATCAAAACTCAACCACAGGAGGTTATGATGAACGACGTGATTGCAGGACTGTATGAAAAGACGGCGGACGCCGTTGTGGTCAACAAGTGGTTCGGGGCATGGCTTAACGAAGGAAACTTCGCCACCCGATGTGCAAGTAGGCTTTTGTTGACCCTCAATGGAAGCTACTTCCTAAACGAAGCCTACCGCCTTGAGGCAGAAGAAAAGGCGAAGGCAGAGAAGTAAGATGATCCTGCACGCTGGCTTGAGCTTGCACCGTCCCGCGCGTATGGCCGATGTGCCAGGTTGCAACGATGCGTCGCGGGCGGATAAATATGGCCTTGTCACAAGCCCTCTGACAAGGCCCCGGATTTTAATGGGTGGCCCACCAGCCCCAATCCAATGTCTGAAATCAAGGGCCAGAGCAGGCAAGATGCCTGGGGCAGAGGAGCGGGGCATTATGGCCGACTGGAAAGACCCTTTCAGCCCGAAATCTATCATTGGAAACGAAAGAATCCATGCAGGTTTCTTGGCTGCCAAACGTTGGGACGTTGGCCAGTCGGCCCCCTATTTCTTCGGTCTCCCTTCCCGGCCTGCGGGGTTTTTGCACCTCTTGGCCAGTGTCGGCTACCCCGTGGGTCGGGCAATTTTCTGAAAAGAGAGGTATGAAATGAAAACAATTATCGTCAAAACACAACAAGATTGGGATGCAATACCCATTGAATCCCAAGAAGAAAGACTGATTGAAATCAGGGGAACGGAATGTATATACATCAAACAAAACCCCAACAACAGCACGGCGACGCTCCACGGCAACAGCTCAGCGACGCCCTACGACAACAGCACGGCGACGCTCTACGGCAACAGCACGGCGACGCTCCACGGCAACAGCACGGCGACGCTCTACGACAACAGCACGGCGACGCTCTACGGCAACAGCTCAGCGACGCTCCACGGCAACAGCACGGCGACGCTCCACGGCAACAGCACGGCGAGGCTCTGCGACAACAGCACGGCGATTGTCTGGTCGGCGAAGTCGGTCAAAAAATATGGGCGTTACGCCGCTATCGTCAAAAAACAGCCCATCGTCTACCGCAATCTCGCGGATTGGGTATCTACAAATGATTGCACAAAAATCAATGCCTCAACCCTCTTACTCTATAAGCGCGTGTCCGAGAGGTTCTTGACGCAAGAGGAGACAAACAATCAAACCGAATGGGTGGTCGGGAAAACCCTAATCCACTCCGACTATAATCCCGCTCAAAGTGAATGCGGTGCGGGTCAATTTCACGCCTGCGCCAAACCGTTTTTTTGTGACCAATTCCGGGACATCCGTGGCGATAAGTATATAGCCCTTGCCGTCAAAATCAAGGACGTTTTTGTGTGGAAAAAGAACCCGTCATATCCTCATAAGATCGCGTTCCGTTCCGGCAAGGTGCTCTACGAATGCGACCGAGAAGGGAAAAAGATATGAGAGCCGGGCAATTCTTCGCGGGTGGCAGAGACCTGTACCCGGTACGCCGGACGACCAGTGTGTTCCCGTCCGCCCGTGGAAGTAAACAAAAAAGGAGCTGAGATGAAAGTCATTTTAACCAAAACGACAACGCAATACAACACGCCCGAGCATACGTCAATCGACTGCTTCTTGATTCTGAGCGGCGACAATGCTGAGGATTTGGTCGTACTCAACACGGTCATCAACTGCGACCAAGTAAGCGTCAACTACCTCGCCGAAAAGGGAATGAAGATCGCCAAAATCATTGGCGCGGAATACGTCGAACAGGTGGGGTAATATGAACTGGCAAATCCGCAAGCATATCAAGGTTCTCGGCGTGGTGCATACGCTGTGGGAGGCGGTCGAGGCATACCCCGAGAATCCTAACCCCCGGAGCTATTATCTCTGCCGTCCGCCGAATCGCGAGCCGACCGAAGAACAAAGAGGTTATGTTTCCATCCGCCGTGCCGTGCGAGTGGCACGACTGGTGGCGTTGGAGAACGAAAAGGAGATTCGATGACCGAAAAGATTGACCGCAAGACTATGCTCGGCGGAAAGGAGACTAAATGACGGTGACATACGAAGGACTCAAGACATTTATGGAAACGGTGGGGGCAACATGGTGCCTGTTGATAGGCACGCATGGCGAGCATTGGGTAATCAAGTTCCATGGTTCCGTCCTCTATGACGATAAATTGTGGAAATCGTATCTGCGCATGTATAGCTGGGAAAATATCCAGTCCATACTCACATGGTAAAAAAGGAGAACGATATGGAAAAGGTTGACCGCACGAAATTCCTGGGTGGAAGTGATATTGCCGCTGCAATCGGCATGAATCGCTGGCATTCTCCCCTGATGTTATGGGCACAAAAAACGGGAGAATTGCCGATAGAGATACCCGACAACGAGGCGATGGAGTGGGGCCGGGAGCTTGAGGATTCCGTTGCTAAGGGATTCACGCGCAAAACTGGATTTGAAGTCCGCCGCACCCCACAGAACTATGTCCACCCAAAGTATCCCTATTTCCGCTGCCAGGTGGATCGACTCCTGACGGGGACAGACGAGTTGCTCGAAGTCAAAACGACGAATGCATGGCAGGCAAAGGAATGGGAAGGCGAAGAAATACCGCAAGAATATATTCTCCAAGTCATGTGGCAGTTGGGCATCACCAAACGGTCAGTCGGCTGGATTGCCGTTCTAATCGGCGGGCAGAAATTCCGCTACAAGAAAATCCCGTTCGACAAGGTGCTGTTCGACGATATGATAGAGAAGGCATTACTCTTCTGGCAATGCGTTATCGACAAAACACCGCCGATGGCCGACGGGCTTGACAATCCGATTATGGTCGAACTCTATCCCAAGCCAACCAACAAAAGCATCCAAGAAGTCGAGGAAATGGATACGGCAATCGGCCACAGGCAGGAGTTGAAGATGCACGGGAAAGAAATCGAGAAATCACTCGATGAAGTCGAGGCGTTACTCAAACAGAAGATCGGCGAATCACTTGGCCTGAAAACCGTGAAGTACACGGTTATGTGGAATCGGGAAGCCAAGAACGGCTTAAACGAAAAGAGACTCAAGGAAGCACATCCGGATATCTACACCCAATTCTATGAACGAGGCTATAAGCGCGTTTTGCGGGTGAAGCTTAACGACAAAAAGGAGAAATGATGGCAGATATAGCAACAGTCAAAAAAGCTACGGCATCGACGCAGATGACTTCCGTCGAAGCCATGATCAAGAAAGCGGCCAGTGACCTGGGCGAGGCGTTACCGGCACACATGAACTCGGAACGGCTGGTCAGGATTGCGCTGACGACTATACGGACCAACCCCGAGCTGATGAAGTGTACTCAGGCCAGCTTGCTTGGCGCTCTGTTTCAATCGGCTTTCTTGGGCCTTGAGCCGAATATCGAAGGACAGGCCTATATTCTACCCTTCAACAATCGGCGCAAGATCGACGGCAACTGGATCACGGTCAAGGAAGCGCAATTCCAGATCGGCTACAAGGGGTATGTCCAACTCTTTCACCGGCACAAGTCGGCCATATCGCTCATGTTTGAGGCCGTCTACGAACATGATCATTTTGATTACGAATACGGTACTGCTGGCTATCTGCGTCATAAGCCAGCCGAGAAGGACCGGGGTGAGGTCCGGGGATTCTACGCGGTCGCCAAGCTCTCCAATAGTGGTACGACTTTCAAGTATATGTCAAAAGATGAATGCCTCGAGCACGGGCGACTCTACTCAAAATGCTTTGACAAGCAGACTGGCAAATTCTATGATCATACTCCCTGGGCATCCCACCCCGACGCCATGTGCCTCAAGACCGTCCTGATGCAATTGATGAAGTTGCTACCCAAGTCCATCGAAATCCAAAAGGCGATCGCCTCAGATGAAAGTATCAAGACAAAAGTGGCAATCGATATGTCTACTGTGCCGGATGAGGCGGTATGGGATGAACCGGAAGTCTCGACGGAAAAGGTCGAAACAAAACCCCCGACCGAAAATGGCAAAACGCCGGACGAGGGCGACTTAGCCGCCGACGCTAACGGCAAACCCCCGGTGGAAACTCCGATCAACCTGGAAGCTGAAACGGCCCCCAAGAAAAAATACTGCGACCCCAATATGGAATTTGAAAAGCTCAATACCATTCTCGGTATCTTGTTGACTGCTTTGGGCAAACGTCCATTGAAAGAGCGCGGGTTGCTTGCCGAGAAAATCAGCAGGGTCAAAACCGGTGATCCGACCAAAGACCTTGAGGCTAAGATCGACATCCTGCATGAAGCAGGCATAACCGAAGCAAAGGTATAATGTCCCTGCCCGGCTCCTCCTTTTCTCGGCCAAACCTCCCGAGTTTCGGGGTGGGTTGCACCAGCCCACCCCGCCGGGCGGGATAAAAAGGATCGCTAATGCCCTATAGAAACATCGTCTTCGTCAAGTTGGAAAAACGCCTACTTAATGATCCGCGTTGGTATATGTTAAGCGAGGCGGCTCAATTGAACTTTATCCGCTTCATGCTCTTGGCCGCCGAAACCTACAATCGCATCCCGAAAAACCTCGAAGCGATACGCAAGGCATTCAAAACTGAGCAGGATTTGACCACCCTCGAAAAGACCATAAAAGAGATCAGGGATAACTTCCCGAAGTTCAAAGAGAACAAGAAACTCTACTATTTCGCTGACTTCGAGACCAAGACTAACTATATCAGGGAATGCCCCAGGAATGCCCGGAGCGTGCCGAAAGAAGTTGCAGAAGGAAATCAAGGGAAAGAAAAAGAGAACAAGAAAGAATGGATTGCGCGGTTTGAAAAGTTATGGCCTGATTATCCGCGACGCGATGGGAAAAAAGAAGCATTGCGACATTTCTTGGCAACGGTGAAGACGGATGGAGACTGGGCTAAAATACAGAAGGCACTCGCCAACTTCAAGCGCTATGTTTTGCGTATGGGTTTTGACGAGAAACATATCAAGACAGCCAAAACGTGGTTCAACAATTGGCAGGACTGGGTAGACTACCAAGAGCCACAGTCTACCATCGCGACGGTAACACCGGAGGCTCTCTACCTCTGCCCTCTCTGCAATAAACGATTCAGGGATTCAAGAAAAAACGAACCTCTGACTTGCCCGCTTTGCAGGGGTACGCCGAAAATATCCGATCAATCGTTTGCCCTGATCAAGGAGGACAAACCATGAGCAAGCCGAAACACGAACGCGAGATGGATAAGACGGCGTTTGAAAAGTGGGCGAGCGAGCACGCGCGGCCGTGCAAGGCAGAGGAGATTATTGCAATGCTGCCAGAAGGTCTTTGGCCGCTGGTGGCTTCTCTTATGGTATATCAGCGGATGCCGCTTACAATAATTGCGAAGTTTAGCCGCATACCGTGGAAACGCTTTAGACGTACTTTCCGCAATGAACTGAATAAAGCATGGCAAGAAATTAAGAAGGAGGACGCGTGCGCGACCAAGCCATGAAGGAAATCTTTTTGAGACGCGGCTTTGACCAAAAAGTGCGTCGCTTCGTACGCCTGCGGTTAGTCTCAAGAGACGGCAATGGCGGATTCATTTGCCGACCTCTCCCTGGCAATAAGCAGACGTATCATATAATGCACGAGAACGGAGCGCTTGTCTGCCGCGAAGCCCTCAAACATACTCTTTGCGATGGCTATTTAGCCAAAATGAAACGCGGGCCTAATCCGTCTTGCTCCCATTGTGAGGCCGTGCGGCATGTTTTCCCGGAAGTCAATCAAGGCGTACTATTTCAGGAGACTTTATGATACGGCGGGCGGTACTCCTTTCCCCATCACAGCTGGGGTTCCCTGGGGTTATCATTGGCCCCAGCGCCCGCCTTTTTAATAACCATAGGAGGTTAAGATGAAAGATAAAGAAGCAAGAAATAGGTTGAGCGTTTTACAGTCAAGGGTTGATTCCCTTGAGTCCCAAAGCGCGGATTACTATGACGAAATACTAAAAACCGCCGGGGATTTTGGATATAGGTATGGTTGTTATGGCGCAAAGACTGAGGTTTGGTTCCCGAATTCCACGCCAGACCTTCCTATCGCGGCATGGAACCACCTCACCCCCGCCCAGCAAGTTGATATGATTCGCCACAACCAGAAGCCGGGAAAGAAACAACGGAGGTCTTAATGTCCACCCCTAAACAAATCGAGATCGGGAAGATACCGAGCCTTGAGATATTAACAAATAGTCCCCGATGCGAGGCTTGTTATTTTGGTAAATGCGGGTGCGGGTGTTCTCTTTATGATTGTACGTCCTATCCCCACCGCCTCGGCGCCCGTGTCGTCATTATCCCTAATAAGCCCAAGAAGGCAAAGGAGAAGAAGTGAGACCGAGAAAGAAGAAAAGAGAATGTTGGAATTGTGGTTTTGCCTCTCGTCAAGCCAGGTGGTGTTTTGTTCATGCGGTAGAAATTTCAAAGAAAGGTCGCATCGCCCATTGCTACGATTGGGAGCCGCGCCGCAAGGCAAAGGAGAAGAAGTGACACAAATCATAATGGCAATCTGTTTTGTGACTTTGGTTGTATGGTGTGCCCGGTTGACGTGGTGTGACAGTATGGCGCGAAGGTGTGTAAGCGAACAGACTAAAATTCTCAAAGAACTTTTTGCTCATACGCATCTTCTACACGATCTCAATTCTATTGAGGCGCGGATCACCCACATAGAGAAGCACTGTAAGACTGGCTACCATTGGATACAGCTACAAGCTATGAAGCCGGAGAAAAAGGAGAAGAAGTGAAAAACAAAAACCTGGATGTCAATTTCTGCGATTTTTGTTCTATAGATTCAACCGACGCGAAAGACCATGTCGGTACAGACAAGTGCGCCATTTGTGGTAAGTGGGCTTGTCCCCACGAAAAATGTCCAGGACGCTTAGGAGGCCGCGACCCTACTGAGCATTTTCCGCGTAGCTATTCATGTGGCGCACCACTATATCCATTTATTTGTGCAAACTGCTGGGCGAAGGCTCGCCAAGTACCGGGTGAACAAATCAGACGGGGTATTCCCCTTAATGCCAGCGGGGATAGTTGGTCAATTCGATTGGGTGAATATATTACAAGGCATCACGTCGAATTCAAAAAACAACTGAACGAGATATTTGTTGATGAGATTCGACGGTTGATAGAACTCGGGAAGGGGGCAAAGTGAAAAGCCTACTCTCTCTTGCCATCCACGCCGTCCTTCTCGTCGGCCTGATTCTCGTGGGTATTGTCCTGACGGCCTCAATCGTCAAGTCTACCATTCAGGACTGTCAGTTGTCCGGGGCGAAATACAAAATGGCGACTATCCACTATGCCGATTCATTAAGCGGCATAAGGATCGAAAAGGCACAAGAACAGGCGTGGAATTATCAAAAACCAACAGCCAAAAGGAGGCGAAAGTGAGGCGATTGTTTAGAATGATTTATAGAATCGTTTGGGATTTTCCCCATAACTGGGAACCGCATGGATGGCAGATTTCGGAAATGACCATGCAATATTGGATGGGTGGTGAATGATCCCCTGGCTCCGCGACCCTATTACGAACCGCGAGTACCGTATCACGCCGGGCAATCCGAAACTGGGCCTCTGCCCCAAGTGCCCGGCTGATTCCACGGCGCGTTATCCCGTCGTGCAAACACGATTCAGGAAGCGCGTGCGGCTGGCGATACTCTGCCAACGACACGGGGTTGTGCAACTATGGAAGGAGGCAAAATGACCCCGCCTAACATCACTGCAATCATCGCCCTGGTTTTCGGTGTTATCGGCACCCTTGTCTGGATACTCTGCCGGGCGGCAGGAAGGAAAATGCCAGTACCGCCAGCCTTGCATCTTGACAAAAAGACGGGACGGGTATGGGAATATCAGGATTTCATAGGACGTGGTTGTCCCAACAACCCCACCGCCACCTTTCGTGGAATCCGCACCATTGATGGTAAATATGCGGGGTACGATTGTTCCCACTGCGGTATCGTGTGGGATGATAAGGAGGTCAAATGACCATTGAACTTTGGTGTCAGTATAGTACACTTGACAAACAATGGTGCTATCAGTTAGTCTCTACCGGCCAACCTGGAACGTATTTTCTCCAGTGGGTTTGGTTCTACACCGGCAAGTTCCTTGCTCGTTTTTATTTTCCCTCCACCGACATCTATCTTTATCCTTACGTATTTACTTGGAGCGAGGGCAACCGTCGACTGGGACGGTGGGGTGATTCTTGGGATGCGAGGCAGATTGCGAAATGGATAGTTGCCGCGATCAGAAAACACGAGGCGAAGATTATAAAAAAAGCATTACGAAAACGAATCAAGGAGGTCAAATGAGATCGATTAAGTTCAGGGCATGGGAGCCGGAAACCGAAATGGGAAAACCGGGTAGCATGAGCTATAATCAAGACTTTTGTTTTTCTCAAATACAACACCCCGACGGCATTATCATCATGCAATTCACCGACCTCCAGGACAAGAACGGGAAAGAGATATATGAGGGAGATGTGGTAAAAGCGGCAGATGAGGATTCACCACACATCAAGAAATGGGTCGTTGATTTTGAGAGTGGGAGATTTGTAGCCACTAATAGTAGAGACACTATCGGGTTGCATTATTGGGCCGACATTCAAATAGAAATCATCGGCAACATCTACGAGAACCCGGAACTACTCAAGGAGGGCAAATGAATTATGAAATATATTGCAACGGTAAGTTAATCGCCACGTTTGAGAACGAACAAGATCGAGATGATTGCCTCGATTATCTCCAAGACAAATACGAAGACTGTAAATTTACGACGGAGGCTAAATGAAAAGTGGATTAGATTCATTTAGTAAAACTATTATAATAATATTTGCGTTGGGGTTCGGTTTCAGTGTTGCCATTCATTTACTGCTATGGTTGCTCAAGGAGGTCAAATGACCCTCGCCAAAGAAGGGCTGATACCCCGAAAGGGGAAAGGAGTAGAGATGGACTTCTGTCGAGGATGCGGCAAAGAAATAGATGAAGATGATGTGTTTCAATGCGGAAAATGTGGAGCACTGGTCTGTGAATCTTGTTGCTATGGTTCTGGTGGTTGTGCTGTTTGTGAACGGGAAAGGGGAAAGGAGTAGGGATGCATCAATGTGAAGAGGGAAAAGGAATAAAGATGCGTTTCCTTGTCCTCGATCCCAGCAAGACCGGCACAGGATGGGCATATTTCGATTCATCTCTACCAAAACACCTTGTCGCCTCCGGCTGCATCCGTCCTCACAAAAAGGACGGTCATTGGATGTCAAGCATAGAAAAGCAGTTGAAGGTTGTCCTTGCCGAATACTCCCCGGAGAAGGCATGGATGGAGAACAAATACAAGTATGCCCGGAAGTATTACTCCAAGAAGCTGGGGCGGTGGGTGATAACCGTGGGCGGCTCACAAGAATATGCCTCCGCGTGGAATCTGGTCAATAAGGTCATAAGTGATCATGGCATCCCCTGCGAGGAATTGGACACCCGACGTCTCGTCAAGAACAAAATGGCCGTCCTCTGCGCCCGACGATATACTGACAAAAAAGTAGGGGAAGACGAGGCGGAATGTATCTGCTGGGGCGAATTTCTGATTGCCAACAAGTTTAACCAGGGTCAACCCCTGAAAGGAGGCTAAGATGGGCAAGGTTAGCAGATTAGACAGAACGATTCAGCGGTTGCAGGCGGAGAATGTGGATTTGGGCGCCCGGATCGCCCAGCTCCAAGTTGCCCTTGATGCAAGCAAAAAGCTCTACAAGGGCGCGCTTGACGCGGCATCAACTCTGGCCGGAGAGAATAGGCAGTTGAAAGAACGTGTTGCCGAATTGGAACAGAAACCCAAGGGAGGCTAAATGAAAAGACCGCCGAAGAAATTGTATTGGTGTAGGTGGGAAGAAAGTTTTGATACAATGCAGGAGGAACATTCTCATGGAGAACAATGTTCATACTGCACTACCAGCGGACATTGTGAATCTGATTTCAAACCCTGCCGCGTCTATGTGTATGAGCGGGTTAAGAGACAAATGGAAATCGTTGGCCTGAATACATTGCGGGTGTTGGAAAGCGTTCCCTCCAAGTCCGTCGCCCGGCGCTTGAAAATCCAAAAGCCGAAAGGCAAGGAGTAGAGATGACGATAAGGGAAATTCTACTAACGCATTGCCAATTCTACGAGAGATTCCGAACCGTAAGGTTGGATGACATCGACGCCATCGCCCGCGAGATCATTGAAGAGGTGGAGAAGATTGCTAATCTAATCCCGGCCCCCAATGGATTTCATTTGCACATACACCAGCAAGACTGGCAACGCTTCCGCAAAGAAAACGGGGTGGAATGATGGGACTATCAAAGGCAACTGGTGATATGTACGGATGGGTGACGCATACCTGGAATCCGGTCGGCGGTGAGTGCCCGCATAGATGCTCTTACTGCTACGTCCGCACGGGGCGATTGGGGGGATGTGCGAAGTATCAAGGCCCGCAACGGCTAATTGAGAAGGAAATGAAGACAAACCTCGGCAAGGGCAATACGATATTCGTCTGTTCATGCAATGACCTATTTGCAGGACAATTGCACCACGACCAAGTCATGCGTGTTCTGAGTTTACCTGGAGAAAATGTCTACGTTTTTCAATCCAAGAATCCGGCGGGAATGATTTTGTACGAATCGCACTTCCCACCCAATTCTTTGCTCGGCACAACGATTGAAACAAATGAATTCATCTATACTGGGGCATACAGCCGAGCACCATTCCCGGTTCATCGTGCCCACGCGATGTCTAAAATTACTTTGCCCAAGTTTCTGTCCATCGAGCCGATCATGGACTTCAGCTTCTTGGCGATGCTCCAATTAATTAGACTGGTCAATCCTGATTTCATTTCTATCGGCGCGGATTCGAGGCATTGCAATCTACCCGAACCGTCCGGTGAGAAAATACGAATCCTTATCGAGAATATCCAGAAAATGAAGATCGAGGTCAGGCAAAAGAAGAATCTGGACAGATTGCTAAAGGAGGCGTGATGCCGGATATATCTATGTGTGAAAATCGCAAATGTCCAAAGCGGAATAAATGTTATCGCTTTCGTGCCGTCCCCGATATAGGACAATCTTACTGTACCTTCAATGACCCCTTGGACGGAGATTGTCAATGGTTTATGCCCATTGAGAAAGGGGATAAGGTGATGGGGATAAAACACCCCCGTAGGAAGCCCGTGGTGAAGTCGAGGCAGGGGGGCGGGGAATCCCCCGTCCGACCCCGAAAAGCCCGCCTGCGGGCAAGGAAATGGGCAAAAATGGCTATTCTTCGTGTAGGATGCCCCTACGTTGTCGAGATTGAGGGTGGTCGGGTGATTTTGAAGCCGGTTGAGGGGGGGATTGAGTGACCCTCCTTGACATCATCGCCGCCATTCCCCAGAAGCCGTATTATATTGACGGCGATTCCGCCGACCCTAACGGCGTGATCTATCTCTTGACAAAATATGTCAAGGAGTTAGGCCGCAAGTTTATTGGCATTGAAATATCAGAAAAGTATTGCGCGATTGCGAAACAGAGACTGATGGGAATATCAGAAAGTCTATTTCGGTAGTTTGGTTCTTTTCAGGTAGTCTTTTAATTTACGTAATATCTTGATTGCCTCTTCTCGACCGCCCGTCAAATAACATCCGCCCTCAAGGTCTGCCAAGGCTCGATCAATGAAGTAGTCGATCCTGCGGCTTGACTTTTTAGGCCGGGTCTTCATAACGGTATGGCGTTTTGACATCGGGTGGGATGGGTTGTAAGGTTTTGAAGGTGTCCCCCACTTCGAAATGCATCGGATCGCGATTCATGCCAGCGAAGTTGCCGCCCCAATACCACCCCTCGGCCTCGAATCGTTTGACCAGTTCGGCCGGTTGCTTGTCGATTGCACCGACTGGATTGTCCTTGACGTTCAGGTCGATCGCTATCCCCCATGAATGCCGGGAGAGGCCACGTTTGGAGTTGTGGAATTTGTGACGTGGAACCCAGACACCAGCGATGTTCTTCTTGAATTCACCAACGTCAACGAGATCCGCCTTGCCGTCCACTTCAAGCCAATGAAAGATTCGGAATAGGGACATGGCTGCGTCGAAATGTGCCCAGATATTGCCGATGATTGGGATTGTGAATTTCTCGATATTCGCGGCCAGCCACTTCCGGTCGGTGATGATGATCCGGCCACCTGTCGCCTCGGAATAGGTGAACTTGCCAAAGCGGGCGATGACTTCAGCGTCGGTCAGGAGTCTCATATCTTCTGTAGGCAATCCCCGATATGCGGAGCCTTATAGAGAAAATGCCAGACAGTAATCCTGTCCAGCTCGTCAATCCTAACTATCACCCCGCCGATATGTGGCTGCATCTTGCCATAGTATCTGAGATATGGCCTCGACGGTTCCCACGTCATCCAGCAGGGGACTTGAATCAGATGCTGATGGGCAAGGTGCAGGTGCAGAAAGAAATGCCAATGACCCCGGGCGACAATATCGAAATGCGGCAACTTGCCCTCAGCCTCAGCTTGCAATAATAGGGTTCCTTCTCGATCCATGACCGTCGTGCGGTAGATAGCCGCCCCGGACTCGCCATGCGCCACATTCATCATCCGGTTAGTTCCGCCGATTTCGAGATTCGCCAGCGGGCCGAGAAACCTTGACCGCCGGGCGTGAGGTTTCAGTTCTTTACAAATCGATTCATGCTGTTTCCAGTCGAGGGATTCGTGATAGCCGGATCCGGACAGACAATAGAAATCGCGGCCCGTCACCAATGACTTGAGCAATTCAACGCAAACATCTTTTTGCTGATTCAGGTCGGACATCATCAAACCGATGCCGAATTGTTTGCGGTTCAGACCATGCAAGGCATCGCCGAGATGGATTACCGTGTCCACGTCCATCTTGTCACATGTTTCCCCGAACGATTGCCATGCTTCGTAGATTTGCAATTGGCCGGGATTTGCCCTATGTTCATTGCCCTCGGAATCCTTCCACAGCGGCGGAAAGAGGGCGTACTTGCTGCCCGTGTGGGTATCGGAGACAAGTGCTATGGTTCGTTTGAATTTCATATCTTCAACCTCCCCACGAGTGTCTTGTAAAACTCTTCGTCGAGATTCTCGCTTTCCGCCCGTGTTTTCAGGCCGAGGGTGCTTGCCTTATCGTATAGGGCTTTCCAGGTACGTCCGAAAACCCGCAGCGCATCCTGGCGGGATATTTCGCCAGTTTGGATTTTCGGATACAGTTTACGCAGCATCTGCATTTCTTTCCTTGACCAAAATGATCTCACAAGCACCACCCTGCACCGATGCGTGGTTCAATCCATCCAGGCACATTCGGGCCAAGAAGCCCATAGCCCATGATCTTGAAATGTTTGAGAGAGGCGCCGATAGAAAGAACCCCAATCGGGTTAAGGGCATTTAGGCTGGGCTTGAGGTTTATTTCGACGCCCCCAAGAATTCTGAACGGTGAAGATTGCTTGACCGGGATGTCGAGTGAATAGGGCATAGGTTTCGTTTCGATAGAGGCTGAATATAGGATGCCCCGATAAACAATAGAGTCTGAAATTGGGACAAAACACATCTTTTCTTGTATCAAAAATGGAATGTCCACACTATATACTTTAGATCGTACGGGGATTTGACCCAATGGAGTTTCTTTTGTAATTATTATGGTATCATGAACTATATCCGTAATGATAGTTGTATCAGTCTTAAACTTTGTGATTATTATCGTGTCTTTCGTTTGGATGGTAATAGTTTGAATTCCCGGTTTGTGAAAATAGAGCGTACCCAGAATACCAATGATAATCCCGGCAACGAGGATAACAAACAAAACTTTCAGTTCTTTCACGTTGACCTCCCGTTGATTTTCCATGAATGTATTTTCATGTGACAAGAACGACATAGTGTTATTCCATTATCAATACAAAATCTTAATTCCGGGAATTCCGAAAATAATTTAAGATGATGAGCTATTATATTCCCCCGCCCACATATTTTCCTACACAACCTACATGTCCATTGATCTTTTTTGTAAACTTCCATGGCCCATATTCGATATTCTAAACTTTTTCGTATAAGGTGATTTTTATTACCAATACCGCCCCTCCATTGATGATTTTTTTCGCCCTTTTGGGCGTTGCTTTTTTTACGTCGATGTTCTAATGAAAATATCCGACCCACCAATGCTTCACTTGTTCTTCGTCGAGCTTCAAGAGAACGGCGTTTCCCATGGTTTGCTATACTTATTTTATGTTTCGTTATATCTGAATGTTTTTTACCAAAAAAATGATTTTTTTCGCCCATCCTACTTTCGCTCATTTTTTGACGTGCTTCCAGGGATTGTTTTTTTCCCAGCATATTAGAAGGAAGCCCCTTGTGAGACTGACTCATTTTCTGTCTTGTTTCAAGGGAATGATGTTTACCCCTGTTTGCATTACTTAATTTTTGCCGCAATTCCTCGGAACACCTTTGACCTTTTCTCATATTCTCGTTATATCTTTGTTGCAATTAAAACAATTTCGGATAATCATATAAATATATTATATATAGAAACCAAAGTTTGTCAAGTTATTTGTCGAAACGTCATCTTGTCGTGTCGGGGATCGCCTGAATCCTCAGCGATTCTTGCCACGCCTGTTGCGCCCGCGGGAATACATAGTCGAGCTTTGTCTTGATTTCGATTAGCAGATCATGCTGATAGGCAATGTCCGGTTTGATCGTATCCAATTCTTTTCGGAGTTGGATTATATCCCCGCTTTGCTTTGCCTCGTTCATTGAACAGCGGACACCGATTGTTGCAAGCCCGGCAAGTCCGACCACGCAGGCCACGATTGCCCCGACAAGCTTGACCAGCTTGATTGTTTTGCCGTTAGGTTGTTCCGTTGGCATCTTTCCCCTTTCCGTTGGCGAGGTATTCACCGACACGACCGCCGACGAAGATACCGATCACCGCCACCCATTCCCAGCCAGTAAAGATCAGCTTCCCGGTCAGCGTCAAGACGAACGTGGCGGCCAAAGCCCAGACCTTGACGCTCGTGATGTTTGTGAAGAACTTAACGATCAGATGTTTCACCATCATTCACCTCCTATCCGTAAAGTTTCGGGCCCGCACCCTTCCGGCATATCTAAAATGCCATACTTAATGAACAGGGAATCAATCGGCCCATAGTATGGAACGGTTTTATATTCCATCTGCATCAAGGGATGGACATAAAGTGGGGTTAGCTGTATCTGTCCATACAGGGTATCAACCGGCTCGTCAAGCAACTCGATCCGGGGAACCCTTGACCGATCTCTTTTCCTGACGCGCCACCAATAGAGAATGTCAAGACCGAAATCAACGGTCATGCACCAGCCACGTCCCGTCGCCACCCACCTATCTTGCTCTGGGGTGAAGTGATTACGCGCCGCCCAATGACACACCCCCGAACCGAAAACAGATAGTGCGGTTTTAGCGAAGGTCTTGGACGCCATTTCTGCAAAGGGATCGTTCCCATCTATTGGGCAAATTAGATTCGCAATGACCTTGCATCCCTTCATTGTCCCGAGTCCATAAGACCAACAGGCGATGTCCGTTTTCTCCGTCGGAATTATCTGCGCCGCCGCACAGACGATTAATAGAAGTGTTAAGAATGTCAGTTTCATAGGCCTCCTATTGGGCTATGCCGATATATTCTTTAACTCTATGCACCTTAGCATGACATCCACGACACAGGGTAATAAGATTGTCATCACTATCATCGTGGGTCAGATGCCATGAAATTATATGGTGAACTATCGTTGATCGTTTCTTGCCACATTGTTGACAGATAAAGTTATCGCGTTTTCGGATTCGTTGAGCTATCTTTTTCCATTGTAGCACCGTTGTTCGTTTCATATCTTCGGGCGTAATGCCTCCACGCCAGAGTGGGTTGTTGTGGCCGAGCCATCTCTGTTGTCGTGCTTTCTTGAACTCCTCGGTGTGTTTTCTGCCGATGTTTTGTGCGCCCATCTTCTTTCGTGTTTCCGCAGAATAGATATCTTTTTTACCTTTATTCCACGGCGTCATGCCCTTTTTCCAACAAGTCGGCGGGACAATCCCTTTCGGGAATTCGGTCGCAGTAGAGTAGTGATGCCCCTTTATAAACCTGCCCATTTCATCCCGATTGTTCTTAGTGTCGTCGTTTGTGCCCATGGTATATTATACCTCAGCTCTCCCGTTTTGTCAAGAGGTATTTGACAAAGCCCACTATAAACCAGACGCGATTAGCCACCAAAAACTTCCGTCACAGATCAACGTCCCTCCGCCCGGCCCGGCAATCGTTACGTCCGCCCCGGTGTTGCATTTGATGTCTTGGTTGCCAGACGATTCGTTGTCCTCCAGCACGACATTATTCGCCCCTGAATTATAGAAGTGTAAAATCTGTCCAGCCACACCGTCGATGAAACCGCCGATTGTTATTGACCCGCCTGCGGTGTTGACCGCCATGACCGAAGCGTTGGCAACGGACACGGTATCACTTGTGCCTATTACGGCGAAGGTGCGGATAACGCCCTTGAAAACATTCCTCACTGCCACCGTTCCAGAATCTCGACCAGCATTATTTATGTATAATTTCACTGTGCCGATTGTGGTTGTACCTGTATAGAAAGTATACTCACCATTTTGCATCAATAATGCTGCCGTTAGATTTGCATTAGTGTTTCCCCTAACCCAAGCTGCTCCATTGTTATATAAATTATCCCCCAGATATAATGTTCCCTGAGTTGAAGAGACTGTTCGACCACCAACGAAGGCATTACTTTTGGAGGTTCCGATTCCGCCCAGGGACACCATGCCAGTATCACCAGTCGCACAGCTGAAAGTGGCTTGTGGATAATTGGGAGAGGCAACGATTAGTGTTTTGTATACCCTTGCCGTATCCGCCGCCTGAACACGAGAGGAATCGTAGGTGGAAAGTAAATTACTTCTGACTGTAATTGAAGTACCCGATTTAGCACGGAGGACGTTGGTGAGGGTGGAGTCGGAAACGACGGTGGAACAGCGAGCCATAATTGCAGTCAGGGAATCAAAGGTGGATGTGCCGACGTGCCGACCGTTGACATCGTAGTCGTCCACCCAGTCAGCATGGACAAAACCGATGAAACCCAGTAAGGTTAGGATTGTCAATAGTTTTTTCATTACAACCTCCTCAAAAACCCTTAAACAGATGTACCTTCAACCGCGTGTTGGTGCTGTTGTCCGTGAGACCTTGAACAACAAACCGGGCGTACCGCGAGGGCACGAGAGGGCAGGTAGAAGGATACCACGTCGCCCGCGTCCACAGGGAATCAATGGCCTTGAGGGTCAACTGATCTTTCTTCGGTCGTCCCATCCGTGTCTTCAGGGAGTCAATGCCTTCGATGACGTACAGGCAGACCTTAGTTGAATCGGCGTGGATTGACCGTGCCCAGTACACAACACCATAGTTGGCAAAGTTGGACAACCTGACCGCCTTTGACGTACAGGCCGCCGTACCGTTGAGCTGCACCGAATCCATCATCAGCGTCGTATCCGAATGACGCGCAACATACGTCTGCCCGAAAAGAACAGACGCAAAACATAGTCCCAGAATCAAGTACTTCATTACATCCTCCTGTTGTTAGTTTTCATAACCGCTTCGGCCACCAGCGATACAGCATTTTCGTTACCACCGCCGGAGTTACAGTAAAAAACAATGAATCACCATTACCTGTTGAATTTAAGACAATGGGCGTTAAGGTTACGCCCGGCGAAGAGATGATAGTAAAACCGATTGTCGTTGTCGGCGTAAACCAAGTCCTGATAATCGTATCCTGCGAACCCAAAGCAAGGATTGAATCAGTAACGACGGAATCGAGGAAACAATAAGATGTATTCAATGTATCAAAAAAACCCTGGTCAAATCTCGCGCCGGAAATGCCTACGCTTGAACCATAAGTATTCGCCCACCACGGATAAAACTTGCCACCCCAGAATAACAGTGAGTCTCCACGACTAACAAAATATATGGTACTTGTACTTGACAATATCATCCCATCGGCAAGGTCGCCATGAATTTCTCCTTGATCTAACCATCCCACCTCACCATCCCAATATCTGATTCTAATTGTATCGGCTTCTATGTTAAGGGCGGAAACCTTGCCAAGCGTGTCTATGCGGAAAATCACATGATCCGAAACTGTTGCCCATTCGGAGCGGGGATTTTGGGCATTTTTCAGGGTAAGCGTTCCCCGTGCGTCTACAAGAAAAGTATCCACGCCAGTTGACGGAATAAATATAAGTGTATCATTTGTCCCCATCCAAAAACCATTGGTTTTGAGTATAGAACCACCCACCTTAATTGTATCAAACGTCCCCGTCGTGCAGGATAGAACATTAACCCACCCGCTGTCATTCTTGAGGCCATGAATAATGGCCGTGTCCAAATACGCTCTGACCGCTGAGTCCGACGTATCGGCCCGGAAGAAGGAATTGCCGTAGCGATACTTACCTGCATTGTAAAGTGATTCTGATCGGTATGATCGTCTGGCATCACCCGCAAAATTTATAAGACTATCCTTCTGCAACTCCCAGAAAACCCACCGGGGATCGTCAAGACGCTGGGCGAAGAGACCCAAAGTCATCAGCAAGAGAATTACTGTGCCTTTCGTTTCGCACCCCCGCTTTTGTAGTAGGCCGACATGAATCCACTGGCGAGTTTTGTAATCCCGGAGTCAATATTGGTAATCATCTTTCTTTTCTGCTTCGAGGTCATGGTTTTTGATCTATATACCAGCTCTTTGTTCTGACGAAGGCTATT
>Ga0180732_1000521_pt1 | contig 32122 bp, 51 predicted proteins | sample KR11_01MetaG_FD_148674 | JGI IMG/M metagenome (GOLD analysis project Ga0180732, IMG submission 148674) | Groundwater microbial communities from the Olkiluoto Island deep subsurface site, Finland - KR11_0.1 MetaG | ecosystem: Environmental > Aquatic > Deep subsurface > Groundwater | place...
TTTTGTTGATTCAGACAATTTCTCTTACGGGATAAAGGCTTTAAGTCCTAAATTTAGTCTTTTTAAATTTGATTTTGAAAAATTTTTAGAATTATTGAGTAAAAATCAAAATATGGCTGGTTTTTGGTTTTATACTGCTCCATTTAAGGGGACTGAAGAAATAAATTTAAAATGGACAGAACTTCTTTCTAGACTTGATAAAATAGACGGTAAACACGTGAATATATGTACAAGACAGAAAAGAACTCTTAAAAAAGAATATGATATACGATGTAGAGGCTGTAATTCTATTGTTAAAGTTAGTGGGGTTGTAACATGTGATAAATGTAAAGAAGAAATATACACAGGAAAACGATATAGTAATAAAATGGACGATGTTTGGTTAGCTGTTGACATGGTTATGGGAGCAAGAGAAAATAAATTTGATGTCGCTATTCTAATTAGTGGAGATGGTGATATGATTCCTGCAGTTGATATTGTTCAAAGTCTAGGGAAAAAGGTTCATTTAGTTGGTTTTCGTGGTAGATCAGCTCAAGAACTGGTTGCTAAATGTGATTCTGTTCAATACATGAAAAAGAATGTAATTAAAAGATATCATTATCACCCAGAGAGAATTGTTAAAAAGGAAGAAAAGAAGTAATATTTAAATGCTTCTCAAACGCAGATTAACTGAAACCTTTTTGAAAGGGTTCTATTAGTGTTGTGGACTTATTAAAACTCTTTTTTAAGATATTTTGCTTCTCTTTCATCCAATTCTTTATGAACTTCTTCTAATTTTAAAATTATTTTTTCATAATCTTCTCTGTATTTTCCACCTTTTAAACAATCTATTTTTCTTTCTTCGTCAGAACCAAGCATTATTTCATTAAATTCGTCGGCTGAAAATAGTCTTTCCTCAGTTTTCATAATATTTAACAATTCCATAGTTAAGAAATATTGTCGTTTCAAAAGTTTTCCCAAACCCAACTCTTCTACTCTCGTATCATATGATAAAGCAAGAGACATAATAATAATTCGTTATTAGAATTTATAAATCTATTTCATACATTTTAATCAAATAACTAATAGCACATAATGCAATAACTTTTTCTTCATCTGTCATTTCCATCAGACATAGAAGTAAAGCGTTTAACTGTGTATACATTATTTATACATCAGCTGTATAACATTTATATACAAACGTATACATTATTTATACATGTTAGAAAAGTTAATTGGATCAAAAGCAAGAATCAAAATATTAGAATTGTTTCTGTTCTATTCTGAAAAAAACTTCTATTTAAGAGAAATAGCTAGATTAACAAATGAAAATACTAACAGTATTAGAAGAGAATTAAATAATTTAATAGATTTAGGATTATTAACAAAGCAGAAAAAAGGAAATATAATACTTTATGAAATCAATAAAAAATCGCCACTATATGAACCATTAAAAATAATGTTTATGAGAACAGAAAGTTTGGGTAAACACCTTAAAGAGTTGTTAAAAACTAAAAATATCAAATATGCTTTAATTTATGGATCGTTTGCATCTGGTAAAGAAACAGAAAAAAGTGATATAGATTTATTAATTATAGGAACTATAAAACAAGTAGACATAGTTGATATGATAAGTAGTTTTGAAAGAAAAATGTTAAGAGAAATCAATTATATAATTTGGAATGAAAACGAATTTGAAAAAAGAATTAAAGAAAAAAATCATTTATTGATAGACATTATTAAAAAACCAATAATAATGATTATAGGCGATGAAGATGAGTTTAGAAAAACTATTAAGTGAAAATAGGATAGAAGCAATTAGTTTTGATAGGAATCTGATTAAAAAATCTATTAACAGGGGAGTAAGAGATCTTAAAGCTTCTAAAGCTGTTTTCAAAACTGAAGAATATGACTGGTGTTTAGCTATAGCATATAATACTATGTTGCAGGCTGGTCGAGCTTTAATATTTTCTAAAGGTTATAGACCCAAAGGCGAATATCAACACTTATCTGTTATTGAATTTGTTCATTCTGAATTTGGTGATAAAATTTCAAGTAAAATGATAAAACTATTTGATAATTTTAGGAAAAAGAGAAATAAGATAATTTATGAAGAATATGACATTGTTTCAGTAGACGAAGCAGAAGAAGCTATTAAATTTGCTGAAGAATTTATAAACAAAGTTAAAGAAATAGTCAAATGATTAAAATTTATTAATATAAACCACTCTTACCAATCAAAGTAATGAATATAAAAATTCATACAGTCTATTATTTTACATGAACTTACCTTCAAGAGAAGAATGTATAAAGCTTCTTCAAAAATATGAAATCTTTCCAAATATAATGGAACATAGTTTAGTTGTAAATAAAATTGCAATGTTCTTAGCCAAGAAACTAAAAGAAAAACAGATTAATATAAATATTGATTTGATTGACAGAGCATCATTGCTTCATGATATAGCTAAAAGCAATGAAATAAGATCGCCAGACAGAAAAAGCGGATTATTACATGCACAAATGGGCTATGATATCTTGATAAAAGAAGGGTATCCTGAGATTGCAGAAATCATTAGAAAACATGTTTTGAGCGCTGTCTTAGAAGAATCTATAGAAAATTGGACATGGGAAGAGAAGATTGTTCAGTATGCTGATGACAGGATTGATCATAATAAAATTGTTAGTTTATATGAAAGATTCAAAGCTTTAGTAGAAAGATATTCGCAGTTTGAAGGAGCTGGAAAACAGATAATTAAATCAAGAAAATACGTTGAAGTGATAGAAAAAGAAATATTTAATATTATCGGCGGTTCGCCAGATGATCTGCTTAAATTGAATAAATAAAAGTTTCTTACGCATGAGAGTAACAAAATACAAAAAAGGATATAAATGCTTCTAACTAGCAAATAATTTCTTAAATTCTTCATCTATGGGTCTTAAATGGTTTTCTATTTCTTTCATCTTTTTATTTCCTTTTTCTGTAAGAACATAACTGTTAAAATCTGCCTGAATAAGATAACCTTCTGCTTTAACTTCACAAATTGCATTATCCAAAACATAACTATGTGTTGGGTCATTAATTGATCTAAAATCGAATCCAACATCAATATTTCTATCATTTAACGCAAAACACAAATCTCTTAACTTAAGAATCAGCTCGTCTGAATCCATCTTTCCCTCATTATATATTGTTCTTAGAAGCACAACTTCAGGATGATATGAAATTTTTGTCATAAATATAATTAGATTGAAAGAGATTTAAATGCTACTCAAAAACATTAAATATCACTCCGATAGAGAACTGTATAATTCCAATGCTCTTTGTCCACTATTTCTAACGCCAGCTGATACCTGATTCAATTCTTCAGAAGAAAACCACTGATAATCATTTACTTCAGATTTTACTATAGCCAGAGATTCTATATTTTTAGGTTTACATAAATAAAAAAAACAGCAATGATCATGATCTCCAGCATTATGAACATTAACATGAAATGGATTAACTAATACTTTTTTAACATCTCCTTCAGCAGGTATGTCACTTTTATACATGAAGTCAATATCTAAGTTCAGCTCTTCTTTGATTTCTCTTATTACTGCATCATCTGGCGTTTCATCTTTATCAATATGACCACCAGGTGGAAGCCACATGTTCAGTTTCTTATGATGGATTAGCAATACTTTATTATCATGTACGATATATCCTGCTACAACTAAATCTGTTTTCATATTTAATTATTAAGAAGTAAAAGGATTTAAGTCTTAATTTTAATCCATAGAACCGCTGGCACTATCTGGGCTTTCAATCACAATCTCAAATTTTGCATCTTCTAGGTAAGATTTTATTCGATTCCATCGAAATTTATTTAATGGGCAGGAAAAATCTGTTTGATTTGGATCTCCTGATTCTTCAACAGATTTTTTAGCCATTTTTACACCATTTCCAAGTTCTGGGCACAATGATAAAATTTCTTTGTAAATTTGACAGTTTTCAAACGTAGCTCCACCCAGCACATAATTACAGCGATTATTATTTTCATCTGGTCGGCATTCAGAAGTCTGGATAAATGAAATATAATCCAGGAAATCCTTTCTGTTTAGATAAACTTTGCTACTTTCTATTCTCATAAATATAATTAGATAGAAAAGGATTTAAATGTGTTGGGAAAATAAAAAAGGAAGGGGGAAGACCCCCTAATTATTTGCACTTAAAAAAATTAAAAAGAAGGGAGGACTCTCCCCGCCTTTTAATTCATTGAAGTCTTTCATATCTATCGCAAGATTACTGGGATTCCCAGTTCATTCTCTGCTGTTCTTTCTCTATCAGCCATTTCTATTGGTCCAAGAATGTATGGTGATTTTACTCCAGTTATTATTGCAATTACTTGTACTTTTCCTGTGTACTCTTGCATGACTCTTGCTCCCCAAATAACTTGTGAATCTGGGCTTAGTCTTTTTGAAATCAATTCTCCAGCTTCATTAATTTCTGCTAATGTCATGTCAGGTCCACATACTACATGTATCAAAGCTCCTGTTGAACCCTGATAATCTACTTCTAGTAATGGGTGGTTTAGTGCTTTCAATACTGCGTCTTTAATTCTTGATTGTGAGTCACTTTCTCCAACACATATTGCTGAAACACCACCTGCCTTCATTATTGTTCTTACGTCTGCGAAGTCTAGGTTTACTAGTGATGGTACTGTTATTGTTTCTACAATTCCCTTGATCATCATTGAGATCAATTCGTCTGCTAGTGCGAATGCATGTGCAATTGGCATTGAACCTGCATATTCTAACAATTTCATGTTTTCAATTACAACAACTGTATCTGTAACTTGTCTAAGTTTTGACAATCCATCTTCAGCTTTTTGTATTCTTGTACCTTCCATTTTGAAAGGCATTGTAACTGCTCCAACTACTATTGCTCCCATTGACTTTGCTAATTCAGATACTACTGGTGCTGAACCTGTTCCTGTTCCACCACCCATACCTGCTGTTACAAACAATAGGTCTACTCCTTCTAGTAATTGTTTAATTTGTGTTCTCTGTTCATTTGCTGCTTTTTCTCCTACTTGTGGATAACCACCTGCACCAAGACCTCTTGTTGTGTCTTTTCCAATTAATAGTTTCTTGTGTGCTTTTGTGATTGCCAAATGTTTTGCATCTGTGTTTAATGCTATAATTTCTGATCCAGATGCACCCATTTCAGTTAGTCTAGATACTGTGTTGCAACCTGCTCCACCACATCCAACTATCATTATTTTTGCTTTGTGCATTTGTATGTCGAACTCTTCAGAAACCCTTTGTTCCCAACTCATTCCTTCTGCTTCATCTATTCTTCCCTGGTAACCAGGAGCCGCTTCCTGTTTTTTACCACTATTAGCACCGAATGCTGTTTCAAATGCTGAATTTACTATTGTATTCATTTTTATTTTCACCCCAATTTTTTTTAACAAGTATGTGTTTGTAACACATGTTTAATTCTAGTTATGAGATAACGGTATGTACCAGGTACATATATACTTTAACGTATATTTTCGGGAGGCGAAATGTATTTATAGCGTATTTTCGATATTAACATTACAAGAAAGATAATTTTGCGCGATTGTTTTGTCCGAAATAAATGCGTGAAGTCAAAAGTTAATTTGTCCGAATTAACTAAAGCGAGTTTTTATTTAATTAGAGTTAGCGATTTCTATATATAAAGATTTATTTGCTTTAGGCAATAGTTTATTTTATAGTTTAAATTCTTTTCTTACCATATTTTAATATGAAGAATAGAAGAACAGAATATTTTGAATATGATTTGAAAGCTGTATTAGAACTTGCTAAAGAGTTAGGTGAGTTTAGATATATACAACTCAATGAAGCAGGGCTTTGTTATATTACATTTTGTGAATTAATGAAAGATGGTTATATAGAAGACCTCGGTATTAAAGTATTTGAGCCAGTTAAAGAAATTAATTATGTAATAAAATCAGGAAAAGCGACTAAATTCTATAAACTAACTAAAAAAGGAGAAGAGTTTAGTAATACCTTAGAACATAAGATTACAGTTGATCGGATGGAGATGTTAACCGTAATAGAAGATGGCAAGTCAGTAGCTAGTGAAAATGAAACAATAGAATTTTTTAAACGTAGTATGGAAGATCAGGAACAGAATCAAAAAATGCATCAAGATTTTGTTGAACATTCTAATCAATTTGCAGAGGAAAGCGGAAGAAAGGTTCCAAATGAAGAAGATAAGAAAAAAGCTCAAAAAGAAGTTGAAAAGAAGTATTATGGAGATTATGATTCTCTAATTAAAAAATAGTGTTATAAAACCCGTTTCATTACTTCGTTAAGATAATTTCTAACCCAACATTCTAAAAACGATGCTTGAAAATAAATATCAACATTATGTTGAGTATATGCATAAGCTGCTGTACCATGTGAATAATCGTTGATTTTATCTTTTGGAATAAAGCAATATTCTTTAAATTTTTCTTCAGAAAACCGCGTATTTCTTGGTCCGATACGAGCTGTAGATTCAATATCTATTCCAGGTTCTGGTCCATCATCACTCATTCCAGCAAGACCCAAACTGCCATGTCCACCACCCCAAGGAACGAAAGATTTAACTAAACCATTTGTTAACATGCCTTCAGTTTTACTTTCTATTTGATATTCTGGTCGTATGACTGCGTATTTTCCATCGATTTTTTTAATAAGTGGTTTTTTACTTTTTGATACTAAGCTGAATAGGAATTTTGTCTGTTTATCATCTGTAGTTTTTACATGCTCTTCCATGTCATTATACCATTCTTGAGCTGCCTCTGGGAATACTTCTTGTGCAAGATTTTTATTTATTTCTAAACTTTGATCAAAAAGTTTTGGATGGATTGGAACAAAAACATGATTGCCCACTACAGGAACTTCTCCCCTCTTTAATAAAATGTCTTCAAGTTTCATAATATTTACTTAGAATAAAAGGATTTAAGTGTATCAATACCTTTATAAATTTCTGTTGTTAATTTTCATCTATGCCTTGGTGGCTCAGCCTGGTAGAGCGTCCGATTGATTAAATATTTTTGGTCAAGACGAAACTGTTAGCTAGGTTGGCAGACATCGGCAGGTCGCAGGTCCAAATCCTGCCCAAGGCGCCATTATGTTTATATTCTTGTAAAACCATAGATTAATAGTGAGAATGATGGGTGTTTATCTCAATCTTAGATAAGAAAGATTTTTCTAGTTTTACCAATATTTTTAAGAAACATTTAAACAAGCTAAAGCTATATTGGTATTATTGGCATTGGCCGAGTAGCACAGTAGGTAGTGCGCTTGACTGTTAATCAAGAGGTCGTAGGTTCGAGTCCTGCCTCGGCCGCCATAATTGTTACGTGATCATATGAAAGTTGCTAAAAGTGCAAGATTAGATAAAGACATAGAAGATCAGTTGAAAAAGATATTAGAAGACTTTAAACTTTTAGAAGAAGTAGAAACAGATAATATAGAACCTTCATTTCAACCATTTGAAATAAAAAACATACTAAGAGAAGACGCGGTTGAAGAATCCCTTTCTCAGGAAGATGCTCTAAAGAATGCTGAACAGAAACAAGATAAATTCTTTAAAGGTCCAAGAGCTGTTTGATATGAAAAAGATTATAAACGAAGCAAAAGAACTGAATAAGAAATACAATTTCTTTGTAACTATTAATGAAAAAGCTATTAAAGGTATTCCAATTGCTGTTAAGGATAATATCTGTACTAAAGGAATATTAACAACCGCAGGTTCAAAGATACTCCATAACTATTACCCTGTTTTTAATGCTACGGTTATTGAGAAGCTTAAAGGATGTTCAGTGATAGGGAAAACAACAATGGATGAGTTTGGATTTGGTACATTTTCAATAAATTCAGCTTATGGTATACCTAAAAACCCACATGATCTTACAAGAAGCTGTGGCGGTTCGTCTGGTGGGAGTGCAGGATATATTGCAGCCAGTAAGTATTCTAAATTTGCAATTGGTCAATCAACTGGTGGATCAATAACATGTCCAGCTGCTTTTTGCGGAGTAGTTGGTTTAACACCGACATATGGTTTAGTTAGTAGATATGGTCTAATAGATTTTGCAAACTCATTAGATAAGATTGGTGTATTGGCAAAGACAGTGGATGATGCTTCTTCATGTTTAAAAATGATAGCAGGTTATGATCAAAAAGATTCAACAAGTGTTGATGTTAAATTAAAAACAAAAACTACAAAGAATCTAAAAATTGGTATACCTAAGGAATATTTTGAACATACAGATAAGAAAATTGTTGAAAAGATTTTTAAATTACTCGATGATTCTGGAATAAAATATCAAGAAGTTTCTTTACCACATACAAAATATGCTGTTTCTGCTTACTACATTATAGCTCTTTGTGAGGCATCAACAAATTTGGCAAAGTTTTGTGGATTAAGATATGGTTTAAGTTCAAACCCAGAAGGAAAAGGATTTAATGAATATTTTACAGAAATTAGAAGTAAAGGATTTGGGGAAGAAGCTAAAAGAAGAATATTGCTTGGAACATATGCAAGAATGGCAGGTTATCGAGATCAATACTATCTAAAGGCAATGAAAGTCAGAACATTAATCATTAAAGATTTTAAAAAAGCTTTTAAGAAGGTAGATATTCTAGTTGCACCATCAATGCCAACAATAGCTCCAAAGTTTACTGAAATTAAAAAATTAACACCATTACAGCACTATGCTTATGATATTTTAACTGTAGCACCAAATTTAGCTGGAATACCACAGCTTTCGGTTCCGATTGGAACAATGGATAAAATGCCTATTGGCTTACAATTACTTTCAGATCATTTTAGAGAAGATTATATTCTTTCATTTGGTAAAGAGGTGGAACGATGGAAAAAATAAAAATTGGTATTGAAACCCATGTTCAGCTAAATACAAAGACAAAGTTATTTTGTGGTTGTTCAATGAAAGATATTAATAGTGTTTCAGAAAATAGTAGATGTTGTCCAACATGTTTAGGAATGCCAGGGTCTAAACCAAGAGTAAATAAAGGAGCAATTGATGCAGCAATAAAGGTAGCACTTGCATTAAATTGTGATGTTTTATCAGAAATGTATTTTTCAAGAAAAACTTATTTTTATCCAGATATGTCTAAAAACTTTCAAATAACACAATATGAAGTACCACTAGCAAAAGACGGTAAGTTAGAAATAATTGATTTTGAAGGTAAGGTAAAGAAAATAGGTATTGAAAGAATACATTTAGAAGAAGATCCAGCAAAGTTACAACACGTTGGAGGAGATATTTCAACAGCTAATTATACATTAATTGATTATAATAGATCGGGTATACCTTTGATAGAAATAGTAACTAAACCAGAGTTTTCACATCCAAAAGAAGTTAGAAGGTTTCTCAAAAAACTTGTTATGATTTTAGAATATTTAGACGTCTATGTTCCGGGTGATTTGTCGCTGAAGTCCGATCTAAATATTTCAATAGATGGTAGAGAACGAGTTGAGATAAAAAACGTTACTGGAGCAATTGATGCAGAAAAGGCACTACAACTAGAGATAGTTAGACAAAAAGGAGCTATTATGAGAGGAGAAAAAATAGAAAGAGAAACAAGAGCCTGGTTACCTGGAAAGAATATTACAATTAGTTTGAGAAAAAAAGAAACAGAGAACGATTATGGATATATATTTGAACCAGATTTAACAAAAATTGAGATTTCTAAAAAATGGATTCTGGAAATGAAAAATAAAATACCAGAACTTCCTCATCATAAATTTGAAAGATACCAAAAAGAGTTTGATATATCACCTGAACTTATAAATTCAATTATAGATGATTTTTATTTAGCAGAATTCTATGAAAAATGTGTTAAAAAAGAAGACCCAAAACTTGTAGCAACGTGGGTAAACATACTTAAGAAAATTTTGTATTATAATAAAAAAAGTTTTAAGGAAGCAGAGATAACGTCTGATATATTTTTGAAATTATTAAAAATGATTAAGAGAGGAGAAATAACCGATCTTGGAGCAGAAATGATTCTTAGAGAAATCACATTTAATCAACAAGAATTTGATAAGATTAGTAAGAAATATGTTAAAACAGATGATATTGCTAGCATTATCGATGGCGTTATTAAAGAGAATAAAGAAGCAGTATTTGATTACAAATCTGGTAATGAGAAGGTAATGCAATTTCTTATAGGACAGGTAATAAGAAAATCAAATAGAACAGTAGATGCTAAAACCGCAAAGAGACTATTAGAAGAAAAACTTTAAATCACTTGATTTCTATCATACTATTATGACATTTAGTAAAATATCAAATGTACTTGAAGGTAAAATTAAAGATAAAGTTTCTCTTAGAGGATGGGTTTATAGAAAAAGAGATCAGAAAGCTCTAGTCTTTATTATGTTAAGAGATTCTTCAGGAGTTATACAACTTGCTTGTAAAGGTATACCAGAAGCTGAGGTAGCTAGTATAGAAAGTTCAATCGAAATAGAAGGGGTGGTTAAAGAAGATAAGAGAGCTCCAGGTGGATATGAAATACAAGTTAGCAAGATTAAGATAATTGGACTAGCTGAGAGATTTCCAATAGCTAAAGATCAATCAGAAGAGTTTTTGAGAGAACAAAGACATTTGTGGCTTAGAGGTAAAAGAATGACATCTTTAATGAAAATAAGAGCTGAAGTGTTTAAAGCATTTAGACAATTCCATTATGATAGAGGTTATATTGAATTTCATTCTCCTATATTTACACCATCTGGAGCAGAAGGTGGATCAACTCTTTTCGAAGTAAAGTACAAAGACAAAGAAGGAATATTTTTAACTCAAACTTGGCAACTTTATGCTGAAGCAGCAATATTTGGTCTTGAAAAGATTTTTACAATCGCACCAACGTTTAGAGCAGAGAAGAGTAGAACAAGAAGACATTTGTCTGAGTTCTGGATGGCTGAAATGGAAGCTGCTTGGATGGATCATGAGGAGTTAATGAGTTTTGAAGAAGAGTTGATAATCTATATAATTGATCATATTATTAAAACCTGTAAAACTGAGTTGGAATATCTTGAACGTGATGTTAAAGAATTGACAAAAGTCAAAAAACCATTTTTAAGAATGTCTTATTCTGAAGCACTAAAAACACTTGGAAAGAAAAAGGGATATGACTTAACTGATAAGGATGAAAGAGAATTGTTAGACAAAGTAGGAAAAGGACCTATATTTTTAACTCAGTTTCCAAGAGATATGAAAGCATTTTATATGAAAGTTGATCCAAAAGATTCAAAGACTGTAAAAGCATCTGATCTATTAATGCCGGGAATGGGTGAGATTATAGGCGGTTCTGAAAGAATATCTGATCCAAAAGAACTTGAAGAATCATTGAAAATATTTAAACTTAAGAAAGAAGATTACGGTTGGTATATGGATCTTAGAAAGTATGGAACAGTACCACATTCTGGTTTTGGATTAGGAGTTGAAAGATTAGTTGTATGGCTAGCAGGTATTGATCATGTAATGGATGCTATTGCATTTCCAAGAACAATGGACCGGGTATATCCTTGATTTTTATATTCTAAACCCATCATCTAATATTATGGGCCCGTGGCACAGCCTGGATAGTGCGTCTGATTAATTGATTTTTTTCAATTAAGGCGAAGCTTCGGACCAGAATGTCGGGGGTTCAAATCCCTCCGAGCTCACCATTTTCTATTCTTAACATATCTTTATATACCTTTAAGTAGTAACTATTACTATGGATAAAGAAGAGATTTTAAGATATTTTAAGGATGAGAACAGTCCGGTTGGTCTGTTTAGATATTGTTGGCATGGTGCCCGCGATTTTAATACAACAAAAATAACAAATAATTTTATACACTACGATGATAATAATAGGCGTAATGTGTCGTGGTCAGTATGTTCTTATGATATCGGCTCAAGGATAGTAGTTGCAGATAGATTCTGGACTGGTGATTTAAAAGATTATCCACGTGAAGCTGTTATTTATGGAGATGTAGCCGAGGTTAAAGAAACACCAACTAAAACAAAAGATATTCTTACAAATGGCAATGATGAGGAAGCAGGCTTTCTTGCATATATACACGATGCTATTTTCGACTATGATCGTAAAAATGAAGCAATATATACCTTTATTGCACCATCTGAAAAGATAGATACCTTTGCCAGTCATATAAAACATGATCCTAGATTGGTTCATCAGGCCCTTTCTAATATTAAAATTGAACCATGTTGGATTAAAGGAATTAAAAAAATAAATGGAAAAATGTTTATAAGTCCATATCAGGAATGGGAAAAACATCTAAAAATGTTCAGACGCGATTTTTGGAACACTCGTGAAGAATTACACCAAGATCTTTTTGTAAAATGTATTACCGAAGGAACTCAAACATATGAACTTGAAGAAGAATTCAAATAAATTTCTTATATATTGAATATATCCTTGATTTTAGGCTCTTAACATATATTTATATACTTTCAAGTAGTAACTATTACTATGGACAAAGAAGAGGTTTTAAGTTATTTTACAGACGAGAGTAATCCCGTTGGGTTGCTTAATTATAGATGGTATGATCTATATGATTATAGTTTAGGAACTATAAGAAATATTAATGGTAAAACTGAAATTATTTCAATTCGTGAGTATGATTGTCATGGTCAGAGAAGGAATGAAAAGTATGAAATTAACCCAGAAACAAAAATAAGTTTAAATGAAATATGTTCTTGGGGAATTGGTTCACATATACTTCGTCAAGATAGACTTTACAATAAAGGAGTATATCCACGTGAAGCTGTTATCTATGGAGATGTGAAAGAAGCAGTAAATGCTCGTAGTGATAAAAATATAACTTCTATTAAAACAAATGACATTCTTACAAATGGTAATGATGAAGAAGCTGGTTTTTTAGCATATATATATTCTGCTAATTATGATGATAAACGTGGTGGTGAAGCGATATATACTTTCATTGCTCCATCTGAAAAAATAGATATTTTTGCAAAACATGTAAAAGAAGATCCTAGGTTAGTTCATGATGTTCTTTCTAACATTGAACCAGTATGGATAAAAGGACTTAAAAGGAGGGATTATAGTTGTACTAAAGAGATAAATGGAAAAATTTTTATCAGTTCTTATGATAAATGGCAGGAATATCTACAAATATTCGGAGCAAGTTTTTGGGGAATTGATAAGTATCAAGATCTTCTTGTAAAATGTATTAATGAAGGAACTCAAACATATGAACTTGAAGAAGAAATTAAAGAAATATTCGAGAAATCATGGACTTATGAAGAATACAAAGAACATCAGGAATTAATTGAACATCCATAACTTAATAAAAACGTATATCATGAAATCAAACCATATCCAAATTTTAATCTTTTTATTAGTTAAATGCAATTAATATATTATGGGACCGTGGCTCAACCAAAGGGGCACTTAAATTTTGATTTGGCGTATTAAAATGATTATTAGGATTCCTAAAAGTCCTAAAAAAGAATTACCTAATTACTTGATAGAATATTACAGCAAAAATGAGTCATATAAAGGTTCTTTATCCTTAAACAATATTCATGATATATTAAAAAATATTAAAGAGGAAATAGAATCAGTAAAAAAGATTAAAAACATTGATTTTGATTTTTCTAATAGAAGTATCGCATATTGGATAAATGATGAGAGAAATATCTCTGTTAGAAATTTATTTGTCCTTTTGAACAAGTGGAAATCTATTTGTAACATATTCACGAAAGCGTATAATCAATTATTGGATGATTTATATAATAAGGCATCTTCATATGGGTATAATGGTTCAGAATCTAAGTCACTGATAAAATATATTACACCAAGAGAAGCGTACATATTTGGATATCATTTAGGTGACGGTTATCTAAATAGTGAAAATTTAATTTCATATTCTGATGCGTCAATAAATCAGTTGCATTTTATTAATTTTTTGTTTAATGACAGATTTGTTGAAACTAAAAGAAGAGTTTATATGTTTCCATCCAAATATAATAAAAAGGTTGAGGGCCCGTAGCGCAGTCAGGAAAACGCGTGCGGCTTCGGTTTCTCTTCTATAGTTTCAAGAGAAGAGGTTACCGCAAGATCGGGGGTTCAAATCCCTCCGGGCTCACTCTTTTTTAGTTCAGTGTACCAATAACTTTATAAGTAATACTATGTATTATACTTATTATGACATATGATATACCAGATATACACAACACAAAGAGAAAGTTTGAAACCACCATGAGTTTGTTAGAGAAAGATAGAACAGTGTCTAGAAATAATAAAGAAATTATCAAGAAATTTATTATGACAAAATCTTATGCAGGTTTTTCAATCAAAATAAGACATATCTATACTTTAATGTTTATTGCTAGACATCTTAAGAAAGATTTTCAAGATGTAACAAATGGGGAGTTACATAAATTATTCTATGATATGAGTAGTGGAAAGATAACAAAAAAAGACGGTACGCCATACAAATCACTTAGATATTTTAAGAAATCTGTAAGAGAGCTTTATATTAAAATTATAAAGAAAAAGAGAGTTATTGAAGGCATTAAGACTGTTAATATATTAAAGGATCTTCATAGAAAAGACTTTTGGACAAGAGATGAAATCTTAAGTTTTCCAAGTTATGCTTCAAATTTGATGGACAAGGCTTTAACTTCTTTACTGATCTTAGGTGGAAATATTTCAGAATATGGTAGATTATTTGTTTCAGATATAGAAAAAGCTGATGATTATTTGATAGTATCTGTAAGGAATAGTAAAAATAAACATAGAACTCGTACAGTGTATATGTATGAGAACAATGTTCATATAATTAATTGGATTGATTCTCATCCTTTGAAAGATAGTAAAGATTTTCCTAATGTTCCACTTTTTATTGTTAAATGGAAAGATGGATGGAAATTACCTTCTTATAATTTTTTCTCAAATCATGTTAGTGAGATAGCTAAAAAAGTTAATTCTGATAAACCTCCTAATACTCATATATTTAGAAATAGCGTTGCGTTTTGGAAATATCAAAACGGTATGCATGATTTAGAGTTGAATAGAAGTATGGGCTGGGCATTAGGATCTAACATGAAAGCAAGATATATTCGATGTGATGATGAAGGTGTTATGAACGAGGAGCTGAGGATTAGAGGTTTAATTAATAAGGTAGAGAAAAAGAAAGATGAGTTGATAAGTTGTTTAAGATGTCAAACTAAGTATACTAATCCCGATCTTGATAAAAGTCCTCACTGTTCTAGATGTGGATTTACTATGAATCCAAAACTTAGAGAAGAAGAGATGTTAAGGCGTCAAGATAATATGAATCTTTATGCTAAAGCTATTGCTTTTACTGATGGAGATAATAGAGATAAGTTAACTAAGCTTCAAGATGTTTCTAAAACACTTAGTGATGTTCAGAAAGATGAGATTAGGAACATTGTTGTGAAAATGTTGAACGAGAGCATTGTTTAACGAGCTTAAAGCAGAGATGAATAAATAAGAATAAATATTAGAAAGTTTAAAATATATGTATGTCTACTATATCTGAAACGAATTTAATAATACAATCAAAAGAAGATGCTGAACAAATTGAATCTGCAAATAAGCATAGTACTCAAGAATATGTAAAACTTCTTGAAAAACATGGATTTAGAATTAATGAAAAATACACAGCAGGAGTTCGTGCATATGGAAATTTTCGATACACTGCAAAAGATGAAGAAGTTGAATATGGTCTTCATGCTTGGGGCAATTGGGGTTTAACATTTTATGATAGTATTGGTATTGAGGTTCCAGAAGATGTGAGGGATCTACTTAAAATGAGATATGGAGATAGAATACAAGATAGAATACCTGGTGGTGAAATGGTTTATCCATACTTTTATTTAGAAGGTTCAATAGATCAAATGGATATTGAATTGGAAAAATTCATATCAGGAGTTGGTCAGTATAAACATATTTTAGAATATGGAGATTTAGAATATGGAGAATTAACATCTTCATCAAATATATTATTAGGAAAGATAAAAAACGTATTCTTCAAAAAGAAAGATAATCTGTATTTAAAAGATGATAGAAGTTTAAGGCAGGGATAAAGATTTAGTTCAAATTATGATAGACTCACTGTTATAATGGGATATATACAAGGATGTTAAAATTGAACGTTTAGGTAAATTTATAAAGTTTAACCGTTAATAAATATACTATGGAATCATTAACTTTCCCCTTAGCAAAATGTGAATGTGGTGGTCATTTTCTATTAGTTAAAACGGGTAAACAAAGATTTGAAGATGGAGTTAAAGAATATTTTAGTTGGCGTTGCTGTCATTGTGAAAAGCTTATAACGAGTAAGAAGAAAAAAGACGATACAATTTAAATATTTTCGAACATTTTTGATAAATTTATAAAGTATTGAAATACATATATATTATGCATTATTCGGTTTTAGCAATAGGATTGTCATTATTTATTCTTGGTGCAAATGAAATGTTAAAAATGCTTGATAAAAGCGGAAAATATAGAACTTTTATAAATTTGTTTTTAATTGGAGTGGGTATAATTTTAATTTGGGTAGCAAATGTCGTTTAAGAAAGTTAATAATATTTTAAATATTGGTAAAAATTTATATTCACCGAGTGGGTGGAAATAGCTATTTATATATATGTAACATAGATTATAATAATTATAAGTGATTTTATGAATTTTGAAATACAGTCTTATGAGTTTTATCATATTGGTATTAAGCTTAAAAGTTATGTTGAATTGAGTGTTTTAGTTAGTAAATTATCAAAAACTTTAGAAGAGAAAGGTTTTGAAATAATAAAGAATGATAAAAGAGTAGAAACGTTGGAATCAATTATGGGTTCTTTAACTGGTTCTCGAGTTGAAACATTTGCTACTAAAAATGGTGTTAATGTAATGGCTAATTTTGGCGGTGGAGCAATAATTGTTAGATCGGAAGCGCCTGAAAATGTAGATAATATACTAAATGTTTTTGAGGAAATATTAGAATATTTCCCTAAGATAAATTATGATGTTGATTCTACAGTTGCCTTTTTCGATATAATAACAAATATTATAATAGATACTGATGATGCGAAAACATTATTAGGAAAAAGTATAAAAATGTCATCTACAACTTTAGATGAGTTGAATTATAACATTACACCACAAGGAATAAGAGTTTCTGTTTTTGAAAAAAACGAAACTGAAGATAAAGATAAATTTGATATTATTTTGGGACAGTTTCAAATAAATCCAAAATCATTATTATTACAATTTACATTTAGGTCTAATAACAAGAAGAAAATAAATAATATTCATAATAAACGTGATGAAATTATTCAGCAAATTATCGAATCGATGGAGGGCAGTTAAACATGTTACAGATACAGGATATTGGTTTTTGTCAAACGCCGGGTTATTATAACTTACGACCTAGTACTAGTATTAATATTAAAGGATACGACGAATGGAATATTACTAGAAAACACGAAAAGAAGATACCTTCTTTAGATTTAGAATTTATCGATGAAAAAAATATAAATATACCAAATTTAGTTATTAATCGAAGTCCAGAAATTGAAAAAATGCTAGAAAGCGATAACGACTTTTTTAGGATACATAATTTGATTTTATCCAATTTGTTTAATATAACAGATATTGTAAAATTGACAGATCATATTGATATTCTTGTAGAAAAAGACCCGGAAATAGAAGATTGGGAAGAAATAACTATTGATATTAAATTAAAAAATAAAGATTTTACAAAAATGAATGAGTTATGGGAGAATACTGAAAATAGAATTAGACATGAAATAAGAAATATTGAAGGTATTACAAAAGAAAAAATCGACGAAATAAATAATATACTTTCTATCACTTTTGAAACGGGGGATTAATAGTGTTTGAGCCGATATGTTTTTTAAATTTATGTAAAGAAATGTTTAAAGATGAACAATATAATGATGAAGCATATTTAAGAACACTTATTAGTAGGTCATATTATGGTCTGTTTCTTATAATGAGAGACGAATTAGAAAAACATGGAATATTATTTCCAAGAAAGGGAGACGATCATGGGTTTTTAATTAATGAATTAAGAGGCAGGGAGTATTTTAAAATAGCTGATAAAATGAAAAAATTGAGAGGTAAGAGAAATGATGCGGATTATTGGACTAATAAACCGATAAAGGAAAAAGATTTGATTTTTTCATTACAATTAGCTGAACAGCTCTTATTGGATTTTAATACAATTTATAAAACAAATATAAAATTTGTCGGTTTTAATATTGCTAAATAGATTAAATCCCATTAATTTCATTTAATTAAGCAAATCAATGTATTATTCAAATCAAACAAAAGTCTTGAAAATCGATATCTACTTATATGGCTTTATTTGTAATTGATTTATGCAAAAAGAAATTATATCAGAATCTGCAAGATTGTGTTTTTTAGCATTTGTTGGAGGACTGATGGGGGCTTTCATTAATTCATATTTATCTAATCCTGTTCAACAAAGTTTATTTTGGCTTCTTGTAGGTTTTTGTTTGTTATTCGTTTCTACAATTATTGTTATGTCGATTTATTCTAAAAAATAAACTTATTTAATCTATAAATACCTCTCAAACCAATCTATTAATTATGTTCAAGAAGACAGTGGAAATTGGTTTATCAATAATAGCAATAATAGGCCTACTGATGGTTATTACAAACATGAATGATTTACAAAACATAACCTTATGGTATGGTGTTATTTTAGTAGCGCTGGCTGGAGCGTTATATAAGAAAATATTTGAGAAATAGAACACTGGAAGATAACTTATTGCCGTAATCTGACGAGTAGATAAATCCATATTTAAGCTTTTCTAACGTATTTTTAATATGTTAAGTGAAGGATCAGAAAGCAGTAGAATTGAAAGGAAAATTAAAACTTATTCAGAAGATGCTGTTAATTATTTTCAGAGACTTTTAAAAGAACCGAATAGGTTTTCAGAGCCATATTATTCTAAAGAGAATGTGAGAGAATTTGTTAAACGGGCTGTAAGTATTTTCGATGATGAAGAAATTGATGCTGATGATCAGAAAGAAATTGAACAAAATGTAATGTCTTCTCTGATTAAACAAGGAATATTGAAAAAAGAGACTGTATATAGATTTAATAGAAAATAATTCAATCCCCACCAATCTCATTTAACGCGCGCTATATTTAAGCTTTTCTGTATTATTAGTTTTATGGTTCAAAATAAATTTTCTGTGAGAATAATACATATATGTTTATTCCAATTTTTTATATCATTTGAAAATGCTTCCAATTTCTTATCAGCAGTTATGAATGATATTTCATATTGTTTGCTTTGTAAAAAGTAGTTCAATAATGCTAGATGTTCGGAATCTTCTTCATCATAGAATTTACCATTTGTTTCTTTTTTTAATTCTTCAAATATAGTAGCCTTATAATCTTTATCGGTTTGATCAAGAAAATGTATATGTGGGGTTTTCATAAATATAAAATATTTTGAATTGAAATATTGTCTTAAATTTTTATGAACGTCTTTAAGATCATTCTGATTTAATTTATTGTTTAACATGTTTTTAATAACATTAGAATATCTTTTGAATCTTTTCATGTTTTTATCTTTTGGTTTTTCCATATTTTCAATTTGTTTTAGACATCTTTTCGGATCTGCTCTAGTTTGCTTACAATAGAAAAAGAATGCAGATACATCGGGGGTTAGTTTGAATAGCCATATATCGAGTCTTTTTTGGATAGTTTCCAATAATAAGCCTCTAAATTCATTTTCTTCTATCTTATTAAAAAGTTTTTTTGCATTTCTATCCTGAAGAGCAGAATTTATAAGAATACAAACATCAGGCGTGTATAGGGTTCGAGTATCCACTTAAAATAACCTCTGCTTCTTTTGATATAGAAACTTCTTCAATGGTAATATTGACAGCTGATTTAGCCATTAATAATGTTAAGTTTAAAGATGAAAATGAATTTATTAGTTCTTCAACAAATTCTTCTGGCATCTCTTTACCATTTTCTACATATTCTATTAGTTCCTGTATATAGGATACTATTTCAAAAAATGAATCTGTAAGTTTTTTGAAAATATCTGATTTATTCTGGATTATATTTATTATACCAGGTTTTTTAACCATGTTAGCAAAACTATGGAAATAAGAGAAAACATCCCTGACAAGTTCAATAGATTGTATTAAATAATTACACGTTTCGGCTGTTATTTCATTTTGTATTTTTGTTTGTATATCTGGTATACTATCTGCTAATATACCATTAGTTATTTCTATAACTTTTTGATATCTTGTTAAATAATTAGACCAGAGATCTTGTTTGAATGGATTTTTTTCTAATTTTTTTATTGTCCCAATCCATAATTTCATACTTTCTTCTAAATTTTCATTTTCAATATTCTCAATACTATCCTCTATTAGTATTTCTAGAGTATTTAAATATCTTATTGTAGATCTTTTTTTAAGTGCATATGAATTCATTATTTCTATATTTGGTTCTATTGTAATAGAATTACCTACATTGTTAATAAGTGCTCCCATTTGGGTAAGTTGTGTTGACATAATATCATCAAAGTTATACTATTATTAGTATTTTCAATATATAAAAAGACTAATTTTTAAATCCCACCAATCTCATTCAACAAATCCATATTTAAGCTTTTCTAACGTATTAATTATTAGTGTGATAAAATGAATACAAAAGAACTTTATGAAATACTTCAAGATTCAACAAGAGTTTATAGAAAGGGAGAAATTGTAGAAGAAAGCGAACTTGAACATATTAAAGTTGTAGAAATATTTGGTTATGAACATACAGATAATGCACCAAAAGAAGATAATTTTGATAAAATTGATATGATATTTGTTGATGTTCTTGTTGATAAGACAAAGGCAAAAGACTATAAAAATAATTTAATAAATATTCTTAAAGAATATCCTCAACCAGAAAGATTAGCTGGAGGTCCAAGTTATATTGAATTAGCACCTAATTTAGAAATGGAACAAGAAAGCACATTAAGATTAATGGCTTTAGGAAAATCATTAGAAATGTGGGATATTATATCTGGTAAAACATTGGGAATGGATGATGCTAAAACAAAAGAACTGGCTGGATCAGGAATGTTAATGATATCTGGATATAAAATAGATGGTTAAAACTTTGGTAGAAAAAAGATTAATTTCTATATCCCACCAATCTCATTCAACCAAGTCAAAGTAGAATTCAAATCAACCTTACCCCACCTCTGCTTAATACGCTTTGAACATTCTACGGCAAGTCTACAATTACCATTATGTGTACATGCATAGTTAGATATCTGATCTAGTCCATTCAGAACGTCAAAACCATAATACTTCTATCAAAACAAAAACTTTATATTCTAAATCTGTTTAATAATTTGTATGGTTGAAGATACTTTTGATGATGCTAAAAACCGTGATAGTATAATTGATTACGCCAATAAATCTTTTCCAAATTTTAAAAATAAATTAGATGGTATTTTAAGTACACACGGTTTTGAGGCGTATTAATAGAAATTAGATGATGATAATATTTTCGGTGGTTCAAGAACATCACCATACAAATTTCATGTTTTTCAAAAATCTGATAAACACAAATTCGAGAAATTTGGAAGAATGACATGTGGTCAGATTTTGTATGCTGTCTGTGTTTGTGGAGAGGGCGGATACAGTTATACACCATATTTAGCAATTTATGCTTCTGAGAATTTTCATGACACGTCTCGTATCATTGCAGAGGAATATGAATCAATGAAAATTGGAAAAGCTAAGATAAAATCATATCCACCATTTAGATATATGCCATTATTGAGCGAGGGAATATGAACTCTCGGGGTTTTAATATTCATCCTTCTAATCATTATATCTCGTTAGTTGAACAATTCTATATTTAAGCTTTTCTTACAAACATTAATTATGAAAGACGAAATGCCTTTAGAAGAAATTTTTAGACAAGCGGGAACAGCTAAAATACTTCAATATTTATACAGGAAAACGAATGATGGAACTGAAAACGGAATTATTGTTTCAAACATCTTATATGAATGCGATATCTGTTGTAAAACCGGGTATAAAGCTCTTGATTTATTAGATAAATGGAATATTATATATTCTGAAAAGGTGAACGGCTTTCCGCCTAAGAGATACTATGCTTTAACAAATTTTGGCGCAGAAATAGCTAAAGATATAATATCTATCGATTCGAAGCTACAGGGGATTGATAAGAAATCTAATATTTTATAGACGATTATTAAATCTCATTTAATAAATCCATATTTAAGCTTTTGGGTACATATTTTTACTATGAGTTTTGATCAAGATACTGCAGATTATAGTAGAGCTATAAAAGACGAATATGGAAAATTAGAACAACCTAGAGCAAAACCTGAAAAATATAAAGCTGTAATTATTAGCATGGAAGGTGAATTTAGAGGACTTCCAATAGGTCCTGGTTTAGCTAAAGCATTTTCTAGATATAAATATGAAGATGAGAATCTTCAACATGTACTTAATATGGCAGAACACATGAAGGATGAAATAGATGGACAAGAAAGAATAGATGTTACAATTGCGGTTTATGATTCAAAAGGAAAGGAGATAACTCCACGAGATCTTCTCAATGATAGAGTACCTAGTTCACATTTTATGTAATTCTATTTTAATAAAAATTTCATTTTAATCGCCTTCCGATTTCAACACAAACCCATATTTAAGCTTTTCTAACCAATTATTATACAGTGATAATAATGAATCAAGATAATACTATTTGGGGTAAAAAAATAACAATAGGTGGAAGTGGAGCTCCAGATAATGGAGATATAATTCAATACAATGTTACTGGATTCTTAGTAGTTGTTAAAAATGTGTCTGGAAATGGTACCATAACTATTGTTGGTGGAAAACACAACCCGTATGACAATAGTTTTGCTGGCATTGAATTAGAAACTTATGATCCAAAACATGCGGAACATGTTATAAGGGAATATTACAAAAATGATCAGTTTTTGTCTAATGCTACTATAAAACATCCAACAGAATAAAATAACTTCTAATCAAATCCCACCAATCTCATTCAACCAAACCAGCGTATTTGATAAGTCTATTTTATTCCATCTTTGTTTAATTCGTTTTGAACATTCAACAGCTAATCTACAGTTCCCATTATGTGTACATGCATAGTTAGATATCTGATCTAGTCCATCAGAGTTTCCAAATCTTTGTTTTAGTATGTCAGTTAGTTCATCTTTAGTGTAGCTCGGAAAACTGACTCTAATAGGTAGAAAGATAGACTTACTATCCATATCGTTTAGAACACTGTCATTAAATGAAATAGCTATCACACTTGCTTTTTCAATCAAATCATTAAACACTTCCATCTCTCGTTTATGTAACTTATGAAGGTCATCAAGAACAATTAGTGTTTTATTTTCTTGCAGAAACTTATCAAGCTTTTCATATAGATAATCAAACGATGGTCCACTACGAGCAACAGCAAAACCAAAGTCAATAAGTATTTTTGTAACAATAGCAGATCTTGTTTTATACACAGAACAGTCAATGTAAGATGATTTTGAATTATATTTGTTTAACATGTGCGTAATACAAAATGTCTTTCCAGATCCAGGGCCACCTTGTAAAAACATATGTTCTCTATGTCCAGCGTTTAGACCTTTAAAGTATTGTTCTAAAACCTTGAGTTGCTCTCGTCTATGAAGTGGCTTAAATGATACACATGATATACTATCCATAGCATTTATATAGAAGTAAGGTTATATAAATATTATGTCTGGTCAAACGATTGACGAATTTTTAGATCTACTACTCTTAACAACGGAAGAACAACGAACTGTTAAGATTCTTTTATGGTTTGGAACACCTTCTGATTTTGAAAACATATCTAAAGAATATACAAAAAGGTATAATATCAAAGTTGGAAGCAAGCTTTATCATATTCTAAATAATTTAGTTAAGAAAAAGTTTGTAGCTAAAGCAATGAAAGGTGGCAAGAAAGTATTTTGTATTCATTATGGTAATTTAAACCAAAGGATCAAGAAAGTAGCAGGGGATGAGATATTAAAAGCACAACAAAGATTTCAAAAAATTGAGTCAATTGGAAATCCTTCAATGACTACATATATAGGAGAAGATCAAGTTACTAATCTTATATTGAAAATATCTGAAATGGAAAAAGAAGGAGTGGAAGAACATTCTATAATAGACATTTTATCTTATCCAATTAAATCTAATCTATCTAAAAAAGAATTTTTAAAACAAAGAACAAAGCATAATGAGGAGTTATTAAAATTAAGAAAAAGAGGAAAGTTAGTTGAATATTTTATTGCTGAAAAGAGTAAAATTGAACAGTCGTTTAAAGAGAGGACAAAGATTCATGGAAAGGATTATGTACAAATGGTTTTAAAATATATAATTAAAGGATTAGATACTAATAATTTTAATATTGTATTTACAGATAATGTAGCTTTTAAGTTTTTTGTAATCCCAGATAAGATAGCTGTTACTGCTTGGTTTAGTTCTCCAACGATTAAGTATTTAGATCGAGCTATTGCTTTTTGGTATCCTGATTCTATTAAGGCATTGGATGAATATTTTTGGGCAGAATGGAAACGAGCTCTTGGAACTAAGAGTGAAGAGGAGAATCGTGTTGAGGTTAAGACGTGGGTTGAAGAGTTGGTTAAGAGGTTATAGATTTATAAGAATTAAATATTAATTTAATTATATGAAAACAATTTTAGTAGATGCAATTAATTGTTTTGTAATAAAAAAAGAAGATGGTATTTTTCAGATTTTTAAAGAAATGCAAGATTTGTTAGAAAGGTTTCCAAATAAGAAAATTATTCTTACAAGTGCAAATGATGAACAAGTCAAAAAATTTGGTTTAGATAAAATGCCTTGGGAAGTTTTTACGTTGAAGCATAGTCCTGAAAAGACAAATCCCGAATATTACAAAATTATGTTGCAGAAGTTTAATCTTTCTCCTGAAGATGTTATGTATTTTGAACATAGTCTCGATGCAATGAAAAGTGCCGAATCTGTTGGCATAACTACTTTTTATTATGACAATGATAAAAAAGATTTGACTGCATTAAAACAATTTCTTGATAAGAATTTATAAGAAATTAAATTCTAGTATTTTTAATTCTTTCATCAGTTCATCAACAATTTCTTCAAACGACCCATCTACAATAATCTCTTCTATAAACCCATAACCTATTTTATCAAACATCTCATGACAAGAAATACAATCATGTTCAACCGAAATATTCAAACCATAAGCATCATTCATCTTTTCAGCTATAACCTTTGGATCAAAAGCAGACAATGTTTTAATAAACTTACCAATCTTCCTAACCCTAGGTTCAATAACATCTAACGGCTCACCAAGTTCTCCTATCTTTCCAACTTCAGGAACATCACCACAAAAATAAAGTCCTGTTGGAGAAACAAATGCACTTATAGGTCTATCTTCTTCAAGTTGAGAAGCCAAATAATCTATTGCGCATTCAGTGATTTTATCTTTCTTTCTGTTATTTACCCATCGGTCTTTTGGAAGACTGTACCCTCTTCTTATTGGTACTACTCTTTTTACACTTCTTATTTTGAATTCTGGATAATTTACACCATGAGCTTCGTATAATGTAGTAATTACTTCATCTAATTGATCTTTAATACTATTTTGTTGATCTCTTCTAAATTCATCTATGCTTAATATAATTTCATCTAGCCCTACTTGTTTTAACTCTCTTAGATATTCATCAGAATTATTACCTTTCATCCATAAACAGTTTGTAAACATGTATATATTTTCTGGATAACTAGATTGTTCTCTTTTCTGGTCTGCATATTGAATTATATTTATTAACTCAGGATATAGAGTAGGTTCTCCACCTGTTAGATTAAAATCTATTGTTTGATGTTCTGGAGTTTGATCTATGTAAAACTTAGCTTGATCTAATGTTAATTCACCTTTTGAGTCTGGCCCATAGTTCCCAAAACAATGAGAACAATTAGAATCACATCTTCTAGTTAGTTGTAGATTCAGACGTTTAATCATAATATTAATTGTATAGAAAACTTTATATTCACTACCCTCGGGGGTAAGAAGAGGTTATTCGAAAGGTTCGTATTTTTAAATTTATAAGAAGCGTTAATATATATAAGAAAAACAATAGTAAATTTAGACGTATTGTAGTAGGTGGGTTTATGGCTGAAGATGAAAAAACAACACTTGAAAGATTTATAAAAGTATTTTCTGGTCTTCCATTGGAAGAAAGAAGTCAAACAATTGCAGTTATAGATGAACAGCCAATAAACTGGAATCTAGCCTATCAACATATTAAAAATAATACTGAACTTGGAAAGAAAATAGGCGAAAAGCTTAAAGAATTAGAAATAATCTAGGTCATTGATATGATAGAAGATGAGAAAAAATTAACCATTGCTCGTTTAGAACACATGCCAGCTCATATAAAGTTGGCTATAGGTAGTTTTGGCTCTTTTGATAAATGGGAGCTTATGCAGGCTGTAAAAGATGAAAACCCTCTTGGCAATTTTTTAGTCAATGAAATTATGGAAGATGTTAGATCATTTAAGAAGGCCGATAAAAATGACAAATAACACAATGTTAATAACAAGACCTAACCATGATCCAGAAACATGTTATTTATATCGCTGGAGCGAAGATATTATAAATTTTGCACATAGTAAAAATGTGGATGTTTTTGATCTTAGTGATAAAAAATCAAATAGAAGTGATTTTGAAAGTTATCTAAATAAAAGAAAACCCGGACTCGTGATCATAAATGGTCATGGAACCGAAACTGAGATACTTGGGCAAGATAATAAAGTGTTGATTAAAGCTGATGACAATGAAGATGTCTTAGAATCAAAAATAGTTTACTCGAGAACATGTGCTTCTGCCAAAATTCTTGGTCCTAAATGTATAGATTCTGGTACAATAGCATTTATTGGTTATACTGGTAATTTCTTATTTGTATTTAATTCTAGTAAAGTTAGTAATCCCGAAACCGACGAAATCGGCAACATATTTGCTAAATCAACAAACATTATACCAATTTCATTAATGAAAGGTAATAAAGTAGAAGATGCTGTTTCAAAATCAGTTCAAATTATGAAAGAACAAATTGATTATTATTCTGCCAATGATACATTGGAATCTCCAACAATTCTTTTTTGTTTAAGGAGAAATTTGGTTCATCAAATAGTTCATGGAGATAAACAGGCTATTTTTAATTAATACTACAAAATGAGCAGATGATTGGTATATTGATAATTAGTTATTTGATTAGAGATATGAAATAGATTTATAAGAATTGGTGGTAAATAAGATTTAAGGTGATTACATGGGTATAACTGTTGAATTTAATCCAGATTTAGCATTAAGAGATTTTTCTGAATTTGAAAAAGGAAATAGATTAATAGAAGAATGTATACCAAAAGACATGAAAGCAGGAGAAATATATTTATTTCTTAAAAAAGAACAACGAAATTATTGGATTCTAGGAGAAATACCACTTAGAAAAACTAAGGGTAATGGAAAACTTTCAAGATCTATAGCAGGTATACAGATACTTGAAGCTACACATTTTCTTAAAGATGGTGCAATCTGGACAAAAGGTAAATATAAAGTTGTAGAGATTTTTGATAAAAATGATAAAACAATTAAATTTGAAGGGTTTGATAGGGTGAAATAAATGAGCGAATTAAAACCAGGAATTTACAAACATTTCAAAGGAAATACATATGAAGTAATAGGTGTAGCTACTCATTCTGAGACTTTAGAAGAATTTGTTGTCTATAAGGCACTTTCTGAGCTATCAAAACGCGGAAAAGGATCAATCTGGATAAGACCATTAAAGATGTTTGTTGAGAATGTTATAGTTGATGGTAAGGAAGTGCCAAGGTTTAAGTTCGTTGAATAGATGAAAGATATTCTTTTTATTTGCTTCCAAGTTCATTTATTAATCCAGGATATTCCTCGTTGATTCTAGAAAGAGTTTGACTAAATTTATCATCAAGTGTATATACTTTACCTGTTTCTTTAACCGGTGTTCCAAATCCTTTATAATCTTCTTTAACAGTACCATTTTTAATCATATCAAGAATGTGAGGATATAAATATTCAGCTCGGTTATTAAAATTTTCAAGTAAATCATCTGCTTTCATTTCATTAGAAAGATTATTATAAAGCAAAGAAATTATTCGCGCCTTATCTTTGTCAGCAAGTATCTTTATTGCTTCTCGTTCTTCATAACGTTCTTTATTCATAATTATACTATTCGCTTAAAGATATTTAAATTCGCGCGATTTAAGACAAAATTAAGATTTATTCTTATTTATTTCTTCTCTTATTTTAGCAAAATTCAGACCTGTTCTATGAAATGAATAAATTTTTATAGGATTTGGTCTTCCTAAAATATCATTGATTTTTCTTTCTAAATTCTCATCAAAGTATCTTATTTTATCTTCGACAGCTAAAGAGTAAGCAAGTTCTTTAAACTCATCACTACATTCTTCAAGTCTTACTTCCTTTGGTAATATTTGTAAAATAACCTTATCTTGTTTGGTTTCAGCATCACATAATTCTGCTATTCTTGCACAATCATCAGTACTTAATGGATTTATGAAAGCCATGGAACTTCTTTCTATAATATCATAATAAATTTCATTTACATTATCACATCTATATACATCTAAAATATATGTACTAAATCCAGAACCAAGACCACCATTGTAAACTGCTCTTCCTAAATATCCTGTTTGATTAGAACAATCTGCTGTTATACTAATATTTTTAACTGTTTTTGGAGCATTACATAGTATTTCATCTGTTCCCTTAATCATTCCAATAGCATATTTACATCTTTTAGATTCTTCTGGAGTTTGTTCTTTAGCCCACTTCTCTACCTCGTCTTCTGAACTAAATCTTGGAAGATCTTTATAGCGATTAAGTTTTTTATCGAGATTATAATCATACATAATTTTAGTTACAGGATTGATATCATTCATGTTTATCATCTTTTTTATTAATTTCTTCTTTTGCATAAGATATATAATTTTCATAACCTTTTTTTAGATTTTCAAAATCAAACGCATAAACCCAATCTTCCCCACCAGAAATGTCAAAATATTTATCTGGTATAGACATCAATAGAAGTCCTTCATAGTTTCTAAATTTCTCTTCTAATTGACTATAAATAGCTATTCCTAATTCTGTTTCCCAAAATTCTATTTCCGCATCAATTTCTGGTATAAATATTGGTTTAAGAATTTCTTTAAATATTTTAATAGAATTATCAGATATTATATCCCCAATACAACTAGAATAAGCATAACCTTGCTGTTTTACATGATTAGCTGCCATATTTACTATCTTATCATATGGATTTTCTGTTTTTTTATTCATATTTATCACTTATTCTGCTTTTTTATAACGTTTTCTATTTTTTACAGCGCTTTCTAACATAGATATTGCTTCTTCTGTTCCAAACGTTTTTTCATAATCTTCTATCATTTTAATAGCTTCCTTTTTCTTATTTTCTTCATCAATTGTCTTTATTTCCTCAAATATCTTAGATTCAATTATGTCAGCAAATTTTGTTCCTTTTTCAGTTAGTTGATATTTATTTGCTTCTTTTTCAATGTATCCTTCATTTTTTAACACATTGATATGTCTTTGTAATGTTGGAGCTGAATCTCCGATATAATCAGTAAGTTCACTTTTGATTGAAATACGGTCGTGTTTGCTTATGTACAGGAAAGCATCAAGTCTCTTTTTATTTGAAAATGTATCAAATAGTTCTGCTAAAAATTCGCTATCATATTCAGTCATGTTTATCATTTTTTTCTGGTTTGTGATTATCAAAGTTTACATATTTAGTTTCAATTGGCATATTTTGAGGACCTAGGAGTAGATTTAATACTGTTTGTTCTATTTCAGATTTTTTCTTAGGAAACTTTTCAATAAGATCTGTTGCATCTGGTAAAATCATTTCGTAAAGAAGGTCTTTGGCTTCTTCCCCTTCTCCCAGATGTGTATGATTTATATAATCAAATATAAATTCATTGAAATCTGATATATTTTCAATATAATCTTCATGCTCATCAGCAAACTTACTATATTCATCATCAAAATCCTCCCCTTTTCTATTTTTTAGGTATTTACCTACAGTGTCTGAAAATTCTTTTGGATTTCTTATCTTTTTAACGTTCAGCATGGTAAAAAATTCAATATCCCAAAGAGTATCATAGTCTTCATTTGTTTCCTTTTTTAAATAATCATTCATATTCATCACTTAATAATAGTATATATAGTAAAGCTTAAATACCTTCCGATTGTATTATGTCTATGATAAACAAAGAAGTGCTACAAGCAAAATTAGCAGAACAACTGAAAGATATGGATTTGCTTGAAGAGTATCTAGGGATAGAAAATTGGGTAGAAAGCGTATTTGATACTTCTATGAATATTTTTAAAACTCGTGTTGGAAAACAAGGACCGTTTCTGAAAGCATCTAAAATAGCTATTGAACAAGAAAAATATCTTGCTAAAAGAGAATCAAGTAGAGGCAATATAACATATGTAATTGGAAAACCATATGAAATCAGTATTGGTTCATACAAAAAACCAGCTGTATTGATAGAAGATGCATTATCATTTAATGTTCGAACCGTAGGCGGATCTAAAGTTTATATAGAAGATTTAAATAAATCTGTTGAATCCTCAATGTACGCACCGTCGTCTAATGCAGACGAATATGCTTTCATGATGGATAAGCAGGGCATATGGCTTGATTTTACAAAAACTATCGGAGAAAGAAAAATTGAATCTGATAAAAGGCAATTTAAGACTATCCTGCAGTATCTGCGTAGAAAAATAGATCTTTGAAGACCCACTTCCTGATTACGTTTTTTTCTAATCTAGAGTCCACTTTAACTACGACCAAGTAATGTATTTATAAAGATTCATTTTCTTAATGTCTTTATGGATAATTTTGAATTGCCAAAAATAGAAGCTAGAGCAGAAAATTATAATTATGATTTTTTAGATAAAGTTATCGATGTTCGTAAGAAACTTAGTGTGGATGCAGGATACATTTTATATGATTCTGTTAGTAAATTGGATGAATTTATTGAATCTGATAAATCAAAGATGCTATTCTTATATGGTCCAAAAGGTGTTGGTAAAACATTAAATGTTATGCTAAGTTTAAGAAATCAGATACTTAAAAATCCAGAATTAAACCCATTTTATATTACATATAAATTAAATGAACAATTTGAATCATTAGATTATAGAAAATTTGCTAATGAGCAAGAGTGGGGCAATAGACCTAAAGTTAATGGAGCTATTGATACTGAAAAAGTTGGTGAAAATTTAGAAGATAAAAATTTAATGGTTTTAGATGATATACATTATAAATATGATGATATAAGATTTAAGGGACACGATGATAAGCCTTTAGTAGATTTGTTAGAAACAATTTCAGAATTTACTATGACTAAACGTGGGAATAAGGCTATTTTTGTATCAGAAGACTCTTTAACTGAACAATATTGTCAGCATATTAAAGATAAAAGATTCAAAGATTTGTTATACAAAATTGGTGATAAACAGCATGAAGTTGCAAGACCAGATATTTTTTCTATTTTTGAAGTGTATGGTATAAAAACTGATCCATATGTGAATGATTTGTTATCACGAAGATATGCTACACCAAGAACAGTATTAAAAATTGCTAAGAATTTTGCTAATGAACAAGGAGAATTAAAATTTGATGCGCTATTAGACGCGTCAAGAAAAAGAATAAATAATATTTCTCCAAAGGGTCCAAAAAGAAGCTTGTTAAAAGAGGAAAAATTATTTGGATTGACTTATAAAGAAGTAGATAAAATTGCCAAAAAGATAGCAGAAAATATGAATCAAGGAAAATATAAATATCTACTAACTGAAGAATCAATCAAAAAAAATTTTAAAAGAGCCCCATTAAAACGAGAAATATTATTTATTCTTTTT
>Ga0180732_1000522_pt1 | contig 32114 bp, 27 predicted proteins | sample KR11_01MetaG_FD_148674 | JGI IMG/M metagenome (GOLD analysis project Ga0180732, IMG submission 148674) | Groundwater microbial communities from the Olkiluoto Island deep subsurface site, Finland - KR11_0.1 MetaG | ecosystem: Environmental > Aquatic > Deep subsurface > Groundwater | place...
AACCGTGGAGTCAATATCAGAAGTACCAGCAGAGGCTAAACCGGGGCAGCGCCGACCAGCTGTGTTTGAAATTGAATGTGTAGCTTAAACTCAGTGCATAATTGTCTTGACTCAGGGGTCCACTTTAGACTACGAATATAAAAATCTTACTTGCAGCGGCTGTTCTGACGTATTTACGATATATAATAAAATCAAAATGAAACTCCACTCTCATTTGTCAGATGGGAGTGGAGTTTCATCTAAACTCACTTTGAGTCAGGTGCTTTTTTTATTTTGCTCGCATTTTGATGCAAATCCCTTCTGTTACCATCGAATCGTCGACAAACTCTTCTCGAAAAATATGGTACAAGCCATACATCCCTAACCGAGCAGCCACCTGACACAGGCTACCACGGCCAGTATGCCAACACAAGTTACAGCCCAGCCCTTCCAGTTATTTGGCGTCCACCCGTATCCGATTTGTTTCTTCCGAAACCAAGATGGGTGATCCACCATTTTCTCATATGTGCTTACCCTTTAAAAGGGTATCCATTCTTTTATAACGATATCACATACAATCAACGAAAAGAAGAAAGGCTCCGGTTACCATTTAATGATGAATTCCTCTTCCCCGTATATCGGCTCCATTTCCTGCTTTTCCACTCGCACCACACTGGATTCAGTCGAGCCCCGGGGAAGCCAGTTAAGCATGCGCCCCACCGCTTCCTGATCTCCCTGAAATTCGGCCTCCACTGTCCCATCGGCCAAATTTCTAACCCAACCGCTCAATGCGAGTTTCTTTGCCTGCTCCAAGGTCGTCTGCCGGAAAAAAACTCCCTGTACCCGTCCATAAACAACAGCATGAATACGTTTCATCCGCTCACTCATCCCCCCCTCTCTTTTTTCCACGGAAAAAAGAGAAATAGATTCCTACCACACAAAAGAGCACAAAGAGAAGGAGACAAAAATGCATACTTTGCAGAAAAAGTTGCAGATTATCTGGTCCTATCTCTTTTTTACCCACAAAGATCACGAGAGATATTGTCGCAACAGACATGGAGATCATCTGTCCAAAAAGACGCATGATAGCTACTGTTCCAGAGGCAAGACCAAGGTATCTCCTCTCCACCGACCCCATAATGGCACTCATATTGGGGGAAGAAAAAAGGGCGAAACCAAAACCGAGGACGAGCAGAACAACCACAATAAGCCAGAGAGGAGTGGTTCGGGAGAGAGTTGCCAGAACGGACAGGCCAACTGCAGTAATCGCCATTCCTGCCGATGCGAGAATCCTTGGATCTTTACTGTCGGAGAGTTTTCCTGCCCAGGGAGAAAACAAGGCCATGATTATTGGCTGGGCCATGAGCACAGCGCCGGCGACATGCGGGGCCATCCCTTTCACATATTGCAGATAGAGACTTACCTGGAAGGTAACAGCAAACGTTGCGGCATAGTTGATAAGTGCCGCCATACTGGAAAAAAGGAAGATCCTGTTTTTGCAAAAAATTCGTACATCAAAGACCGGAAACGCCACTCTGGACTGGTGAAAGAAAAAGGTAACCATAAGGACTATTCCTATGACCAGAAGCAGTGACGCCTGGATGGTCGGCATCCTGATCGCCCCATAGACCAGACAGAACACGGAGGTGCAGTAAAAAAAAGTACCGACCAGATCGAACCGCTCCCCCCTTGCCTCAGCCCAATCACCTTCAAGGTGACGCAAGGCAATATACAAAACGCCAGCCCCGAGGAAAAACATACTACCAAACAGGGAACGCCAGCCAAGATAGTGGGTCATAAAGCCACCGACAAAAGGTCCGGTGGCCAGACCGACATAAACAGCCGAAACCAGAATACCGAGAGCCCGTCCTCTTCGCTGGGGGGCAACCACAGAGGTAAGAATGGCTATGGCAGTGGTCACAAACATGGCTGCCCCCATCCCCTGAACAGCCCTCATCGTCAGAAGCCAGCCGACATCGGGGACAAAGGCGGCAACCGTTGAGGCTAGCGAATAGAGGACAACACCAGCGAGAAAGATTTTCTTACGCCCATATATGTCGCCGAACCTGCCAGCAGGCACCAGAAGAATGGCCATGGCCAGCAGATAGGAGGTAGGAATCCAGCCTAAGGTTACCGCATCTACAGTAAACTCATGCTGGATGGCAGGCAGGGCAATATTCACAGAGGAAATCATAAAAGGCACCATGAATGAGGTCAGCGTTGTGACAAAAAGTGCTGATCTTTCCTGCTGCTGTTCAAATTGCATAACCACCCATCCACAGAAGGTAACATATTTTCAAGGCATTATAGAGACACCGAAAAGCTGACAATAACTTCGTCAGTAGAGTAAGTGAATCATCCTTTCTTGTCAATTCCCGGAAAGTACCCCATAAAGCACCTTGTATCCCGGTGCCTGTTTTGATACGTTAAAAGTTCTCTCAGGTTTTATTTCCAAAAAAAGCTCTGCTTGATTTGGTCGCCCCCGACAGACAAATCACATTTTGTTATAGATTCACACGATCCTTTCAATCTTACAGCCTGTAAAAAATGTCAGCCAAACAGGATGTTCAAGAAGCATCTCTAGCCATAGGTGAACTTCACCGAGTACTGCCAAGGACTATATTTTTTATGACTGACGCCGGATCATATGGATTGAATCAAAGAAGAACAGAATTTTTTACACTATTGCTATCAGCTGTTATGCTGGTAGTCTTTTTACTCTTTATGAGCGGTTGTGGAGCCAAGAGGAAAGTGGCAGAAGAAGCAGTTGCGCTTGATGCGGGCCAACAGAGAATAGCGGATTGGTATGCGTTAATAAAAGAGAAGCGTGATGCGTCTGAAATAGAGAAACTGAAATCAGTTAATTATTTTTTCAATCAACTTGAGTTTGTGGATGATCTGAGCCACTGGGGAAAAGATGACTACTGGGCCACACCCCAGGAAATGCTGGTTAGTAACGGAGGAGACTGTGAGGATTTTGCTACAGTCAAATATTTCACTTTACGTCTGCTTGATATCCCAGATGAAAAATTGCGCCTTGTATATGTAAAATCCCTGAAACTGAATCAGCCGCACATGGTCTTAAGTTATTATGCCGAGCCAACTACAGATCCCCTTATTTTGGACAACTTGGTTCGTACGATCCTCTTTGCTTCGCAGCGAACGGACCTTATTCCAGTCTACAGTTTTAACGGTCAGGGATTATGGCTGACCAAAAAGGAAAGATCTGAGCGTTTGGGAGGAGCAGAGCGCTTGAGCCTATGGCAGGCATTGCAATCCCGATTCAACCAGGAAGACCTTGCCGCCCCACTGCCAAAATAAGCACAGCGTTTTGAACCGTTACGTTTAGAATCAGGAAGAACAGATTTGTTAGAATAAAAAATGAGGGTTACCTCCTTGATTTTGGTTGTTGGTGGGACAACTATCAAAACCGGTACCCCTCATTTTCAGAAACTCATTGTCAGATCAGATCTGAACTTATGCAAATTATCCTCTATCATGAATGCTCGTGAATAATAATTAAAGCTCCTGTTGCTTTCAGACTTGAAGACGAGGTCGGTTCGCCTGCTGTCGCCGCTTCTGCTCAAGTCGTTTTGTCTCGGTAATAGACAGCTGCTGCGTATCCATCTTTTCACTTGTCTCCCACCCTTCTCCAAGAAGGGCAGACAGCTGGAAGAAACAGTACCAATCGTCTCTTTTAGCCTGCATATTTTCTCTATTGTAAATTCCTTTTCCAAAACGTTCCACAGTTGTGGACAACAGATGAAAGGCCCCGATAATTCCTACAGTCGAAGCAAATATTGTCAATGGTTCCATAACAATAACTCCTTTATATTTAAAATTATATTGAAACATTATAAACGTGAACAGCGCAGATCAACAACCGGAACATGAGAATGTTTCCGGTCTGCTCGCACTGCTGCTTCATCTGCCTTACTTAACACATAGCGAATACCTGCATCAGCAGCACTCACACGGGCAATAGCCTCTTGGGGATCGCTGACATCCATCACATGCTCAACTTTGATTCCGCAGTCCATCGCCTGCATGATAAATTTTGCTGCATTCATCCTGGCCATCTCCATAAAACGATCAATTTCTCTTGTCCTTCTGTCACCTGAAAACTGTAGGGGTTTAGCTGTTACATCAAGGGCGACAATTTCACAGTCAAGTCGCTGGGCCATTTTCATGGCATAGTCTGTAATCTGCGCCGCATACTCTCCATCCTGGACCATAAGTACCTTTGTTGGAGAATTTCTCTGGTCTACCATCCTGGCCAGGATATCAGCGCCTGAAGTCAAACTTCCGGCCGCCATTACACCCATATCAACAGATTCTTCTTTGATCCTTTTCACATTGACTTGTTTATTTGTTTTCAGTCCTAATGCGAACCAATCAGTAAATCTCATGATGTTCTCCTCTCTATGATAGGTGTTTGTGAACATTTATCTATTGTGTCTTTGCTTAGTGTTTAGCATCTGCCATGCCAAATTAATAAATATTTTTTATCAAAAGAAAACAGTATGTTATATAAATAAAAGACGGCTCCAACTCTGCTATGTCGTCAACCTCTAGTTATTGCAGCTTGAAACAGCTACCCTTCCCAAAATCAAGTAAAATGCAGATTTCCTGACACAGAAGACTGCATCCACAGTGCATAACATTAAGGAATGTAAAGATATTCATAAAAGAATATCTTATGAGAAGCAGGAGGCTGTTGCAGGATGAAACTGTGTAACAGAATGCAACAAAAGACGTATCAGAAGGCAGTCGAAGAGGGAATAGACAAGCATTACAACAGAAGAGTATTCCCTGGAAGTCAGGGAACCCTAGAATAGATCTTTCTGTTTTTCTTTGGGTAAAAAAGGATCAGACAAGCAGGTGCGGAATTGCCTCGTCAAGCGTATCGACATACACCAGTTCCAGATGTCCCGTAACATCGTCACTTAATGAGGTCACATCTTCCTGGTTTTTTGCAGGCAGGACAACCTTGACACAGCCGGTTCGAACACCAGCCAGGAGCTTTTCACGAATTCCACCAACAGGCAAAACCTGGCCGGTCAGTGTCATCTCACCGGTAATCGCTACTCTGCGATGTGCCGGACGGCCAGTCAGCAGAGAAACCAGCGCTATGGCTATGGCAAGGCCGGCCGAGGGACCATCTTTTGAAACCGCACCAGCTGGTAAGTGAATATGGATATCCGAATGATCGTAGAAATCAGGCGCAATTCCAAGTCTTTCAGCATTACTTCTAATATAACTCAGAGCGGTCTGGGCTGATTCACGCAACACTTCGCCCAGTGATCCGGTAAGGATGAGATTCGTGTGGCCCCGCATTATCAAGGACTCGATAAACATAATCTGACCACCAAACTGGGTCCAGACCAGGCTGGTCACTACCCCTGCCTTGTCCTCGCCTTCGGCTGCTTCCTGACGATATTTACGAGGCCCGAGCATAGAGGTGATTGCAGCGTTGTCTATATCAGGCAGGGATTCCTGCGCATCGTTCTGCAGAACCTTCAGGGCAAGTTTACGACAGATGGTTCCGATTTCCCTATTGAGCCCTCGCACTCCGGATTCCCTGGTATATTCGATAATCAATTTTCCAAAAGCCTCATCGCTGATCCGGGGATTGATTGCGGTCAAGCCATGAGCAGCTAACTGCTTGGGTAAAAGGTATTTTCTGGCAATGACCTGCTTTTCCTGAAACGAATAGCTGGGAAACTCAATCACTTCCAGGCGATCCAGTAGAGGACCTGGCAGTTTTGTGATATCATTTGCCGTAGCAATAAAGAGGACGCCGGACAGATCAAAAGGGATATCAAGATAATGATCGATAAAGTTCTTATTCTGTTCAGGATCAAGGACCTCAAGCAAAGCTGAAGCGGGATCTCCCCTGAAATCTTGGCCGATCTTGTCAATCTCATCCAGGATAAAACAGGGGTTGGACACGCCGACCCGTTTGATTTCGTTAATGATGCGACCTGTCATGGCTCCGACATAGGTCCTCCGATGTCCACGGATTTCAGCCTCATCACGCAGACCCGCCATGGAGAGACGGACAAACTCCCGGCCAAGGGAGATAGCGACGGATTGGCCGATGGAAGTTTTTCCGGTACCGGGAGGACCCGAAAAGCAGAGAACAGGCCCATGGCTGACGTGTAGTTTTTTCTGTTTGTGGAGGAGCGCCTCTACCGTCTCTTTCAGTTCGTCAAGCCGAACCGGCTTCGACAGATAATGGGTCGCCCCTTTACGCAAGGCATCCACGGCATTGGACACCGTAGCATAACCGGTGACCATAATGACACTGGTCTTGGGAGATGCCTTGGACATCTTGTCAATCAGGGTAAGACCATCCATCTTATCCATTTTCAGGTCCGTGATCATCACATCAAAATGATCACTGTTTTCAACTTGCTGCAATGCATCCAAGCCGTTTACAGCGACCTGTACCGTATGACCAAGCCCCTTAAAAAAACGTTGCATATTCTTGCAGGCAATCTCTTCATCATCAACAATCAATATTCTTGACTGCTGTTTATTTTTCAGGGTCTTGGTTGCCAGAAATTCCAGTACGCGTTCCTTGACCGCCTCAAGCCCGTAATGATGCGAGGCCATGATGGATTCAGCCCGTTTGAGATCAAGATTATCCTGGGTCTCCTTAAACCAAGGCAGCGACAACAACAGCTCGACATAGTCGATACCTATGGAAAACTCGGCAGCAAATTGATCAATTTTCCCAAGACGATCCAGTTCACCTGTCACCTGACGAGCAACGTAAGGCGGCAAATCAATTCCAGCGCTCCTGGTTTTCAAATCGGCTATCTGTCCGGAACTGATAGTTCCTGCAGGTTCTAATGTTTGGGGCGCTGCTTCTTTTTTTGAGAAAAAACTCATTACTCTCCATCCATTTAAAATATTATTTGTACAACAGGGAAATGAAACTAAAACAAAAACAGCCCTACCGTATAAACGACTCTAGTCCTGATGATTAAATTTTCAACGACAATTATAAGGTTGAATAAGAATCTTAGCCGGGATGTTGAAATGTTGATGAAGGTTGCGTATCATTCGGAGGGAAAGTGGTTTGCGACGATTAAGCACGGAACTTATGTTGCCGGAACTGCCGATATCCGCCTTTAAATCCATATTGCGCAGGCCTCGTTGAGCCATAACTTCTTTCAGGTACTCAATAGGGTCCGGCAGATGTTCATCTGCATACAACTCTCCGGCAGATTCAATTGAAGAGATCACTTTATCAAGAATTTCTTGATCTTGATTGTAAATGAATTATTCGCTCCTTTCCATTACGCTTGCCAGATTCATTCTATGCATAGTTTTTTCTCCTAAAATAAACAACTGCTAATCGAAAAATGACTGTGAATGCTTGATTTGTATCCTCACATTGAGCGATGCAAATCAATAACAATATTTTTTTCATATGAGACTTGTAAAGCATCTTCCTCTCAGTAAACAGATAAATCACGAATATATTCAGTTTTTGATTTGCAACCTGTATGCCGTTTCTCATCAGGTTAAATAAAAAAGATGTTGATCGCTTTCCATAGCTTTAGCTTCAGGTGAAGAATGAGGGGAATAAGAGGGAGAAGAATTTATTACAGGACCTAAACGCTTGCGAAAACAAGAAATTAATTACTCTTTTACCTGACAGCAGGCGTTGCAAATAGCAACACTTGCTGTTGCAATAATGTTGTGAATATGCAACACTCTGCTGAGAGGCACCCGAAAACCGGCGGATAATGCTCTTTGCAATATTGCAAAGAGAGGATGGTAGTATCAATCATGTTTTATTTTGCATTTGGCCTCAAACTTGCTACTGACAGTAGATGGTCTACAAAATTATTTCTTAACCATTCCATTACACATGAAGACTCTATCCGGGGACGCAAAAGAGGAGAGAACTCATTCACCCTTCTTAGTGTTCATTCTTCCGATTGTTCGAAAAGAGCGTGAGGTACTATGTTTTCTTTAAATCTACGCCAGAAGATGATTGGTTGCTTTTGCCTCCATTTGTTTTTTTACATTATTATTGTGATCACTTTCTTAAAAGATTTTGACATGTTTAACAAGGATGTCGCTTTATTAATCCATGCCGGGAATATCAGTAATATCTGCCTTGAAATACGACGTTATGAGAAAAACTACATCATCGCTCATAATAATGATGATTTTACCAAAGTCCTTGAATACATTAACGAGGCACAGCAATTTGCCCCCCAAGTCATGAATGATTTGAAGATCATGCCCCAGCCGACACATCTGCAGAACATTTCCAGTAAACTGGCAGAATATAAGACGAGTTTCCAAGACCTTAAAGAACAATGCATCTCCGGTCAGGAGCTTACCGTGTGTCCCTTGCGAGAAAAGGTACGTGGCCTGGGACAAGAATTGGTCAACATCACCGAAGACCTGATCCTGTTCGAACAGCACAAAATGAACACCTTCATCGCCAAGTTTAAAAGTCGACTGGCAAAAACGATTTCTTTTCTTATTTTTCTCTCAATTTTCACCATCACAACTCTCTACATCTCAATTATCAAGCCCTTAAAAAGGGTGGAAAAAGCTGCAATAGCCATTGCCAATGGGACCTTTTCACCGCTACCCGTTGATGAAAAAAAAGGTGAGGTGCGCAGTGTACTTAGGGCCTTTAATAAAATGGTCACAGATCTCGAAAAACAACAGGGACAGCTCTTTCAGGCGGCAAAGCTCTCTTCAATTGGCACTCTGGCCTCAGGAACAGCGCACCAGATAAATAATCCGCTCAATAATATTGCCACATCCTGCCAGCTGGCCCTTGCTGAGATAGACCCCGAGCAGAGTCCTTTTGTCGTCAAGATGCTGGAGACCATCAATCAGGAAACCGAACGTGCCGGGAAAATTGTTCGCGGTCTGCTGGAATTTTCCAGAGATCAGAACTTTTCCCTGCATCCGTATCCTCTTGCAGAAGTTGTAAACAGGGTAAAACAGCTTGTTACCGGTGAAGTCCCTGCCGGAGTCGATATGCAGATTAGTATCCCTGAGGATATAATCCTCTATATCGATGTCCATAAAATGACTGAAGCCTTATTGAATCTTACAATCAATGCACTTCAGGCCATCACTGAACCGCCGGGGATCGTCTCTATCGGAGCAGAAAAAGATGGCGACAATACAAATGCAGTCATTACCATTGCCGATACAGGCAGAGGCATTGAGGAAGAGAACCTGCAGAAGATATTTGACCCGTTTTTCACCACCAAAAATGCAGAAAATGGAACCGGTCTTGGATTGGCAGTTGCCTATGGGATTATAAATAAACAAAAAGGTTCCATCCAGGTAGAATCGGAAAAAGGAAAGGGAACTCGGTTCATTATCACGCTGCCGCTCCATCTCGAAGCTGAAGGAACAGGTTCTCCCGGTCAAACTCCACTATCCAGAAATGACAATGTCTGAAAAACCTACTATTGCAATTTTACTGGTTGACGACGAAGTAATAAACCTTGAGAACGTCGGTCATTTCCTGGAACAGCAAAGGTTTCAGGTCACAACTGCAACAAACGGCAGCGAAGCAATCAGCTTGCTGCAACAGTCCCATTTCGATCTGGTAATAACGGATTTAAAAATGGGTGACGTTGATGGCATTCAAGTTATGAATACTGCCAAGGAACTCCAGCCGGAGATTGAGGTTATTATTGTTACCGGCTATGCAACCATCAACTCGGCTGTAGATGTCATGGCCCAGGGAGCATTCTATTATCTCTCTAAACCGATTAAGCTCAAAGAACTTCATGCCCTGGTTCTCAGGGCCGTTGAAAAGACAATGCTGCTGCGGGAGATCACTCGTCTCAAACGACGCATCAAGACACAACAGGGAACGACTCAGTTTATTGGCCAGAACCCGGCAATACTGGAGCTTAAGGACTCTATTGTCCGTTTTGCCCAGCTTGACTGCAATATTTTGATCACCGGTGAAACCGGAACCGGTAAAGAGTTGGTGGCCAGGACTATTTATGAACTGAGCCCCAGGGCCAATAAACGCTTTCTCCCTATTAACTGTGGGGCAATGACGGAAGAGTTGATGGTCAACGAACTCTTCGGCCATGAAAAAGATGCCTACACCGATGCCGGTGGCTTACGTAACGGGCTTCTCGAATCAGCCAATGGCGGGGTTGTTTTATTTGACGAAATAGGTGAAATGCCGCTTACCATGCAGGTAAAGTTACTACGGGTGCTACAGGAGAGAAAAATTATCAGGGTCGGTGGCACCAAAGAGATACCAATAGATATCCGGGTGCTGGCTGCAACCAACCGGGATCTCAAGAAAGAAGTGCAAAAAAAATCATTTCGCCAGGATCTCTATTACCGGTTGAATGTCGTCAATCTTCATATTCCGCCGCTCCGGGATAGAAAGGACGATATCTCCCTTCTGGTCAACTATTTTCTGGCCAAACATCCCCCAAGTGGAGGAACCAAAACTGTCTCTCGAGAAGCACTACGGCGTCTACAGTGTTACGATTACCCGGGCAATGCACGAGAACTTGAAAATATCATTGAACGCTCCCTGGCACTTTGTGACACCTCAGAGATACAACCATACCATCTTCCATCGGACCTAAGCAGCAGCCCCAATTTTCACCTGCCAAAGATCGAGGCCGTCAACTCAAGCCAGAGCCTTGACGACAATGAACGCGAATATATTCTTTCGGTCCTTAAAAGCGTTGACGGTAATAAGACACAAGCTGCTAAGATCATCGGTATTGACAGGGTTTCCCTCTGGCGAAAGTTGAAAAGATATGAAAATATCGGAATTGACACAGGGTGATGTGGCATGATAAAAATGGCAGACTGTTTCTTCACAAGACTGGAAAAAACCATTATCTGGCATCTCCTACCGTCTCCGGATCTCCCCTCTTGTATTTCGTAATATCTGTGGAGAAAATGCAAATCCCTTTCACTCCTCCTATGACTTTTTTTTTCGGTTCCCCCGAAAACCACTTTCCTAACTGGATTGAGAAGTTGGATGGAGTGCGTCTGATTATCTAAAGCGAGGAAGAACAATGCAGATTCCATGTATGTTTAATCAGTGTACAATCCGGCAGCGACTGATACTGCTTAACTCCATTACCTTGGTGCTTATTGTTACCCTCGTCTCTATATATACCTACCAGCTTATTTCGCTGGAGAGCAAGCTGATAACCATGGAGCGGGTTGACGATCTTTTTAGCAATATCCTGGAAGCGCGTCGTTATGAAAAAAATATCATGCTTCAGTTGGATAAAAACAATGTAACAAAGGCCAGACAGTCGTTGCAGAAAACAACTACTTCAATTGAAGAGTTATCACCTAAGTTCAATGAGTTATCTGAGCAAAAACTATTTCTTCAGCTCAAGGAAAGTTTCACCAAATATAAGGTCATTTTTGACCATTGGTGTGCAGATGGAGAGTGTGTAACAGATCCTGCTCAACAGGATGACAGTTACCTTATCCGGCAGGAGGGGCAAACGCTGGCAGACAATGCGGCTGAACTGGTTCATCTCAAGAGAAAACATATCAGTGAGGGGTTCAAAGAGATTCTCTTCTGGCTGACCTTTATGCCAGCCGTGCTATTTATATGTGGAGTAATTCTGTTTTTCTCACAGATCAGAAGCATACTCACCCGCCTTTCCTCGTTAGATCAGGGGACTAAGAACCTGGCGGCGGGGGAGTTTAAAATCATTCCAACAACTGACACCTCACCAGATGAGATCTCAGGACTTATTGATGATTTTAATAAGATGGTCGGGGCATTGGAACAAAAGCAGGAGGAATTGATTCAGTCAAAAAAAATGGCCTCCATCGGCACTTTCTCCTCAGGCATTGCCCATGAAATCAATAATCCACTCAATAACATCTCCCTCTCTACAGATATCATTCTGGAGGAGTTCGACTCTATGGAGGATGAGGAAATCAAGGAGATTTTGGGTGATATCATGACCCAGACAGATCGGGCCAGTAAGATCGTCAAAAATTTGCTGGATTTTTCCCGGGTTCAGTCTTCAGAGATGCAACCGGTGTACATCGATTTTGTCCTGCATAAGACAACAGATCTTATCGCTAATGAACTGCGTATTCATAAAATTGCCTTGGAAAAAGACATTATTGACCTCCTGCCCCAAGTCAATGGAGATTTACAAAAACTCCAGCAGGTATTTCTCAACCTGATCATCAATGCGGAGCAGGCCATCGGCGATTACGGAACCATCACCATCCAGGCCTGCAAAACAGATACAGGATATGTTCGCGTCAACATCTGTGATACCGGCCCAGGCATTGCCCAGGAAAACATCGATCAGATTTTTGACCCTTTTTTTACCACGAAAGGGGTAGGCAAGGGAACAGGACTAGGTCTGTCCATTGTCTATGCCATTGTTAAAGAACATGGCGGATATATTGAAGTTACCAGCAAACTGGATGAAGGAACGACCTTTTCCGTATATCTGCCTGTGTACCATGATAATGAGAACAAGGAGCAGCAGCCCATATGATAACCATTGCCATTATCGATGATGAAGAAACTGCGAGAAAAATGGCAGGCCTTATCCTGAGCAAGGCTGGTTATACCGTAGAGACCTTTGCTGCAGGTGCTCCATTTCTGCAGAGAATGGAGCAAGATCCGTTTGATATTGTTTTTCTGGATTTGCAGCTACCTGACATGGGGGGACTGGAAATTCTGGATCATATCAAAGCGATCCACCAGGAGACAGAGACCGTAATTGTGACCGGATATGGTTCCATTGAAAATGCGGTAGAGGCGACCAAAAGGGGGGCATTTCATTATTTGACCAAACCCTGTCGCAGTCATGACCTCTGCCTGATGGCCGAACGAGCTGCTGAAAAAATCAAATTACATCAGGAGAACACACGCCTGAAATCACAGGTGGGCAATGGCACCCTGCTGCCCGGATTTATCGGCAACAGTAAGGCAATGCAACCGATATTTGAATTAATCGGCAAGGTTGCCCAAGTGAACTGCAATGTTCTTCTGGAAGCAGAAACCGGTACCGGCAAACAGCTGACTGCCCGGGCCATCCATGAACTTGGCCCGAGAAAGAACGCGCCCTTTGTTTATTTCAACTGTGGCGGTTTTAGTGAAGATCTGATCTGTAACGAGCTGTTCGGCCATGAAAAGGATGCCTTTACCGGTGCATCCGCATGCAAGATCGGTCTGCTGGAATCGGCTGCCGGCGGAACGGTGTTTCTCGATGAGATCGGAGAGATGCCCCTGTCCATGCAGGTAAAACTGCTTCACGTTCTTCAGGAGCGTCAAGTACTCAGGGTGGGTGGGATCAAACCCATTGATCTCAATATTCGTATTATTGCCGCGACCAATAAAGATTTCAAACAGCTTATCCAGAAGGGGACATTCCGGGAGGATTTGTATTATCGGCTGAATGTGGTGACAATCCGTTTACCCCGGCTTTGTGAACGAAGGGAGGATATTCCTCTGCTGATTTATCATTTTATCGCTAAGTCCAATAAGGCATTTTCCAAGGACATCCAGGGGATTTCCTCCCGTGCTCTGGATCTGCTTATGCATTATAATTTCCCGGGAAACGTGCGGGAACTCGAAAATATCATCCAGCACGCAGCAGCTCTAACTGAAGGGAAAAAACTCATTCCGGAAGATTTTCCTACTCACCTGCGAAAATTACACCTGCAGGATAATTACGAAGAGGATCTTTTACCGTTGGACAACATGGAAAAACGCTATATTTCAAAAGTTTTACAGAAAACAGGGAACAATATTAAGGCCGCAGGCAAGATACTGAAAATGTCCCGAACGACCCTGTGGCGAAGAATAAAAAAATATGGCCTTTCCGAACCAACCGACCGCAATGGATCTTAGGTTTCACATTGAAACCACTTTCTATCGGTCAGATTTATTTAGTCCTTATATTTAAGCTTATTACACCTTGAAAACCCGCTCATATTTCATTCTGAAACATGAGCACAGTTAGCTCATTCTGAAACAACTCCCCCTGAGGAATCTTTATTCTTCCTGAAAATAAATCTCTTTATAACTACCCTGAATATCGATATTTTTTGCTTTTTACTAGACTCTCGCCCGCAGAATCCAGATTCTGGCATCTCTATTGCTAATCAAAAAGAGTAATTCAAGACCGGGTGTGCAAAAGTTTTTTTGTCCGAGACAGTGAAGTAATGGGAGGAATATGGAAAGACAGAAAAGAAACCGGAGTACATAGTTTTTTTTGGCAAGGAAACGATTGAGAGGAAGAAGATTTTTTTAGGAAAATAGAGAGTATTTCATTCATCACAAGGAGGTTTAACGATATCATGTTTTATATGTATTTACCTATTGCAGGAAATAGTGTGAACATTCTCCTGATTCTGGGTTTGGGCGGTTTTGTCGGGCTGCTTTCAGGTATCTTCGGTGTAGGTGGTGGTTTTCTCATGACCCCCCTGCTCATGATGTTCGGCATTCCGCCGACCGTGGCTGCGGCCTCCGACTCAAACCAGATTGTCGGGGCTTCAACGTCGGGGACCCTGGCTCATATGCGGCATGGGAACGTGGATATAGCCATGGGTGTCATGCTGTTGATCGGCGGTATTGCCGGTGGTACCGTAGGCGTCCAGATCATTAAACTCCTGCGTGCCATTGGGGGTGCTGATTTTCTCATCGCCATCACCTACGTCATTATGCTTGGCGGGGTGGGTGGCTATATGTTCTGGGAGAGCCTGCAGAGCATGAAAAAAAGTAAGACCACGACTGCAGAAGCAAAAATGTCTGCGGGTGAGCAAAAACCTACCAAGAAGTCATTGCTGCAAATGCTGCCCCTTCAATACAAGTTCGAGAAGTCAGGTTGTCATATTTCCATGCTGCTGCCCCTCGGTTTTGGTATTCTGGTGGGTATCCTGGCCGCTATCATGGGTGTTGGCGGTGGTTTTATCATGGTACCGGTCATGGTCTACCTCCTGCGGATGCCCATGCATGTCGTTGTCGGAACCAGCCTGTTCCAGATCCTTTTTACCTGCATCAACGTCACCGTCATGCAGGCTTACAGTAACAAAACTGTTGATTTTGTCCTTGCAGTCCTCCTGTTACTGGGCTCAACCATTGGTGCCCAGGTAGGAACCAGTATTGGTAAAAAGCTTAAGGCCGATCAGCTCAAAATTATGTTGGCAAGCCTAGTTCTGCTGGTCTGTGCAAAGATGATGGCCGGTTTGCTGATGACCCCAACAATTATGGTGGCCCTCAAGGGTGGTCATTAAGATGTATACGGAGAAAAATATAATGAAACGAGTTGTGTATGGATTGCTGACAGTTGTTCTGGTGAGTCTGGCCTGGTTCAATTCGTCCATGGCAGCGGAAGGACCGTTGTTGCTCGAGCTTGCCAAAACTAATATTAAGATATCCACATTTTACAATGGCACAACCCTCGATGTTGCCGGCAGTTTACCTGCTGATGAGGATGTAGTTGTGCAGCTCAGTGGACCTAAAAAAGATGTCCATTTGAAGGAAAAAGGAAAGGTAGCTGGTTTTTTATGGATGAACAAAACCGATGTCTCCCTGGAAAATACCCCGGCCGTCTACATGGTGTATACCCCGACCGGCTCAACGGCAGATAAATTTCTCAACCCTGATCTGGGGGTGGGCTACCAGGCGCTGGTCAAGGATATAACCAGCAATCCGGAATCTGCCGATAAGACTTTTATCTTTGGTGAGTATGTTAAGTTGATGGAAAAATCAGGAGTCTATGCTATCAATGAGGGCACTGTCAAATATGGCGAGCCCAACGATGGGATGAAGAGCTTTATTATTACCTTAACCATTCCTTCAAAGATGAGTGCGGGCACCTACAAGGTTGCAGCCCTTGCCATGAAAGATGGCGTGGTGACCAGCCGGGTAACTGAGGACCTTACTCTGGAATTATCCGGGCTGCCTGCAGCTATCTCCTCGATGGCCTATGGCAGGCCGCTACTCTTCGGTTTTATGGCCGTATTTATCGCGGTTGGTGCTGGATTACTTGTCGGAGTTCTTTTCCGGGGTGGCGGAGGGGCCCATTAAGCATATTGCTTAAAATTAGAACATGAGAAAATCATGAAAAACTTTCTGCAACGGGTCGGTCAGTTCTTTCAGACAAAAGAGCAGACAATTGTCCCGTTTAAGCTCATCTTTGCCGACTTTAAGAAGATTCTGAATCTCAATAATCAGATTCTGGATCTTATCGCCGATGCAAATGACAAGTTGAGCGGGGACTATATCTTTGATGAGCAGTATATCCATAGCACCTGCCATCAATTGACCGACTTGGTGCGGGAACTCATTGTTCTTATCAACCACCTGACACAGCAGAAATATTCAGATCTGTACAGCAGTTTTCACCATATTGATGAGAAGATTGAAACCATTCTGCAGGGAGTTGTCCTCTGCCCGGTGAAGGACTTTATCCTGCCATATTCATCTATTACCCGGGACCTTATCGACGCTGTAGGCGGGAAAAATGCCAATCTTGCCGAGATAGGTTCCGTGCTTGGCTTTCACATACCGGATGGTTTTGCCATAACCACAGCGGCATTCTCGGCCTTTTGGTTGGAGAACAACCTCGAGGAAAAGGTTGCTGCGATTATCGAGCAATGGCAACAAAAGGCTATATCCGACGAAGAGATGGCCTGGGAAATTCAACGGATGATCTTTGACTCAACAGTACCAGCAAAACTCAAGAGGGATATGCTTGATGCCGCCGGCAGTCTTAGCAAAGGAAAACTGGAAGCAACTCCCCATTTTGCTGTCCGCTCAAGTGCTCAAGGCGAGGATGGTATCTCCTCCTTTGCCGGGCAGTATCGCAGCTGTTTGAATATTCCCCTCAAAAATCTGCCACAGGCATATAAGGAGGTCGTTGCCAGTCTCTATAGCCCCGAAGCCATGGAATACCGGCGACGTAAAGATTTCCGGGCCAATGAAATCAAAATGTCTGTGGCCTGTCAGTTGATGATATCGGCAAAGACAAGTGGCGTGATGTACAGTTATGACCCGGTGCTGCCGGAAGAGGAGACGCTGGTCATCAGCTCTGCCTGGGGACTGGGTGAACCCATTGTCTCTGGAAAAATTTCCACAGACCTCTTTGTTCTCGACCGGCAACCACCCCATGCGGTCAAAGAAGTACAGGTCGTCCGTAAAGAACAAAGCATGAGTTTACATGGATCTGGTGGTATCGTCATGGAGTCGGTACGGGAAGAACAACGAACACAACCCAGCCTGAAGAATCAGCAGTTGAAAGAGCTCGCCCAAGTAGGGCTGCAGCTGGAAAAATACTTTAAAAAACCGCAAGATGTAGAGTTTTCCATTGACCAGCAAGACAGGATTATTATCTTGCAGTCCCGACAGCTGAGCCTGCAGCAGGAACAGATGCCTCGGGCTTCTGATTTGACCGATATTAGTGGCAAATATCCCATTCTCATGCAGGGTAAAGGCATTGCGGCCATGAAAGGAATTGCTTCCGGACCAGTCTGGGTTCTAGAGCATGATAGTACCCTCCAGGACTTTCCCATGGGTGCTATTCTGGTGGCCCGTTATGCGTCACCACAACTGGCACGGGTGATCCATAAAGCCAGCGGCTTTATAACTGATATCGGCTCAACCACCGGTCATTTAGCCACCGTGGCCAGGGAATTCCGGGTGCCGGCCCTGTTCAACACAGAAAACGCCATCACTCTGCTTAAACATGGACAGGAAATTACCCTGGATACGGAGAGCCTGACCGTATATGAAGGGATCGTGCACGAACTTCATTATTACAGCTTTCATGAAGAACCTATCGAAGAGATGTATGAGTACCGGCTGCTGCGGCGGTTACTCAAAAAGATAGAACCTCTTAATCTCTTTGATCCACGTGATGAGAATTTCACACCCAAAGGCTGTCAGACCTATCATGACCTGACTCGATTTGTCCATGAAAAGGCAGTGGAGACGATCATTGATCTTAACTTTTACCATACCCATCAGCGGGATACTCAGGCCGGACAGCTGCTGTGGAGTTACCCTCTTGATTTGATTCTGATTGATGTCGGAGGCGGTATAGAGGGAGAACATGATAAAGGAATACGACCCGAACAGATACGTTCCATTCCCATGCAGACCTTGCTGCACGGCATGTCTCATCCCGGTATCTGGGATATGTCGCCCATGAAGGTTGATTTTGGTAGTTTTATGTCAAGTCTAACCAAGACCCCACCAACTGGTAATTCAAGACCGGAAGATGTGGGTCGCAACCTCGCGGTAATCTCGGCTGAGTATACTAATATTAATTTTCGCCTGGGCTATCACTTTACAGTCATTGATGCCTACCTCTCTGATAATATACTAGATAACCACATCTACTTCAGGTTTTCCGGTGGAGTGACTGATACAGTTCGGCGTTCACGCAGAACCAGCCTGCTCAATAAAATTTTATCCCATTACGATTTTCTATGTGAACAGCACGGCGATATTATCGTTGCTCGCTTAAAAAGAATGAACAAGGAGAGTATGCTCAAACGCTTATTTCTGCTGGGAATGCTGATCGGCTTTACTCGACAGCTGGATGTCAAGATGGTCAGCGATGCAACGATATCGGTTTATTTTGAACAGATTAAAACCATAATGGAGGAGAGTTATGGCAAGTGAACAGACCAGTATTCTGATACTGGATGATGAACCTATTGTTAGTAAACGACTAAAGCCATCTCTTGAGAAAAAAGGCTACGAAGTAGAGACCTTCACCAGCAGTGCCGATGCGCTGAAACGGGTAACAGAACGGAAATTTAATATCGTTATTACGGATTTAAAAATGGACGGCGTAGATGGTATGCAGTTCCTGACCGAGGTTAAGGAAAAATATCCGGATACGGAGGTCATCGTCATTACCGGTTTTGCGACTATGGCAACAGCAAAAGAATCGTTCAATAGGGGGGGGTTTGATTTTTTAGCCAAGCCCTTCAAGCTGGGAGAAATTGCCGAGGTCATCAGCAGGGCAGAGGAAAAGATAAAGAATAAGTAAATGTTCGGCAGCACTCCATCTGCAACTCTTGAAGCACCCGAAGAGTTAAAAAAATAACTGAGAGTTTCATTCCCTGGATCCAGGATAATAGTTACTTGTTTCGTAAGGTGAGCACCATGTTGAAAACGCTACTACATGTCAATGAAGATCTGGCCTCAAGCATTGCTCTTCGCTATACGGCCTACCTTGATCAGTTTGTACCCCTCTCTCTTTTTATCTCTCATGTCGAGAAACCGGCAGAACAAGAGCAGGGTGACACCGGCTGGGTTCACCATACTTGGGAGGATAGTGTTGTCTCCAACGGCAAACGGCTTATTGAGCGCATGCTGCGTACAGAAAACATTGATTGTCCATTGGCAGGACGGCCAACGGTCTTTGTGGGAGAGAGGGATAAGGAAATTGCCTATGAGTTACGTAACGGTTTATATAATCTTTTTATCGAAGGATACTTGAATACCCCTGATCCTGATCAATTTTATGAATTCATCAGTTCACCGCTCTATATCAATACGCCCTGTCCAGTTCTGGTGGTCAAAAATCTCTCCATCAATAAAAAATGTGCCTTATTCTGTGCAGACGGCGTTGATCCCAAGGTACTGGTTGAAAAAAGCATGGCAATCCTCGGAGATTCAACCTTAAGCTTTGACATTGTTTATTTTAAATTTAATGAAAACAAAAAGTTAATCACACTTGACAAGGAGGATGGCGGCAGTTGTCTGCGGGAAGTCGAATCCCTGTTGGCCCAGCACGATAAATCAGTTGAGAAGGTTATTGTTCTGTCAGGAACACCGGAGAGGGTTGGAGATTACCTTAAAGACTATGCGCTTGTGGTTTCGACCTTACCCACAAGAAAGAGCATGACAATGTACGTACTGGCAAACTCTCTGGCATCGGTTCTCATGGTTCATTGAACCATAAATGCAATCATATATTTTGCGAGAAAAGAGAGAGATAATCATGAGGATACTGGTTACACGATATACAAAAGACTACAGTAGTAACCTCTTGCAAAATGTTTAACTGAAGAAGAAAGATTAGGGAGATAGTCAGGCCCCCAGATCAGCGAAGATACCAAGGATGCATCTATTTATGCGTCCAACTTACAGAGAAACTGGCGGTCGGTCATCAGATCCTGACCGTTGAGAAAACGATCAATGGATTCGGCAGCAACCTTGCCCTGGAAAACAGCTTTAGCAGCTGTCTGCGGACCAAGAACATTATCACCACCGGCAAAGACCCAGTCAACGGATGTCTGCAGGGTTAGAGGATCGGTTTCATAGGTGCCCCACTTGGTCACCTTAAACTCAACTCCCTGATCAGCAGCATGATCAACATTCTGGCTGATAGCAGGAATAAGTGAATCTGCCTTGATAACAAAATTAGACATCTCTTGAACTACAGGTCTTCTTCTTCCTGAGGAATCAGGCTCCCCAAGTTCCATACGTACGCACTCAACACCAACAAGCTTTCCGTTTTCGGAGAGAATTTTTACCGGTGTGGCCAGCATCTCAATTCGAACCCCTTCTTCTTCAAGATGATGCACTTCCGCCTGTGAGGCTGGCATCTCAGCCTTGGATCGGCGATAGAGGATAAAGACATCAGAAGAACCAAGCCGCAGGGCCGTACGGGCCACATCAATGGCCACATTCCCTCCACCGACCACTACCACCTTTTTACCAAGATCTATTGTTTCCCCAAGATTGATTCGACGCAGATAATCAACACCGTGCATTACCCCTTCGGTGTTCTCTTCATTATCAAGACCCAATTTCCGACTGGCATGAGCACCAGCCCCGAGGAAAACAGCATCAAAGCCCTCATTTTTGAGGTCAGCCAAACTCTTATCCTTGCCGATAGTCACCCCTTTAACAGTAGTCACACCACAACTCTTCAAAGCCGCAAACTCAGCCTGAATTATATCACGAGGCAAGCGAAAGGGAGGAATGCCAACGGTTAACATTCCACCAAATTCTGAGAGGCTTTCAAAAACCGTGCAAGAAATTCCCTTATGAGACAGATAATAGGCGACAGACATTCCGGCAGGACCGGAGCCAACAATGGCGACTTTCTTACCAATTGGCAAGGCACAGGCAGTAAAAATATTCTTGTTATTGGCAACCATCCAGTCAACAATAAAACGTTCAAGCATGCCGATAGCCACAGCTTGACCTTTTCCCTTACCGCGAATGCAGGAACCTTCACACTGAAACTCATGGGGACAAATACGGGAACAGACCGCAGGCATGGATGAGGTCTCTCTGATCTTCCAATATGCCTGTTCAAATTCACCATCACGTAAAAGAGCTATAAAGCCAGGAATATCATTATGAATGGGACAGCCATCACGGCAGGCTGGTTTTTTACACTGCAGGCAACGATTGGCTTCAAGGATTGCAGTTTTGGTAGAGTATCCTGCCACTATTTCATTAAAATTAGTAACACGCTCAGCAACAGGCAACTCAACAGCCATCTGTCGGGCAATTGCCATACGCTCTTGTGGTTTCATATTTCCTCTTGGCATTGTCGATTCAGGTTTAGTAATCGATTGAAGGAAGCACATCTCGTGTGCAAGATAAAAAAAAGGCCGGCCCCTTAACAGGGGCCGGCCTTTTTTTATCATTCTTCTTTCGAAGAATCAAGTCATTTTAGAAACTTTCATGCGCGCAAGGGCTCGCTGCAATGCAGCCTCAGCTCGGGTTCTATTTATTAAATCATCGTGTTGTGTAGCCTTGGCAAGACGCTGTTCGGCACGTTCCTTAGCCCTCATTGCCCTATCAACGTCAATCTGTTTTCCATGCTCGGCACTTTCCACCAAAAAAGTGATCTTGTTATTGGAAACCTCACAGAAACCGCCGCTGATCATAAGATTCTCACGTTTCTTTCCCTGCTCGTAGGTCAACAATCCTATCCTGATTGTGGAAAGAAAAGGAGCATGATTGGCAAGAACACCAAAATCACCACCATACCCTGGTGCATTGACAATATCGACATCTTCACTGACGATAGCACCTTTAGGAGTAACTACTTCAAGTCGTATTTGTTGAGCCATTCGATTGACCTCTTAAGCCGTTGTCCGAGAACAACTGTAACGTTTTACTGCCGTAACCGATAGAAGGAACAATAATGAAAAGGCCAAAAAATCAGTGGTAAGTTCGTTATTGTTCCTTATCAGGAAGGATTATGCCTTCACTTTGGCTGCTTCCTTGGCAAGGGCCTCTTCAATGGTACCAACCATATAGAAGGCGTTTTCACCCATATCATCATATTTACCTTCCAGGATTTCCTTGAATCCCTGAACCGTATCAGCAACCTTCACAAACTTCCCATCCATGCCGGTAAAAACCTCGGCAACGGTGAAGGGCTGTGACAGAAATCGTTGAATTTTACGGGCCCGGCCAACAAGAACCTGATCTTCCTCAGAAAGCTCATCCATACCAAGGATCGCAATGATATCCTGAAGATCCTTATACTTCTGCAGGGTAATCTGAACACCTCGAGCTACATCATAATGTTCCTGACCAACAACATTGGGATCAAGAATACGGGATGTTGAATCCAGAGGATCAACTGCAGGATAGATGCCCAGCTCGGCAATCTGCCGTGATAGAACAACGGTACCGTCAAGATGGGCAAATGTGGTTGCTGGTGCAGGATCGGTCAAGTCATCAGCAGGTACATAAACACACTGTACAGCGGTAATGGATCCCTTGGTTGTGGAAGTAATACGTTCCTGCAGGGCACCAAGGTCAGTTGCAAGTGTTGGCTGATACCCAACAGCTGATGGAATACGTCCAAGAAGAGCGGATACCTCAGAACCAGCCTGGGTAAAACGGAAGATATTATCAACGAAGAAGAGCACGTCCTGTCCCTCTTCATCACGGAAATACTCAGCAGCGGTCAAACCGGTCAGGGCAACACGAGAACGGGCTCCTGGAGGCTCGGTCATCTGGCCATAGACCAGCGCAGCTTTTGGAAGAACGCCTGAGGCCTTCATCTCCTGGTACAGATCGTTTCCTTCACGGGTACGCTCACCCACACCGCAGAATACGGAAATACCACCATGATGCTGGGCAATATTATTAACCATTTCCATCATGATAACGGTCTTGCCGCAACCGGCACCACCGAACAGACCCATTTTTCCACCCATCGGGAAGGGAACGAGCAGATCAATAACTTTAATACCGGTTGCGAGAACACGAACCTCGGTGTCCTGCTCAGTAAAGAGTGGGGCCTCGCGGTGAATGGACATTTTCTTATCTGAACTAATGGGACCAAGTCCATCAACAGGACGTCCAACAACGTTCATTATTCGACCAAGTGCAGGAGGCCCAACCGGAATGGTGATCGGCAGACCGCTATCACGTGCTTCCATGCCGCGCACCAGACCATCGGTGGCATCCATGGCAATACAGCGACAGGCATTATCACCAAGATGCTGGGCAACCTCGATAACCAGATTGTCTGCAACATCAGAAATGCCAGGGTTGTTGACAAAGAGCGCATTCATGATACTTGGAAGCTTGCCAGGTTGAAATTCAACGTCTACTACCGGACCAATTACTTTAATTATTTTTCCTACGTTTTGTTCACTCATCGGGATTCACCCCTCCTCTAAGTCTTAAATTGGTAATGGTCTATTATCCCTTAAGGGCTTCAGCGCCACCAACGATATCCATCAACTCACCGGTAACTGCAGCCTGACGAGCCTTATTATAAATCAGAGTCAGGTTATTGACTATATCACGACAGGCGGATGTGGCATTATCCATGGCCGTCATCCTTGCGGCATGCTCACTGGCACCAACCTCAAGCATGGCGTGATACAGAATAACATTGAGATATAATGGCTGCATGACATCCATGATTTCTTCAGTAGAAGGCTCATAAATATAATCACCACTAATCGCTTTTTTAGCACCGCCCTGTTCATTCGCTACCGGCTGCACAGGTAACATATCCTGAACAGCTGGTCTCTGAATCGCCACTGACTTGAAATGACCATACAGAACTTCAACCTTATCGGCTGCACCCTTTACAAAATTATCTGCAACATCCTGGGCAATTTCACGTGCATGAAACATCTGAAAAGAAGCCATGATATTGGTATATGACTTCCTGACCTTACCGGTCTTTTTAAAATATTGATGACCTTTTTTGCCTACACAGACGATGCTGACTTTTTTACCTTCCGCTTCATAGGCCTTCATCTTTTTTTCTGCAAGTTTGTTGATATTTGCATTAAAAGATCCACACAGCCCGCGATCAGAAGTGACTATCACTATTTCCACAGTGGCAACATTTCTGACCTCCATCAAGGGAAAGGAACCTGTATTGGCACCTCCAGAAAGATTGGACATCGCCTCTTCAAACTTGGAAGAATAAGGCCGGAAGGCCTCCATCTTCGACTGAGCGCCACGAAGCCTTGCAGACGCAACCATATTCATGGCCTTGGTAATCTGCGCCGTCTTCTTAACACCAGCAATCTTATTTTTAACCTCTTTTAAACTTGCCATGGCAGGACTCTATCCTCTCTTAGTTGATACCTTTTGTTGCTTTGAAGGTTTCACCGAAACTGATCAGAGCTTTATTAAGCTTGGCTTTGATCTCATCAGTAAAGACTTCCTGCGCTTTCAGATCAGCAAATATTGAAGGATCATTGGACTCGATATAGTTATACAGCTCGTTCTCGTAGTCCCTGAGGGTATTAACCGGCAGCTTATCAAGGTATCCATTGGCACCAGCATAAAGAATCGTTACCTGCTTTTGCATGGACAGCGGCTGATACTGAGGTTGTTTCAAGATCTCTACCAGTCGCTCACCACGGGTCAACTGGGCCTGAGTGGCAGCATCAAGGTCAGAACCGAAGGCTGCAAAAGCAGCAAGCTCCCGATACTGGGCAAGATCAAGACGCAGAGTACCTGCAACCTGTTTCATGGCCTTTACCTGAGCAGAACCACCAACGCGGGAGACGGAAAGTCCAACATTGATTGCCGGCCGAACACCGGCAAAAAAGAGATCCGGCTGCAGATAAACCTGGCCATCAGTAATGGAAATAACGTTGGTCGGAATAAAGGCAGAAACATCACCGGCCTGGGTCTCAATGATGGGCAGAGCGGTCAATGAACCGGCGCCAAGCTCATCGCTCAGCTTTGATGAACGCTCAAGCAGACGGGAATGGTTAAAGAAAATATCACCAGGATATGCTTCACGGCCTGGTGGACGTCTGAGCAAGAGGGAAAGCTCACGATAGGCAACGGCCTGTTTTGAGAGATCATCATAGATAATCAGGGCATGCTCGCCTTTGTCCCGATAATACTCACCCATTGAGGTACCGGCAAAAGGAGCAACATACTGCATTGGCGCAGGATCAGAAGCACAGGCTGCAACAACCGTGGTATAGGACATGGCACCATGTTTTCTCAGGGCCTCAACAACGAGGGCTACCGTTGATTTTTTCTGACCGACAGCAACATAGATACAATGAACACCAGTCTCTTTCTGGGCAATGATAGCATCAACGCAGAGGGCAGTTTTGCCAATCTGACGATCACCAATGATCAACTCACGTTGGCCCTTGCCAACCGGGGTCATGGCATCGACAGCCTTGGCACCGGTGTAACAAGGTTGATGCACACCTTTCCGGGCAATAACGCCTGGAGCAATAACCTCAATTTTAGAGGTCTCAGTGGTATTAATTGGACCCTGTCCATCAATAGGAAAGCCAATACCATCAACAACACGTCCTTCCATGGCCGGTCCAACAGGAACCTCGGCAATCTTGCCGGTACGCTTGACAAGATCTCCTTCCTTGATTCCCCTGACGCTTCCAAGAACAGCGCAACCAACATTGTCTTCCTCAAGATTCAGGGCAAGACCCATGATGCCGCCTGGAAACTCAAGAAGCTCCATGGCCATACAGTTCTGAACGCCGTAAACACGGGCAATACCGTCACCAACGGAGATAACGGTTCCGGTCTCATTCAGATCTATACTGGTTTCAAACCCGCTAATCTGATCTTTAATAATCTGACTGATTTCTTCTGCTCTGATTTGCATTTCTAGTCTCTCCCCTTTATGGAATCTTTTAAACTTGCAAGTTGTGTCCTGATACTGCCATCCAGCTCCAAATCCCCGACCTTGGCAATGATACCACCTATAATAGAAGGATCAACACTGGTAGTCAGTTCCACCTTCTTGCCAGTAAGCTTTTCTAATGCTGCTCTAACCTTGTCCTGCAATGCATCACTTAATTCAATAGCAGATACCACGCTGCCATGACTGACGTTCTTTTCATTGTCAACCATGGCCTGATACTCTTCCGCCACCTCAGGCAGAATATCAGCTCGTTTTTTCTCCACCAGCAGGTTAAGAAAATTGGCCATGATCGTTTCAACACCCATGGACGCAATCATGCCAACCATTACCTTCTGACGGGTGTCCAGAGGATAGAGTGGGTTGGTAAGCGCATCAGCCACTTGCGGAAGTGAGACATATAACCCTGCGACTCCCTGAAGCGTCTCGTTATATTCTTCAAACTTTCCTTCTTCCTTGCCGACAGCAAAAAGTGCCTTGGCATATCTTCGTGCTAAGATTGTCTGTTTCACTGGATGGCCCCTACCTTATCTAAGTAATCTTCCACAATCTTGACCTGATCATCCGCGGTCAGATTCTTAATGATTAACGCCTCAGCCATAACCGCCGCCTTGTCTGCGATTTCATTCTTCAGCATACGTCTGGCCGCAGTGACCTCATTGGCAACCGCCATCTGAGCCTGACGTTTGATGTCTTCAGCCATCTTTTCAGCGCGCTCAATAATCTTGACCTTTTCAATTTCGGCCTGGGCTATCGCCTTCTCAACGATCAGGCCGACATCTTTTTCAACAGAGGCAAGCTTGGCGGAAAATTCTTTATAAGAACGTTCCGCTTCTACCTTTTTAGCTTCAACAGATTCGAGATCTTCCTTCACCTGCTTACGCCGCCCTGAAAGTGCAGCACCGATAGGCTTGGCACCAAATTTTATCAGGATAATCATCAAGGCAACAAAGTTCATCACCCTGAGACCCAGGTCTTTCAACTTTTCAGGTGAAAGGCTATTACGAACCGCACCATGTGCTCCAGCCGCAGCGTGCTCACCCACAACGGCTTCTCCATGACCAGCAGCAGTTCCTGTATCTCCGCCATGCTCAACAACAGCGGCGGCATGATCTGCAACCGGCGCAGCTTCTACGCCTGGTGTGCCATGAACGGCATCAGCTGCCCAGACACTGCCCACAGCCAAGGTGAGCCAAAGCGCTGCTGTTACCAGGGCGCTCTTTTTGGCTATTTGCTTCACCCTTCTCATCTCAGAAACTCCTTCCCAGAATTTTACTCGCCATGGCAGTTGCAAAACCATCCAGATTAGCTTGTAGCTCTTTTCCAGCATTCACAATCTGCACCTTCACATCCGCCAACTGCTGATCTTTTTCTGCATCAGCCACAGCCTTGATCGCCGCAATCTTTTCATCACCTGCTGCCTGGGCACTTGCCCTGGCTGAATCCAAGGCACCCTTGGCCTGCCCTGATGCCAGAATCATTTTTTTGTCTACTTCATCCTGTCTGCGACGAGCATTGTCCTGAAGCTTGGCCACATCATCATGCATTTCCTGCAACTTAGTAGCACGATCACGTAATATCTTACGCACAGGTTTATAAATAACTACATTCAGCAGAAACATCAAAACAAACATGTTTACCATCTGAATCACGAGGGTGATATCCATTGTAATCATTTTTATACGCTCCTATTCAGCTAAGATACCTGAAAACTTCTTTTCAAAATGAATGGTCATTCACAATACGAAGGTCGGTTCTACATCATAAAACAGGGCATGTCAACTTTTTTTGCATTGCATATGTAATACTAATTTTCTGTACAATAACAAGGAATTTGTTCCTTTCCCTTCCTCTTCTTCAAAAAATAAATTTTCAAATAAAAACTTATTCTCCCACAATCTTCTGCACACATGCCGGAACCGCAGCTATGGCCGAGGTTAATTTATCGATCATGGGTCCACCCGCCTGCGCCATGTCTGGCCTCCCTCCACCCTTACCGCCTACTATGACAGCAATTTCACCGATCAATACCCCGGCAGATATTTTTTCCGTAAGGTCTTTGGAGACAATGGCCAAAAGCGCTACCTTTTCCTTGATGACACCCCCAAGTACCACCACTCCGGAACCCATATGGTCCCGCACCCGATCACCTACTTCCCTCAAAGTCTGCGGACTATCAAGGGGTATCTTCGCTGCTAGTACCTTAATCCCATTCACCTCCACCGCCGTCTGAAACAGATCTTCAAGATCTGTGGTCGCAAGCCTGGTGGCAAGTTCAGCCACCTGCTTTTCCAACTGTTTCTGGGCTATAATCAAGGATTTGAATTTATCATAAACCCCCTCAGGCCTGACATTTAAGGCCTGACACAACTCCTGCTCACGCTGCCCCATTCCCTGGACATAGGCAAAAGCGGCCCGTCCGGTCAAGGCTTCAATGCGTCTGACTCCCGAGGCGATACCGCTTTCCGAGACAATCTTAAACAAACCGATGGTCCCAGTCGCCGCCACATGGGTTCCGCCACAAAGCTCCCTGCTGAAATCTCCAGCCGAGACTACCCGTACCCGATCACCATACTTTTCACCAAAAAGGGCCATCGCCCCCTGCTGGACGGCCTCATCTCTGGCCAGAAGCCGAGTATCAAGCGCGATATTAGCCCGAATTTTTTCATTCACCCGCTGCTCAATTCGGCTGATCTCTTCATGGCTGAGTGGTGTGAAATGGGTAAAGTCAAAACGTAATCTCTCCGGGGTAACCAGTGAGCCAGACTGCTTGACATGATCGCCCAGGATCTCGCGCATAGCGGCCTGCAGCAGGTGGGTAGCCGTATGATTGGCAGCAGTATCCCCGCGCTGCTCGCGGTCCACTGCCAGCTCCACTTCCTGCCCGATACGAAGCACCCCTTCTTCCACCCGCAGATGATGAAGGATGATACCTTCGGCCGCTGTGTCAGTGCCAAGGACCAGGGCGTGACCACCCACCCATTGCACAGTCCCCACATCACCTGCCTGCCCGCCGGATTCCGCATAAAAAGGTGTTGTCAAGACAAACAGCCGGCCTTCGGTGCCGGAGAGGATCTCAGGAACCTCCAGACCATCCGGGCTGAGCAGGGCCTTGACCCGAACCTTGAAGCTCAGCTGTTCATAGCCGATAAATTCCGCACGGGCATCGGCTTCAACCAGATCCTTCACCCCCTGCTCCCGTAGCTTGACGTTATCCCCTTTCCACGAGGCACGAGATTTGACGCGTTGCTCTGCCATGGCCTCATGAAATCCTGCCTCATCAAAACCAATCTTTTTTTCCAACGAGATATCACGGACGATGTCCATGGGAAAACCGTAGGTGTCATACAACTTGAAGATAAAATCACCGGCAATCACGGGATCACTGTCCTGACAAATCCGCTCAATCTCCTCATCGAGGAGGACAAGGCCATTCTCCAAGGTCTCGCGGAAACGTTCTTCTTCGTTCACTACCACTTTTTTCAATAATTCAACAGCATCAAGCAGGTGTGGATAGGCATGGGCCATAGCCATAATCACAGTAGCCGTCACCTCATCCAGAAAGGGTTTATCAAGCCCGAGGTTACGACCAAAACGAACCGCCCGGCGCATAATCCGGCGCAGAACATAGCCCCTCCCCTCATTGGATGGAAGCACCCCATCTGCCACCAGAAAAGTGGTGGCCCGGGAATGATCAGCGATGACCCGCATGGCCGTGGTATCGGCACGATCATGCCCATAGAAACGACCAGAGAGCTCTTCCAGCCTTTTTATAATCGGAGCAAAGAGATCTGAATCATAGTTATTAACTTTTCCCTGAAGCACCGCAGCAACCCGCTCCAGTCCCATCCCTGTATCAATACTGGGCTTGGGCAAGCGAGTCATGACACCATCTGCCGTACGATTAAACTGCATGAAGACCAGATTCCATAACTCAAGAAAACGATCACAATCACAGCCAAGTGCACAATCCGGCCGACCGCAGCCAGCCGCAGCCCCCTGATCAATATGGATCTCTGAACAGGGGCCGCACGGGCCGGTATCGCCCATGGCCCAGAAGTTATCTTTCTCCCCCAAGCGGACAATGCGACCCGGGAGCAACCCCTCAACCTTTTCCCACAGGGCGAAGGCCTCGTCATCATCTTCATAGACCGAAACCCAGAGCTGTTCTGCAGGCACACCAAGCTCATGAATAAGAAAGTCCCAGGCATAACGGATGGCATCTTCCTTGAAATAATCCCCAAAGGAAAAATTCCCCAGCATCTCAAAAAAAGTATGATGCCTCGCCGTGTAGCCGACATTCTCGAGATCGTTGTGTTTACCGCCGGCCCGCACACAGCGCTGGCTGGTAGTGGCCCGCACAAAATCGCGCCGGTCTTCACCCATGAAGACAGTCTTGAATTGGACCATGCCGGCATTGGTAAAGAGCAGAGTCGGGTCATCCTTGGGCACCAGGGAAGAGCTCTCAACCACGGTATGACCATGCCTGGCAAAATAATCTAGAAATTTCTGACGAATTGTATTCCCGTTCATAATATAAAAGAGCGTAAAATATTAAGGTAAAAGGCAGAAGAGGTAACTATTCAGAATAATAACTTATTCGTTAACACATTCTCCTATTGAGGCGCAAAATTTTATACGACATGGGGCAACATGGCCTTGAATTCCGGGGTTCCGGCACGGCCCAAAAGCTCATAGATAATCATCTCGGCGGGACCGACAATGGCTCCTGCCGCTGTCAAACGTACCAAGCCCAGTTCATAATTGGCCTTGGTACGTGAAGATACAGCATCCGCCACCACCCATGGAGTCAACCCTCGTTCAAGTACGCCCATGGCCGTCTGGTAAATACAGATATGGGTTTCCACCCCTGCCATAATCAAGGTAGTAACAATATTTGGCAACCTGTCAATCAAGGCCCGTGTCTCCATATTGTCCAAGGCGTTAAACTCGGTCTTATCTGGGCGGGGAATACCCCCCATCATCTCTTCCAACTGAGGGACATACGGCCCCAATCCTTTTTTATACTGGGTATTGGCCAGGATGGGCAGCTTCAAAATCCGGGCGCACTCAATCATCCGGGTAATATTGGCAACTACCCGATCCGCCTCATAGATATGAGCCATCAGGCTTTGTTGCGGATCGATAATATAGAGACAACAGTTTTCAGGCCGCAACAGAGAGCTGGTCATCTTTTCTACAACCTCAAAAAATGGACAGTATAAAATTCACCCAGACAGAATGAAACATAAGCGCAGAATAGTATAAACTTTATGATGCTATCGCTACCCTTTTTTCTCTTCCTCTCTGCACTTTTCTCAAAGGTAAAAAAAAAGGCACCCGTACTGAGTACGAATGCCTTTATTCCTGCCTGCAGCAGGAACTGACTACTTTACAGGATCAGTGACTCTGGGCAGCACCTGCACCCATAGGAACACGAATATCCTCAACCAGATGTTGAATATGCTCTGGAGGCGCCTTGGTGACACTGGAAGCAGCAAAGGCAACGACAAAGTTGATCAGGGCACCCACGGCACCGAAAGAGCCGGGAGAGATTCCCATCCACCAGTTCGCGGCATTATCCGGGGCCATGGCGGTTGTAGCAATAAACATGAAGCCCTTGAACCAGAAGATATAGCCCAGAGTGGAACCCAGACCTGCCAGCATGCCGCATATGGCACCCACATTGTTCATCCGTTTAACAAAGATCCCCATCATCAGAGCAGGGAATATCGATGAAGCGGCCAGTCCGAAGGCAAGGGCCACAACCTGGGCAGCAAATCCGGGAGGATTTAAGCCAAGATAACCGGCAACCAGAATGGCACCGGCCATGGCAAAACGGCCGTACATCAACTCAGTCTTATCATCAATATTTTGGTAGCGTAGAAAAAGAGAGACCTTGACGATGTGAGAGTAAAAAATGCCCTCCCCTTTATGGTAATAATAGTTTTGGCAAACTAACCATAATAAAGGAGGGCAATATGGGATTTCTCCCACAGTGCG